>Ga0307375_10006421_pt1 | contig 10856 bp, 13 predicted proteins | sample TR1MG_FD_202531 | JGI IMG/M metagenome (GOLD analysis project Ga0307375, IMG submission 202531) | Soil microbial communities from Risofladan, Vaasa, Finland - TR-1 | ecosystem: Environmental > Terrestrial > Soil > Coastal area > Acid sulfate soil | place: Finland: Risofladan, Vaasa | collected...
GCTACCAAGCTTTTCGGCCTGCCTGGCCCACTCTTCCCTCAACCTCGCCTTGCTCCTCTCTCTAGCCATCCCCACTTCCGATCTTCTTTCACTCCTGCACCTCTTCGTTCGTCATTGCCTCTATGAACGACCATCCACCTCGCCCTTCGGCGGTTCGCTCCCGACGAAAGCCCTTGAACGAGAATCGCGTTTCACTGGTCCAGGTACGCTTCACCCCTGTCCTACATCCCATAATACGTTAGAATCTCTCATTTGAAATGACAATCTGATATGGAAGACCGGTACCTGAACTCAGCAATTTAATACTGGACCAGCAGTCAGTTGTGAATCTTGTCTTCTCTGCTTCTCTGACAGAATGCTGACAACTAGATGATTCACCCTTGAATGTCATATAGAGCTTCCTTTCTGGTGGATTAGCAGGTATTTTGGCCCGAACATTGACGTCTCCGCTGGATGTGGTGAAGATCTTGACTCAAGTTGGAACTCCTGAAGGTAAGGGCGGTTTCCTGCGATCTTTCAGGCTTATTTACCGCGCTGAGGGTCTGGGTGCCTTCTTCAAAGGTAATTTGACGGCTTGCTTGAGGTTGTTCCCCTACAACGCAATTCAGTTCACAGCCTACAACGAAATCCGGTCGCACGTCTCCCCGCAGAATCGCTATGCTCCAGTGGACTTCATCTCCGGTGCCGGCGCTGGAATGATCGCTACGGTGATTACGTACCCATTGGACATGCTAAAAACTCGGTTGACAACGAATCACGTGAACAAAGGCAAGGCGCATTACAAGGGAATCGCTGACGCGGTGAAGACGGTAGCGCGCGAAGAAGGCGTGCTCGCTCTGTACAAAGGACTGGGGACGAGTGTCCTAGGAGTCATTCCGTTCGCTGGAAGCACCTTCATGGCATACAATTTCATCAAGACTGCCTGGGGCAGGCCTCCGTCTGAACTCACGATGATGGAGCACTTCCTCGGTGGATGTCTCGCCGTCGCCTTCGCTCAAACCTTCAGCTACCCCTTCGATACGCTCCGAAAAAAGCTGCAAGCCCACTCGGCTACGCTTCCTATGAGCATGCGACCCGATATTGAGTTCACTGGACTCTGGGATGCGCTGCGCAAAACGGTCCGCGCGAACGGCATCGTCGGCCTCTACGCTGGAACTACTGCCAACCTCGCCAAGATAGTTCCCTACTCTGGAGCCACGTTTGCTGTGTTCGAAATGTGCAAGCGCATCGCGCTCTGGTACAATGGCTACAGTCAATCGCCCGTGCGAGACCTTCCCAAGCCTGGCGTGGACCAGACTCTCTACCCAAGCGAACTCAAGCAATGGTACATCGATCACGGCAGCACTGAAGCACCAAGAAACACGAACACGACCGATCTGATAAGGCGCTACCAAGAAGAAGATGATGCGGAGAGGACTCGACAACCTCCGTCAGAACGTGATCGACTTCGGTAGCCAAAACACACTACGATCGAGAACCAGACACTCGATCTGTCACTGCCACTAACGTGGCACATGTTTATGTACAATGTATTTAAGCGTAACACTATTGCAGAGGCGCATCCTTCTCCTCTAGCGTTTTAGGTTGCCATGCCAGCGGATTGCGTACGTCCTCAGACTTTGGTTTGGCTGATCGTTGGCCGAGAAGAGTCAAAGGATGAGGAGGCTCTGAGGCAAGTGGCGTTTGCATGTACTGTCCGAGGAAGGTGTGGTCGTCTGACATTGGGAGTCCGAATCCTGCTGGAGATAGCGTCTGGAGAGAATTTTGCCAAGATGAAGGAATGCCAAACGGGTTTTGCATTGAGGAGAAGTCGATGGAACCAAATGGGCTGGGGGAGAAGTGGGAGAAGTAGGGGTTGGAGGGAGGGATGTATGGACGACCAGGAGTGGGGAAGATGTGCTGCAGAAGCGCTGCCGAAGAAGACGAAGAAGAGGAAGGCCCGAGGGGCAAAGCAGCACTGGTGGGCATCGCCGACTGAAGGCGGTCCCACATGTTGGAAGACGATGAAGGCACATCACGACCGCCGCTTGATGCGGGTTGGGTGGCCGCTAGCGGCGCTGTAGTGAGAGATGGAGTGATAGCAGTGTCGATCGTGGGAGGAGGGGCGGATTTGAGGGCAGAGTGGTGGCGACGGGTGTGGTGGTACTTCATGTTTGTCAATACCACTGACTCTTCCGTTCCGTATTGCTTGGCGATGGTAGAAAATGGCAAGCTGAGAGTCTGTAATCTTGCCAAGAAGCGGTGGAGGATGGGCACTACACGCGGAATCTCTGGAATGAAGGCGTTGAGCAACACGAATGCTCTGAAGATGAGTTCCGTCTTTTGACTGAAGACGGCAATTTGAGCCGCAGAAATGGTCGCAAGGGCGACGACAGTAGTCATGATGTGCACTTCGTCCGGACGGAGAGTGCTGAGGACCTCTGCGGCCAAAGGGATTGCCTCTTCCAAACGACCCAAACGCGCCAAGGTGAGTGACCGGGAGGCTGAAAATGCGCTGTTGATGCTGCGCTTGACCGCATCGACGTCTCTAAAGACGTATTCCGGATAGCTAGGCAGTTTGGCGATGGCAGTGTGAATGTGATCCAACACGTAGAGTCGAAACCCTAATTCGGGCTCAGGTGGCGGAGTCTGACCAAAGGAGTCCCAAGAAAACAAGCCATCTTCTTGCAGTAGAAGGTCTGTTGAGAGAAGCAGCGCGCGGTAGGCGTCGTAATAGGGTGGAATGTTGCCGGCGGGAAGGAGCTCAACTGCCTTGATCCAGCGCAGTCTCTGTGGAATATCGCGAGTAATGGTCGCAATGTGAGCATAAAGGGATGAGAGAGGGGTGGTAGAGAGGTGTGCCTTGTGAGGGAGGGTGAGGTATTGCTGCAAAACGATGGCTTGTCGCATCATGTCGTCCTGCCCGAGACCTAACAGCGTGATCGTGTACCAAGGAATGATGGACAAGAGTTTGGAGATGGCGGTAGTGTGTGGCGTGTGCATGAGGTCGAGGGAGAAGATGGCATTCAAGACACGTTCACATCTCAGAAGGAAGACTTGCACGAGGTCGTATATGCACAAGGATTTGGCACCATAAGCGAACAATGAGCAAAAGAAGAAACAATCGACCAGAATAGGGAGCGTAGAAGAAGAGATGAGCAGACGAAATTGAGCACAAGGAATGATCCGCTGCAGGTAGCTGACTGCACCAAGTCGGTCCACAGGTACGTTTCCATCGGGATAGAAGGCCGTATTTCTGCTTATATAGGCATCGATGAGAGCAGAACCAAGTGCAGGCGCGCCATTGGGCAAACCAAAGTCCGAACCAAGAATATCGTACGTGTCCTCCTCTGCATCTACAGATCACATAGAAGAGGAGTAGAATGGACAGAAGCAGATGAAACAACAAGGGGCATGAGTTAGTAAGGTGCTAAAACGACAACGGAGGACAGGAGCGGACAAGGCCATGTCCGTACCAAAGTAGTGTCGCGCAGTCGCTGCATAGATATGCGAATCGATATCTGCTATCTCGGCATCTTGAAGTTTTGCAATCGCCATCAATTCTGTTATCGGGAGAGACTGAAGGTACCCAGCGGAGAGACTATTTCCGCGGTCCGAGGTCTGGCTCCCATCCATGCTCTTCTTTGGTCGCCCAGGGGGCTTCATTTTTAGTTGGTCGATGAATGATTGCGCAGTTTCACGCACGCTGACGGGACCTGACGGAGATTCTGATCCTGCAGACCGGGCATCGGGCAGCATCGTCGTGCACGTCGTGTTTCGGAGTCTGCATTGAGCGCACTAGTAAAAAGATAGGTGGAAATGTGTTAGAACATGCGAAGGATGAGCAATACAAAGGAGAGGACGGGCACCACGAGACAAGAACGCGTCTACACAGAATAGGAGCCACCGAGGCACCACAAAGGACTCCAACACAGTCAACGCCATAGCTTCGGGACTTCCAAACATGTAAGGGCAACAGTATCACCAATGTAGACCAAGTATTAGGGCAAGGGAGGGCACATACTGGGACAGAACCATCACATTTTGAGTGGCGAACTCGGCACGGGATGCAGGATTTCGATGTGGACATTGTACAGTCTAATATGCCTCAAGACGGGTCAGGAGTGCAGCACTGGAGATTTCGAGGCCTAGTGGTAGAATTGAGCGGGTTTGCGAGGGAATAGGAGTGAGGAATGGCCAAGATGCAAGAGAAGCAGACTACACTGTTGTTGGCGTGTCGGGCAGGATTAGATAGAGAAGGAGGCGATATAGGGACACTCAATACAGCACGACTGAGCACTATTCGCTCAACTGTTCCCAACGCGCGAGAGCGCAGGACTGAGGCGTCCCAGAATTCACGTCGTGCACGGAGATGTGGCTTGGATGTGGCAGACGCTCAGGCCCTCGATCCAGGCCTACAGAAGCGCACCATACCCAAAAACTCCGTTGGAAGAGGAAGATTGGTCCTATTTCACAAAATATCTCCGAAACGCAGAATTCAAACAGAACATACGCCGTATCCTGGCAAAGGCGATCGCCTGATTGAGTCTCCTCCAGCTTGTGACCAATAGTACTCTTCTGCTGGACTAAGAACAGAACCTCAGGGAGTATGGTTGATACCACGCTCAAAGAAGCACATTTTCATGTCTACTTACAAACAGGAGTCGATCTGGAAGGGAACGGGATCCAAAATGTACATTGGGTATGCGTGGCATTGGGCATTCCAGGACAAAAGCACCCTTATATCAGCTCTACTGCTTTTTCCATCAGGAATGGGCGTATGAATCGATACTTCAACACATATACGAATCCTGCCTTCATATCCACAGGGTTGGTGCTGAGGCAAAGTGGTATGAGTGTTACACTCTATGTTAGGGGCATGCTTCTGATATTACTCAACATTGGAAGTGCTGGTAGTCACACTAATTGGTGGTTGCATCGACACGTACCCTGCCTCGAGAATGACCTCACCAATGTCGTTGAGAACCCGGCAGAAAACGGGGGTATCGAAGTCTGGTTCAGGGACTTCAGGATGGATCATCAGGTCAGAAACAGAGCAGAATGAGTAACAAATCACAGCACAACGGAGCTGAGGGTCGGATCCGTACCCATGTTCACGTCTGTTTTGACATCTTCCAAACCACCGAGCCGTTCCGGAATGTCCTTCAAGAAGGAGTCTGTGAAGTGTCTATGTAGGATTTTCTTGTATTTTGAAGCATATCGCAACTCTCCATCAGAAAGATTCAATCGCAATTCGTCGTTTGAAAGCAAGGAAGAGTGGTACTTGTCGATCTGCACAATGTTCGGTTAGGTTGCATGCTAGGGTGGTAATACGTTGTACAATGGTGGATTACGTACCTTAAAGAGCCTACATCGGAGGTAAAGCTGCAGATAGTACTTAATGCGCTCGCTATCCACGCGGAAGATTTCCAGGATCTTCTTCTCCTGTTCTGTCTGTATATGGTCCCTCAAGTCTCGCTTCTTCTCGAATTCATGTTAAAAAACGCGATAAAATCATACTATTGTCAGATAACAGCATGTTGTGCGGCGAGGAAGAGCGTATTTCAAGTTCTGAATGAAAGTCACCTCTCTAGCGCATTGAACAGGATCTGAGTAGATGTACCTCTTTGAGAAGACTAGAATAGTGCTCAAAAAGAACTTTTTCGAAGGGTAGGAGTTCAGGAGAGGCGATCTCATTGACAACGGAGCGCCGCAAATGCTCGATGGTGATGTCCTCGTGTCCGAGTTCTGTCCGCGTTAGCGAGTCCATTGTGCCGCAGAACGAAGATGAAAAGCACGAATTTGATGAGGAGTGCGGGCAGGCGCAGGGCCAGAGGGACTGGAGGAGAGCAGAAGGCGGTGCCTTTTCGAGGGGCTCAACACACGCCGCCGCCCTCCTGTAGTTTCCCCTTCAGTATTCTCTCCCATCTCACTTCCCTCCCATCGTACGTATTCCATTTCCTCCTTAGTCATACTTTCCGCCTGTTTCACACCAAAAATGGCCTGGAGACCCGCACTTTTGGAACGGACCACCTCGAAGCCGAACCCGCTCTTCTCTACCCCTCTCCCTCCGTTCTACATCACTTTGAGCTCATTTCATGGCACCCTCGGAAGCTCTCCAAGCATTTATCTCGTATTTTGCTTTGCCGAACATGCCAAAACTGTCGTGTTGCGTGAGAAGGCCACAAACTCCCAACAGCAGATGTTCGACAGTTTCACCCATCTCTACGTCTAAATGCGAACCCATTGCCATCAATCCTCTAAAATAGGTCCATCAAGCCAATTTCCATCGAATCACACCAAGATGAGGGCGCCAGGGACTTCATCAATGCAACTACTAACTGCTCTTCAGTGAGCGGGTCCGACAATATGGGCATATTCGAGTGAACTGGAAACGCGGTCCTCGTCAACTTAGGGTGGTATTTACATCTGACAATGAACAAGGTTTCGGGTCTGTGAGAAGACAGAGCCTCAAAAGTCGAGATACTCACTTCCGTTTGGGTACACAGCCAATGCATACCCTCTGTGGTTTCGGCCCGTAAGATTCCATATTCACTATCTTGGGGGAGCACTTTGAGCAAACCACCATGCCACAGTTGCGACAGTGGTGACGGCGAGAGAGCATTCCGAACTTGTTGGAGCAAACGCAGCAGCATGCAGTTTCTTCGTCCAGCATCCAGGGTATGGTCTTTGGGCTTGGAGTGCATTCCAATGGAGCTTTGAATTCTACCCGTTGGGAAGGTTTGGAGAGGAGTACGATGAAGGGGAGTCGTAAGGTGGAGTCTCCGGCGAGCATGCCCTCTACTACGAGTGATACGTCGACGCATACGCCAGCAGAAGCCTTTTCTAATACTACGGAAGGCCAGCCATTGCGGGGGATCTCAACGGGCCAAGTGCGTTCCAACGAGGCGCCTGGTTCGATGATTGCGGAGTCGTCGGTTCCGACACCAATTGTCTCGTAAGATACCATTGGTACGCCGGGGAGTTCTAGCTTTACAAAGTTGCGTACGTCCATTTTTATAGCGACGATGCGTTGGCGAAGTGTGCTGGCGATTTGGAGATGGAGTAGGATGTTCTCTCCGGGGAAGTAGCCCTCCTTGTCCGAGCTCGCTCGAATCACGACATTTCCGGGCGTCACCGAGTAGGTTATGGTTGTAGATCGCTGAAAGATTGAAGAACTACTACCAGTGAGCGGCATAGTCAGAACTGGGTCGTATTGGTAACCACCTGTCTCGATAATGTGCTCCAAAACCATTGGCGAGTCCTCCGGAACATCCACGATCGCTCTCACCTTCCATTGACACGTTATCATCGCATCGGCAGCGTCAGAAGATAGATTTCTAGACATAGAACACGGGACCTTTTCTAACTGCTCGCCAAACGCAAAGCGAAGCTTGTGGACGCCTCGATCGAGCTGAACAATTCGACTTCGCTCGTGTGCACCCCATTCATCGCCGAGGATCAGCAAACGCTTCTCAAATAGCACATTATGATACGTTTTCCTACAGACAAGGGCAAAACAGCAAAGAGGATGCGGCATGTCAGCACAATCCTGAAGTAGAAGTTGGGGCTCCTCCTAAGCGCACCCACTCGTGTATCAAGTTATGAATGCGGGAGTATAATCATGGATAGTTCGGGAGGGAGGTAAATTGGGTGCTAAGATCAGTACGGGCAGTAAGGGAGACATACAACTCGGAAGAATCGTGGTTTTGGCCATCTGCGTTCTTGGCTCGAACTTGCACTGTCTGATGTGCCTCTAATGACACTGTAATCGACCGGGTGTAGAACAAAGAGTCGATAGTAAGAAGTACGAATCCAGAAATATTGTCGTCACACCAGTAGAGGGGCCCTTCGTACTGCGAGGGGTCGAGCGAGAGTCGAACGGTGGTGTCCTTCGCGTAACTCGGCATTTCCAGCCTCCCTCAGTCTAGGGTGCTTGCCTTGTGAGCCAAATTGAGTATCAACAAAACCTTCCAAGCAGAATTCGAGGCAGCGAAAGATCAATAGATGAGTGGCATCCGACGATCCAGCAAGGAGTGTCGAGTGTCGACAGGGTCCGAGCAACAGAGCAACCCCAACGTTCAGCTGAGACGCTCGATCTCCCAGGACGACTCAGCTCACATTTTGCCTCTCTGATCTCCTTTCCGACTCTTGGTGCCTGCACTTGGAGTTTCGACTACGTCCTACCTCCAAAAGAGCGAAGAGAAGCAGAGAAGCAGAGAAAACAAGACATTGACAGCCATTGTAGTGGACGTGGCGCGTCTGAGTAATGGGGGATGCAATGTAGCAGCAGAGTACTTGTATGAGAGAATAGAGTACATTGAAGACATTAGGAGTCATGCTCAGCGCCCTTCCCTTGGTCAATCTGATCGAAGTCATCAAGGCCATCATTCAGAGGCCATTGGTCCCGGGCAAGAAAACGTTGGTAAACATATGCACGCGCAGAACGAGAGAGCATGGCGGGGTATCTCAGATGGCCGCAGTGGAAGCTTTTGAGAGAACTTGGGAGAAGAGTCAGTTCGTCTTTCGTCGGGATGGTTGGAGAGAATGTGGCGGTGTAAAGATGACGCAGATGTTGTGGGAGGGATGGGATGGAGGCTGGGCACATAGAGTTCAGCGAGAGATCGGTGAGGAGGGGCAGCTGTTCCGAAAGCGCCGCCACGCCTGGCGCTTCAATATGAGCCTGCAGCGATGTCAGTGTGGCTGGAAGTGCGCGAACATGTTGTTCTCTGAGAGGGTCGTTGTCTCTGGCGAGGATCCAACAGAGGGAGACCAGAGAGCGCGGAAGGCACTCAATGAGTTTGAGGTGCGAGGCGCCGCGAATGCCATGATGGAGTGCTGTCATGTTGCCCCATACATCCTCGTCCCTCGCAGAAGGTTCCGTGTAATGAGTGATGGTGAGCTTGATGAGTGATCTTGGAAGGTCAATATGGGTTTCGGGTTGTTGATGCGTGCATTGTGGCAGTCGGACGGTCGGGAAGGCATTGTTTGGAGGTGGATCGTTCAAAAGATCCATTTCAAGATACTTCAGACCTCTTGGTAAGTGACCAAAGAGATGGGTGCTGCTTAGTCTGACACCGCAGAGTTTGGTGAGAGAGGAGGGCAATGACGCGAGTTGTTCGCGAGATAGAAGACAGCCTTCTGTCCGACCGCGCTCGAATCTCAGTCTTAGCTCAGTCAGTCCGTGAGGGAAGGAGAAGTTCACATCGGAGCGACTAGAGAGCACAAAGTCCAGGGTTTGAAGCGAAGGCAGTTGAAGATGCCGAAAGTCAGGGAAGAATGAAGGTTCGATGGTCAATTGGCGGAGAAGAGGAAGAACAGTTGTTGGGGTGGAGGAGGAGGTGGCAGAGGAGGAGGTGGGGAATGACAGTTCAAGCCAAGGCTCTCGTTCACGGTATTCCTCACCGATATCGTCGGAGTCGTAGTGGCGGTTGAGCGCGAACTCAGATCGGATGGAGAGTCCAGTGAGGGACGGCGGCAGATGCGCCAAGTCTTCCAACCTCATATGTACCTCACGGTTGTTGTGTACCATATTGACTTCCAATTCTGTCAAACAGGGTAATTGCATCGTATTCCAAAGAGTGGGATCGCTTGGGAAGCCATTCAGCGACAAGCGTTTCAAGCCTTCAGGTAGCGTCAAATCTGGAAACAATGAGAAGTTGATGGGCAGAGATGTGATCGTCTTTGGCAGGAGCTTCATCTGACCAGCTAATCCTTCATCCTGCAGCCATACAGAAGGCACAATGTTGAGAGTGGTGAGTGCGGGAGGGAGGTCTTTCATCAGCGTCCGATATCCATTGAAGCTGTACATTGGAGACCTCCAGTGGCCCCCTCTGTCAAAACCAGCCCAAGGGAAACAGATTTGTAGCGATTTCAATGTGCGAGGAAGGATTTTGACACCAGGCTTCAAGAGGAAGGGCATGAGAGTACCTCTTACTGTCAAATGCTCCAGCTCCTGCGGAAGTTTCGTGTAATCGATTAGTGGCGGCGCCGTTAGGAGCTCAAAGTCGTCCCAGAAGACGGGTTCAGACCTGCGGCCCAAGAGGAGATGTTTTAAGCGGGGAAAGACGGTGTTAAGATCGTGCAGCCAGTCGCCCAAATCATCGACGCGCGTGTTCAGCTGCAATGACTGCAATTTGTCTCGATGATGGCTAAAGATGCAGTGTGTTGCTTCGCGAGAAAGACGCGAACAGGGAGCATCGACGCAAAGGTGGAGAAGGCGCTGAAGCCTGACAACGAAGGAAGGGATCAAGTGAAGAGTCAGCACTTCGAAAATGAGCCTCGTACAGCCACCATTGGCAAGTTTCAGGTTTAGAAGCGAATTGCCGCAATACCACAAATTGAAAACACAGCCGTAGACATTGTCAAAGTCCAAGATACAGGCCAAAAGCTCAGTAGGAAGTGAAGCCAACATGTCAGGAGACTGTTTGTGCTCTCCGGAAGAGTGATGGAGGGGAAACTGTGTACTACACATCACAAGGGAGAGTTAGATCACAGAAATGCTGTAAATCTGCACACAGGATAGATTGGAGTGAGGAAAAGGGGGAAAGGAAGCTGGGTGATAGTTGACCTGAGGACAGAAGGTTGCTGAGGTTCGATGGGATCCGCGGAGGAAGAAATTGAATGGAGAAGGATGAAATACGTACCTTGGCGTGGAAGAGAGACAGATCATGAGTGGTTGGGACCGCCCCGATCTTCCCAGCCCATCGACAAGCTCATTCGCGTGTCTGAGAAAAAAACTCGCGACGCCAGGAGCGCACCCGATCGCCCGTGCACTAACTAACTAAGTCCACCGGTGTGTTCAGGATGGTTTCCACCCCCCGGGCGCAATCCTCAAAATTCCTGTCATTTCCTATCAGTTTAAACTGAGACCAAAA
>Ga0307375_10006423_pt1 | contig 10854 bp, 11 predicted proteins | sample TR1MG_FD_202531 | JGI IMG/M metagenome (GOLD analysis project Ga0307375, IMG submission 202531) | Soil microbial communities from Risofladan, Vaasa, Finland - TR-1 | ecosystem: Environmental > Terrestrial > Soil > Coastal area > Acid sulfate soil | place: Finland: Risofladan, Vaasa | collected...
GGCGCTGCGGTCTCGGGCAGGGTCTTGGACTTCTTGCACTTTGCCCAGAATTGCGTGGGGGAGAGGTCCACCCGATCGGTGAACTCCTCGTCGCCGAAGCGGATGGTCAGTGAGACGATGTCGATGTCGAGCTTGCGGGCTATCTCCTCGGGTACGTCGCACGCGCTGTCGGTGATTACACGAATTCGAGCCATAGTTCTCCTTAGAATTGACCAAGCCTTGCATTCTTCGATGCCCGGCGAGTGATGGCTTGATGCGAGATGACTACGAAGCCTACGTAGGTCGCGGCGCCGAGCGCCATGGCCAGTGAGAATCGAAGGATCAGGCGGGGTCCCTGGTCCCAGGTCGGCACGGCGTACGCGATGGCGATGACGAGGGTCGCGGCCAGTGAGGCGCGCAGGCTCCGGCGTACGTGCAGCGACCACACCGCCGAGGTGATGTTGACGTGGTGGCGCGCGAGTACGAAGAGCGCCGCTGCGGCCGCAGCGGTGTAGGAGACCGACACGCTCGCACTGAGCCCGGCAATGGAATGGCGTCCGAGGGCCACGCATAGTGCGATGGTCAGCGCATTCTCGAAGACGTAGAGGAAGAAGATCTCACGCGCTCGCTGTAGCGCCTGGAGACCTCGAACGCAGAGCTGGAAGATGGTGAAGCCGGGCAGCCCCGCGGCGAGCACGGCGATGACCGTGCCCGCTGAGATGCGGTGCGTGACGGTGACGTGCTTCAAGAAGATGCCCGCGATGGGCTGGGCGAGGATCACCATGACCAGGGTGCACGGGATGATGACGACGAGTGATTGGCGCAGTCCGAATCGGAGCCGTTCGGCGAGACCGCCGTAGTCCTCGCTGGTCGCCAGACCAGCCAGTTGGGGCGTCAGGGCTGCGAGCACCGAGACCACGATGACCGCGTAGGGCATCTGCATGAACGACCAGCCGTAGGTGTACGCGCTCACCGGGCCGTTGCCGCCGATGCCGAAGGCGTAGGCGAGCACGACGTAGAGCGAGATCTGGTTGGTGAGTACCACGAGCAGGATCCAAGTGCTGAGCCGACCCACTGCGCGCACCGCAGGGTCCTTCAGGTCGAGGCGGAAGGAGAGTCGCCAGAGGTCGCTACGGGCGAGTGACGGCAGGAGGAAGAGGAACTGGACCGCGACGCCGAGGGTGGTGCCCACTCCGAGCCAGAGCAGGTCGCGCGAACCTCGCAGCGACGCGAGGGTCGGGTTCGGGTCGACGAGGTGGAACCAGATCAGCACACCGATGCAGACGAAGTTGTTGACGACCGGCACCCACGCGGGTGCTCCGAATCGATTGCGGATATTCAAGAGCGCCGTGGCGATGGCGATGACCCCGTAGAAGAAGATCTGCGGCACGAACCATCGCAGTAGTGACGTTGCCACTTCGCGCTGGCTCGTGAGCGTCGCGAGGGACTGGGTCGAGGTGTCGTGCTGCATCAAGGTGAAGCCCTCGATGATCCACGGGGCCGTCCACCACACCACGACCGAGGCCGCGAGCAAGGTGAGCAGTGCGCCGGTGATGACGCTCGAGATCGACTTCCAAGCACGTCGTTCGCCGTCGAGTGCCAGTCGCTCGACGAACACCGGGATGAAGGTGGCGCCGGCGATGCCACCGAGCACCAGGTCGAACAACATGTTGGGCATCGTGTTCGCCAAGTTGTAGGCGTCGGCGATGGGCGAGAGTCCGAGCACCCACGCGAGGACCATGATCCGCAGTAACCCGGTGAGACGCGATACGAGCGTGCCCGCCGCCATTGATGTCACTCGCGAGCCGTGGGTGCTTTCGACGCTCATTTGGCGTGACGACCTTTGGTCTTGCGTCGATAAGTGCGGATCCACCAGATCGCGAGCACCAGGAGTGAGGCGAGGGTGAGTAGATACCCGACAATTGAGTTGCCGGCGATGCGAACCTGGATCGCACTACGCGCGAGCACCAGTTGGCCGTTCGGGGACGTCACGACGACCTGGAGGGTGAGATCGCTGCCGTGATGATTTGACGTGGGGACCCGAATCGACGTGGTGGCCGACTTCAGCGTGACGGTGACATCGGGTCCCTTTGGAAAACTGAGTCGGTCGGTGATGAGATGCACGACCGCAGTCACGGGGTAGCTCGCGCGGTTGAGCAACGTGACGGGCAGCGCGGTCCCTGGTCCGGTCAGTGTGATGGGGCTCTCATCGATGGAGAAGTTGTTGAGCTGCGTGTTGAGTGCCGTGCTGGCCTGATTCAGGAGGTTCTGACGCTGACTCGAACTGCCGGTGACCTCGGCACTCGCAACGGCGACGTCGAGCGCGTCGATTATGGGCGCCGACCGCACCGCTTGGCCGAAGGAATTGACCTGGTTGATGAGTGTGGTGAGTGTGTTGACATTGTGCGATGACCAATTCCAGGTAGCCGTCGCGGCGGGCAGTCTCGTCGCGGGCGCTCCATTGGTGGCGATGAGCGATGAGTTGAAAGACGGCGAGAGGTTCGAAGCGACGACGAACGGATCGTGCGTCAGTGCGGCGGCGAGATCATTTAGGTACCGCACCGACGTCCTGGCGACGGGCACGTCCATCACGATCGTGCGCGTCGCGGGTGCGTTGGGCGCTTCAAAGTGCAAGAGCGCGAGAGTGCCGAGCGTGAGGATTGCGCGGCGACCGGGCTCGATCGAGCTGTTCGCTGCGAGCTGTTCCAGGGGCGTGTCGGTGCTGAGTGCGGTGATGCTCGGGGTGCCGGTGATCTTGAAGGGCGCCCCCCACGCGAGCGTGCCGGTGGGCGAAGGGTTGAGTGACGTGTCGGGCAGCACGATCTCGCTGACGCGCGCTCGGGTAAGCGCCTGGATATCACGCAGACTGGGGTTTCCCGAGATCACGACCGCGCCGTCGGCGTAGCGCCCCGTCACCTTCTGCAGCAATTGTGTGCAGAGCGAGATCTGCTGACTCACCTGGGTGTCGAAGCCGTGTCGCACGAGGCCCGCGAAATCGATGTTCGTTGGGGGCGCCGCCGCCGCTCGATGTAAGGGGCTGGCGAGCGCCTTCTGAAGTTCATCACGCCACGCCACACCCGAGGTGGTAGTCAACAGCTCTGCACCGACGAGCGTGCGGTAGTCGGCTGTCATGGTGAGGGGCAATGAGGTGAGGTGGGCAATTGCACTGAGCACCCGACCCGATGCCGAGCTGTCGCGCAGCGACGACGGATCAAGGGCCTCGATGAGGTCGAGTTGCAGTGGCCGACTCGGGGTCACCGCTTCGATGGCTAGTAGTGACCACTTGGTCGTCGTGATACCGGCCTTCGTGACCGAGTAACTCAAGGGGTAGACCCCGTCACACTGACCAGCACCGCACACGAGATGGAGTCGAGCTGGGCGGCTGAGGCATGGCGAACTCTCGGTTCGAGGAGCGGTGGTGAAGACGGAGATGGTGAACTGCGACGACCCGTGCGTGACACAGTTGAGCGTGAAGTTGCCGGTGGTCGACAGACTGGCGCCAGTGACGCCCGCGCCGTCGATGATGGGTGTGAGCTGCGAGCGTTCGATGATGCGCGGATAGAGCGAGACCTGGACCACCGCGGCACCGGGTTGCTTGCCCACCTCCAGGGTGACACCGAACCGGGCGAAGCCCTTTGGCGAGAGCTGGGCCACGACGCTCTGGTGGGCCAGTTTGAACGAGACCGTCGTCGCAGCGTGCGCGGCCGAGGGCCACGTCACCGTTGCGAGGCTGAGGAGTACGACGCTGAGCGCCCGCCACCAGGTCGTAAATCGGTGGAACATGCTGCTACAGGCTACCTTCGGTTTCGCTGTCCGCCCGGCGCCCACTACCCTCGTTCGCAATGACTTCATTTGAACAGGTCCACGAACGGCTCGAGGAGATTGCCCGGCTGTCGAGTTCTCTCGCGCGCGCCTTCGCGGCGGAGGGCTTCTCGCTCTACGCCGTGGGGGGCTCGGTGCGTGACGCGGTACTGGGTCACGAACGAGGAGACGACTACGAGATCGACTTCACGACCAATGCTCGGCCCGACGACATCGCGCGCCTGATGACGCCTCTGTGCCTCTCACTTTGGGAGCAGGGCCGCGCTTTTGGCACCATCGGCGGGATTCTGCGCGACAACGGCGTCAAGGCCGAGATCACGACATTTCGCTCGGAGGCGTACGTCGATCATTCCCGCAAGCCCGCAGTGGAGTGGGGCGATTCTCTCGAAGCCGACTTGAGTCGTCGTGACTTCACGATCAACGCCTTGGCCCTCGACGTGGTCGCACTCGATGCACACACCCCTGACGTTCAGACCCTTTTTGACTTCCACAATGGATTTCGTGACCTGCACGAGGGCATCCTGCGCACCCCGATTGATCCCGAGGTTCTCTTCAACGATGATCCGCTGCGAATGCTGCGCGCCGCACGCTTCGCCGCACGCTTCAATCTGCGGGTCGACCCCGCAATCGAATCGGCAACCGAGAAACTCGCCGAGAAGCTCACCATTGTCTCGGCGGAGCGAATCCGTGGTGAGCTGGATCTTCTCATGATGACGCCGCAGCCCTCGGTGGGGCTTGACTTCATCGTGCGCACCGGACTCGCAAACCACTTTCTGCCCGAACTCCCGAAGCTCCAGTTGGAGCAGGACCCGATCCACCAGCACAAGGACGTGCTGAAGCACACCTGGGCGGTGGTCGACAAGACCTCGGCCAACCTGGTGCTGCGCCTGTCGGCCCTCTTCCACGACATTGGCAAACCTCAGACCCGCGCCATCAGTGACGAGGGGGTCACGTTTCGGTTCCACGAGATCGTGGGCGCCAAGATGACCCGCAAACGCATGGTCGCCCTCAAGTACTCCCAGGACATGATCGATCAGGTCACCACCCTGGTGGAACTGCACCTGCGCTTTCACACCTACAAGATGGGGTGGAGTGACAAGGCGGTGCGCCGTTACGTGCGCGACGCTGGACCGTTGTTGGACGAACTCAATGAACTCACGCGCTGCGACTCCACGACGCGCAACGCACGCAAGGCGGCAGTCCTCGCGCAGCGAATGGATGAATTGGAGATTCGCATCGCCGAACTGCGCGAGCAAGAGGACCTCAATCGCCTGCGCCCGGCGCTCGACGGGGTCGCGGTGATGGAGATTCTCGGAATCACCCCTAGTCCCGTGGTCGGCCGAGCTCTCGATTTCTTGATGGAGATCCGACTCGATGAGGGCGAGATCACGCCCACGGAGGCGGCGGTGCGACTTCGCGAATGGTGGAGCGACCAGAACGGATAGAAAAACCCCCCGCCGTAAGGCGGGGGGTTCTTACGAAAGACTGGTTACGGCCAGACCAGGTTCTCAGCACCTTGGTTGGCGAACTCCTCGACCATGTTGTGCGCGACGTCGTCGTGGAACTGCACCGGAGGCGACTTCATGAAATAGGCCGAGGGTCCCACGATTGGGCCGCCGATGCCGCGGTCGAGCGCGACCTTGGCGCAGCGGACCGCGTCGATGATGACACCGGCAGAGTTTGGCGAATCCCATACCTCGAGCTTGAGCTCGACGTTGAGTGGGACGTCACCGAAATTGCGGCCCTCCATACGGATGTAGGCCCACTTGCGGTCGTGCAGCCACGGTACGTGGTCACTCGGCCCGATGTGCACGTCGTCGGGTCCCATGTTGCTGATCTCCAGCTGGGAGGTGACCGCTTGGGTCTTGGAAATCTTCTTGGACTCGAGACGCTCGCGGTCGAGCATGTTCTTGAAGTCCATGTTGCCGCCCACGTTCAATTGGTACGTGTGGTCGAGTGTGAGGCCGCGGTCCTCGAAGAGTCGCGTCAGGACCCGGTGCACGATGGTGGCGCCGACCTGGCTCTTGATGTCGTCACCGATGATCGGCACCTTGGCGTCGGCGAACTTGCGCGCCCACTCCGGGTCCGAGGCGATGAAGACGGGAATCGCGTTCACGAACGCCACACCGGCGTCGATGGCGGCCTGGGCGTAGAAACGCTGGGCGTCCTCGGAGCCAACGGGCAGGTAGGACACCAGCACCTCGGCTCGGGAGTCACGAAGCGCCTGGACGACGTCGACCGGCTCGGCCGGGGACTCCTCGATGGAGGCCCGGTAGTACTTGTTGAGCCCGTCCATGGTCGGTCCGCGAAGCACGGTCACGCCAAGTGACGGTACGTCGGCGAACTTGATCGTGTTGTTCTGGCCACCATCGATTGCCTTGCCGAGGTCGTTGCCGACCTTGGAGGCGTCGACGTCAAAGGCCGCGACGAATTCGAGGTCGCTGACGTGGTAGCCACCGAGGACCACGTGCATCAACCCAGGAACATTGTCGCCCGGCTTGGCGTCGCGGTAATAAGTGACGCCTTGAATGAGTGAGCTGGCGCAGTTTCCGACGCCGGCGATGGCCACGCGAATCTTCTCCATGGCTCTCCTTTCCTACTTCGCTTCTCGCGCGAAGGCTTGCTGATTACTGCGTTCGGTGGTCAACAGACTGTCGATCCACGCGAGGTCCAACTCGACGCCCTTGGCGGCGTGATCCATCACGCTGCGCGCGTAAGTGTCGAGTTGTTCGTTATCGGCGCCCGCGCGAACTTCGGCGAGTCGTCCAACGAGATCGGCCCTGCGTCGCTCGAGTAACCCCACTCGAAGACTCGGTGTGAGGTACTTGGCGAGCGCCATGCGCAGGGAGAAGTTCTTGCTGTCGTCGAGGGTGGCCGGGTCCGCGAGTAAACGAACGAACTCCAGGCGACCTTTTTCGGTGATGCGGTAGACCTTGCGCCCACGTCGCCCGAGTCCCGGGGTGGCGCGAAGCGAGCGCAGCGACGCGCGCTCGCCCGACAGGGAACCCGTCGACAGTGAGCTCGTACGTGGCTCGCTGGTGGTGACGGCTTCGACGAAGCCGTAGCGCTCGAGGCGCGCAAGAGCCGGGTAGATGGAACCGAAGGAAACATTGGCCCAGACGCCGAGTCGGTCGCGCAACTGCGATCGAACCTCGTAGCCGTGGTGATCACGGTCCATCAGGAGGCCAAGAATGGCTATGTCTAACACGCGATTAATCATATCACTTCGATATATCGAACGTGACGTTCTGCGTTCACGCCACAATTTGGACCCGGGCGGTAGTCTCACCCCTAATGGATAAGACCTTCCGCACGAGTACGGCCGATGGAGCCGTTGTCGAGTTCGGCCTCGTTCGCCACGCGCTTCTCGCAAAACTGGCGGCGGGCACACTACGCCATACGGATATCTGTGATGCGCATCCCGAATTGCTGCGCGCCGCGAAGAACATCGGGCGTTCGACGGGTGAGACCTGCCCCGTGTGCAGCGACGCGGAACTCGTCGAGGTGACGTACGTCTTTGGTGCTCGCCTGCCCGCGGGGGGCACCTGCCCCACTTCACGCCAGGAGCTCTTGAAGCTCGAGCGCCGCGAAGAACCGGTGCAGTGCTACGCCGTCGAGGTGTGTGTGGCGTGTTCTTTCCACCACTTGGTCCGCAAGTGGACCGCCGGGGGGCGTCAAGCCCGCCGCGCACCCGTACGTCAACAACGAAAAGTCGGCGAATGACGCTCAGCGCACCGCAGATCCGCGTTCGCAAGCGACGAAACGGCGCTAGCCCACTGGTGATGGTCACCGCCTACGACGAGCCCGGCGCTCGCTACGTCGACGCCGCGGGCGTCGACATCATCCTCGTCGGTGATTCACTGGCGAACGTGGTGATGGGCCAGGCGGACACGCTGCACGTGAGCGTGGACGAGATGTGTCACCACGTCCGCGCGGTCGCCGCCGCGAGGCCCCAGGCGCACATTGTCGCTGACATGCCGTGGTTGAGCTATCACGTGGACCTCGTCGACAGTGTCCGCAATGCCGCCGCGCTCGTTCGCGCCGGGGCGCACAGCGTGAAGCTCGAGGGAGGACGCGTGCGCCGAGAGGCGGTTCGCGCAATCCTCGACGCGGAGATCCCAGTGATGGGACACCTCGGACTCACCCCCCAGAGCGTCTTGGCGTTCGGCGGCTTCAAGGTCCAAGCGAAGACCCGCGAGGCCGCGGAGTGGCTCATCAAAGACGCCACCGTGCTCCAGGACGAGGGTGTCTACGCCGTCGTGATCGAAGGGGTGCCCAGTGTGGTCGGCACCCGGGTCACCGAAGCTCTAGAAATTCCCACGATCGGCATCGGGGCCGGTCCCGACACCGACGGCCAAGTGCTCGTGTTCCACGACCTGCTGGGAATGACGGCGCGACCTCCGGCCAAGTTCGTACGGCAGTACGCCGACCTGGGTTCCCTGATCACGACGTCGATTGGCGAGTTCGCCCGTGACGTGCGCGAGGGGACGTTCCCGGGGCCCGACGAGGCCTACGACAGCCCAGAGGGACTCTTCAACTAGCCCGTCAGGGGTTGTTGGACTAGAGTTGTCTTTCCCACAAGTGTGGGAGGCAGCAAATTAACCCTGCTCTGTTTTCCGCAGAGCCCGGCCTAGCCGGACCAGAGGGAAAGGAAACCGGCCATGAGGCCCTATGAAACCATGATTGTGTTCGACACCGCTGTCGACGCACAGGCCATCCAGATCGCTCTCGATCGAGCGTTGGAGACCATCCGAACTAATGAGGGAAACCCCGGAGCTATCGACCGTTGGGGCAAGCGTCCCTTGGCGTACGAGATCAACAAGCGCAAAGAGGGCTACTACGTTCTGGTGGAGTTCGGCGGTGAATCGACGACGGTGGTCGAGCTCGACCGAATTCTGACGTTGTCAGACGAAGTCCTTCGCTTCAAGATCCTGCGACGCAATGAGCGAGCGAACGCGAGCCGTGTTACGGCTCAAGCGTAAGTTCGGGCGCTTAGCGACATAAGGAGAAGAAATGGCTGACAACACCATTACCGTCGTTGGGAACGTAACCCGCGACCCCGAACTCAAATTCCTGAACAGCGGACAGGCGGCCCTGCGACTTTCAATCGCGGTCAACCGTCGTTGGCAGAACCGCCAGACCCAGGAATGGGAAGAGCGCGTTTCGTACTTCGAGGTCGTTGGCTACGGCGCGATGGCCGAGAACGTCGCCAACTCCGTGCAGAAGGGTGCTCGCGTCATCGTGAGCGGGCGCCTCGAGCAGCGAAGCTGGGAGACCGAGAACGGTGACAAGCGCTCGATCGTCGAGATCAACGCCGATGAGATCGCACCCTCGCTTCGCTACGCCACCGCCGTTGTCACCAAGACGCCTCGCGCCGAGGGTGGCAACTTCCAGTCCAATGACCGACCCGCTGCTGCACCGCGCTCGAACGAGCCCAGCACCTACGCCTTTGATGAGGAGCCTTTCTAATGCCACGTATTAATAACCCAAAGCCACCGAAGCGCGCGCCGAAGATTGACACTCGACGTGGCGCGAAGAAGAAGCCGTGCTCCTTCTGTCAGCACGGTGTTGGCACCGTTGACTACAAGGACCTGGCACAACTTCGCAAGTACATCTCGGACCGCGGCAAGATTCGTGGCCGCAAGGTGTCGGGCAACTGCCAGCAGCACCAGCGTGACGTCACTGACGCCATTAAGACCGCGCGTGAACTGGCACTCCTGCCCTACACCCAGCGCACCGTGACCGAGCGACGTGGTGGACGTGGCAATCGTGACGACCGCGGCCCGCGCGGCCCGCGTCCCGACCGCGACAACGCCGAGGCGAGTGTCGAAGCTGATGTCGCGACCAACGTGTTGCTTGAGGACGCCGGCGAGGCCGCCGAAGTGTTCGAGTCCGAACTCACCGAGGAGGTCAGCGAATGAAGGTCCTACTGCGTAGCGACGTCGTAGGCGTAGGACGCCGCGGCGACATCGTGGACGTGAAGTCCGGGTACGCCCGTAACTTCCTCTTGCCCACGGGCGCGGCCCTCAAGGCTAACGAGACCATGGAGATCCAGGCGGCGTCAATGCGCAAGGCTCGTGATATCCGTGATGCCCAGAGTCGAGGCGCCGCCGAGACCCAACGTGCCATCATCGAGCAGGCCACCATTACGGTGGCGGCCCGCGCCGGTGCGAACGGGCGTCTCTTCGGTTCAGTGACCGAGGCCGACATCGTCAACGCGATCCGTACGGCGACCAATATTTCGTTGGATCGTCACATGATCTCGATGAACGAGCACCTGAAGGAACTGGGTGCGGCAACGGTCAACGCCACATTGTTCGATGGTGTCGTTGCGACCGTCAAAGTGGAGGTCGTGGCCAAATAGCCACCGATTCCACGCTGTAGCGAATGCCGGGGCCTTGCGCCCCGGCATTCGCGTGTGTTACAGGGCTCTGCCAAGTTGATAGTTAGGCACAGCATTTTCCCCATGTTGTTGTTCTAGCGACACACAGCAGTTATCGACAACCGTTGAGGTTCTTATGACGCAGATTGAAACCGAACGCACTCGACCATCTTCCAGCGGCGGGCGAGTGCCGCCGAGCGCGATAGAAGTCGAGGAATCACTCATCGGCGCGATGCTCCTCTCCCAAGAAGCGGTGAGCGTTGCCTACGAGACGGTGCAGGCCGAGGACTTCTATCGACCCTTGCACGGTCAGATCTTCAGCGCCATCGTGGCCCTCGCCAACGCGGGTGAACCGGTTGACTACGTGACCGTGCAGGCCAAGTTGCAAGAGCGGGGTGCGGTTGCCGTTGAGCTCGGGGTGCTGTCGTCATTGCAGATGAACACGCCGTCGGCGTCGAGTGCGCAGCACTACGCGGAGATCGTGCGCGAGAAGGCGCAACAGCGACGCCTGATCGCGGTGGCGGGCGAGATCGTCGATGACGCCTACGTGGCGACCGATGACGTGGTGGGGCTGATCGACGAGGCGGAACGCAAGATCAACCAGATCGGCGACGATCGCAAGACCGACACCGTGTCTCCGCTGCAACGACTGCTCTTGAACGAGGCGGACA
>Ga0307375_10006425_pt1 | contig 10853 bp, 8 predicted proteins | sample TR1MG_FD_202531 | JGI IMG/M metagenome (GOLD analysis project Ga0307375, IMG submission 202531) | Soil microbial communities from Risofladan, Vaasa, Finland - TR-1 | ecosystem: Environmental > Terrestrial > Soil > Coastal area > Acid sulfate soil | place: Finland: Risofladan, Vaasa | collected...
GATCCTGCCTGTGGTGCAGGTATATTTTTGATCAAATCGGCTGAAATTCTATTTCAACTACAAAAATATATTTTAACTCAATTAAATCTGCCATTTAAGCCCAACACCCTAAAGCGTGCGATTCTTCTAAACAATATATATGGTGTAGATTTATTTGAAGATGCAATTCAAAATACTCAAACTAGATTACTTCACTGGCTAAAGACCGATGTCGAGTCGATCGCTACAGAAGAATCTATAATTAATTTAGAAGGGAATATTCGATTAGCAAATAGCCTGATTGGATGGCTTTCTGAAGATTTAGGTATAATTGAGTGTGAAAATATTTATAAAGGAACTCTAAAAACTGAATTGAATTCCTTATTAAACGAACTTTCCCCGGATCAGACGAAATTCATTCAAAATATTATAAATTTACTGGATTCCACACAATTAGATAATATTTTACAGGCATTTTTCTCGTTAAAAAACCTTCAGAATGACGAACTAAGTCTATTCGCACTTGAACTCCAAAGTATTATCCAACACCTCCATAAACTGATTTATCAAATTGTTAATCCTCTTTTTATCTCTACTCTCTTAACTGAGGATTCTTCGAAAAAAGCGAAGGAGGATCTTTTGTGTGAATTAATCGCGCATAAAGTATTTCACTGGAACGTTGATTTTGGAGAGATTATGAGAAATGGAGGATTCAATATTATTGTAGGAAATCCACCATACGTCTTTATTCGCGGAAAGAATTTCTCCAATTTTGAACAGTTGGTTTATAAGAAAAATTATTTGGGAAACTATAAATCTCTTGCGAAAGGTAAAGCGCGACAATCAAGTAAATTCAATTCTTTTTCTCTTTTCCTAGTTCGTGGTATACATCTCTTAAAGAAAAAAGGTCATTTGGGCTTTATCATTCCGAATACCACCTTAAGAACAACCACTAATGATTTCATCCGGCAATTTATTCTTGACAATACTTTCATTCAAGAAATGGTGGATCTAAAAGGTGATATATTCAAAAGAGTAACCGCTTCCACAATTTTATTGTTCCTGCAAAAAATCCACCCACTACCAAACTCTCCCACACTAATCAACCTAAATGTAAAAGATCTACTCGATTACCAATATAGTTCCCACTTTATTAATCAGAATCGATTCTATAATAATCCAGTTCTCGCTTTCAATATTCATCTCGATTCCGAATGTGAGACTATCTTTGAACTCATGAGAAAGGACACCTTTGATTTGGGAAAAATTACAAATGAAATTATCGAAGGGATTGTCTGCCGGAAAAGCGATCAGTTATTTTCTGATGATTCTACCCACCCCCTATCAAAAAAATTACTTCGTGGAAAAGATATTGGGCGCTATCAGATTAATTGGAAACCTAATCAATATATATTGTATGCAACGGACACGAAAATCACAGAAAAAAAATTGCATCGTCCTCGACCACAATGGATTTATGAGGCTCCAGAAAAACTTATCACCCAACGTATAGGAGGCGGTATTTATCCTATTCAAGTCGCTTATGATGCCTCTCAATATTATACATTTGCCTCAATCAATAATATCATACTGAAAAACCCGCCTATTTACAAAGAAAACGAATATTTATACAAATATATTATAGGACTTCTTAATTCCAAGTTAATTAATGCTTATTATCTCTTAAACTTCAGTAATCAATCCTCTTTAACCGTTAATATTTCAAAAACTTACCTAGAATCCCTTCCTATTAAAAAAGCAGCATTGACTTATCAAAAAATAATATCTAACATAGTAGATTATCTATTGTTTCTTAATCAATTTCAGAAAAATCAGTTACAAATCATTAACTACTTTGATTTATCCCTTCTAGATACCTTGATATTCGAACTTTACTTTCAAGATCACCTAAAAACCAACTTATTTGGGATTATTGCTGAATATCTTATTGATTTACCCCTAAATAACTCTTCTGAAACGATATATTCCGTAATTTTGGAAATTTATCGTAAAATGCACGAAACTCCTCAAATTAATAGAACGATAGATAAAATAAGGCTGAATCCCATTATACACAAAATAGAAAATGTATTTCAAAAGCGCCTAAGTTTGATTACCGAAAAAAGTCCAAACTGAAGCACTGAATTTAATTAATTATAACAACAAAATAAAATGATGGAAAATGATTTACTGGGCATTATTACTTCATATTTACCAACCACCATTTCAAACCTTAGATATTCTTCAAAAAGTAAATGAAGAATGCTACTCAAAACTTTTCGATGTCTTTCTAAGATTTCCTTCTAGTAAATTGACTTTAAATATAAATGGATCACTCACTGAATTATTGTATCAATATAAATTTCAAGATGTGATTGATAAAATTAAGGAATTAGCTCAGAAAGGCTACCTGAGATTTACGGGGTCTGGGAAATATCATCCAATATTCCCCCTCTTACCAACTAATGAAAGTATCCGGCAGATCCATCTTAATGAAGATTATAATGAAAGCATCTTCGGACCACTTTTTGCTAATTCTAAAGGGTTCTTCCCTCCAGAATTAGCAATATCGGAAAATCTCCTTAAAATCATTGAGAATCTCCATTATAGATGGATCTTAGCCAGTGGCATTGCCTGTCCAAGTCAATGGCCTACTGATTTTTATTACGCATATAATTCTCTTCCTGTGCTCTTTAGGGATGATATCATTAGTAACGAAATTTCCTTTAAGCAATATGGCCCATTAAAATTTGTCTCTAAACTTCTTCATCTCTTCGATGATGATTATTATGTTATAACTGCAATGGATGGAGAAACTTTTGGGCATCATATTAAAAATTATGAAGAAGAGTTTTTAGCAGCCGTTCTTACGCAGTTAGAAGAAGAAGACGATATCCAAATGGTTTTTATTGATGATATTTTAAAGTTATTCAAAGAAAAGAAGAAAATTATTCCAATCAATAGTACATGGAGTACGTCCCCTGAAAATTTAAAGAAAAAAAATCCATATCCACTTTGGGCTGATCCCAAAAATGAGATTCATCAAATTCAGAATAGATTACAAAAAATAACAATTCAATTATATCAATATTTAGAAGAAAATGCTCCCAAAATTCCCAATGACCATCTCGAATTTTATAATAACGCTCGATTAAATCTCGATAAAGGTGAACATTCCTGTCGTTTATGGTGGGCAAGTAATTATAATTTTAATGAGGACCTTGTTGTCCGAGGTACTCAGTTTCTTCTCCTATCAACAGTAAATGCTTATAAAACCCTTTTTGCAATTCCATTAAGCCAAAATAAAATAATCGAAATTCGGCATCTTTTTGAGGATTTCAAAGGGAATTACGCGAACCTCCTTCAATTACTCGCAAATAAAACTGAGGAACGATCTCGATTTAAATCGTACAGGAGAAAAATTGATGATCTTTCAGAATAATAAAAAAGATAAAAAAAGGAAAAAAGAAATTTTTGATGAGTGATAATATGACAAAAAAGGCAATCATTCTTCATCCTGATGACAATGTCGCGACAGTTCTCGAGAAATTAGAAGAGGGGACAGAAATTGAAATAGAAAAACAAAATAAATTAATAGAAAAAATTGTTACAACAAAAAAAATTCCATTTCTTCATAAAATTGCTTTGATTGATATTTCTAAGGGTGCTCCGGTTATTAAATATGGACAAATTATAGGAAAAGCAACGATGGATATAAAGAAGGGGGATCATGTTCATACTAAAAACTTAGTAAGTTGGTTTTATTCTTAGTGAGTTGATAGATCATGAATTTTCTAGGTTATAAACGCGAGAATGGATCCATTGGCATTCGAAATCTCATTGCTATAATTCCATCTGTGATTTGCTCAGCTCATGCTGCCCAAAAGATCGCTGATGCAATCCCAAATAGTGTCTGCCTCACTCACCCATACGGATGTGGGCATTTTGGGGCTGACTGGCGCCGAATTGTCAATAATTTAGCAGGCTTAGGGAAGAATCCAAATGTCGCTGCTGCGCTTGTCGTGGGTTTAGGGTGTGAAAATGTCACTTCTAAATTCATAGCGAAGGAAATCGAAAAGACTGGAAAACCTACTCAGTTTATGGATATTCAAAAGTCTGGTGGCACTGAAAAGACAATTAAGAAAGGTATTGAGATTGCATCTGAAATGCGAACAAATGCCGATCAACTAAAAAAACAATCATTTGGATTAGAAAAACTTGTTTTAGGGCTTGAATGTGGCGGTTCTGATGCAACTTCTGGGCTTATTGCGAATCCCGCTGTAGGTGTTGCCAGCGATACTATTGTTAAAGCTGGTGGTACTGCAATTCTCCCCGAATTTATTGAATGGGTCGGCACAGAACATAATTTGGCAAAAAGATGTGTAAAACCAGAAGATGGTGAACTATTGATTGAAATGATCGATACCTTTACTTCAGAAGCTCAAAAACAGGGTTATAATATGAGGATGATTGCCCCTGGGAATATTCGAGGGGGGTTAACCACCATTGAAGAAAAAGCATTAGGCACAATTTGCAAGGCAGGTAAAGCCCCTATTCAAGGTTTATTAAGTTATGGTGAGCCCCCGCCAGTGCCTGGTTTATGGCTAATGGTCGAGCCAGGTTTGGATGTAGAATCAATGACGGGGCTTGCATCGGCAGGTGCCCAAGTCTGTACTTTCACAACGGGACAGGGAACTCCCACTGGAAATGCGATTATGCCGGTTATCAAAATAAGCGGAAACCCTGAAACAATGGAAACTATGGGCAGTGATATTGACCTCGATGCAACTGCTATTCTTTCTGGAAAGGAAACTGTGGACTCCTTCGGGCTAAAAATCCTTGAAGAAATTATTGCGGTGGCCAATGGGAAAGCAACCATTGCGGAAAAAATGGGGCATCAGGAGTTTGCAATCTGGCGCCTCCCGATCATGTTCAACTTGGGTGGTATGAGTAAAAAATTCGAACGATTTTTCGATTAACTATATAACACCAATAAAGAAGATTTCCTGAAGCCTTTCCAAAACCCAAAGTGTCGTGGGGATCGAAATAATTACCAAGAGCAAGAGAACTAATCCAAAAGCTACTCCCACAATCACGTCCGTTGGAAAATGTGCGCCCAAATAAATACGGCTATACCCAACAAAGAGGATCCCGGCAATTGTAAATATCAATATGTAATAATTATTAAAATAATAAACCAAAATTAAAGTTTGAAGGGTGATGGTCGTCATATGTCCGGAAGGCATGGATGGCCCTCCATTACGCAGCAGGAAATCCCGTAATTCAATTTTATCTTTAATTTTATCATCTTGATAGGGACGTTTTCGGCGGATGATTAACTTTATGATAAATTGAATAATCCCAAATTCAATCAAGCCAGAACCCAAGATTGCCGCTAAAAGATCTTGATTGTATAGGAAGAGGATTAAACACGCCACAATCCATGGAATAACCGAACCTATATGCGTGAAATAAACTAAAATTGTGTGTAATACCTTCCCATATCGATAATTGTTTATACGACAGACCCAGCGTTCATCCCATTCCTGAATTTTTTCAAACATCGTCGATTCCTAATTTTTATTGGGTAGTTGATATCGGTTTCATTTTCTTCATGTTTTTGGATAGTTTCTTTATTACTTTATCATATGGCATAACGAAGCCATATAACAGCTCGAAAGTCTGTAAGGTTCGTTCATGAAGATCGGGAGTCCAACCCGCACAACAATCATCCACAATAATCGTTTGAAATCCATAATCTGCTGCTTCCCGTGCCGTTGATTCTACACAGAAATGAGTTACCACGCCACTGACTAAAACTGTTTCTATACCCATATTACGCAAATAATTATCAAGTCTGGTTGAAATAAAGGTACCACTTGTATTTTTTTGAAGAACCCAGTCGCGCGCTTCATCTGGCTTTAAATCCGCAATTATCTCAGAACTTTCATGTGATATATGTGGATAAGGAATATCTCCAAGAAATTCTTTGGCTAGTTTATTTTGTTTCTGAAGTGGTGCTGGTAAATCACTTCCATCTTTCATAAATGCAGAAAATTTAGTATAAATTACCGGAATTTCCATCTGATGGCAAAAATCAATCAACTTTTGCAAATTCGGAACCACTTTTTTCTCTACCTCTTCTACGAAAAAATCCATCATTCCCGGACTAATACTATTTAAAGTTTTATACACTGTCCAGTCTTTTTCAACTTGGTAGCGCTGCATATCTATTATTAGGAGTGCAGTTTTTTTGGGGTAAACGTCTCCTAACTGGTCATGCCGGAATCTTAGATACTTTTGGAGTTTTTCCATATTATCATCTCTTTTTCTCTACTTGTTTAACTAAATCCAAAATATAATTTTATTCTCGTTGAGATTTTAAAATATCACGGTGAACGTATACTATTAAATATTTATTAAAGATGATAATTAATGAAAAAAACAGCATACCCCGCAAGGTATATCGATGATTTAGGTGAGGAAATAGTTCAAATATGGAATGATGGAAAAGAATTAACTGTAGAAATAAGGGGCGTACAATTTTATGGACCAAATTTTGATAGTTTAGAACCAACGGGGAACCCATCTCCCGAATTGCTTGATAAATTCACGTTATATTTAAGTCAAGATTTATGCAACTGTAAAATATTATGTGATATTCCTATTACCTTGATACTCGGGTCAGAGAAAATCTCCAGCATCCTAACCATGAACCTAGTTTTAGGGAAACCAGATCCTCCTCGAGGTATAGATAAGGAAGATTTGATGTTAGAATTAAAATACAAGGACAAAAAAATAGTTTCATTTGGTAAAAGCGGATGGTTTGAAGATGAATTACTTGATCTTCAAAGGAAACTCCCCATTAATGCTTACCTATTGTGTTGTTTTAATTGTGCATTTTCAGACTATCACCCTGTTGGTCATGGTCTTTTTGGTAGTATGATGTGTTTCCGTGATAATAGAGAAAATTATTTTACAGTAAAGACGAAGGCTGATTTTTTCGCTATCGAAGGTTCAATGACCGAACTTGTACAAGAAATTTATTCATGTCCTGAATTTCATAAAAGAATTCCTGGAACAGGATATCGAGGATAATTGGAGTCCAAATAGTCTCATGTGTTAAAATAACTAATTTTAATATGTCTCATAAAATTCATCTAATTTTTGATACTTTTTAGGTGCATATATGGGCAAATAGGTTTCATAGAGTTGTCGAAGCGTCATTTTATTGTATATAATATCATAAATCATGCCTATTATAATCATAGTTGTCATTACCAAACTGAAAATAAAACCTGGACCAATATAAAATGAAGGCGGCATATAATAATGTGGTCCATCAAAAATCCAAACTTCACCTTGGGGGAAAGGAAATGGAAGAACGATAAAATATTTATAGGTCAAAATATCGAATGAAAGGAATATGACAAATGCCAAATAAATATAGAAGTTTGAGCGTGTTTTTACCGGCTTTTCAGAATTGCCACGAATTCTAAAGATTCTATCAATAAAATAAATAAGAAGCAAACAAAATCCAATTATATACAAAATTCCAAAAAAAGTTATAATTGAATTCAAAGAAAAAAATATTATTATATCTACATAATAAGCAGGTCCCCCACCGAAGAATATTAAAAAAAAGCCAGCAATGCCTAAAATCATGGACATACATATAAATCCATTATAAGTATTCCAAAATTCCTTAAAATTCCAAAAAACTTTTTTAATCTCTTGTAATATCCCCCCCTTTTTTGTAAAATTCATTCCAATCCTCCCAAATTCCTTTAGTAAACTTTCTCTTTAATCCTCCGATTTTAAAAATATGGAATTTCCTTTCCTCATAAATTTAGATAAATATATCTATAAATAAATAAAATACTTATAATCTTTATAATTTATTGGTTCAAATAATTTATTGAATTCAGGTAATAGGATGTAAGCGAAATAAATTTGTTTTTATCTTTAGATGTTTGGATGTCCGGTTATTTCAAATTCTTTTATTTTGCCTTAAATATTTTTAAGTGATCAAGAATCTTTTTAAAAAAAGAATGCTTAGAATTTTATGATTATAGGTTAGAAGAGGAATTCTGATGACAAAAGTTTTAGGACGATTTTCATTTGTTCTGCATTCGCATTTACCATATGTTATTAATCATGGAATGTGGCCGCATGGAATGGACTGGCTAAACGAGTGTGCCGCAGAATGCTATATTCCCATTTTAAATACCTTATATAAATTAAAAGATGAGGGATTTCATCCGCATTTAACGATCGGTATTACTCCAGTTCTGACGGAACAGCTGCGCGATCCCGCATTCGTTGAGGCATTTCTCAATTATTTGCAGGTCAAAAGAGCTGCTGCGATTAAGGATCGGGAAACCTTTACGCAATGGAATCGCCCGCATCTTGTGAAATTAACTGAAATGTGGGAAAAATATTATAGTGAAATTTATACGAGCTTTGTTGAAAACTACAAAAAGGATATTATACTTGGGTTTAAAATCCTTCAAGACCAAGATTTAATTGAAATTATTACATGTGCCGCAACTCATGGTTATTTACCACTTTTAAAGACAGACAATAGTGTTCAAGCTCAGGTCGCTACTGGTGTAAGTGTCTATAAAAAACATTATAACCGAAATCCTATAGGAATTTGGCTTCCTGAATGTGGGTATCGCCCTGGCTACACTTGGAAACCTCCAGTAGGGGAAAATCAACCCTCATATCCTCGAAAGGGGGTTGAAGAAATTATAAGCGCAAATGGATTAAAATATTTCATTATCGATAGTCATCTCTTATTGGGTGGCGAAGCAATTGGGGTCTATGCGGCTCGATTTCAAGCTCTTCAAATGTTATGGGATACCTTTAAGGAACAATATAAACCTGAGCCAATACAAAAAGAAAAATCCCCTTATGAAATCTATTACGTAACTTCCAATCCTGAGAGCGAACCGGTTGCGATCTTTACGAGGGATCCAAGAACCTCCATACAACTATGGAGCGCTGAGCATGGCTATCCAGGTGATGGCTGGTATTTGGAGTTTCACAAAAAACATTATCCCGGCGGTCTTCGGTATTGGCGAATTACAAGCGCTAAATCCTCTCTTGGTGATAAATGGGAATATGAGCCAGATAAAACACCATCTCGCCTAGATGAGAATGCAGACCACTATAAATCCCTAATTAAGGATTTACTCAGGGACCATTTAAATAAAACTGGCACTCCCGGCATTATTGTCGCTCCTTATGATACGGAACTATTTGGACATTGGTTCTTTGAGGGTCCTCAATTTCTCTACCGTGTTCTGAAATGGATAGAGATGGATCCGGAAATTGAACTGACAACCTGTGGGAATTATCTTCAATCTTTTCCTCCTCAAACGGTTGTAAAACTTCCCGAGGGGTCGTGGGGGGAAGGTCAAGGACATTGGATCTGGTTGAATGAATGGACCCTTTGGACTTGGGAGAAAATTTACGAATGCGAAGAGATTATGGTGGATCTTGCTAATAAATACGCTGAAACCTCTGATGCCAATTTAAAAAAGATTATGGCACAACTTGGGCGTGAGTTACTTCTTCTCGAATCTAGTGATTGGCAATTCCTTATTTCCACTTGGAGCGCCCGGGATTATGCTGAGAATCGGCTGGCTGAACATTACAATCGCTTCAAGCGTCTAGCTGAGATGGCTAATATCTATGGGAATAAGAAGAAGGTTGATGAGGGCGACTGGATCTTCCTTGGGCAATTAGAACGTGAAGATTTACTTTTTAAAGATATTGATACCTCACTTTGGCGGGATTCCAAGTAATTTTCATTGGATTTAATTTAAATATATTTTTAACTTCCTAAATTTAAGTAAATCGATTTTGAATAATCTTTTTGTTAATTTATTAATGCTATATGGGATCTTTAACCTAATGATGAGAGGAACTAAAAAATGCAGTCAAAAACGGTTTTCTTTACTGGATTCCCAGGATTTATCGGCACGCGAATTGTCGAGAAACTAATTGTAGAGAATGATACTATTAAAATTTATGCACTTGTGCTTAAATCGGTGCTTAAATCCACAAATGAAATATTAGAACGGAATGCGCATTTAAAGAAGAAAATTGAATTAATAGTTGGTGATGTTTCAAAACCAAATCTCGATTTATCAACTGATCTATACACTAAATTAACGAATGAAACAACAGAAATCTTCCATTTAGCTGCGATTTACAATTTGGAAGTTCCCAAGAATGTTGCTTGGAAAGTCAATGTGATTGGGACAAATAATATGTTAAAATTTGCGTTAAAATGCCTAAATCTATCTGTATTTATATTTTTCAGCTCAATTGTTGCTGTAGGGAAAGTCAAAGGGGATGTTTTTGAAGATAAATTGGAGACGAATTGTGAGTTCCATTTTAATCACTATGAACAAACCAAATTCGCGTCTGAAATATTAATTCGGAAATACATGGATCGCTTACCAATAATTATAATTAGACCAGGAGCTGTCGTTGGAGAATCGAAAACAGGAATTACTGACAAGTTTGATGGGTTTTATTACGCGTTATCTTTTGCATCGATTCTAAAGCTGTTTCCTATCTGGCTGCCACACACGCACTTCAATGTTCCTATGGTTCCGGTCGATTATATTGCGGAGGCAACGTGTTATGTTTCCACTCAGGAGGATTGTATTGGACATTGTTTTCACCTAGGCGAATTCGAACTCACCGCAAACCAATTCCTTGCTTATATTTGTGATAAGGACGAGACCGGAACTAAAATTCGCATTCCAAGCGCGCTCCTTGAGTTTCTGATTAAATTACCTGTTTTTAAATATATTTTTCTGAGAAATCGTTTCATTAAATTCATTATGAAAAAGGGA
>Ga0307375_10006426_pt1 | contig 10853 bp, 7 predicted proteins | sample TR1MG_FD_202531 | JGI IMG/M metagenome (GOLD analysis project Ga0307375, IMG submission 202531) | Soil microbial communities from Risofladan, Vaasa, Finland - TR-1 | ecosystem: Environmental > Terrestrial > Soil > Coastal area > Acid sulfate soil | place: Finland: Risofladan, Vaasa | collected...
AAAGGGAACGTCCGTCCTCAAGCTGCTTGCCGGCAAAGATGAGGCGCTGTTGGTCCGGGGGGATGCCTTCCTTATCTTGAATCTTGGCCTTGACCTGCTCAATGGTGTCGCCAGATTCGACTTCAAGGGTGATAGTCTTGCCAGTAAGAGTCTTAACGAAGATCTGCATGATGATGATGTGTTGGGGAAGAGAGTGGACGGAAGAATGACTCGAAGCAGGCGCCGCCGCGGTTTTGTGTGTCCGACTTGGGAAATGGGCGCGAACGCTCCGGCGCCGAATTGGGAACAGCGGCTTCGGCGAACTTTCCGCTTGCGTTCGCGCAGCCCTCCTTCTTGGTCGTTTCTCGCCTCGTCATTCAACAGCACACCGCAACCACACACTCATAGCAACTCTCAGCACCCTCTTATCTCGGAATATGCGGAAGCGAGGATGAAATCGACATCGCATGCTCCGGAAGGGGCCGGAAACAAGGACGACCGCTGAAGATCTCGTGCAGAAGCAGACGAGTATTCCATTCAAACGAGGCGACAATACCAAATTGTGATGTAAGACACTGACTACTAGCGATTGAGCACTACAGGCAGGTGGAATGTTCCGAAGGAAGCGTGGAAGGAGATGCGGAAGGAGATGCGAACCGTGTTCGAGGCCAAACTGACCTTTTCACTCTCATTATCAAGGAATGTCCATTCACACACCACATAAGCAACGAAACACGCTAACAGAACCTTATTGAATGCGATTGAAGAACAGGAAGCAGACTAGGAAATTGGATGACGCACGGACACGTAATGCATGCGGATACTCACAATTCAGGGCACAACACCTAGAAAGAACGTGTTGGAAGGATGATTTGCGCCTGAATTTGGAGCTAATCGATCCACGATATCGAAGATGCCCCAGTTGATCGTTGATTCACCTGTCACGCAAAGCTGTTTGGAGCTATCGGTGGAGCTAAGTGGAGCTAAGTGGATCTCAGCAAGATATCACTCTGGGCTTTTGTAATCTACCCCCAATGGACAGTGAAATGGCGATACAATCGAGATATGGTCGTCTCTTCTCGTCCTCCACTTCCGACCCCCTGCATGTCACTCACCTCATCATCCAAATCAGTTTTTCCACCCATATCATGAAATGACACTGTTGTTCAAACCAATATTCTTCTGGAATGGAACCTTCCTTGAGCATTGACGTCCCCTCACTGTCTGTGATTCGGGTCAGCCCTTCTTCAGGCGTTTCCCGAAGAGTCAACACGAAAGAGCGATATTTCCACTCGATTATGCAATGCAACTTGATGGCGAAGAGCTTGCGCTTATTGACGGCCAGCCAGCCATCCTCTGTAATGGCAACAGCACGCACAGTTTGGAGCGCTTGTCAAACCTGAAATCATGTCGTTAGAACGAAGGTAGTCGCAATTCCAATGTGAGACAAAGCCTCCAACGTACTTGGTTCTTCACAGATTCCTCCAAAGACTCCAATCGTACCCGACAACACGATGACGGGGAGTGAGTTTCGTCCACACACCAACGGACCTTGAAGATGTGTCCTCTCCCTAGGGTATCCAAGGATGATTGAGAAGTGTCTCAAGTGTTATGTTCAGGGTCAGAAGGGGGTTGGTGAGCTGAAGAAGAGGAGTTCGATGATGGTAGTGCAGTCATCAGCAAGAGTTAGTTACGCTTCGTTTCGAGGCACAACAAGGTGTTGTCTGGCCACGAACTCGGGAGATGACCCAACGCATCATCTAGCATGCAGTGGACTGTAAGGATCGGAGATGTTTGAACCTACTGTACAGCAGACTCTGCTGTGCAGTACTGGCATATGAGAGGTCCGATCAATCCTCAAATGCAACGCTTATTGGGAAGATGACCGTGTGCCCTTCATCATTTGGGCTACCTCTTGTATTAACATTCAAAATTGAGAGCCTACTGGTTCCGTTGACCGAACTTGACGCAGTTGGCGCTGACCTGTCTTGCTGCCCGTCAGTCCTCCCTCTCTCGTCCTCTCCTCTTCATCCTTCCAATCTCTCCCCCTACTTTCTACCCGTGCTTTCTCGTCACACACAATGCCGCGATCTCATGGCCAGGCTCACAACCAGATGTACGCAAAACGCCTTTCAAAGCTTGCCTTGTAAAGCTGCCTCTGTCCCCTTCCAACGCTAACCTCTTCTCTTGCCTCGTACCCCTTTTCGCGATTAGGTACATTCGGAGAAGTGAATACGATAGAGATTGGGGAGGCAAAGGTAAAGGACATGATCAGGGAGACCGCCCGCTTCCGTTTGACTGTTGCTCCCTTTCTCTGCAACCTTTTCAGGATCCGGTGTGTACTGCAGATGGTACTATGTATGATATGGCGTATGTGTCCCCAAGCTATGTCTCTTACTCCTCATTGAAGGGTGTTTCGTGGTCATTTCCCCGCATCTAACTCCCAACCCTTCTGTTTGCCTTGTCCTTGTTTTCTGGTGCCTGGATTCAGAAACATTTTTGCGTGGCTTAAGAAGTACAAGTTGAATCCGGTGACTGGTAAGAGAATGAGTGCGAAAGACATCATCGTTTTGAACATGCATCGAAACTCAGACGGCAAGTGGTGTTGTCCTGTTACTACTGATGAGTTCAACGAGGGCTCTCATATCGTTGCGATACGCCCTACTGGTAATGTGTTTAGCTATGAGGCGGTTCGTAAGTTGAACATTGAACGTAAGGATTGGAAGGATTTGAGTTCTGGTGAAGCCTTTGAGCGTTCGGACATCATTCATCTTCATGACCCTTCTAATCTGTCTTCTAAGCATCCCAAGACATTTTACCATATCGTGAACAAGTTGGACTACCGAGATACCGAAACCTCTGAGTTGGAGAAGCGAATTGTTTTGAATCCGGTCACGGCAGAGATCATTGCCGCCGCTTCCCGTACACCCATCGCCACTGTCGCCTCTTCTTCTTCTTCTACTGCAAGCTCGTCTTCACTTTCTAAATCCGCCGTGCCGTCCAAACCTGCTACGACGTCTTCCTTCACCGCAACGAACGTGACGTACGCCGCGCCTGCGCCCTCTTCCTCGTCATCAACGTCGTCTGATGGGAAGCGCACCAATCGAAAGGGTAAAGTGCAACTAGTGACGAACTTTGGCACGCTCGAATTGGTGTTGCACTGCGATCAGTGTCCGAAAACGTGCGAGAACTTTCTGCTGTTGGTTGAGCGTGGTTACTACGATGGCGTCGTCTTCCATAGGAGTATCAAGAACTTCATGATTCAAGGCGGAGATCCCGAAGGCACGGGTAAGGGCGGTCAGAGCGCGTGGGGTGCGCCGTTCGAGGACGAGATTGTGCCGGCGTTGAAACACGATGGTCGCGGCGTGCTGTCCATGGCTAACAAGGGTCCTGCTACCAACACTTCGCAATTCTTCATCTTGTACAAGAGCGCATCGCACCTGGACGGGAAGCACACGGTGTTTGGAAAACTGACGCAGGATAGCATGGCGGTGCTGAAGGAGATGGAGGCGGTCGACACGGACGCGAACGCGCGACCCAAGGAACCCATTCGCATCATCAAGGCCGGCATCATCGATAATCCCTTCGACGAACACTCGCTCAAAGAGGAGAGAATCGCGAACGCTGCAGCGGCGGCAAGAAGGGAACAGGAGAGGAGGGAAAGAACCGAGAGAGGACTCTGGTACAGCAACCCGTCTGCGGCGCTCTCATCGACTTCTTCTGCTCCTTCCTCCACCACCTCACAATCGGTTGGAAAGTACATCGTCACCGATACAAACACAACGAGCGCAGAGGACAAGACAAGCGCAGAGAAGAAGAGATCCATGCAATCGATGGAGGCGCCTCCGCCTGCCAAGCGCTCCAAACCCCCCGCCGCAGGTGCCTCCTCGTCTTCGGGCGGCTGGGCCATCTTCTGAGTGGCGCGACCGTGTCGGGTCCAGAATCTCGGTCTCGATTCGATCAATCAATCTCATGAGCTTCTCTCTGCTTCCTTCGCCGCTGTATGACCCCTAATACCCACGAAATGTACAAAATGTAGATTCAACTATACACTCACCCCAATTGGCTCCCCTCAAATCGCTCTCGTAATGGAAAGGGGACTTGGCCGGATGTCGGGGGTCTCCTCTGTGGAACGCGCGGCACTATCTTCGCCCAATCTCACAACCCCAAGCCCTACACTTCCGACAGTTTCTAAAAACAGCAGTACAGTGGATTCTCAGAGTAGTTTCAAGTTCATTTCTAGGTTACAGTGGTGGCATTCCTTGTGAACGGGCAAGGACAATGTCGTAGAAGTCTTTTACGCCGTTCTGGACTTCAACTTACTCCAAACTCTCTGCTTGGATGGCGATAGCTCCTTCATTCTCTGAGATGTACTTAAAATCGTTCAGCGAGAGCAGCTCCAACATCGGTTCGTGCTTGGGCATCAAGAACAGTCGAATCTTGTTGTAATCGAGTCCTGCTCCATCACAGATGGCGAACTTGAGATTGGCAACACTCTCACCCACAGAGACCTCCTTTTCTACCTTGGTGTGCCCGTCAGGTAGCTGAATCGTGACCATCACGTCGTGGTAGACCTTCTTAATCTCGTCCTGCTCGCTCTCTCGCGTGTTGAGCTTGTCTAGCTCGAGCTTCATGCGAGTTCGTGGGGTCATGAGATCCAAGTTGTGATGAGAACTAGAAAGAGGAGGGAGAGAGGTCAGCAGAGGGTTGATGGGAGGAGTGCCGAAAAGCCGAGGTCTGGAAGAGAAGTGGCGAAGAACGCAAGTGAACAAGCGGGAAGAGGGTGAACGTACGTCATTTGCAGGGGAATAGAGTGAGTAAGGAGCACAGATGCAAGCGCGAATGAGGTTGGGAGAGGACAGACGTCAGATGGGGGGAAGTGCGAAAGTGGGTGGAGAGTCGGCGCACGGTTTTGAACGGCCGCTCCTCTCGCCCGTCACACCTTGGTCCACTCTCTAACGCCGCGATGCAGGACGAAATCGACACTCATCTTCAAAAGGATGCCATTTTGGTCATCGGCGGATCTCACATAGATAGAACACGCCTCATGGAAGGTACATTTCCACACTCCACTCTTCTACCTCAATTTTCTTGCTTCTACTGACTCAAATGTCGTCTCACTCCCGATTCTCAGGTGCATATGGAAAGCTTATACAGTTTTCTGAATCAGAATTGGGAGCAATGGCCACTTCAAGCCTGGAAATCGACACAAAGTACTACACGGCGAAGCTACAACTTTTCCATGCGCCTCCAACCCAAGACCAACCTTCTTTCACCCCCCAATCGGAATCATTACATAGAAACTACGTCTCTCAACTGCTTAATCGGGTAGATGCCGTGATTGTGATCCACGAAGAGTCAGGAATTGTTGAGGAAAACATGCTGAGACTTCAAAGCTTCCTCGAACACGCCACTGAGACGCTAGATCCTGGCGTTTTGCTGTACGTCACCAACAAGGAGGAGAATTTGCCATGGACTATGTTAGAGTGGTGTCAGGAGAATGGATTCGAAGTGGTGGGCTTGGAAAACGAGGAAGAAGATGACAAGGAGGTTGGTGGCATCAAGGAGAAGTTTGGCCTGCCTCGTATTATGGAAGCTTTGGAGTGTCACATGTGGACGAATATGGAATACAAGACATCGCTGAGGCCGCAAAGGGAGAAGGTAGAGGAGCCCGCCAAGCCGGAAGAGGAGGAGATCGACGATCTGGGCGATGTGCCGGCTGGGGTGAGGTCCACGTTTGCAGATGTGATGAAATTCATGAAGGGCGAAGAAATGGCTGCAGGCGAGAATGCGACTGAGGGCGTGCAAATGGCAAATTTCGAGGGGCTCATGTCGGCCATGGGTCCTATTCAACAGCTTCGTGCTCACCTTTCAACACTCGAAGATGATCAAAGACGCAAAATGGCAGCGCGAGTAGCAATGGCACTGATGGGAGTGCTCGGAGACAATGACGATGAAGACGACTTGGAGACCTTCCACTGAGCGAAGTGGGGTGTACAACAACACAACTCTAAACCTGCACATGACCAAAACATCATAATCAACATCCTTCCGGAACCACAAATCTAAATTTCCGGGCGCTATCGGGGAGGAAAGGGGCGGAAAGTGGAGAAGGAACAAGGGATTGCAACGAGAGAGATCGAACGAGAGAGAGACCGGAAAACTCCATCTCTCCCTCCAGTGCTCGTGTGACTGTTCTGATCATCATGTCCAACCTCCCCGCACGCAACACCAAATCTCCTTCACCCACACCGTTTCACACGGACCTGAACGAGCTCGCAGCTCAGGTTGCCGAGGAAGAGAATGTGATGCCCACTTCTGAGGAAGTTTTGCGCCGTGGATTCGACTGGAAGACCATCACTGGTGCCTATGGTGGTGATAACCTACAGGCTGATTTCGATACCATCCGCAAATTTGACCACAAGCGCATGGATACTGTTGCAGTCGCTTTGAAAGTTCGTCGCATTTCGCATCTCCGATTTCTCCCCCTATTGGCGTTGTTACTGACGCAAAACCCTTTCTTTGTGATATGCATGTTGTCTAGTATCCGGGATATGCCAAGTCCTTCCTTACAGTGCTCTCGAAAGTCCAAAATCGCGATGTTCGTCAGTACATTCTTGCTCTTCTCGATAGGCTTCTGCAAGGTACGTTCTTTGCTCTTGTACTGTGTGTTTACGATGTGTACCCTTCTTGCATATGCACTGAGACCATTTTGTCCGCATCACATGCTATTGAGTTGCGATACTGATGATTCTCGTGTGTTTGTCCGTGCGGTTGTTTTTCTGGCGCCGTTCTGCCTGGTATCAACATACAGAGGTTCCCAACTTCGCTCAAGATCTCTGGCAATTGCAAGGAACGAAGCTCGAGGATAGCCACCCTCTACCGTTGGGTCCTCTCTTGGCGTACGTGAACGGACTTGAGCCGAAGCAATGGAAAGCTCCAAGCGTTGCCCTTTGGTGCCTATTGACTTGCCAACTCCATATTACCGTAGCTAACCGCTAGTATTTAACGTATTTCTACATCGGTTCCCAGGCTCTTGCGTTATCAAGCCGACGATATGCGTCGTAGTGCCGCCCCCGCGATTGGCGAGGATGCGACCTTCCTCTACCGCTCTGCCTTGTTCATTTGCTCCAAAACTTGTGCCATCATCACAAACTTGTTCATGTTCGTATTCCCAATTCCATCGATCTTCTTCTCGACCCGTTTCGTGGCCAGACGCGAGAGAGAGAGGAGAGAAACGGTGCTCCTAGGTTGAGAGAGAAGAGAGAAACGAGAGGAAGCTGACGATGTTTTGTCCCTTGTGCCTTTGCATTTGCTGTGTGTATGTGCTCGTGCGTTTGATTGTCGATGTGAATGGTGTTCTTGTTTGCGTTCTTTGGTTTGTAAGGAATGTGGAGATTCCCGAGGGCGATCAGTTGGTGTTCATTCCGTGGTTGAAGGCGCAATGCGAGAAGCCGTCTCCTGCTGAGCGTATGATTGGTCTTCAGTCTTTGCATCAGTTGTTGACTGTGAATGAGTATAAGGTAGTCTTCTGGCATCAGCAGGGTATTGAGACGTTGCAGCACTTGGTGGTTGCACCTAAAGTTGATGGTCCTAAGCATCTTCAGCAGTTGTATTTGGCCGTCAAGTGTCTGTGGTTGTTGTCTTACCACGATGAGATTCGTTTGACGTTGACGAATCCGGTGTTGATCTCTAACATGGTGGAGGTGTTGAAGGTGGTGGGCAAGGACAAGGTTGTGCGTTTGACGTTGAGCACTCTTCGTAATCTGATGGATGTGGGTAAGAATGCGGAGTTGTTGATTTCGTATGGCATTGTACGTTGCTTGAACTTGTTCCTGCAGAAGCGTTGGGCGGACGAGGACATTGACGCGGATTTGGCGGCAATGACCGGCTTCCTGGAGGACAAGGTGAACGCGCTCACCTCCTTCGACGTCTACAAATACGAGTTGCTTGGTCAGAAGCTCGACTGGTCGTCACCAGTGCACCGCTCCGAGCGCTTCTGGCGCACGAACATCAACCGCTTCGACGAGGACGACTACGCACCCCTGCGACAACTCCACCAGATCCTCATCAACAAGGAACTCATCGACAGCAACACCACCGCCATCGCCGTCGCGTGTTGGGACGTAGGAGAGATCATCCGCCAACACCCCAACCGCAAATTCGTACTCCAAAAGGTGGACCTCAAGGGACCCATCATGAACCACCTCCACCACCCGAACGACGAAGTCAAGAAGGAGGCTCTCCTAGCACTCCAAAAGATCATGGTCACCAACTGGGAATCGCTCCAGTAACAACAACACACACTCTGCACAGAATACACACACACACAAACACAAACACGATAAAGACTCTATGAAACGAACGAGCAAAGGAAGAAGCAGACCGACACACCCTCATCCACGACACTCCCCTCGACCTCCTCAGTCTACACTACGACACAAACGGCTCAAATAGTATCGATAAAACACTCCAAAACACTCCCCTTTTTTGAAAACTTGCAATGGAATCCTCACTCGGGCCGAAGTTGAATTTTGATGACGCGCGTCTATAGGGCTTTGATTGCATCTGGATCCAATCTTGTGGACTGCAATTGCTCCTTACATTGTTCTATTACAAACAGGGTTGAGATTCTCAGACTTGGATGCCATTTCAATGGGTCTGTCGGTTATGACGACGAGGCGGGGGGTGCTCTACTCGAAAATCGAAGCATGTTGCTTGGCACTCACCTCTGGGTCTTCAAACTTCTCCTTTGCGATTCTAATATCGTTTTTGATTTCAGCAATCAGAGATTCTTGAGTACAGACATCATAAACACATCAGGTGGTTAGTGAACGGCTTCGAAAATTGCAGTGCCCCGTATCGCATGTATTCTTGCCTGTTTGCTTGTCCCTTTTGTTCGAATGTCTTCAAATTGCTACTACGAACCAAGTCCATTGAACTTTAGCATGGGTCGGATGTATCCCACGATGGCGACGTGCATCTGATGCCCGTAGAAGTCTCCTGGGTACTTCTTCAAGATGTGAACCTCCTGCTCGGATTTATTTGGGTAGAAAACGTTAGGTTTCACGGTTTGAATGGGAATAGATCATGGCTGAAGGGGATCGTACAGCTGTTTTGGCGGTAGCGTCAGCGAAAGTGAGGTTCTGGCCAACGCTCATCACCATGGGTTCTGCGGCAGTATCATCTCCCATTACCTTTGCGTAGCCATAGTATACACCATCTTGCAGATCTTTCAAGTGTTCCTGGATCGTAGTAGGGTCCACATTTGCTAAAATCGCGGAGGGTCAGCGTATGCGACGGAAGGGAACGCCACGTCGTCAGTTCACCATCGCACGCACCTGTAGGAAAGCCCAACTGAGTACCACCTCTTCCAGCACCATGTACAACATTGCCGGTGAAGTAGACCGGGAGAGCACTACTAGCAGACGCCATCGACGCACCTGAGAAGTGGGCAAGGAAGAGTTGACACGATTTCACCATTCAAACACATCACTTCGAGGTTAGATAGATCTGAATGGGAGATCGAGCGTAATGTAACAAGGGGAGAGGGTAAACACAGACGCGACGAACCGATCTTAGGCCAACAGGTGGGGAGGAGTGCTGCAACAGCACCCCAACACGCTCAAGGGCTCTCTCTCGCTCTCTCTTCATTTCTCTCCACAGAGGAGAGAGAGGAGAGATTAGGGAGACCCCTGGCACCGTTCAGTCACCGATAATCAGCGCGCTTCTCACTCCCGCGCAATGGAAAGCTCCACGTTCATCGAGAGGAATACCGGAGGACCCGCCTATGGGTCAGCCATTCCCATACCTGACAAGGACGACAAGATAGTGATCGTACGTGCGCGTTTGTGCTCCTCTCACCTCCTGTGTTGTAAGTGTTCGTTCTAACCCTCCTCCGGCCATTCTACACAGATTCAAGAGCCTGGAATGCAACATTGTGCCACGTTCCAACTCAAGCACGAGGACCACACACTCGGAAACTCTTTGCGCTACCTTCTCATGAAAAAGTACGCTTCATTGGTTGCCGTTCTCTGAGAATTCCCGCTCACAAGTAGGTTTCACACCCTCTAACACTTCCAATTCGTTCGTGTGACATACAGCCGTGATGTAGACTTCGCAGGTTACGCGATTCCCCACCCTTCCAAGCCCTACATCCACTTACATGTCCAAACCAAAGGTACGTTCTCCACACCTTATCTACTTCATTCATTGGCACGAGCGGCCTATACCATTCCACAAGAGACTAATAGAACACATTGAAACTATCTTTCGCAAAACCCATCTCCTTAGGCGCTCCGGCATCTGAAGTCTTCGAGCAATCTCTCACAGATCTCACCAACATTGGAGCTCATATGTTGGAGTCATTTAGAACGAGTTTGGTTGAGTTCAGAAGTGAGAACGACATGAACATGGATTAGCCCCAAGATTCGGATTGTGTACATGTAAATAGCTGTCAAAACGTCATTCCAGGTATTCTCCTTGGGCTACATCGGATGCATCCTCCACTGATGTCTGAGTAGATGAGCATGACGCATCCAATGGCGTAGGGCCCTAAACCCGAAACATTCAGGGGGAATTTAGCTCACTCGCTCACAACGGTTTCAGGGGATGCAGTACCACAACGCATTCCACTACAAGCCCAGTTCTGTTGATTCCACCCTTCAATTCAGAATGCTACAGGAGCTTTCACATTGACATTATGTTAAAGCTCTCATTACACCACCTCGTGTTGTCTGAGTGCAACCTCCAGCTAGCAGCCTCCCATGGCTTCTCCAACCTGCAATACATCCGGATGTGCGCAATTGTAAATGAATGTGGATCTTTTGCAGAATACATGCGCAGCTTCATAGGAGGCCTCAATCGTCGACAAG
>Ga0307375_10006427_pt1 | contig 10852 bp, 6 predicted proteins | sample TR1MG_FD_202531 | JGI IMG/M metagenome (GOLD analysis project Ga0307375, IMG submission 202531) | Soil microbial communities from Risofladan, Vaasa, Finland - TR-1 | ecosystem: Environmental > Terrestrial > Soil > Coastal area > Acid sulfate soil | place: Finland: Risofladan, Vaasa | collected...
GCAGCAAGCGCGACAGTTCCAGTGGCACGTCGAATCCGGACGCCGGATCGAGATGCACCCGGCGCACGGCGCTCACCAGGTTGCCCGGCGACGTGCGGAAGTTCTGGCCTTCCCACTGGTCCATGTGGGCCCAGATCACATGTCCATCGGCGCGATGAAACTGCGTGTAGACGTTGAGCAACGCCTGCACGTAATAGTCGCCCGCCGGCAGGTCGCGGAGCGACGTGAGCGGGAACCCGAGCACGCCCGCGTCCACCACCGCCTGGGCGCCGGGCGCCAGCGCGTCCACGTCCGCGCCGAAGAACGGCACGCTCGCCGCGTACCCGCCGGCTTCGAACCGCGGCTCGCGCGTGCTGTCGCGCGACACGAAGACGAAAACGCGGCCCGTGACCGGTCCGGCGTGCAGCGACGCCGGGAACGACACCTCGAACCGCTGGGCGGCGAGCCCGGCCGGAAACACAACCGCCGAAGCGGCGACGAATACGGCATGGCGCCAACGAGCGCCCGATGAACGGCGGAATCGCATGAATCCCTCGTGCGTGGTGGGTATCCCGGAGGTTGCCGAATGCGCGCGGCGCGGGCAAGCCCCACCCATCGCCGGCCTGGCGCGAACGCGGGCCGCCGAGGACGCCCGGCGACCCGCACGCCCAGACGATTTCCGAACAACCATCTGAAACCGCGGCGGTGTCCAAACCGAAGGGTACCCGCGAACTTCACGCGCGGCGCAGCGCGCCCCGCAACCCGTTCACCCCTCCACCGACACTCCCCGCCCGATGCCCTTCCCGCTTCGCTCGTCCATGCCGCTCGCCAGCGCCGCCTTCGCCTTTGCCGTCGCGGCGCCCCGGCTGGCGCTCGCCCAGCAGGGGCCCCGCGGCCATTCGACGGCCGGCGGGGCCGCCGCCGTCCGCGTCATGCACGCCGTGCGCCGCGACGGGCCCGTGGTGATCGACGGCCGCCTCGACGATGCGGCGTGGGCCAACGCCCCCGTGGCCGGGCACTTCACGCAGAGCTATCCCAACCCCGGCCAGGCGCCGGTGGACTCCACGCAGGTGCGCGTCCTCTACGACGACGACGCGCTGTACGTGGGCATCCGCATGTTCGACGCCCATCCCGACTCCATCGCGGCGCAGTTGGCCCGGCGCGACGCCAGCGGCATCTACTCCGATTGGGTCCATCTGACCATCGACTCGTATCACGATCGCCGCACGGGGTTCCGCTTCTCGGTCAACCCGCGGGGCGTGGAGAAGGACGTCTACACCTCCAACGACGGCAACGAGGACCTGAACTGGGACGCCGTCTGGCAGGTGGGCACCCGCATCGATTCGCTGGGGTGGGTGGCCGAGTACCGCATTCCGCTGTCGCAACTGCGGTTCGGCGCGGCGCCGGCCGGCGCCGCGCGCGTGTGGGGCATCCAGGTCATGCGCGACGTGGCCCGGCGCAATGAACGCGACTCGTGGTCCCCGTGGACGCCGCAGAGCCCCGGCCTGGTCTCCCGGTTCGGCGACCTCACCGGCCTCGTGGGCGTGCACAACCCCAGGCGCCTGGAAATTCTTCCGTACGCGAGTTCGACGATCACCCGCGCGCCGGGCGACGCGGCCAATCCATTCTATCACGCCACCGCCACCAAGCCATCCATCGGCGCCGACGTCCGCTACGGGCTCCCCGCGGGGCTGACGCTCACCGCCACGGTGAACCCGGACTTCGGCCAGGTGGAAGTGGATCCCGCGGTCGTGAACCTCTCGGCGTACGAGACGTTCTTTCCCGAGAAGCGCCCGTTCTTCCTGGAGGGATCGGACATCTTCAGCTTCGGCCAGGTGCGCCGCCAGAACGACTTCGGGCAACAGTACTTCTTCTATTCGCGTCGCATCGGCCGCGCCCCGCAGCTCACCCCGTCCGGCCAGGACATCCGGTACGTGGACCAGCCCGACCAGACGCGCATCGCCGGCGCCGCCAAGGTGACCGGGCAGGCCGGCCCGTGGACGGTGGGCATGCTCGACGCCGTGACCACGGAGGAACAGGCGCGCGTCGAGACGCTCAACGGCGGCCGGCGCCTCGCCCCCGTCGAGCCGCTCACCAACTACTTCGCGGGGCGCGTGCGGCGGGATTTCCGCCACGGTGCGTCGTTCATCGGCGCCATGGTCACGTCCACCACCCGCGCCATGTCGGACAGCGCGTTCTCCGATCAGCTCCACGACAACGCGTCGTTCGGCGGCGTCGATTTCGAGCACGACATCCACAACCGGGCCTGGATCGTGAGCGGCTACGCGGCCGGGAGCCGCGTGGACGGCAGTCCCGGCGCCATCGCCCGCACGCAGACCAACAGCACGCACTACTTTCAGCGCCCCGACGCGCCGTACCTGCTCTACGACCCCACCCGCACCTCGCTCACCGGCTACATGGACGAGGTCGCGCTCGAGAAGACGGGACGCGTGTTCGGCTCCGTGGCGTACAAGGAAATGAACCCCGGGTTCGAACTCAACGACCTCGGGTTCGTGGGACGCGGCGACTTCCGCGCCCTGTCCAGCTTCGTCGGCTACTCGGATTATCAGGCCGGCGCCCGCCTGCGCAGCTATACCGGATACGTGTACGAGAACAGCGCCTGGAATTTCGGCGGCACGAGCATCTATCGCTCCGTGAACGCCGCGGCCACCGTGACCTTCAACAACCTGTGGACGGCCAACGCGGGCGGCGGGCGCTCGCTGGCGGCCTACAGCGACCGGCTGCTGCGCGGCGGCCCGCTGGCCCAGTCGCCGGCCGGCTGGACCGCCTCGGCCGGTGTGACCACCGACTCGCGGTGGCCGGTCATCGTCAGCGCCAACGCGTACTACGATCACGACCGCTCGGGCGCCGAGCACCCCGACGTCAGCGTGTCGTTCGACATGCGGCCGTCGAGCACGGTCCACGTCACCCTCGGCCCCGAACTGAGCGTGAGCCGCAGCACGGCGCAGTACCTCGCCGCCGTGCCCGACCCCCTGGCCACGGCGACCTTCGGCCGTCGATATGTGTTCGCGAATCTGCGCCAGACCACCCTGTCGACGGAGGCGCGCATCGAGTGGACGCTCACCTCACAGCTCAGCCTGCAGACGTACGTGCAGCCGTTCGTGTCGTCGGGGGCGTTCTCGGCGATCAAGGAATTCGCGCGCCCGGGAACGTACGACTTCGCCGTATACGGCCGCGACCGCGGCACCATCGCGTACGATCCGGCCACCCGCGCCTACACCGTGGACGCCGACGGCACCGGACCGTCGCAGCCGTTCGCGATCGGCAATCCCGACTTCAACATCCGCAGCCTGCGCGGCAACGCCGTGCTGCGCTGGGAGTACCGGCCGGGGTCGGCGCTGTTCTTCGTGTGGCAGCAGCAGCGCAGCGGCTACGCCCCCGAGGGCGACTTCGCCACCGGCCGCGACGTGGGCGCCATCTTCCGCACCGTGCCCACCAACGTGTTCCTCGTCAAGGCCACGTACTGGATGGGCAGCTGAGCGCCGCCGGCGACGGCGCTACGCGGTGGTGAACGTGAACGCCATGCCGTACGTGCCGTCGCCGCCCCGCCAGCCGGCGCCCGTGTTGCCGTTGGCCATGCCGCCGTTGCCCATGCCGCCACCCATGCCGCCGGCGCCGAGCCCCATCATCCCCGACGTCACCGACTGGCCGCCGTACCGCGGGCACTCGCTGTAGTCCACCGAATCGCCGGCCGCGTCCACCATGCCGCCGCCCACGTGCAGCACGTACGTGGTGGCCGCCTTGAGCACCGCCGCCGGTGTGAACGTGAGCACCATGCCGTCGGCCGACCAACTCGCCGCGCCGGCCACCTGGGGTCCGGTGAGCGAACCCTCGCGCAGTTCCACGTACATCCGCGCCGCGGCCGGCATGGCGTGCGTGAACGTGAGCGTGATCGGCGCCGCGGGATTCACCCCCGTGGCCCCCCCGGCGGGCACCACCGACGCCAGCGCGGCCGGTGACGATTCCACCGCCGCGGGTGCCGTCGAACTGCTGCTGCATGCGGCCACGGCGAGCACGCCGGCCGCGATCAGTCCCAGTCCTGCTCTATGGCGCAACATGTGCGATCTCCAGTGCATGATGAGTGACTACTGCCCGGCGTCCATCTCGCCGCGCTCGGCCGCCGGCCGGACGCCCGGCGTCACCGGACCCGGGGCGGCGCCGGCGTAGGCGCTCGCGGCTCCGTGCTGATAGACCAGCAACCCGCCCTTGTGCCCGACGTTGATGCCCACGGCCATTACGCCCACGGCGCCCGCGGTAGCTACCCACCGCGCGGCGCGCCCCACGGTGCCCCGCGCGAGGCCCGCCGCCGAGAATACCAGCAGTCCGGCCGCCAGGTACAGAAACGTCTCGGCGGCTTCGGCGTGCGTGTCCATGGCCGACTCGGGTACCACCCGCTCCACGCGCTCTTCCTGCGACTCGCCCGTCTCCACGGCCACCCAGGCACTGAGCGCCAGCGCCGCGGCAAACGCCACGGGCACCGCCCAGGCGCGCGACACGCGCGCGCCGCGGTGCACGGCCCAGAGCGCGACGAGCGCCACCGCGGGCAGCAGGACGGCGAGCACGATGGGAAAATGGACGACCGCGGGATGCAGGGGATCGGGCAGCACGGGCGCTCCGGAAGAGGCGTTCGGCTGCAAGTTCACGCACCGTCGCCGGCGCCGGAATCAGGGGATCGCCACCGACCCGCCGGGGGTTTCCCTAGGGCGGCGCTACCGGGTGCCGGCGATCCCGAACGTGCCCTGCGCGGCCGACATCTGGGCCATCACCAACCGCTCGCGCTGCATGACGCAGGCGCTGTACCAGTCGGCGCCGCTGGTCGGGTCGTCGCAGACGATCGGCGCCGTGCGCCCCATCTGGAGTTGCGGCATCAGATGTCCGTAGATCTCATGGCCAAGCACCCGCTCCAGGTAACGGTCGTACAGCAGCGTGTCCTGCGGCGTCCGGCCGTGGGCGCGCATGGCCGACGCCAGCGAGGAGAGGCGCACGATCACCGCGATGTGCTCGATGCGCCGGCCCGCCGCATTGGTGGGCGTGAGCGGATAGAACGCGGTGAGCGCCTGCCAGCCGCTCACGTGGCCGTACCCCGGCGGCAGTTGGTCGCGCAGTTGCTGCTCGGTTCCGATCACCACGGGAATGCCGGAGCGCTCGATCGCGACCATGGCCGAGTCGAACGCCGGGGAATACCGGCGCAGGCGGACGATGATGGCGGCGATCGTGGAGTCACCGATCGCGATGTTCCGCGCGTACAGCGGGGCCTCGGCGAACGTCTTGCCGCCCAGGGGGGCGGCAACGGCGACCAGCGGATTGACCGGCGCGAGTGACGCATAGCGCGCACCGTCAAACGAGGCGCGGGGCTGCAGCGAGGAGCACGCGGCCAGCGTGGCGACAGCGAGAGACGCGGCGATCGCGTTCGCGGCCCACCGCGTGCCTCGGCCGGGGACGCGCATGGTGCGCGTCGGCGGCGAGTAGCGGGGGGCGGAAGCCTCGGGGTGGAACGATCGCTGCAGCATCGGTGGGTCTCGAATCGCTCGGTGGAGCGAGTGAGCGCTTCAGCGCGGCGTCGCGCGGTACGCAGGTAAGACACATCGATTACGTACGAGCGTCCAGTGTATAGACAGTTGACTCTGTATCATTCACGTTATACAGGGACAAAATGTCCAGTTAATCGGGTATAGTTACTGATTTGCCATAAAATGACTGCCTTTCTGGCGACATTATGACCGCTACATCTATTGGTGCGCATCGCTCCCAGGGTGCCCCAACTCGTCATTGACCGCACGCGCGCCGGACCGCAATGTCATGCTCCCCAGCCGCCCACAGGATCGCGCACATGACTCACCGCCGCCTCGCCATGGTGCTCGCCACCGCGCTCTGCGTCACCGCCTGCGCATCCAGTTCCACACCCGAGCCCGTGTTCAAGACCGTCCTCGTGGATGACGGCGGCACCGTGCGGACCACGACCACCCCGGCGTCCAACCACGTGTTCGACGCACCGCTCGCCAGGGTCTGGGACGCGGTGGCCGCGGCCTACGCCGACGTCGGGATTCCCGTGGACCTGAGCGACCCGGCCGGCCACCGAGTCGGGGCGTCGAGCTTCTATCGGTCGCGGCACATGAACGGGCAGCCGGTGTCGCACTTCGCGAACTGCGGCAGCGGCATGACGGGATTGCTGGCCGACACGCGGCGCGTGTACTTCTCGGCGATCGCCACGCTCACGGCCATAGACGCCACGCACACCCGGGTGGCCATCGACGTGAAGCCGTCGGCGGTGGACGTGTCGGGCAACAGCACCGACCGCGTGACGTGCGGATCCACCGGGGCGCTCGAGAGCCTGGTGTTCGATGCCGCGATGCAGCGCCTCGCGGCGAAGTAGCGGCGCGCTCACGCCGTACTTTGCCCATCCTCACCACTCACGAGAGTTGCGCCGTGCCAAGATTCTCCCTCCCCTGCCCGCGCCCGCGCGCCACGCGTCTTCACGCGGCGCTGCCCCTGTTCGCCGCCGCCGCCCTGGCCGTCAGCGCCCCATCGGCCGCCAGCGCGCAGGCTGCCGTGGCCGCCGATTCCGGCGGCAAGAAGGTGCTCACCGTGGCGGACTACGGACGCTGGCGAACGATCAGCGGCGATCACATCTCGAGTGACGGCCGCTGGGTGACGTACACCTACCGGTTCACGAACGTCGCGTCACGCGACGACAAACCGGTGCTGCACATCCTGAGCACCGAAACGAACCAGGACATCGCCATTCCCGACGCCTCCGACGGCACGTTCTCCCCCGACGGCGCGTGGATCGCGTACCAGGTGGATTCGCTGCCGCCGCGGGGGCGCGGTGCGCGAGGCGCTGGCGGCGGGGGCGGGGGCGGCGCGGGCGCGGCGCAGCCACCCACGCCTGGCGGACGCGGCGGCGCCGCGCGCGACTCGACCTTCCATCGCATCGAACTCCGCAACCTCGCCACGGGCAAGACGGCAACCTGGCACGACATGCAGTCGGCGGCGTTCTCGGAGAACTCCCGCTATGCGCTCATCCGCAACCGACCGGCGCCCGGGGGTGGGCGCGCCGGGCGCGGGGGACGCGGCGGTGGCGCCGGCGAGCCGGCCGCGGTCGGCGCCGACGCCGTGCTCTACGATCTCACCACTGGACGCACGCAATTCCTGGGCAGCGTCGGCGACGCCGCGTTCAATCGCGCCGGCACCGCGCTCGCGTACACGGTGGACGCCAAGGTCCGCGACGCCAACGGGCTGTTCGTCATCGATCTGAGCACCGGGAGCACGCAGTCGCTGGACAACGACGCGCGCGTGTACAGCCGCTTGGCGTGGAACGACGCCGGCACCGGCCTCGCCGTGCTCAAGGGAGCGGAAGTGCCCACGATGCGCGAGCGCGCCAACGTGCTGGTGGTGGTACCCGACGTGCACGCCGCGCTCGCCACGCCCGGCCGTGCGCCTGCACTGCTGGATTCAACGGCCGCCGGATTCCCCGCGCGGTGGGTGATCAGCGATCGCGCGCCGCTCGCGTGGAGCGAGGATGGCGCCCGGGTGTTCTTCGGCGCCATGCCGCAGACGCCGGCGGCGGACACCGTGCCGCTGCACAACTCCGATTCCACCACCGATGTGGACGTCTGGCGCACCGCTGACCGCTACATCCAGTCGGCGCAGATGATCCGCGCCAACCAGGATCGCAACTTCACGTACCGCGAGGCGTTCGACCTGGCCGGCGGTTCGTACGTGGCGCTCAGCGACTCGACGATGCGCGATCTGCAGATCGCCGACGACGGCAAATGGGGCGTGGGCCGCGACGCGCGAGCGTACATTTCCGACTGGAAGCCCGCGGCCGCCGACTTCTACCGCGTGAATCTCGCCACCGGCCAGCGCACGCTGATGTTCAGGAATCAGCTCACCCAGGGCGCCACCTACGGCATCTCGCCCGACAGTCGCGCATTCCTGTTCTGGAAGGACGGCAAGTTCCAGGCGTACGATCTGAACAGCGGCGCCACGGTCACGCTCGACCGGAGCGCGCCGAGTTTCATCGACACGGACTACGACCATCCGGGCCCCAAGCCTTCGTGGGGCGTGGCCGGGTTCACCAGCGACGGCCGGTCCGTGATCGTGCAGGACAAGTACGACCTCTGGACGCTGCCGCTCGACGGCCAGGGCTCGGCCACGAACATCACGCGCGGCTTCGGCGCCACACACAAGACGATTCTGCGGCTGGCGCGGTTGCAGCCCATCGACTCGATGGCCAGCCGCGCCGAGCGAACGGGCGACGTGTACGACCTGTCGCAACCGGTCACGCTGTCGGCGTTCGGCGACCTGACCAAACAGGGCGGCTTCTACACGCTCTCCAATGGAGAGCTCAGCGAGATCGTGTACGACGACGCGTCGTACAGCACGCCCGAGAAGGCGGCGCACGCCGACCGGTACCTGTTCTCGCGTGAGACGTTCGTGGACGCGCCCGACCTGCGGGTATCGCGCGCCGACTTCGCGCGCGCCACGCAGATCACACACTCCAACCCGCAACAGGCCGAATACCGGTGGGGCCACGACCGTCTGTTCACGTTCACTGATAAGCACGGGCACAAGCTGCAGGGCCTGCTCTGGTTCCCCGACGACTACAAGGCGGGAGAGAAGCGGCCGATGCTCGTGACGTTCTACGAGAAGAACTCGCAGCTGCTCAACCGCTACCCGATGCCGGAACTGCTGGTGAGCATGGGCCGGCCGGCCATCGAGGCGGTGAGCCGCGGCTACATCGTGATGATTCCCGACATCTACTACAACACCGGCACCTCGCACGACGATCAGCTGGACTGCGTGGAAGCGGCAACGCGCAGGGCGATCGCGATGGGCTACGCCGACCCCAAGCGCATCGGGTTGCACGGGCACAGCTACGCGGGCGAGGGCGCGGCGTACATCGCCACGAAATCGCGCCTGTTCGCGGCGGTGGGGGAAGGCGCCGGCGTCACCGACCTCTATACCGACTTCAGCCAGGAGTGGGGCTGGTCGTACCAGAACAACCATGGCTCGGGTGAGAACGGCAACCAGTACTACATCTACGGCCAGGGCCGCTGGGGCTTCTCACCGTGGGACCGGCCCGACGTCTATCACGACGAATCGGCGCTGACGCACGTGCGCGAAGTCACGGAGCCGATCCTCATCATGCACGGCACCGCCGACCCGACGGTGTCGTTCATCGAGAGCGAGAACTTCTTCAACGCGCTCCGCTTCAATGGCAAGAACGCCATCCTGCTCGCCTACCCGGACGCCGGACATCACGTGAGCACGCTCGGGGACCGCAAGGATCTGACGACGCGGTTCTTCCAGTTCTTCGACCACTACCTGTTGGGCGCGCCGGCGCCCAAGTGGATGACCGACGGGATTCCGTATATCCGAAAGGCGGAGTTCGAGAACCCGGGGCCGGACAAGCAATAGCGGCATCGGTCCGCCAACACCAAACGCCCGCCGCGATCCTACCGCGGCGGGCGTTTGCGTTGACACGCGCGACCACTCACCCGACCGGCGGCGCCGCGACCCTCGACCGCCGCAGCATCCAGCTGTACAGGAACATCAGCGACCCCACGAACGCCACGAGCCCCAGCAGCCGCGCCGGCGCAAAGCTCTCCGGCACCAACCCGATCGGCGCCTCCTTGGACAACCCCACGATCAGACCGGCGTTGGCCACTCCCCACAGACTCTCGCCCACGATGAGCCCCGACGCCACCAGCGTGCCCAGGCGACCGGCGCGTTCCGGATCGGGCATCGACTTCACGCGCCCGTCGTACCAGCGCGACAGCACCGCGCCCACAACCACGGCAAAGGTGGCCGACATCGGCAGGTAGATGCCGATGCCCACGGCCAGCGGCGGCAGGCGCAGCTTGTCCATCGTGCCCAGCGTCGCGTCGAGGATGATCAGCCCGACACCCACCAGCGCGCCGATGCCGATCATCGTCCACTCCAGGTGGCCGCCGATCACGCCCTGCGCCAGCGCCGCGATGAGCGTCGCCTGCGGCGCCGGCAGCGGGTTGAGCGCCACCACACCCACGTTCGCCGCGCCGGCAAATCCGTACGCCTTGGCCAGCAGGTTGAGCACGAACGGGATCACCGCGGCGCCCGCGCCCACGCCCACGATCAGCGCGATCTGCTGCCGCATCGGCGACGCGCCCACCAGCTGGCCCGTCTTCAGATCCTGCAGGTTGTCGTTGGAGATCGTGGCGCAGGCGAACACGATCGCGGTGATGAACAGCGCGAACGCCACCAGCGCCGGCTTCTGCACATCGCTGGGCCGGATGACCAGCGCGAGAATGGACGCGCAGATCACGATCGAGAGGATGCCCACGCCGGAGATCGGGCTGTTGGACGCGCCAATGAGCCCGGCCATGTATCCGCAGATGCCGGCGATCAGGAACCCCACGAGGATCACGAACGGCACGGCGATGGCGGTGAGCATCACCCGGTTGCCCACCAGCAGCGTCGGCCCCACGAAGGTGTAGGCGAGCCAGCCCGTGATGATGGCGCAGGCGATGGCCAGCGCCACGATCCACTGCGGACTGAGATCGCGGTCGCGATCGTCGGTGGTCTCGGCGCGCGACGCGACGAGCGTGCTCACCAGCCCGCCGACCACCGGCTTGGCGAGCGTTCCCAGCGTATAGATGGCCGCCACGCCGATGGCGCCGGCGCCGATGAATCGCACCTGGTGGCTCCAGATCGACGCCGTGTGCGCGGCCAGCGTCATCCCCGCGGGCACCGCGTGCATCGAGGTGAGGATCGGCACCGCCACGCCCCACGCGATCACCAGGCCGGCGAGCATCGCCATGCCCACCGAGAGGCCCACGAGATGCCCCGCCCCGACCAGCGCCAGCGACCA
>Ga0307375_10006429_pt1 | contig 10851 bp, 7 predicted proteins | sample TR1MG_FD_202531 | JGI IMG/M metagenome (GOLD analysis project Ga0307375, IMG submission 202531) | Soil microbial communities from Risofladan, Vaasa, Finland - TR-1 | ecosystem: Environmental > Terrestrial > Soil > Coastal area > Acid sulfate soil | place: Finland: Risofladan, Vaasa | collected...
AGCAGGAGGCATATCGAATCCTGCATCCGCTTCGCGACCGCCGCATTGCCGCCTGGCGCATCCGCCATCACGGCGATTATCACCTCGGGCAGTTGTTATACACGGGCAACGATTTCTATGTGCTGGATTTTGAAGGCGATGCGTCACGTCCACTCAGCGAACGTCGCATCAAGCGTTCACCGTTGCGGGACGTTGCGAGCATGATCCGCTCGTTCGATTATGTATCGCACGCTGTTCTGTTTGGACAAGTGCCGGGCATCATTCCGACGCAGGCTACTGCAACGGAGCTCGAACACTGGGCCTGTATCTGGCATAGCTGGGTCAGTGCCGCGTTCCTGAACTCATACTGGGAGACGGCCCGCACTGGCAACTTCCTTCCCGAATCAATGGAGGACCTGCGCATACTGGTGCAGGCGTATCTGCTGGAGAAGGCTGCGCAGGAAGTTGAATACGAGATCGAAAATCGTCCGGAGTGGGCGCGTATTCCCATCCACGGCTTTCTCGATATGTTGCGAAGCGGCGAATTTTAACAAAAAGAAGCCCGCATCTCTGCGGGCTTGAGTGGACATCTGCACGCTGCCTGATGGTGACCGCTATTGCTTCTTGCTGGTCACATTGATTTCCGGCAGCGAGGCTTTTTTCAATTGCGTATTCAGTCGAGGCAGATCCTGCGCGAGCATCTGGTGAAAGCTCGAAAGAGTCTCCGTCAACGTCCTGCCAGCTTCCGAGAGTGCTGTCAGCTGTTCTGTTGTAGGAGCGGCGTCTGCGCTTTCCACCGCATAAAAGACCGTCCCCAGGGTGCCCTGCAAGTATTGCAGGCTGCTGAAGTCGGTGTTAGGCGCGAATGACGGCTCTCCGTAGCCACCCGGCGCGGGCCCAGCGATCTTCGTGAAGTTAATCTCGAAGGTCTTGAGCGCGGCGCTGGCTTCAGTGTTGTCCTTCGCCTTCACCTGCAATTCCTGCAACTGCCTGCTGATTGCCGTCGCCTTGGACGACGCTGCGCCAGCTTCAGCGAGTGCGTGACTGGCTCGGAGAGCGGCGTCCAGTTGTGCCTGTAGATCGCTCTCTGGTGTTTTTACGCGCGGATCCATCTTTACCGCCAGTGGCTGTGAGTATGTCCTCCCGTCAACAATCAGTTTTACCGTGTACTCACCCGGTACAACCCACGGTCCTCCGCTGCCAAAACGGCGCGACGGTTCGGCACCTTCCGGCGCGGCATAGTGCAAGTCCCACACCCAGCGATTTATCCCCGCGCGGTTGGAGAGTACTGGCGATGGTTTGATCCAGTACATCGGGATGACCAGCGACTTCTCATTCACCAGCGGAGGCTTGTCGCTGCTCGAATAGCGGCGTATGACGTTGCCCTTGCCGTCCACGATCTCCAGCACCACTGGTGTGGACGTCGTGGTCTTCAACCAATAGTCGATGATCGCTCCGTTGGGCGGATTCTCTCCCTGTGGAATCTCCGGCGGGAAGGGCGTGCCCTGGTCGGAGCCGGGACGAATGCGCAATGCGGTTTCCGGCTTGAAGAGATGCGACTCTTCTGACTCAGTCTCAGTGTCCAGTTGGCGCAGCGCCGTGATGTCGTCGAGAATCCAGAACGCACGGCCGTGTGTGGCGATGACGAGATCGTTGTCGTGGATCGCGATGTCGCGCACGCTCGACACCGGCAGATTCATCTGCAAGGGTTGCCAATCGTCACCGTCGTTGAAGCTGACGTATACACCAAGCTCCGTTCCGGCAAAAAGCAGTCCACGTCGCACAGGATCTTCGCGAACTACATTGGCATAGGCACCATCGGGGATTCCCCTGGAGACCATCTGCCAGGTCTTTCCGCCGTCGTGGGTGCGATAGATGTATGCCTTGTAATCGTTGAGCCGGTGGCGATCAATTGCCGCGTATGCCGTGTTCTTGTCGAAGTGCGAGGCTTCGATAATGCCAACCTTGCTCCACGCGGTCAGTTGCGGCGGAGTCACGTTCTGCCAGTGTTGTCCATCATCGTGCGTTACATGGATCAACCCGTCATCCGTGCCCACCCAGACCAGGTTCGGGTCAAGGGGAGACGGAGCGATTGCATAGATCACGCCCTTGCGCGGACTCTCCAGCCCCATCTTCGCGGTGATCGGGTCGAGGTTCGGCGGTACTTCGGGATTCTCCCGTGCCAGGTCGGGACTGATCTGTTGCCAGCTCTGCCCGCCATTCTCCGTACGGAAGAGCATCTGGTAGCTGAAGTAGAGTTTGTGCTTATCCGCCATCGAGAAGGCCAGTGGCAGCGTCCACGTCTGGCGGAAGTTTTCCTTCATGCCGATTGTGGGTGAGACGTTCTGGCTTTGCATCGTCTTCCAGTCGTACCGCGAAACCGTACCGCCGAATACGATGTTCGGATGCAGCGGGTCTGGAGCCAGACTGCCGCTTTCGCCGCCGACGGAGATCGGCCGCCAGTCGCGCTCGGAGATACCCGCGTAGTTGCTACGGCTTGGCACGGCCATGGCGCCGCTATCCTGCTGCGCGCCATATACCCAGTAGGGAAAACGGTTATCGGTGACCACATGGTAGAACTGGCCTGTCGGCTGGTTGTACCACGAGCTCCACGTCTTTCCGTCGTTCTCCGTGATGACAGTTCCCTGATCGCTGGAGACGATGATGCAGTTCGGGTTGTCGGGAGAGATCCAGATGCTGTGGTAGTCGTCGCCGCCGGGCGCGCCCTTGAACGCAGTGAAACTTTTGCCACCGTCCACGGACTTATAGACCGAAGTGTTCGCCACGTAGAGGACGTTTTCGTTCTTCGGATCAACCGTCACGATACCGAAATACCAGCCTCGACCCCAGATACGGCGCTCGTTGTCCATGAGCTTCCAGGTTTTACCCGCATCGTCCGAGCGATAAAGGCCGCCTTGCTTTGCATCCACGATCGCATAGAGACGATTGCGGTCTGTGGGGGCGACGGCAATGCCGATTCTTCCCAATCCTTCTTTTGGAAGCCCGTTCTCGATGGGCGTCCACGTCGTCCCGCCATCCACGGACTTGTATAGCCCGCTGTCCGGGCCGTTCGAAGGAGGATAGACGTTCCATGGAGTCCGGCGCGTCTGCCACAGCGCGGCATAGATAATGTGGCTATCCTGCGGATCGTATGCGAGATCGATAGCTCCGGTGTCGTCGTTCTTGTAGAGCACTCGCGACCAAGTCTTGCCACCGTCCGTAGTGCGGAAAACGCCGCGCTCGGAATTGGCCGCGTAGGCATGACCCAGCGCCGCAACGAATACCGTATTTGGATCATGCGGATCAACCAGAACGCGTCCGATCTGCTGAGTGTCGGTAAGGCCTATGTGCGACCACGTCTTGCCGCCATCCGTCGATTTGTACATTCCATCGCCATACGAGATATCGGAGCGCATGTCGGCTTCGCCGCTTCCGACGTAGATGACGTTCGGATCGGAGGGCGCCACGGCCATCGCGCCGATGGAGGCGATCGGCTCATGATCAAAAATCGAATGCCAGCTCGTGCCTGAGTCCGTACTCTTCCAGACGCCGCCGCCAACCGCTCCAAAATAGAAGAGCGACGGATGGCCGGGGACGCCAACGGCAGTCAGCGAGCGCCCCGCCCGGAAAGGTCCAATCAACCGCCAACGCATTGACTGCGCAGGGTTGAGCTTTAACTGTTGCGCAACTGCGGCGGGAGTCAATTCACCCAAAATAAAGACGATAGCGGCAAAAGCCGCCAGAACTCGGCAGCAATGTTTCAATGGGCTCCTCCAGACAACGAAACGGAAAATTTTGACCAATCCTCAGTCCAGAGATAATAGCTCGAATTGTGCCTTGCCACGAGCGAAGTTCGTTATTTTCTGAATGTCCTCGGGTTCGCCGGATTTGACCCCAAGATGCCACGGGCCTCTTGGCAGTCCGGTCGCCTGACTGATACCTTAAGAGCCCATGGGCAACCGAGTGGTCTCCACGGAATCCCGGCCAGTGCAATTGAGAAGCCAATTGCTTCGCTTGTGTTCTGCCGTTGCATTGAATGCCCAGCCCGAAGATGTGCACAAGCTCCGAACCACGATCCGTCGGCTGGAACTTTACATCCCCAAAGACAGCCAGATGAGCGGAGCGCGAAGGCTGGCAAAACAGCTTACGCGTATTCGTAAACTCGGCGGCAAGGTTCGCGACATCGACATCCAATTAGGATTACTGGCGAGTATTCAGCAGACCGAGGTCCTCCACGCGCGAGATCAAGTCGCTTCGGTTTTGCGGAGGCGCCGCGACAAGCGTGCTTCGAAATTGGGGCACGTCCTGGAAACCGTGCTCGAGTCCGGACTCGGAAAGCGATTGGTGCGCGTCATTCCGCAAGGTTCGAATGCGGATACACAGACGCAGAATTCGCTTGCACAAGTGCAGTCGGAGTACGCCGCGCTTGCACAGTCCATACCGGAAGACGGAGACGCGCTTCACGACTTTCGCAAGTCAGTGAAGACCATGCGATACAAGCTGGAAGCGGTGCAGGGTGCAGACGCTGCCGCATTGGCGAAGAGGCTAAAGGCCGTGCAGGACGCGCTTGGCGTCTGGCATGACTGGGTTTCTCTCGCGGAACTCGCCGAAGCGAAGCTGCGATCGGACAGGCTGTCGTTTGTCGCATTTTTGCGCTCGCGTGTCGTCGCTCGGCGCAACGAAGCCCGCCATGCCGCCGCTGCACTGCGCGACGAACTGGCGTTTCCCCGGGAGGTTCGCAAACCACCTACCCGTGCGTCGCGGCCGATTGCGCGCCGGGCCGTGAGGTAACGCGTGCCGGTTTTCGCCGCTATCGACATTGGCTCAAACTCTGTTCGCCTGAAGGTCGCGGAACTCGTGCGCAGGCGGCTCAAGGTTCTGCATGAAGACCGAGAAGTCACGCGCCTCGGTGAGGCGGTCTTCCAGTCGGGGCTCCTCGATCCCGCGGCGATGGAACGCACCATCAAGGTCTTGCGGCGCTTTCACCGTGCCGCACATACTTTTGGGGCCGACCCTGTCCGCGCTGTCGCCACCAGTGCCATCCGCGATGCCAATAATTCTAGTGCTTTCACTCAATGGGTTTATTCCGCCACCGGGTGGCGTGTGGAGATCATCTCCGGCCTCGAAGAGGGACGGCTTATTCATCTCGGCGTGCTGGCCAACACTCGCATCCGCGCCGGACGGCTATTGCTCATCGACCTTGGCGGAGGAAGTTGTGAACTGACCAGCTCTCACCGCGGTGAAATTGAGGAGATGTTCAGTCTTCCGCTTGGCGCAGTACGTCTCACGCGCGATTTTCTAGCGCACGATCCGCCAAAGAAGAACGAGATTGAGCGATTGCGTTCATTCATCGCAGAGGAAATCGGAAGAATCGATCATCGGCTCCGCAAGTTTCGTGTCAACGCCGTCGTCGCCACTTCGGGAACCCCTGCTGCACTCTCGGCAATGTGGGCGGCACGCGTCGGAACCACATCCGCGACCGTGCCCGTGGAGGGTTTGCTTCAACTCACCCGGGAGTTGTCGAAGTTTGATGTGAATGCCCGGCGTTTGGTGAAAGGGATCGGCCCGCGAAGAGCCGAGATCATCATTCCCGGCGCGTGGGTATTTTCCGAACTCCTGACCCGGCTGAATCTTTCCAGCTTCCGTTACGTGCCTTATGGACTCCGTGACGGATTGCTTGAGCAGATGGTCGCCGACTACGGAGAACAGGCAGGTGGCGTTCGCAAGCGGCTCGCCTCGGAACGAGAACGGTCAATCTTTGCCATGGCTGGTCACTACCAAGTGGACCTTCGCCACGCTCAGCGGGTGCGCGACCACGTTACGCAACTCTTCCGCAGCCTGGCCGCACTCCATCGCCTGCCCTCTGAGTGCGAGGAGTTGCTGCAAGCCGCAGCCATGGTGCAGGAAGTTGGCTCGTTCATCAGTCGAGCGGGAAGGCGGCGTCACGCCTATTACATCGTCGCGCATTCCGACCTGCTTGGTTTTACTCTGCGCGAGCGCCGGGTTATTGCCGCCATCGTGCGCTTCGTCGGAAAGTCGCGTCCTTCGCCGGAGTCTCCCGCGATGCGCACGCTTGCTCCGGGGGACCGGCTTGCCATCGCTCCGGCTGCCATGCTGCTGCGCTTGGCGCGTGCTCTTGAACAAGGACGCCGTGGAGCAGTTTCCGGGATGCATGTCTCCACACGCTCCGGACGTGTTCGCCTGGCAATCAATGCAAAGCCAGGCGGTGCCGAACTCGAATTGTGGGCTCTGGAAAAGGAGAAGGGCTACTTTCGGGAACTCTTCGGTCGAGAACTCGATTCCGTGATTGCATAGCCGGTCTTCGCAATCTTCGGCGTGATCAGCCAGTTCAACACGCTGTGTTTCGAGTTGTAGTCCACGCGCGCCACGCTGCCCTTTTTCATCTCAATGGACCGTTCCACCGCCCCTCCCGTGACTAGCAGGGAAAGAAAGCGGCTCATCGCCGGGTTGTGCCCCACGACGATAATGGTATCGAGCGATTCACGGTGTCGAAGCGAGTCGCGAAACTCCTCAAAAGATGCACCCGGGCGTAGCACTGGATCTACTTGGATCTTCTGCTCGTAACCTAATTCATTTCCCACCAGCGATGCCGTTTGTGTCGCACGCTTGAGAGGGCTGGAGATAATCAGGTCCGGATGCACGTCAAGTGCAGCCAGCAGGCGTCCAATATATCGGCATTGCTCGATGCCTTCGTTATCCAACGGTCGTTTTTCATCCCGCGTGAGGTTCTTACGCCGTTGCCCCGCGTTTGCGTGACGTAAAAAATAGATCAGCATTTATCCCCGTACGTTCTGACGAACGGTTCGCCGTCGTCGCGAAGGAGCCTGTGGAAGCATGCCCGGGTTTGCCCTGCCCTCGGCAACTTCAATGAGGAACTCCTGCGCGTTGAATGGCGGAGTATTCTTCGCACGCCGGAGTATCCGCTCGTATGTGCCATCTTGTTGTAGTTCGCGTGCCTTTACATTGTCCGCAAGGTACGCTGCCAGAATTTCCTGCTCGATACGCGCCTTCAGGATGTGATCACGGATCGGAAAGACGACTTCAACGCGCTCATAGAGATTGCGCGGCATCCAATCCGCGCTTCCCAGGTAGACTTCCGGGTCGCCGCCGTTTTCGAAGTAGAGGATGCGGCTGTGCTCGAGATAACGCCCCACGATGCTGCGGACCCGGATGCGATCACTGACACCACGTACCCCCGGCCGTAGTGAGCAGATGCCGCGCACGAACAACTCGATCTGCACTCCGGCTTGCGATGCCTTGTAAAGCTCCTGCACGATTGTCTTGTCGAGCAGGGAATTGACCTTCGCGATGATGCGCGCCGGGCGATGCGCCCGCGCGTGTTCCGCTTCGCGATTGATAAGGTTCACCGTATCTTCCGCCAGGTGCAACGGCGCGACCATCAGCGGGTCATAATCCTTCTGTTCGGAATACGCGGTCAGAAAATTGAATACGTTGTGAACCGCGGAAGTCATCTGTGCGTCAGCGGTCAGCAGGCTCAAATCGGTATAAAGTGCGGCTGTGATCGGGTTGTAATTGCCCGTGCCAAGATGCGCATACTGTCGTATGCAATCGGCCTCTCGGCGCGCCACCAAAGTCAGTTTGCAGTGCGTCTTCAATCCTACCAGCCCGTGGAAAACCTGCACGCCCGCATCTTCCAACTGCCGTGCCCAGCGTATATTCGACGCTTCGTCGAAGCGGGCCTTCACTTCCACGACCACGGTCACTTCTTTTGACTGTGCCGCTTCCACCAGCGCATCAATGATCGGCGATTCCGCACTTGTCCGGTAGAGCGTTTGCTTGATAGACAAAACGTCTGGGTCGGCTGCGGCGTCCTCAATGAATGACACTACACTGTCATAGGAGTCGAAGGGATGATGGAGTAGCACGTCGCGCTGTCGCAGTGCAGCAAAGACATCTCGCGTCCCCTTCGGCAGTGTCATTTCCCTTGGTACGAAAGGCTTGAACTTCAGGTCAGGACGATCGACGCTGCTATGAAGATGAATAAGCCTCGAAAGATTCACCAGTTCCGGAGTACGGAATACCTGCCAGTCTTTGAGTTCGAAGACGGATTGCAGACGCTCAACTATCTCCGAGTTGGCGTCCGCCTCAATCTCAAGTCGAACGGCATCGCCTCTGCGCCGATTGTGCAATTCGGTACGCACTGATTCGAGCACGCTGCGCGATTCTTCTTCCTGTAGATACAGGTTGCTGTTGCGGGTAATGCGAAATGCTCCCTGGGAAACGATGTCGTAGCCGCGGTACATTTTTGCGCAGTGCAGACCAACCAGATCTGCCAGCGCGATGCAGCGATACGACTCCTTGCCGCTTGGCAACTCAATCAATCTCGGCAGTGCGCGGGGGACTGTCACAACGCCAAAGTAATTGGACGCCGCGCGCCGCTTGCGTCTCAACAGCAGCGCCAGGCACAGCGCCTTATTGATGACCCGCGGAAACGGATGAGCGGGATCAACCGTGACTGGTGTCAGGAGGGGATCAAGTTCACGCTCGTTGTATTCCCGCACGAACGCCTCGTCTTCATCATCGAGTTTTGAAGGCGGCAACACAAAGATGCCGGTCTCCGCCAGTTGCGGTCGCAATAACTGGTGCCAGCATGCGTATTGATCTTCCACCAACTTGTGAACGTACTCGCTTACCGCGTCCTGTTCTTCCAGTGCGGTCATTCCATCCGGTCCAGCTTCCAGATGACCGTCTTCAATGCGTTGCAGGAGACTGGCTATGCGTATCTCAAAAAACTCGTCGAGATTGCTGGCGGTGATGGCGAGGAACTTTACCCGTTCCAGCAGCGGGTTTGACTCGTCCTGTGCCTGTTCAAGCACACGCCGGTTGAACCGCAGCCACGAAATACTGCGGTTGAGAAAATACTCGGGCTTATCGAGGCGTCGCACCACCATAAAAGACTGCGTAAACGATGTTACGTTTTCATGAAAATAGCACAGACATCCACCCTGCGGACAGTGGCGCGCCGGTTTCGTGAGAGTCGGTTCGCGATCCGTTCAGCCCGCCAGTGCGGAGATCGTTACCTATTTTGCAGCCAGTGTGGCTTCCTTGTCTTGAGTTGCCTGGCTCGCCACAGGGTGTGCGGCCAGCACTTCCAGCACCGCTTTCATGAATGCCGGCAGATCCTCAGCCTTGCGACTACTCACGAAGTGCCGATCGATCACCACGGGAGCGTCCTTGAAGATGACCCCTGCGTTGATAAGATCGTCCTTTATCTCCAGGCTTCCCGTCGCATGAACACCGCGATATACACCCGCCGAGATTGGTATCCAGCCTCCCGTACAAATCGAAGCGATTAGTTTTCCGGAGTGGTGGAATTGCGCCAACAGGCTTTTGATTTTTTCTTCGCGACGCAGGCTTGCTGCCGCCATCCCGCCCGGACAAACGATTCCCCTGAAGTACGGTTCGTGCACGTCGAAGATCCACTGATCACTCCGACAAGGATACCCATGTCTTCCACGGTAAAGTTCGTTTGCCTTTAGGCCGGAGACAACCACCTGGTAGCCGGCCTCCTGCAGACGAAGCTTCGGATACATCAGTTCCATGTCGTCGAAATCGTTGTCGATGAGAATGAGAACTGCGGATGTTCCGGTTTCCATGATGGCCCTCCTACGGATTTCCGTCGAAAGCATCGGCCCGGTACTAGAAACAACGTAGTACGCGGGCGTCGTCCGCGCAGCCTCATACATCACACCAACTGGTGACCATCGCCGCCTCTTGCGATGGCGTTCCATTCATGTCTCGTCATGCTTCGGCGATTACGGGATTGCGCAGCGTCCCGATCTTTTCAATCTCGATCGTGATTTCTTCGCCTGGTTTCAGCCAGCGTTTGGGGTTGCGTCCCAAGCCCACTCCCGCGGGTGTTCCCGTGCTGATGATGTCGCCTGGTTCCAGCGGAATGATGCGCGAAATGTGCTCCACGAGATCGCCCACTCCAAAAATCAGATGACGTGTGTTCGAGTGCTGCAACGTTTCTCCCCCGATGCTCAGTTTGATGTCGAGCACATGAGGGTCGGAGATTTCGTCTGCCGTGACGATGTGCGGCCCGATTGGCGCAAACGTGTCGAAGCTCTTGCCGAGGTTCCATTGCGTGGTCGCCAGTTGCACGTCGCGCGCGCTGACGTCGTTGACGATCGTGTATCCGAAGACGTAATCGCGCCATTCGTCGCGGTGCACGTTCTTTGCGTGCTTCCCGATAACGAAGGCGAACTCAGCCTCGTAGTCGGGTTGCGTCGAGGCCTTCGGCAGCACAATCGGTGCGTCCGGTCCGATCACCGCTGATGAAAATTTGACAAAGATCGTCGGTACCTTGGGAAGCTCCATCTTGGATTCGACGGCGTGATCACGATAGTTGAGCCCGACGCAAAGAATCTTGCCCGGCTTCGGAATCGGCGCGAGCAGTTGCACGGAGTTGAGCGGAATGAGACTCGCGTCACGGTTGTCCAATCCGGCTTTTGCAGCATCCAAAGCAGCTCTACCCGCAGTGATGAACGAAATCGTGTCCGCATATCCGAGCGGACTCAGCGGAAGCACATCATCGCCGCGAAGAATTCCGGCACCTATTGTTTTATCTTTTGAAAAAGTTACGACACGCATGGGATTTTCTTCTCCAAGATAGTTACGGCCACTGTAACGACACTTGACGAACGGCGTCAACCGGTGCAACTTTGTTCCAGCAACCGCTGCGCCGGCGCGGTGCCGTACATCCTTTCCCGCAGTTCCAAGGAGCACAATGAAACGATATGGCTCAGTAATCCGCATCCGGCCAGAGGCCGTCGAGCGCTACAGGGAATACCATCGCAACGCGTGGCCGGAAGTCCTCGACATGATCCG
>Ga0307375_10006430_pt1 | contig 10849 bp, 8 predicted proteins | sample TR1MG_FD_202531 | JGI IMG/M metagenome (GOLD analysis project Ga0307375, IMG submission 202531) | Soil microbial communities from Risofladan, Vaasa, Finland - TR-1 | ecosystem: Environmental > Terrestrial > Soil > Coastal area > Acid sulfate soil | place: Finland: Risofladan, Vaasa | collected...
GCCATCGAGCCCGAGATCCTTCTTCTCGACGAGCCGGCATCGGCCCTCGATCCCACCGCGACGATGAAGATAGAGGACCTCCTCTTCGAGCTCAAGACGCGCTACACTATCGTCCTCGTGACCCACAACATGCAGCAGGCCGCCCGGGCCTCGGACATCACCGCCTTCTTCCTCGCCGACGAACGCCACATCGGACATCTCGTCGAGTCGGGGCCGACGCGACAGATATTCATGACGCCTTCCGACAAGCGCACGGAAGACTACATTTCCGGCCGTCTCGGCTGATCGGGGAGCACCATGCAGACTCGCATACATTTCGTCGAGGAGCTGACACGGCTCAACCACGACATCCTGACCATGGGTACGAAGGTCGAGGAAAATTTCCGCAAGGCCATCGAGGCCCTCAAGACCCGGGATGTCGAGCTCGCCCGGGACGCGAAGGCGGGCGACGCCGTCGTCGACGCCCTCCAGATCAAGATCGAGGACCAGGCTGCGGCCCTGATCGCGACCCAGCAGCCGGTCGCCCACGACCTTCGGGAACTCGTGACCGTTTTCAAGGTGACCTATAACCTCGAGAGGGCCGGCGACCACGCGATGCATCTCGCCAAGCTCGCCATCAAGTTCAAGGAAGAGCCGGCTTTCAGGCAGGTCGAAAAACTCGACGCGATGGTGGAGCGCTGCTGCGAGATGATTCGAGGCGCCGTCGACGCCTATTTGAACAACGACGTGGCGAAGGCCCGCGAGGTGGCCGCCAAGGACGAGGAGATCGACCGACTCAACAAGGAGGTCGTGAAGGATGTCATAGAGCTCATCCGGGAGCGACCCGAGCAGGTCGATCGCGCCACGAGGCTCCTTTCCAACTCGGGCTTTCTCGAGCGCGTCGGCGACCACATGACGAACATCTGCGAGGCCGTCGTCTTCATGGTCGAGGGCGAGCACGTGGAACTCAACGGCTAGGCCCCCGCGATGGCGAAGGCGGTCATTCTCGTCATCGAGGACGATAGCGAGATCAGGGAACTCCTCCTCCTCTCCTTCGAGCGGGAGGGCTGGACCATCCTCGAGGCCGAGGACGGCGAGCGGGGGCTTGCCATGCTCGCCTCGCACAAACCCGACTGCATCGTCCTCGACATCATGTTGCCGGGGCTCGACGGGCTCGAGGTGCTCAAGCGTGTCAAGTCGGGACCCGAGTCTGCGAAGATACCAATTATCATGACGACAGCCCGCGGTGAGGACTCGGACGTCATAACGGGCCTCGAGCTCGGGGCCGACGATTACGTGATCAAGCCCTTCAGCCCCAAGATACTCGCCGCCCGCATCCGCGTAGCCCTCCGGCGAGTCGCGGAAAGCCGTGAAGCGGCGATCCGCGGCGACACCAAGCTCGAATGCGGTCCCCTCGTCATCGATACCGAGAGGCACGAACTCCTCTGCGAGGGCTCGCGTGTGGATCTTTCAGCTACCGAGTTCGCCATCCTCGCCCTCCTCATGGGCAGCCCCGGCCGCGTCTTCTCCCGCGGCGGCATCATCGATTCCGTGAAGGGGCACGACTATCCGGTGACGGACCGTTCGGTGGACGTGCAGGTGCTCCAGCTTCGGAAAAAACTCGGCGCGGCGAGCGAGTGGATCGAGACGGTGCGCGGGGTCGGCTACCGCTTCAGGGACTGATCCGTGGCAAGCATCCTCCGCCGCAGCGTCGCCTCATTCGTTCCTACGGTCATTCTGCTCACCTTCTTCGTCATCCTCGTCGCCCTGGCGGCGATGGACGGCTTTTACGGCGACATAATGGGGACCAGCCTCGGCTCCTCCGTTCGGGCCCTCGCCGCCGCCCTGCCGCCTGATGTTGATAATTGGTTTGATTCTCCGCGGGCGGCCGTCTCGACTTGGGCCAAGGGCCTGGATTCGGCTTCGGGCTTCAGGGTGACCCTGATGCGGACCGACGGCATCGTCGTGGCCGACTCACGGGCCGAGCCGGCCACGATGGAAAACCATGGGAAGCGGCCCGAGATGCGAATGGCCCTCGAGGGGGGGACGGGTATCGCGAGGAGGACCTCCGCCACCCTCGGGCGCGAACTTTTCTATGCGGCCCAGGCCCTCTCCGATCCGCGCGACGGGCGAATTAGGGGCGTGCTCCGCATCGCCGTCGACCTTCCCACCCTTCGCGCGAGGCTGGCGCCGGCAAGAAACTTCCTATTACTGATGATAGCGGGTGCGGGACTCTCGGCCGTCCTCGCGGCGATCTTTTTCGCGCGGGGCCTCACCTCGCCCCTGCGCCGCCTCTCGGAGGCGGCACTCGCCTACGGTCGCAGCTCGGGTGGAGGGATCGGGCCTGGGCCAGTCGGAGCGGCTTCGCTTCCCCGCGACGAGATTCGGCTCGCCGCCCTGGCTTCGGGACCGGACGAGCTCCGCGCCCTCGCGCGAGCCCTCGACGCGATGGTCGGCGAGCTCGAAAATTTCAACAAGACTGAGATACTCGAGGGGAGGGAAAGGGCGGCGATTCTCGACGGCATGTCGGAGGCCGTGCTCGCCCTCGATGCCTCGCTGGCCCTCCGGACGGCCAATCGGGCCGCGCGGAGGCTTTTCGGGCTCTCGGAGACGGGAGGCGGTCGGGGCATGCCCCTCGTCGAGGCGACTCGCTCGGTCGAACTCGCCACCCTGGCCTCCGACTGCCGCGAAGGCGGCGCCCCCCTCGAACGTGAGTTCGCGCTTTACGGCAAGGGCGGGGAACGATGGTTTCGGGCCCTCGCCACGCCCTTCTCGGGCGTCGAAGGCGAGGGGAACGCCGGGCCGGGAGGCGGACTCGTCCTCGTGCTCGACGACATCACCCAGGTGCGCCGCCTCGAGCGGGTCCGGCGCGACTTCGTCGCCAACGTCTCGCATGAGCTCCGCACCCCTGTCCAGGTCATCAAGGGCTTCGCCGAGACGCTCGCCGAGGGAGCTCTTGCCGATCCCGAAAAGAGCCAGCGCTTCGTGGACATCATCGGGCGCAATGCCCTTCGCATGGAAAACCTTATCGCGGACTTGCTCGCCCTCGCCCGGCTGGAACAGGAGGCCGGGGCGGGGCTCGAGCTCAAAATGGAGGATCTGGCATCCCTTGTGGACGAGGCCGTCGACGCAGTCGCGCCCAGGGCAGAGGCCAAGGATATGCCCATCGAAAGGGAGGTCGAGGCCGGACTGCGGGCGAAGGTTCACGGTGGTCTCGTCGTCCAGGCCCTCGTCAATCTTCTCGACAACGCCGTGAAATATACCCCCGCAGGCTCGTCGATCGAGCTTCACGCACGAATGGTGAAGGGCGGGGATTCCGGAAGCGCGGGGGACAGCGGGAAAGCGGGGCCGACCCTCCTTCTCGAAGTGCGCGACCGCGGCCCGGGGATTCCCGCCCGGGACATTCCCCGTCTCTTCGAGCGCTTTTACACCGTGGACAAGGCGCGAAGCAGGGAACTGGGGGGCACCGGCCTCGGTCTCGCGATCGTCAAGCATATCGCCCTCGCTCACGGGGGGGAGGCCGGCGTCGAAAGTTGGGAGGGCGAAGGCTCGCGGTTCTGGATGAGGATTCCCCTCGTTTAACCGTATCCTAGCAATCGACTCTCGAAATACAAATACTGGCGGTCTATACTTGAAAGTGTGGAAGGGGAACGGCCGCCGATGGCAGTCCGATCACGGAGTCGACAAAGACCCCTGCCGTCGACGCGCGGCATATCGCATAACGCGTCCTAACGGACAAGGTCCATCGGCACTCCCGCCCCTTCCTTGATGTCGCTGCCGACCCGAGGTCGACAGCGACGTCGCGCCGCCTTGAAGGCGGCTTTTTTTAGCGGTAATAGAGCCCTTCGAGAACCTTTTCGTCGCGGAGGCGGTCGTTCAGCTTGACGCCGAAATGCTCCTCGATCGGCCTCAATATCTCCGGGTGTTCCTCATTGACCTTTCGGGCTCCCTCGAGAACGACTTCGAGGCCGGCCCGGGTCATCTTGCCGAGGGGCTGTCTGCAGGGGCCGGAGGGCATGCCAAGGACGTTCATCAGGGTCTTTGTCGCGAGGGGATTGCGGGCGCGGCAGGTGACGGGCCCATAGGGTGTCTCCTCCTGGGTCTTGACTGTGATGACGGCGAAGAGGGGGGCGAGGGCGGCATTCAACTTCTCCGCCTCGGCGACCTTGCCGGCGAGGACGAAGCGCGCGAGATCGCCCACGGCCTTTGGCGCGATGTTGCTCATCACCGAGATGACCCCGCTCGCCTTGATGGCCGGATCGGTCATCATAGCGAGGGTCTTGTCGTCGTCGCCCGACATGATATCGAAGTCCTTGCCGCAGAATTTGCGGGTGAGGCGCATGTTGTCGAAATCACCGGTCGCCTCCTTCACCGTCCGCACGTTGGGGCAGTCGGCGGCGAGCTGGGCGAGATCCTGTGGGAGGAGCTGGGCGCCGGTCCTCCCCGGAATGATGTAGGGTATCATCTGGATGTCCGGGAAGGCCGTGGAGATGGGTTCGACGTACTCGCGGCGGATCTCGAGGCTGCTCGGACCGTTGTAATAGGGATCGACGAGAAGGACGGCCGTGATGCCCATGTGGGCGGCATGGACCGTGCCTTCGATGGCCTCCTGCGTGCTGTTGCTGCCGGTGCCCGCGATCGTCTGCCCCCTGCCGTGGCTAAACTTGAAGACGCGCTCGGTGACCTTGTTGTGCTCGCTCCAGTCGAGGGTCGGGCTCTCTCCGGTGGTGCCGCAGGCGAGAATGCCGTCCACGCCACCGTCGAGCTGGAATTCCACGAGCCTTTTCAAGCCTTCGTAATCGACCTCGAGGTTCTCGTGGAAGGGGGTGACAATAGCGGTATAGCAGCCACTGAATCGTACCATTCGGCATTCTCCTTGGGCGTAGGCGCCGGGGCGCTTCTTTGCGTAGAAAGACAAAACTACCCATCGGGCAATCGCCTGTCAATCGAGCCGGAACCGGGATGCTGCGAACTTAAACGGAAAGATAAGGTCGGTCGATGATCCGGTTTCCCGAACGGTCTTCCCCCATTCCACCTCCCCGCCGAAAGGTCTATGCTCGATTCGAGGAATATTACATATGCCAGTTTCTGGTTCTTCTCTTGTCGGGCGCTACTTTCCAGCCCTGGGTCGAAGGAATTTCCGTCTTTTCTGGCTCGGTCAGATCGTCTCGCTCATCGGCACCTGGATGCAGAACATCGGCCAGGACTGGCTCGTCCTCCAACTGACGGGCTCGGCGGGCAAGCTCGCCGCCGTAAGCGCCATGCAGTTTCTGCCGATGATGCTGTTCTCCGTCTTCGCCGGCCCCTTCATCGACCGCTTCCCCAAACGCAGGACGATAATCTTTACGCAGAGCGTCCTCGCGGTGCTCGCCCTCGCCCTCGCCCTCATCGTGTGGACCCACGTCGCCCAGTACTGGATGATCCTCGTGCTGGCCTTCCTCCTCGGCATGGTCACCCTCGTGGACAATCCGACGCGCCAGGCCTACGTGATCGAGCTGGCCGGCCGCGACGTGCTGATGAACGCGGTGTCGCTCAACTCGGCAGCCTTCAACACGGCGCGTACCTTCGGGCCCGCGGTGGGCGGCCTCCTCATCGAACTCCTCGGCATCGCCCCCTGCTTCTTCCTCAATTCGCTTTCTTTCCTCGCGGTCATCGGCGCCCTCCTCATGATCGACACCCCCAACCGCGTGGGAGCCTCGCCCGTGGGATCTATCCGCGAGGTGGTCACGAGCGTCGGAGAGGGCCTCTCCCACGTGCGGAAGCGGAGGGAAATACTGATCCCCCTCCTCCTCATGTCGGTTCTCTCGACATTTGTTATCAATTATAACGTATTTGTCCCGAGCTTCGCGAAGATTTCCTTAGGTCAGACGGCCTCGGGCTACGGCTTCCTGATGACCTCGCTCGGAATCGGTTCGCTGATCGCCGCCCTTACCCAGGCGGCGAGGAGCAAGGGCGGGCCGAGCCAGGCAAGGATCTGGGTGAGCGCGGCGGGCATGAGCGCGGCCATCCTCCTCTGCGGACTCCAGCGCTCATACGTCCTTTCCGCCCTCCTCTTCGGCCTGGCGGGCTTTTTCACGATCACCCTCTCGACCTCGATGAACACGACCATACAGCTCGCCTCCGCCGACGACTATCGGGGACGCGTGATGAGCCTCTGGTCCTGGGTCCTGGGCGGCGTGACGCCGATCGGTTCGCTCTGGGCAGGCAGCGTTTCCGAGATGTCGAGCCCGGGGACGAGCATGGCGATTTCGGGCGGGATAGGAATCGTCTTTACGGGAGCGATGTTCTTCGTCATGAGAAAGCGGCGTCGCCCCGGGGAAGCAGCTACCGTTTCTTCTTGACTTGGCGCTTGACTCTGGGGACTTTCGGTGGCGAAGCCAGCCCAGCTCCTTACGTTATTTTTAGTTCGCATTCAATGCTGCATCGCGCTAGACTGGTTGGGAGCGCCCGGCCCCCGTGGCCATGGTGCCCGGTTCCCGTCGACCCCCCTCGCTGGGGCGCGCAGCGGGAGCCGATCCTTGGACAAAAGGGGAACGGCGATGAAAAAAGTGCTCTTCCTGTTTATGTCGGCTCTTGCGGCTGTCGCTATCGCATCCCAGGACCTGTCGACGATTAGCGTCGCATCGGACGAGTGGGCCGATTGCACGCAGAAGGACGGTACGGGTCTCTATTTCGACGTGATCAGGCTGGTCTACGCGAACCAAGGGGCCAAGCTCGACATCAAGATCACGCCCTTCGCGCGTTCCATCGACATGGTGGAAAACGGCAAGGTCGACATGAACGTCGGGGATTACCAGGGCGATGTCGCGAACGGGATCTATCCGAAATTCCCGATCGACTACGACGACCTGACCGTGATGATGCCTGCCGCTCAAAAGGGACAGTTCAAGGGTGAGGCGAGCCTCAAGGACAGGAAGGTCGCGTGGATCGTCGACTACGGCTACGATAAATACCTGGGCGTTCCCGTGAAGCTGACCGAGATCTCCGACCGGGCGAGCGGCATCAAGATGCTCCAATCCGGGAGGATCGACTATTACATCGAAACGAAGTCGACGATCGTCCCCGCTCTCGAGGAGATGGGGATATCGGAGAAGGATTTCGCCCTCGTGACCCTCAAGTGGATCAAGCTCTACGTCTGTTTCGCCAAGAGCGACAAGGGCTCGAAGCTTCAGGCCATTTGGGACAAGCGGATTCCCGATCTGATCAAGTCCGGCGAACTCGCCAAGCTCTTCTCGAAGTGGGGCTTCGACGACAGCTACGCGAAATTGGCCAAAGAGCTCTGAGACCGATTGCTGATGAAACAAGTGGGCCTGCTTCCCAAGCTGGGCGGCATCCTCGGACTGTCCTTCCTCGGCTTCGTGATTCTCCTCTATCTGCTGCAATCTTCCGAGTTGAAGGGGCAGGCGGCCGCCGACTTCGAACAAGAACTCAGCCTCAACACCGAGCTCGTGTCGCTCGCTCTCGCTAAGCCCGTCTACGAATTCAACTCGAGCATGATCGACAGCCTCCTCGATTCCTTCCTCGTGAACGAATCGATTTCATCCATCGAGGTGCTGGACGACAAGGGCAAGAGCCTCGCCAAGAAGAGCCGTGACGCCGCCGATGCCGCGAGCGGACCCCTCCGCGAGCGAGTCCTCGAGTACCAGGGTGAGAAGATCGGCAAGGTCGCCCTCGTCTTCTCGGACAAGGTCAGGGAGGCCCTCGCGGCGAAGATCGCGAAGCAAGCCAGGTCCCAGTTTCTCGCGACCGCCTCCGTTTCCTTCCTCATCGTCCTCCTCCTTTCGGTCACCCTCTATCGCCTCGTGATACGCCGCATTAAAAAGATCGACCTGGCCCTCGCCGAGATCGCCAAGGGCGACGGGGACCTCGCCAAGCGCCTCGACGAGGGCTCGCGCGACGAGATCGGCTCCTTCGCCGCCAATTTCAACACCTTCGCGGAGAAGCTCCGAGAGATCGTCGCCAACCTCAAGGAAGCGCAAAGGGATCTCTCGACCATCGGCGAAGCCCTCGGCAAGAGCGTCGACGCGACGGCCGCGACGATTGTCCAGATTTCGACCAGGGTGGATCGGGCTTCGAGCGAGGCGCGCTTGGAGGCCGCGAGCGTCGCCCAATCCTCCAGCGCGGTCGTGGAGATCGCCTCGAATATCAAGAATCTCGAGGGTCTCATCGAACGCCAGGCCGCGAGCGTGGGTCAGGCCTCGGCTTCGATCGAAGAGATGATAGCCAACATCGGCGCGGTCACCACGTCGGTCGAGAAGATGGGCGGTCAGTTCGCGGAGCTCTCGAAGGCCTCCGAGACGGGCAAGACGATGCAGGCCGAGGCCGGAGCCAAGATCAGCAGGATAGCCGAAAGATCCCAGTCCCTCATCGAGGCCAACGACGCCATATCGGCGATAGCCTCCCAGACGAACCTCCTGGCCATCAACGCGGCGATCGAAGCCGCCCACGCGGGAGAGGCAGGCAAGGGCTTCGCCGTCGTGGCGGACGAGATCCGGCGCCTTTCCGAGACGACGGCCGAGCAGTCCCTCTCGATCGGCGCCGAACTCACCACCGTGCTCAAGGCGATCGAAGAGGTCGTCACCTCCTCCCATGATTCCGAAGCGGCCTTCGATCTCGTCGCCTCGCGCATCGGCGCGACCGACCTCCTCGTCAGCGAGGTGCTCCAGGCGATGTCGGAGCAGCGCTCGGGCACGGCGCAGATCCTCGAGGCATTGAAGTCGATGAACGACATCACGACCGAGGTGCGCTCCGGGGCGAGGGAGATGAATATAGGCGACAAGGCCATCCTGGACGAAATGGCGAGGCTGCGGGAAAATTCGGCTGACATCCTCGAAAGCATGCAGGACGTCACCGCGGGCGCGAAGGATATCGCGACGAGCGCGGGACGGGTCTCCGAAATGGCCGAGAGCACGAAGGCCACCATCCGCAAGATGGACGAATCGATCGGACGCTTCAAGGTCTAGGATCGGCGCCCGGTTTCGAAGGGCTCGCGGCGCCGTCTCGCATTCACGAAGCTATTTCAACACCCAGTATCTCAGGGCGATGTAGAGGACGATGGCCGAGGACATCGCGATGAGGACGCCGCGGACGAGACCCGCGCCTCGCTTGAGGACGAGATGGCTGCCCGCCCAGGCGCCGAGGATTTCGGCCGCTCCCATCGCCAGGCCGATCGGGAGAATGACGGCCCCCGCGAGGGCGAAGACGCCGAGGGACACGATATTGCTCGTGAAGTTGGCGACCTTCGTGTAGGCCGTCGCTCCGCGCATCTCGAGGCCGGCGAGGCCGACGAGGGCGATGGCCCAGAAGGTGCCCGTGCCGGGCCCGAAAAAGCCGTCGTAAAAACCCAAGACGAGGCCTCCGCCGATCCAGAAGGGGACCCAGGGCAGCCGCTTCGTGCCTTCGGCCAGGCCGAAGCGCGGCTTGAGGAGGAGGAAGGCGACGATCGCGACTAGCATGATCGGAATAAGGATCTTGAGGATGCTCGCGTCGAGGGCTCCGACGGCTACGGCGCCGAGAGCCGCGCCCGCAGCGGTGGCGAGCACGCCCGGGATGACATCGCGGGGTTTGATGAGGCCGGCCAGTCCGAAGCGGAGGGTCGCGGTGAGACTGCCGAAACTCGATTGGAGCTTGTTGGTGCCCAGGGCGAGGTGGGGCGGCATGCCTACTGCGAGGAGAGCGGGGAGGGTGATGATGCCTCCGCCTCCGGCGATGCTGTCGACGAAGCCGGCCACCGCGGCCGCGATGACGAGGAAGACATAGGCGAGGGGGCTGGCGTTGAAATCCATGGCGAGAGGCTAGCTTGGGACATCGGAAATAGGCAACCGGGGAATGGCCGCGGCAAGGCTTGCGGCCAATGCTCTATTGCATTCCGTTTTTGCCGGCACTAACATTTGAATGCTGGGAATAAGTTAGGTCTTTTTGCTTTTGCCTTGTCTGTCGGTAGGGCTCGCGAGCGGCGGGATCTATCGGGCATGACGTCTTGCACCCGCCTCGTTTGCGGTGAATCGGGAGGCAGCATGAGAAAATCTTTTGTTTTCCTTCGAACTGCCTGTGTCATGGCGCTTTCGATCGTCCTTCTCTCCTGTACTCCCCGTCCCGAAGGAACTCTGACGCCGCTGAGGGTCGCCGCTCCCGCCCTCGAACAAAACGCGCTTATCTACGTCGCGGCGGAAAAGGGCTATTTTGCCGCCAACAGACTCGATGTCACCATCAAGGATCTCGACACGGGCGCGGCCTCGCTCGACGCATTGGCCAAGGGCGAGGCTCAAGTCGCGGAGACCGCCGAATTCCCTCTGGTGAGCGCGATATTGGCCGGCGGAGACCTTCGGGTTGTCGCGATCAACGATCGTTTCGAGAACGATTACATCATCTTTAAAAAGGACAGTGGAATAGCCCGATTCGCGGACCTCAAGGGAAAAAGGATCGGGGTTACCCAGAACGCCATTAGTGCTTTCTATCTCGACCGCTTCCTCGTGCTGAGCGGGATGCAGCCAAAGGAACTCAACCTCGTCGATACGAAGCCGGCCGATTTCGAAACGGCTCTACTTTCGGGGCGGATCGACGCCCTGGTCGCTTGGCAACCCTACGTCGGCCGAATCGAGGATGCCATGGCGGACAAGGTAGGTGTCTGGCCCGTGCAGAACAAGCAACTGGTTTACGGTCTCTTGGTCTGCAACTCGACGTGGCTGGGCGGCAATGCCGCGGTGGTCCAGCGCTTCCTGAAATCCCTGCGGATGGCCAGGGATTTCCTCGTCCGGCATCAGGACGAGGCGAAGGCCGTGGTGGCGAAACGCCTCGGTCTCGAGGCTCCCTATCTGGAATCGGTATGGGGAAGCCATCAGTTCGATCTCAGCCTCGACAATTCCCTCGT
>Ga0307375_10006431_pt1 | contig 10845 bp, 9 predicted proteins | sample TR1MG_FD_202531 | JGI IMG/M metagenome (GOLD analysis project Ga0307375, IMG submission 202531) | Soil microbial communities from Risofladan, Vaasa, Finland - TR-1 | ecosystem: Environmental > Terrestrial > Soil > Coastal area > Acid sulfate soil | place: Finland: Risofladan, Vaasa | collected...
GGGTCATGGCCAATACCGCAGCGGCGATGTTCAAGGCGTTCTATGCCGTACTCAGGCCCGGCGGCGTACTGGGCGTGGTCGATCACCGTGCGGATGACAGCGCGTCGCTGGCAACGGTCGTCAAGAGTGGCTACCTGCCGACCCGCTACGTGGTGAAACTCGCCACCGACGCGGGGTTCACGCTACAGGACAGCAGCGAGATCAATGCCAACCCGAGAGATACGAAAGACTATCCGAAGGGCGTATGGACCTTGCCGCCCACGCTCGCCCTCGGCGAGAAGGACAAGGCGAAATACCTGGCGATCGGCGAATCCGACCGGATGACCCTGCGCTTCATCAAGCCGTTGGCTCCGGTGCCGGCAAGTTCAATGCGCGGCACAGGGAACGCAAAACATTAAGTGGCGACTTGATGCCCGGCGTCTGCATTCATCCATGCTGATCGCACTGAACAAACCGTACGGCGTGCTGTGCCAGTTCACCGATGCGGATGGCCGTCGCACGCTGGCCGATTACGTCCGACAAAAGGACGTCTATGCGGCCGGACGGCTGGATCAGGACAGCGAGGGCCTGTTGCTGCTGACCGACGATGGGCGGCTGGCACATCGGTTGACCGATCCCCGCCACAAGCAGGCCAAGACCTATCTGGTGCAGGTCGAAGGGGAGCTTGACGATACCGCGTTGCTGGCATTGCGCCGCGGCGTGCGCCTGAGCGACGGCCCGACCCGACCGGCCGCTGCCGAACTTGCCGCTGCACCGGACTGGCTGTGGCCACGCGATCCGCCGGTGCGCTTTCGCAAGCACATACCCACCAGTTGGCTCAGCCTCACGCTGCATGAAGGACGCAACCGGCAGGTGCGACGGATGACCGCCGCGGTGGGGTTTCCGACCTTGCGGCTGATCCGCGTACGGATCGGCGAGCATGCGCTGGATGGCTTGGCGCCGGGGCAGACCCGGATACTTCTGCCGTAGGAGCGCACCCTGTGCGCGAATGCTCTTTGCCGAGACCTGGGGTAGAGCCATCGCGCACAGGGTGCGCTCCTACGGTTGCGCGGAGTCCACGGCGTGCGGCAGGCCGAAAAACGCCTCCGCCGTCGCCGTGCTGTTCGCCGCCGTGACCTCGGCCGGTTCGCCGCGGTCGCGGGCGATTTCCTCGCAGATGTGGCGCAGATACATCGGTTCGTTGCGCCGATGGGCAGGCATCGGCCGTACCGTGCGCGGCAGCAGGTAGGGGGCGTCGGTCTCGATCATCAGCCGGTCGGCCGGAATTTCGCGCACCAGTTCGCGCAGATGGGTGCCGCGGCGCTCGTCGCAGATCCAGCCGGTGATGCCGATGTGGCAGTCCAGCGCCAGATACTCGCGCAACGCCTCGCCGCTGTCGGTGAAGCAGTGCACCACCGCACCGGGCAACTTGTCGCGGTAGCGTCGCAGCAACGCGATGAAATCGCCATGTGCATCGCGCTGGTGCAGGAACGCCGGTTTGTTCGCATCCACGGCGATCTGCAGTTGGCGTTCGAACGCCGTCAGCTGCGCATCGCGCGGCGAATAGTTGCGGTTGTAGTCCAGCCCCGTCTCGCCGATCGCGCGCACCGCGGTATCGAGCGCCAGCTCACGCAATCGCGCGTCGGTGGCATCGTCGTAGTCGACCGCATGATGGGGATGCACCCCGGCCGTGGCAAACAGCGTGTCCGGGTACCGGTGGGCCAGGGTCCGTGCGAGCTCGCTGCCGTGGCGCGATGCACCGGTCACGATCATCCTCGTCACTCCATGCGCACGCGCGCGCTGCAGCACCGTGTCCAGATCGGACCGGAACGATTCGTGGCTGAGATTGGCACCGATATCGAGCAGTTGCATGGTTGGGCCGGGCATCGAAAGCGACGATTGTCCCAGACGCCGGGCAACGTGCAAGGGAGAGCTCCCTCGACGCTGCACGCAGAATCGCCTGCTCCAGTCAAAGCCATGACGGCAAAGTCGCTACAGAATGCGAGCAAGCTGCCGATACAGCAGCCAAGGCTACGCGGAATCCACGGTGACATCCCCCGCGTGCATGGCATCTTGATAGTGTTTATGATAGTTCTTAGGTAAATTCTATGGCTGTGGGAATGGTTCCTTTCCGCAGCTTGGCAATCCCCGCGGGCATCCATGAAACACGACCACACGCTGTTGGAAGCTGCACAGCAGGGCGATGTCGCCGCCATCGAGCGGCTGTTGACCGAGTGCCGTCCGGCCTTGTATCGCATCGCCCAATCGCAGTGCGACAGCAGTGTCGACGCCGATGATGCCGTGCAGGAGTCTCTGCTGTCGATCTTCAGGCGCATTGGTGCTCTGCGCACGATCGCCTCGTTCCCCGCGTGGGCGTTTTCCATCGTACGCAGGGAATGCCACAGGTTGCTGAGGGGGATGCGGGGGCACGTGGAATTGCCGCAAGCTGACCATCCTGTCTACGCCTATACCGATCACGTTGATTTGCGCTGCGATCTTGCGGCGGCGATCCAGTCGCTGCCGAAGAAATATCGCGAAGCGATCATCTTGCGCGACTTCGAGGAATATTCGATCAACGAAATCACCGACCAGCTATTGCTGACGCGCATGGCGGTGAAAAGCCGGGTCCATCGTGGCCGGTTGATGATGCAGGAGTACATGAAGGACTGATCGGATGATCCGTGCTTCACAGGCCCTTGGCGCATCCTGCGTCATCAGAATCATCTCGCGAAGCGTGATCGATTCGACAGATGGAGTGTGACTCACTCCACAAATTTTGAATCCTTTTGAGCTTTTGCCGCCTCTATAGGGGTGTGCGATGGAAACGGCGCCGTCGCATGGGTTGCGAATTGCCTGTGCCGCAAAATTTGCCGTGGCGCCCGTTCGATCCATCACGACCGACGGCAGTTGCCCAACAAGGGGGTGAGCAAGGGGGACATGGGGTAGGCAGGCATGGCAGGCGGCTTGTGCAGGCGCCTGCTGGGGGCTTTTCGTCAATAACTTTCAGAGCGCGGATCCCGTCGGGATCCGCGACGGGAGGGTCTGGACCAAAGGTCCGGGGCCTAACCCCGTCGCGGCGAAAAAAAGTGCGAAAAACAAAGGTTTGTCATAGGAGAGCCATAGAAATAGTTATGGTTTCTGCGATCCAATTTGCTGCAATGGATTGTGATTTGTGCTTGGAGGCATGCCCGTCCAACAAGGCTCTGGTCGTATGTCGGCCACGTTGGACGGGCTAGGTTGCTGGGGTTCAAGAGTCAGGGCGCCGCCACTCGGCGGATATCGATACAGGGGAAAAATCATGGTCAGCAGAAGGTTTACGTTGAAACTGGGCGCCGCGGCGGGCGCGGGTCTCGTGACCGGGTCAGCATTCGGACAGACAATACCGCAGAGCGGATTGGTGTTTCCGGACGGCTATCAGCCGAGCTGGACTCGCGCACCGAGTCCGCCGTCAACGCCGTTCATTACGCCGCTTTTCATCATGCCGATCGCGCAGCCGGTGCCGGAAAGCGCGTTGAATCCACCTCCCGATCCCGCCAGCCATCAGCGGTATAGCGAGTTCGCGCCGCAAAAGTTCTACATTCAGAAGATGCAGGAAGGCAAGTGGGTCTATCACACGGATCCGCCGTACAACCAGGGTTCCTGGGGCTACACCATCGACGGTATCGTTCCGGGGCCGACCTTCATCACCAAGTATGGCGAGCCCCTGCTCGTGCGCCGGCTCAATCAACTTCCGCCGGTGGGTACCGGCGTGGTCACCTGGGCGTTGCCTTCGTTCGCGATCCATACGCACAACGGGCACCAGGCTTCCGAGAGCGATGGCTACCCGGCCGATTTTGCGGATCCGGGCGAGTTCTGGGATCACCATTACCCGAGCTTCCCTGCCGGCAATGACCCCCGCGAAATCATGGGCACGCTGTGGTACCACGACCACCGGCTCGACTTTACCGCGACCAATGTCTATGCCGGATTTTCGGGCTTTTATCTCGCTTTCGACGATCTGGATTCCAACAACGAGAACGACCCCAATCCGGAGGCCTTCCGGCTGCCCAGCGGCAAATATGACGTACCGCTGATCCTGCACGACGTGCTGTTCGACCAGGACGGCCAGGTCGTTTGGGATTTCGTCGGAGCGCAACCGGTCTCTTCGAACGAGAACGGCGGCGGTGGCTTTGGTCCGAACCCGCTGTACACCGTCAACGGCATGGTCGGCGACAAGTTCACGGTCAACCGCGTCATCCAGCCGTTTTTCCAGGTCGAGCGCCGCAAGTATCGTCTGCGTCTGCTCAACGGCGGTCCGTCGCGTTTCTATTCGGTGGCATTCACCAAGGACGGCAAGACACCCGAGCCGGTACACGTGATCTCCACTGAAGGCAATCTGCTGCCGAAACCGGTCCTGACGGACGACTACTTCGATCTGTGGCCCGCCAACCGCTACGACATCATTGTCGATTTCTCGAAATACCAAGACGGCGACAAGATCTACCTGACGAATCGGCTGGAAGAGCGTGCCGACGGTGCCGGTGCCACCGGCAGGTACCTCGATCCGACCAACCTGATCATGCGTTTCGACGTCACGGGCGGCGAGGTGGAAGATCCGAGCCGGATTCCCGAGCACATGCGGCAATTGCCCAAGATCGACCTCCGCGAAGTCAAGCGCGAGCGCGAGTTCGTCTTCGATTACACCAACGGCATGTGGACGATCAACGGTCGCCTGATGGATCCGAACCGGATCGATGCCGCCATCGAACAGGGCTCGGCCGAGATCTGGACACTGCGCAACGATGGCGATGCGTGGGGCCATCCGATCCACACCCACTTCGAGGAATTCCAGATACTGGAAATCAACGGCAGGCCGGTCAATCCGGACGATGTCACCAGCATCGGACGCAAGGATGTGGTGCAGCTGGGGCCGGGAGACGAGGTCAAGTTCTTCGGTCGCTGGCGTGATTTCTTCGGCAAGTACGTCATGCATTGCCACAACGTCGTGCACGAAGATCACGCAATGATGATCCGTTGGGACATCGTCGAGCCCGGCAAGGGCTTCTGATCCCACAGCACATCCAACAACAGATACAGGGGATTCAAATGGATAATCGACGCAAATTTCTGGTAGATCTTTCGATAGGTGCGACTGGACTGCTGGCCGCAGGCGCGGCCGCAGGTGCGATCGCGGGCGCAGTCGAGAGCAAGCCCGAGCAACCCAAGGGCGTTCAGTTTTTCAGCATCGACAAATTGCATGGGCGGGGCGAGTTGCCCGAGGCCACGGTCGAGACCAGCGATGGCAAGACCGTGCAGTTCTATGCCGATTTGATCAAGGGCAAGGTGGTGTTGATCAACTACATGTCGATCGACAACGAGAAGGATTTTCCGATCGTCGGCGGGTTGCAGGAAATCACGCAACAGCTCAAGTCGAAGCTCGGCACCGATCTGCACATTGTTTCCATCACCAGCGATCCGGTACGCGACACGCCGGCGCGGTTGCGAGCCTTTGCCAAGCGCATGGGCATACCCAAGCAGGGCTGGCACTTCGTGCGCATGTCCGGCAAGGACACTGCCATCGTGTCCGCACGGCTGCACCGCCACCCGATGCCGCCGGACCCGCGCAGCCGTATTAGCGTGATCCATTACGGCAATGAGCCGCTCGGATTGTGGGGCATGTTCCCGGTGGGCATTTCACCCGCGGATGCGGCGATACGCGTCGCCTCGGTCATGCCGGGCAAGCCCCTCAATGGCGAGATACGTCGTGCTGGTCCCCGCAAGCGGGATGAATCCGGCCACGCCTTCAACAACCGCATCGCGTAACGCGCCGATGCCGACTCAATCATCTGAGAGGTTATTGCGATGAATTTGCTCAGCCAACGCATGCTGGTTGGACTGTCGTTGACAGTCCTGCTCACTATAGGTACCGCAGGCGGTGCCGTGGCGCAGGTGGCGCCGCCGCCCGCCGATCGAACACCGCAACCGATGCCGCCACCGTCCGCATGGACGCGTACCGATTCGGCGGACGGCATGACGACCTACTACACGACTCCGACCAGCAATTTCCCGGAGTCGGATCCGTGGGTCAATCCCACCAACCTGCTGCCGACGATCTACGCGGACGTCAAGGCCGCCAATGGAGTTCCGATCCCGAATACGCTGCCGTCGACGCCCGAGCACCCGTACAACCTGCATGACGATCCGGTTATCCAGAACATCAACGGGACCTCGCCGGCGGATGATCTGGAAGCGATCTTCAAGGCTTGGCACAAATCCGGCGACCACAATGGCCTGGGCGACGACGGCCGCTATGACCGGCGGAATTTCAACCGCGCGGCTCTGCAACGCGGCATCGACATCCTCGAAGGCAATCCGGTGCCTGACCGTGTCTACAGCGGCATGCCGATGCTGCATTACAACGGGCCGAACGAAGTGGCCAAGGTCGTCCCGACATACGACAGCAACGGCAACCCGATCGGCGGCAATGTCACCGTGCATCAGGTGTGGTTCGGTCAGCACATCGAGGCGGATACGGCGATGATCGATCCTTCGGCGATGCTCCAGCCTGCGCTCAGGAACCTGCCTTGGACCATCACCTATGTCGTCGACGCGCTGCATCGCGGCAGCGACGATTTCTCGCCGATGGAAATGTTTTTCGACGATCCGGACGTCATCGGTTTTGCCAAGCCGTATGTGATGATGGATGCCACGTTCTTTCCGATACACGATGGTACCCGTACCACGTTCGTGATCAAGGAACCGCCGGCCAAGTTCTTCAACCTTGTCTACACCTGGGGCTGGCGCAATCATCCGGGCCGCGTGCAAGTCATGGAGAATGGTCTGAAGGTGGCGATGGGCAAGACGTTGGTGCAGTGGGAAGTCGACACGTTCGGCGCAAATCCGCGCGCCAATGATGCGGCCAAGGCGGCAGCCATCGCGATGATCGGCGATCTCTCGCCGGCCAAGCGGATGTGGACGGCGCTGCATACGTTGCAGGCGAAAGGTTACAACCCGGTCGTGATGGCCCAGTACGAGCGGGCTTTCCACCAGTGGCAGCAGCGCAACAAGCTGCCGGACGGCGTGACGCCGGATCCGAACGCCGACTACACGCTGTTCTACGTCAACAACACGATCTACGGCCAGATGCGTGACATGGCCCGTTATGCCAATCATCCGACGCTGGAGAAATGGCATCTGCGTGGCACCAAAGTGACCGTCAAGCTGATCAACGGCGACTATTTTCCGCATGCCTATGTGTCGGTGGACTTCGGTGGTCTGCGCGGCTGGGAAAACACCTTCCAGAACACCATTCCCATCGGTGGCGATGGCGCCTGGTTCACCTTTGGGCGCGATTACTGGGAGATGAATACCCCGACACCGATCATGGTGCCGCCAGCGGCAAAATCGGCTGCGGCTGCGGCAGCGCTCCCGGCGCTGGCGAAGGCACGGATGGCCGGCGAGAAGAACCATCCGGTTGAAGATCGCGCCGTGACGATGGACAGGGACCACGACATATTCCGCCAAAGGGAACTCGATCCGGATGCCAGGACCTGGCCGGCGAACATGCCATCGGCGACCTTCCCGACGAGCAGTGGCGACGTGCTGGGCGAGCATACCGTGGTGTTGACGTTGAACTACGAGCCAAGCAGGCGGCTGCGGATGTACCAGTTCGATCCGTTGCATCACGACGAAGCGGTCTGGTCGATCCACTAAGGGTCGACCACCGGTTGGTTGCGGGGCCCGACTTGTGCGGCCCCGCAACCGTATTGATCGACAACAGGGGGATGGTTTCGTGTTGAACAGCAGCAGGAATCGAGCCGTGGGCTTGATCGCCGCAGGTATTCTCGGGTGGGGTGCGCAAGCGTCGATTGCGGCGTCGGCCATGCACATACCACCGCCGTCAGCAGTGAACAGCAGCCTGCATCGCTATGCGGTGCCGCCGATCACCTTGATCGATCAGCACGGCCAAAGGGTCAGGCTGGATCAGGCGCTGGCAGGCGACAAGCCTGCACTGGTCCAGTTTTTTTTCACTACCTGCACCACGATCTGCGATGTTCGTTCGGCGCAACTTGTGGCCGCAGCGCCGAAGCTGCGCCAGGCGAACATCGACATCGGGTTCTACACCATCACCATCGACCCGGACCGCGATACACCCGAACGACTGCTGGCGTTCTCGCGGCAATTCGGTGATCCGCCGCCGAACTGGCGTCTTTTGACCGGTAGCGAAGCCAGGATCAGACAGACCGAGGCCGCCTTCAATGCCTCCGATCCGGCGGCCGACAAGATGATGCACGAACCGCTGACCTTCATTCGCGGCGGCAAAGGGCAGCCCTGGCAACGGATCTTCGGGCTCACGACTACCGATGAACTGGTGCAGCAGATCAAGCTGGCCGTTGCGCCGACTCTCTGAGCCGGCAGCGCTTACAACGTTTGCTTCCCGCCTGTCGGACGGCCCGGGTGGGATTTCCAGGCCAACGCAAACCATGCGGGCAGGCGCCCAGGACTGATGCACGGCCACTTGCGACACGTGTTCGACACGGAGTTTGAGAAAGATGCCTTACCGTAGAACGACCGCGCGGGTGCGGCTGGCAAGTTTTTTCCTGGCCATTTTCCTGACTGCTTCCTGCTGTTCGGCGGGCGTTGACGTTGGCCAGCACCGGGTCGATCCAGCGGTGGCGGCGGGAGAGCGGCTGTACCGTGAGGGCATCGGCACGAACGGGAAGCCGGTACAGGCGTTTTCGCAAACCGACGTTCCCCTGTCCGGCGCACAGGCCGCATGCGTCACCTGTCATCGCCCCAGCGGCCTGGGTTCGAGCGAAGGTGGTTACTATGTGCCGCCGATCAGCGGCCCGTTGCTGTTCTCGCCCCGCAAGCTCGACCGATTGCGGATGTTTCCGCAATTTTTTCACCAAGTACAACCCCAGAGTTTCACGAGTCGCCTGCACCAGCCGCACATGCGGCCCGGCTACACGCTGGCCAGCCTGGCGCGAACCCTGGGTGACGGGATCGATCCAGCGGGAGAGAAGTTGGCGACGATCATGCCGCGCTATCGGCTGACCGAGGCGGATGTCAAGGCGTTGTCCGCCTATCTGCACACGCTTTCAGCGCACGCCGATCCGGGCGTAGACGCGCACCAGATCCAGCTGGCCGCGGTCTTTTCCGACAAGTTGCCGGCGTCAAAGCGCGACGCCATGCTGGACACGCTTCAGGCCTATGTGAAATGGCACAACCTGCATCTGCACGAGGATCAGTCGCGCAAGGGTTTCTCGCCATACAGCCGTTCGGAGTTCGTGCCGATCGAGCGCAACTGGTCGCTGTCGGTGTGGACTCTCAAAGGCGACGCATCGACATGGCGTGCCCAGCTCGATGCATATTACCGGGCCAAGCCGGTCTTTGCGCTTGTCGGCGGCAAGGTCGATGGCTCGTGGGCCGGTCCGTCGCGGTTCTGCGACGAGCACCGCGTTCCCTGTCTGTTCCCGGATACCGACTTGCCGGCGTGGCCACCGTCGCATCTGGGCTATACGGTGTATTTTTCCGCCGGTCTGGCGCTGGAGGCAAAGGTCAGCGCGAGCTTCATCGCCAGCCATGAAAAGGGAAGCCCCGAAGTCGTCCAGCTTGCGGCCGCGGATGCTTTCGGACAGCTGCCCGCGAAGGTGTTCCGGCAGGTTTTGCGCGAGCGCCAACCGCATCGGCAGCAAAGCCTGATCACCTACCATGACCGAGCCGAGCTCGATGCCGCCCTGAAAGCCGGTGGCGGGCGTTCCGGCCAGATCCTGGTGGTCTGGCCGGGTGCCGACGTGACCACGGCCATGGCCGCACTTGAAGCATCGCAATCGCGCGCATCGCTGGTCTTTCTGCCCAGTCGGGCAATTGCCGCCGCCAGATCGGCGGTGAAATCCGATCTGGCAGCTCGATTGCGATTCGCCGATCCCTACGAACTCGTGCCCTCCTCGCACGTCAAGTCGTTCGAGACGCGTGCCTGGCTGCATGCCCGCCATCTCGCCATCGATCATCCGCTGCTGCAGTTCAAGGAGTATTACGCGATGAGCATGCTGGAAGCGGCGCTGTTCGAGATCAGCAATGATTTCTACCGCGACTACCTGCTTGAGCGCATCGAAGACGAGTCGCAGAAAGACATGAACCCTGGCATCTATCCGAGGCTGGCGCTGGGGCCGAGCGAACGGTATGCGGCCAAGGGTGCCAGCATCGTGCGCCTCGCCCCGTCCAAACCGGGTGGGTTGACGCCAGTCGGCGACAGGATTGCGCCCTGAAGATGCACGGCGGTGGCAGGACAGGGCTCCTGTCGAAGATGCAGTTTGCCAGTTCGGTCCTCAAACCGGCGGGACTGGTTGAAAACGCAAACGGGCGTGGTTTTCAGGAGCCAGGCCATGAACAGATCCATCTGCGAGGTGAGACCGGTCTTCCGTGCAGGCGCCGTGGTGTTACCAGAGTCCCGTGCACGATGACATTGCGCTCGACGGTCCCGAGTTCTTCCGCAAGCCCGGTTCGGACGCCGTGTCAACCGGCCAGGATCGCAACGTCCTGCTTGAGGAGCGCTTCAAATCGTCGGCAGTCTTCCTGCACAACTGCGAGAAGGATTGCCTCGACAACGTCTACTGCCGTGAGTACGAACGCTTCGAAATCATTCGTGCCTGGTTAAATCGAATGCCTGAGGGTGACCATCAGCGGATGCACTGTCACGGCAATTCGATCGTTTCCGGTGTCTACGGCAAGCCGTGATTCCGGCGCGGCGACCGGGTGGGGCAGCCGCGGAAGTGCGCGGACGCAGCGATATCCGAAATATTCCCATGCCGCGGATCCCCCTGTGCGCGTGTGCAGGCGGCACAATGGACGATGCGCCCGGGTCTGGTCCACCAGGCGGGAGCA
>Ga0307375_10006435_pt1 | contig 10841 bp, 12 predicted proteins | sample TR1MG_FD_202531 | JGI IMG/M metagenome (GOLD analysis project Ga0307375, IMG submission 202531) | Soil microbial communities from Risofladan, Vaasa, Finland - TR-1 | ecosystem: Environmental > Terrestrial > Soil > Coastal area > Acid sulfate soil | place: Finland: Risofladan, Vaasa | collected...
TCGGATTAATTTTAACGATGATTATGTTAGGTGCAGGGGGATTGAGTATCATTTTTTATTTGTTTTTGATTAGCTTATATTGTTTACCGACTATTATAGCTTTTAACAAAAACAAGAAGCAAAAATTAGGCATTTGTACTTTGAATTTGTTTTTGGGTTGGACGTTTTTGGGTTGGATTATATCACTAATTTGGGCAGTATGCAAAGATTGATAAAAAAAAGGAAAAGGGGATGGAAAGCATTAAAAAGACTTGACTTCTTATTTTAAATATGTTATAATGTAATTATTAGCTAAAGTTTTAAAGCATTATGCCGATAAGAAAGATAAACTTCAAAGGGAGAAAATATTATGAAAAAGTTAATTTTAAGTTTAATTTTAAGTTTTAGTTTGTGCATAGTAGGTTCAGTAATGTCGAATAATGCTGAATATCCCCCAAATCCACATGACTGTTGTGTTTATTGTCCTTATTATGAGCAAGAGTTGTGTTTCTGGAATGACTCAAATTTTCTTTATATGTCGGTTGATCCCGATAGTGTTGGCAAACGTTGTGACATTTCCGTAATTCAGGATGAATTTCAGTATAGCAGTAGTGCTTTTGATGAGAATGATAATTCTGTAAACGGTGACATATATATTTATATAGAAGTAAGGTTAGTAGAAAGATACTACTCTTTAAGTTCCCCGTTTGATTCCACTAGACCTATGACACTTATTATAACGGACTGTGATTATAGTGGTCCTACATTTTTTGAGTATATCCCTATTCCTCCAACTACCACTACCACAATGATTCCGAAAACTACAACTACAACCACTAGCAGCTCTACCTGTATTTCAGAGGTACTTTATGGTGAGAACTCAGAAGAGGTAAAAGTATTAAGGTTCTTACGGGATGAAATATTGAGCCGAACTCCAACAGGACGGGAGATAATAAGACTATATTATGACTGGAGCCCAATGATAGTTAAAACTACGGAAGAAGACGGGGAGTTTAAAGAAGAAGTTAAGGAGATGATTGATGGTGTTTTGGCGATTATTGGAGAAAGGTTAAATTTTAATTAAAAGAGAAGATTTTTCTTAAAAGAAAAGACTTGACTTCTGTTTTTAAATATGTTATAACGTAGTTAAATTAAAAGCAAAAATATTAAAATATTATTAGGAGATGAAAATACTTTTGAAAGAATATATATTATTGAATCTAAACAAAGAAGAGTGGGATTTATTGCCAGAAAATGAGAGAATCACTTTTATAAAGAAAAATGAAAATAAGTTAGTGTTGGTTCCCATTCCCTGTTTTTATTGTAAAAGCAATATATGCAAAGATTGTTCTTTTACTAAAAGATTGGAAAAAGAATTGATAACACTTAGAGAAATTTGTAAATTAATAAGATTATAATATTCATGCGGCGACAGAAGCTCCGTACAGTGAATAATGAAGAGCTTCGAGCCTCAGCAGGGAGTTAAGCGGATGTTACCCGTGATAAGCACTGCTATGATAGCCTTCGTTAAGAACATTAAGATTTGCTCAGTCTTACTCAATGGGAAGGCATCTTTGGCGAGAGCAAAATTTTCCTGAAAGGAGAAATGCTTAAATGCAAGTTTTTGTAATAGATTCAGAAGGAAAGGCTTTATTGCCATGCCATCCAGCAAGAAGTAGAAAATTATTAAGAGCTGGAAAAGCAAAAGTGATTCAAGTTGTTCCATTTACAATTCAATTGAATTATTCAATTGAAAACCCAGTTGGATCTTTTGTTGTAGGAATAGATGATGGCGCAAAACATGTTGGAGTTGCTATTGTAAATGATAAGACCAATGAAGTAGTTTTTAAAGGACAGATTGATTTAAGACAAGATGTAAAACGGAAGATAAAGCAGAGAGCGATTTATAGAAGAAGCAGACGGAATAGAAAATTAAGACATAGGCAGCCGAGATTTAACAATAGAACAGGTTGTAAAATCGCACCTTCTATAAGATGCAGAAAAGATTCAATAATAAGATTTTTAAAGGATATGATGAAACGGATCAATATTGTCAAAACAATCGTTGAAGAGATAAAATTTAATCATGCAAAATATAAATGGGGCAAATGGTTTTCTTTAGTAGAACAGGGTAAAACGTATCTTAAAAAAAGAATAAAAGAATTGAATTTAATATATGAATCTACATTTGGATATGAAACAAAAGAAACAAGATTAAATTTAGGATTATCAAAAAAACATAGTAATGATGCGGTAGCAATTTGTTGCAATAGTAATCCAATAATCAATACTTTGGAATGGAATGTCAAGCCAAGAAGAACTAAAATTTGGGAAAACAATCCTACTAAGACATGTAATGAGAAAAATGGTTTTCGACATTTGGATTTAATTAAAGCAAGTCATAAAACCAGAGGAAGTGTAATTGGTTCTATAAGAAGTTTGAAAGCTAGAGAAATTGCCTTGAGAACTAAAAAGGATAATAATTTTCCAGTTTCTTATAAAAAGTCAAAATTATTACAAAGATTCAATGGTTTGATTTATTCTTATTAAAATATAAAAAGGAGTAGGCTATGGATATTGAAAGATTGTCCAAAGAAATTAAAAGACACAGAAAATTGTATTATGATGGAAATCCAGAAATTTCAGACATGGAATTTGATGGATTGGTTAATAGTTTAAAAGAGTTATCACCAGACCATCCTGTTTTAAAAGAAGTTGGTGCGCCCGTTGAAGGAAAAAAGATTATTCATACAACGGCAATGAAATCTTTGGATACGGTACATACGCATGGTGATTTTTTAAAATGGATAAAGGTAACTGGAGAGGATTTAGTATGTGAACCAAAATTGGATGGTTTGACAATAGTTTTAACTTATAAAAAAGGAAATTTTGTAAAAGCAGCAACGAGAGGCGATGGAATTACTGGTGAATTAATTGAATATGGAAAAAGAATTAATGGAGTTCCTTTAATCTTGGAAGATAATATTGATATTGAAATAAGAGGTGAAGGAATTGTTAGTAAAAAATATGCCGAATCAGTAGGTGCGGCAAATCCCAGAAATTTGGCAGTAGGATTGATAAAAAGGAAAGATGGTGGCGCTGGAATAAAAAATGTTACTTTTAAGGCCTTTCAATTAGTTAATGGGCATGGGGAAGAAACAGAGTTAGAAGAGATTTTTAGATTAAAAAAATTAGGTTTTAATGTAGTCGATCATGATATAATTGATAGAAATAACGCTATTGAGATTTTTACAAAATGGGAAGAAAAACGTCCTAATTTAGATTATGATATTGATGGGATGGTTTTTAAATATAATAAAAAAACAATTCAGGAAGTATTGGGAGAGAATGAGCATTATCCGAAATGGGCAATAGCTTGGAAATTCACATCTGAAAAAGCAATAACAAACGTAGAAGGAATAGTTTATAAAACAGGGAAAACAGGAAGAGTAGTGCCTGTGCTACAGGTTCGACCTGTTAAGCTCTCTGGTGCCGTTTGTGTAAATGTAACGGCTAATAATTTTGGTTTTATAAGGGAGAATCAAATAGGCATAGGTACAGAACTTCTTTTGGAGAGAGCAGGGGATGTAATTCCCCATGTTGTTAAGATTACTAAATCGATTGGGAATGTACACATTCCAGAAGATTGCCCAAGTTGTGCAACGATGTTAAAATGGGATGGACCAAATTTAATTTGTCAAAACAATGAATGTCCTGCAAAGAAATTGGCATTAATTCAGCATTGGATTGATAAAATGGAAATTGAATGGTTTGGACCTGCAGCACAAAATTCTTTGATTGATGCTGGTTATTTAAATGAAGTTTCTGATATGTATCAAATAACATTGGATGTTTATAAAAAGATAGTCGGCGATGGAATGGGGAAAAAAATATATGATTCTATTCAAGAAAAAAAGAATTGTGAATTGTGGCAATTTTTGACAGCTTTAGGCATTCATAATCTTGGGAATCGATTGTCAAAGCAGTTATCAAAAAGATGGAATAGTATCGATGATATAATTGAAAATTTGGAAAATACAGATATAGAAGGAATGGGAGTAATAAAAGGTAGAATAGTTAAAGCATTAAAATTAAGATATGTAGAAATTCTCAAATTAAGATCGCAAATGAAAATAAAAGATAATAAAAAAGAGGGAGGAAGTAAGATGAAACTATCAGGAAATTTTTGTATAACTGGAACTTTATCGAGCCCAAGAAAAGAAATTCAAGCCATGATAGAGGAAAATGGTGGAACAATTGCAAGCAGTGTTAGTAAAAATCTTGATTATTTAGTGGCGGGAGATAAGTGTGGAAGTAAGTTAGCCAAAGCAAACAAATTAGGTGTAATAGTTTTAACTGAAGAAGATTTGATGAAAAGGATTTTATGATGAATGAAGTCGTGATGTTAATAGGTAACATAGGAACTGGTAAATCTACAACAGCCAGAGATTTACAAGAAAAAAATAAAGATTATATAATAATCTCTGCGGATGGAATGCGATATTCTATTGGTGGAGGAAATTATCTTTTTAATCCTAAATATGAATCAATGATCTGGAGAATTGTTGGATTTGCGTTAAATGGTTTTATGGAATTAGGTATAAATATTATTCTTGATGCTACAAACCTATCTCTATATTCCAGAAAGAAAAATTTTGATATTATAAAAAAATATAATAATTATAAAGTTATTGGATTTGTTATGCCAGATTTAGATATGGCGGTTGCGGTTAATAGAAGAATGCAGAATCCGCATGACAATCCAGATAGAAATGTATGGGAAGGTGTTTGGAAAAGGTTTAATTTAATGTATGAAAAACCAACAAAAGCGGAGGGATTCAATGAGATAATATTTTTAAAAGCCTAAGTCCTTAGAAAGACGGGAGAAATTCTTCTATTTTCTAGAAAAAAGACTTGACTTCCTCCAATAAACATGGTATAATGTAGTTATAAGTAGTTAAAAAATAAAAGAAAAGACTCAAGTTTTTAAAGCATTATGCCGAAGAGTAATATAAAGAAGAGAAAGGGAGGAGCAAGATGAAACTAAGAAAAATTAAAAGAGCTTTATTAAAGAAAAGTAGAAGGAGATTTTTTAATAAAACGGGCAAAAAATCAAAACCAAGAATAGCTTTTATTTCTGATGTACATGGAAATCTGGAAGCTTTAATGGCTGTTATAAATGATATAGTCAAAGAGGATGTAGATAAGGTTTATTGTTGTGGAGATATTATCGGATATGGACCTAATCCGAATGAATGTTTGGATTTAATAAAAGAATTAAAAATAGATTGTGTTAGAGGAAATCATGAAGAAGCTCTTATAAAGAATGAGTGTTGTTTTAATGAATTAGCGCTTAAATCTATTCGATGGACAGCTAAAGTATTGACGAGAGAAAATTATTCTTTTTTAGATTCACTTCCCTATTCTTTAAACTATGAAATTGGCGGAAAAAGTTTTACGATTGTTCATGGAAGTAAAGATAGGCCAGAAGAATTTAACTATATAGACAATTCCATTACAGCGGAACGAAGCATCTATAAACAAAATATCTTATTTGTGGGACATTCGCATTCTCCTACATTGTTTTTTACGGGAAATTATTTAGGATATGAAAGAGCCTTTGAGGATTATTCTAATAAAAAATCAATAATTGGAAAAGAAGGTATGCATTATATTGTGAACGTTGGAAGTGTTGGACAACCAAGAGATAGAGATGACCGAGCTTGTTATTCAATTTATGATTTAAACAAAAATACGATTGAGTGGAAAAGAATAGAATATCCTGTTGAAAAAACACAGGCAAAAATATTGGAATCTGGTTTGCCAGATTTTTGTGCAAAAAGATTGAAACGTGGTAACTAAAGTATAAACTTATGCCAGTTTATTCAAATCAATGTGATGATTGTAAAGCCAGAAGAGATAGCCATGTTTTAAAATGTTTTAATGAAATTTTTAAAACATATAACCTTAAAATAAAAATTAATGATATAAACGTTTTGGATTCTTTAGTTTATGTAGAATTGGATAAAAAAGAAATATCCTTACAAAATTTGATAGAATTTTGGGATATGTTTCCTCACTAAATCTGAAGATGGAGCATAAAATGTATCATAAAATAAAAAGTATTTTAAAAAGAGATGGCGATGGTAATTTTATTGATGGAAAATATTCAATACCTGAATTTGAATATCTCAAGAATAATCGGTGGGTGGGAACTGAAAAAATTGATGGTATGAATATAAAAGTTATGTGGGATGGGGAAAATGTTACTTTTGGTGGTAAATCAGTTAAGGCACAAATCCCAGATATTCTTTTAAAAAAATTAACGGAATTATTTAAGGCTGATAGATTTGAATCTATGTTTCCTCCGAAGGATCTTCAGGATGGTTTGCAGAAAATTTGTTTATACGGAGAGGGATACGGTTCTAAAATTCAAAGTAAAATGGGTATGAAATACAATCCCGATGGTGTGGATTTTATACTTTTTGATGTAAAGATTGGTCGATGGTGGATGAATAGAGAAAATATAATAAACATAGCTAACGGATTTGGTTTATTGGTTGTTCCTATTTTGTTTAAAGGAACTTTATCAGAGGCAGTTGAAAGAGTTGCTGCTGGAGAAATTATGTCCAGTTTCTTTAGCAAAAAGTTTGGTAATTTTTTAGCAGAAGGTTTAGTGTTGAAACCCGAAGTAGAATTTTTTGCTAGAAATGGTGGACGTGTAATAACAAAAGTAAAATATCGAGATTTTAATATAAAAGTTTAAAATAATTAAAAGTAAAAAACTATAAACTATAATTAAGAATAGAAAAAACTCGCAAGAAGAGTTTTGATTTTTGCGAGTTTTTATCGTGGGCGAAATTTTTTATGTGGAGGAGATTGTTTATGAATTATGTAGATATGATAATAATGGAAGATGATGGACACAGAATTTTAGGACGATTTGTTTTAGGAGAAGATAACAAGATTCAAATAAAAGCTACAGAAGAAGATAGGAAAATGATTGATAGTGTATTGGAAGATGGCATCACAGCACCAATCGATTTAGAAAATATTACAGGTCCGTCTGCAACATATATTATAAGCGATGGAAAGTATTTTTTAGAAAGATTACAGTTTGGTTTTTGTGGTAGTTACGTTTTTTGCACTGAAATGAAAACAATGGAAACAAAATAAAGGTGGAGGAATTATGTTGAGTGAAAAAGATTTAAAAATTTCGATGAGAAATGTAACATCTGCTTGGTATGAAGGAAGGGTTTTTAAACATCCAGAAACTGGAAATATGGTACACTTTTGGGCTTTGCCAAAAGATGAACGAAATAGATTAAATCAGATGGTACATAAAAAACAAGTAGAGGAAAGTCAACCATCTGTTCCTGGTGTAACACCTGTCAGTCCAAGTAAAAAGCCAAAACAAATAAGACCTAAAATATTAAAGCGAAAAAAGCCAGTAGAAGAACCAAAGAAAAAACCAAAAGTAGAAGATGATAAAGATAGGAAACCAAAACTAGAAGAAGATAAAGATAGAAAAGCGATTACTGTTGATGGAGTTGAAACCAGTAGGGATGCTGAAAAGTTGTTGGACGATAATGGAATAACATTTAATCAAGTACTTCCTGTAACAGGAGAAGAAAATGGTGTTAAATGGGTAAACAAAGGAAAGACGGTTGCTTTCTTTTCTTTCGATAAAAAACAATTGGTTTACCTAAGTCCAGAAAAAGGCGGTCGAACTCAAGATTTTGATAAACTAAAATTAGAAAAAATTCCAAATGTAAATAGCTTAGAATCTGCAAAGAATGTATTAAGGGGTAAAAGGGTTGAATGGAAAAGCGAAGAACCTGTTAAAGATGCTGAAGGAAATATAGCAGAAATACATTTCAAAGATGAAAAAGGAAAGCTTTTTGGATATTGGTTAATGAAAAGAAAAGAATTGGTTTTAAACAATAGAATGGTTCCAAAAAAGGTAAAAGAACAACCTAAAGAAGAACCAAAGAAGACGGAACCCAAGCCAGTTCCAAAAGAGGAGCGTCCTAAAAAGCCTTCCGAAGAATATTTTAAATCTTTTATGGAACAAGTAAAAGCAGAAATTCCTCCTGACAAGAATCCAGAACAATGGCATGAGCCCAAGGATGCAAAAAGAATAGCTGATATTCTCGCAAAAGCGAAAGGTGATTCTGGCAAAGAAGGTAGGCTTGCTGTTACAATGGCAAATCGTATAGGAGGAGCTTTTAAAGCTTTCAGAAGATATAATGCGGCAAAAGCTGCAGGTAATAAAAACCTAGCTTTTATATTTCATGAAAGATTTTTAGAATTGGCAAAGGCTGGAATTTTTAAACCTGGAGTAATAAACAGACAAATCAATGTTAAACCCAAAGATGTTAAAAAACCCAAAGATGTAGAAGAAGTAATAACACCTAAATTTGATAATCCTGTTTTCAATACTGAACGAGATAAAAAAATGAAAAAAATGAAAGTGCTGAATGTTGTAAATGCTCCGGGTGGTGGTATAAATCAATCATTTAAAATAAAATTTGAAGATAATACAAGTGGATGTTTTAAACCTAAAAAGGCAATGAGATATGGAACTCCCAATCATGAGGTTTTCGCATCTGGTTTAAACAGGTTTTTGGGTTTTACAGAATTAGTACCTCCGACTACTATTAGAAGTGTAGCAGGAAGAGGAATGGGTTCAGTTCAAGAATGGAAAGAAGATATGATTACTGGTGATGTGTTAAAAAGACAATTTGGAAGTGATTATAAATCCTCCAATATTTCTGCAGATGAATTGGCACAGAGCTGGATGATGGATCTCCTAATGTTAAATACAGATAGGCATAATCTTAATTGGTTGGTTGACAAAGAGGTTGGTAAAGATGGTAAAAGACACATGTATTTAATAGATAACGGTCTTTGTTTAACTAAAGGTAGACCTTTTAAAGTAATGTATTGGCATTTAAATAAAGAAGATAGACCAAAATTTGATAAATTAGTTGATAGGCTAGAAACACTTGGGGAAGATAATTTTAAAAAAACCTTTAATAAAGTTTTGGATGAAAAAGAAATGAAAATGGTATTGTCGGCAAGGAAGATAATTATTAAGGATAGAGACCAATTTAAAGCATTTACTAATATAGAAACATTACAATACCATTGGGGAGAAGGAAAAGATGATTAAATGAAAAGATCGAGTAAACATACAATTAAATACGCAACTGCTAAAAAGAAAGATTTATTGAATCGGATGTTTCTTACATGGGGATATTATCTTCAAAAAACCATTGATCGAATGTGGGAAGACAAAGCTCCTATTAGTAAATATATGTCTTGTAAACAAATAGATTGGATGGATGGATTAGGCGGTCAATACAAAAGTTTGATTTATAAACAAGCTTCTGAAATAGTGAGAGGAACTAAAGCAAGAAAAGGTAAAAAGAGCAAACCTAAAGTAGAAAATTTTACTATAAATTTTGATAAAGCCCAAATAGGAGTGGAAATATCAAAAACTAGTGAATTTGATAAATGGGTAAAGTTGAGATTACCTTTTATCAAAGGAAGCGGTTATAGAAATGAGAGAATAGAAATTCTTATTCCCATAAAAGAACATAAACAAAGTCTGAAATTCAAAGATTGGAATAGAGCTACAAGTGTCAGGATAAGCAAAAACTTTGTTACATTTATTTATGAAAAAGAAACTCCTGAAAAGAAGTATACAGGAGATGTTATGGGAATAGACATGGGGTACAAGAAGCTTCTGGTAACTTCAGATGGAAAGATGATTGGTTCTGAAATGGAATGTGTCTATAAAAAGATATCCATGAAGAAGCAGGGAAGCAAAAGTTTTAAAAGAGCTTTGGCCGAACGTGATAATAAAATTAATTATTTTATTAATAGAGATTTATGCTTAGGTTCTACTAAAGAATTAGTAATAGAAGATTTAAGCAATATAAAGAAAGGTGAAAAAGGAAAGAAAAGAAAGATAAGAAAAAGTTTTATGAACAAACTACAACGCTGGAGTTATGCCAAGTGCATAAAGAAGCTGGAAATGCTTTGTGAGGAAAACCGTGTTTTGCTTACACAAGTTGATCCTGCTTATACATCTCGGCGATGCAGTGTCTGTGGATTTACAGATAAGAAAAATCGTTATGGTGAGAGATTCTTATGTGTAGATTGTGGTAAGATATTGGATGCAGATTATAATGCGGCAGTGAATTTATCACACATGGGAGTTTACAATCCCCATGCTTAAAAAGGAGATTTTTCATTGTCTAACTACCTATCGGTGATAATAATAGCCTGTTTAAAGCCAAAAAAGCCGATTAAAAGCGGCAAAAAAGCCTCACAAGCGATTATATTTCAGATAACGCTTGACTTCCTTTAGGAAATATGGTATAATGTAGTTAAATTAGAATAAAAAAGCTAAAGTTTTTAAAGCATTATGCCGATAAGTCCTATATAAATACAGAAGGAGGAGAGTATGAAAATTCGGAATTGTGGTGTAAGTGTAAGTTATGGCGATGATTTAAATATTATAATTTATTCAAAGGGTGATTTGGAGGATTTAAAGACGGGAATTAAGATGGCAAAAAACAATGGTGGACATGTGTTCGTTGGAAGATATGATATGATTTTTGATAATGGTATGGAAATTAATCGTATAAAAATAAATACAGAAGATCTTGAAAAATTGTTAGATGCTGCAGAGGAGAAATTTATAAGGAGAATATAATTAAGATAATGAAGATCAAAAAGTTAGATAAAATAAGAAAATTATTAGATAAATTATTAGAAGAGAATGCCAGACCGTTGATAGTAGGTGGAGCGGTCAGGGATATGCTTCTCAATAAAGAGCCGAAGGATATTGA
>Ga0307375_10006436_pt1 | contig 10840 bp, 9 predicted proteins | sample TR1MG_FD_202531 | JGI IMG/M metagenome (GOLD analysis project Ga0307375, IMG submission 202531) | Soil microbial communities from Risofladan, Vaasa, Finland - TR-1 | ecosystem: Environmental > Terrestrial > Soil > Coastal area > Acid sulfate soil | place: Finland: Risofladan, Vaasa | collected...
CGATTCCGGCAAGGATGCCCAGTGTCGCCGCGTAGCACAGCATTATCGCCAGGATGTCGTATTTGCCGAAGGTGATGGCCGATGTCTTGATGCCGATCCTGAGGTCGTCCTCGCGATCCACCATGGCGTATTCGGTATCGTAGGCAACCGCCCAGAAAACGTTGGCGGCGAGCATCGCCCAGGCGACGGCTGGTATGCTGCCGGTCTGGGCGGCGAAGCCCATCGGGATGCCGAAGCCGAACGCGATGCCGAGGTAAGCCTGCGGAATGGCGAAAAAACGTTTGGTGAAAGGGTAGCTGGCGGCGAGGAACAGCGCCGCAAAGGAAAGTTGAAGGGTCAGGAAATTGAGGCGCAGGATCAGCAGAAAAGCCGCTAGCGTGAGCAGCGCGAACAGTGCCAGGGCTTCCTTCTTGCTGACCAGACCGGCGGCGAGCGGCCGGTTTTTGGTGCGCTCCACATGCGGATCGAAATCGCGGTCGGCAAAATCGTTGATGACGCAACCGGCAGAGCGCATCAGCACCGTGCCGAGGACGAATATCCAGACCACGATCCAGTTGGGGTACCCGTTCGAGGAAATCCACAGCGCCCACAGCGTCGGCCACAACAGGAGCAGTATGCCGATCGGCTTGTCGAGCCGCATCAGCTTTTCATACTGGGTAAGCCGCTCGGCCAGGGTCATTGATGTAACACTCGCGAAGCGAGACTTTGTCCCCCTCTCCCGCAAGGGAAGAGGGCAGGGGAGAGGGGGAGTTCCAGAATGCCCGGCAGGAATACTTCGGTGACCAGTATGGGTTTTCCTTGCAGGGTAAACACCGAACGTCGCGCCCACAGGCTGGCTGGCGGTTCCGGCAGGACGGCGCTGGCAAACCGGTAGAGCGCGTCGCGCGGATTGAGCTTCTTGAAGCGCAGCGGTGTGCGCCGTACACGGGGATTGGAAAACAGCATTGCGCCCAGGGGCTTGTCGCCGAGCCTGCCGAGGGACTGCCAGGCGCCGTGCAAGCTGGCGGCGGGCAGTACGCTGTGGGCGAAAACCATCGGCGTTTCGCCGCAATACAGGAAGACGTCCCGCAGCAGGGCGCGTGCGTGGTGTTTCAGTGCAACCATGCGCCGTTCGGACGGCATCGCCATGTCGTTGCGCTGGCGCACATGGCGCACGCTGAAGGCGGTGCAGCGCATCTGGATGCGCCGGGTGAGCGAGCCACGGTCAAGCAGCCAGGGGCGGTAGCGGCCTTGGGATTCGGTCAGCCGCAACGACCAGCGCATGGTTTGGGAATCGGACTTCATCAGGTTGATCGGCAAATAACGGATTATGCCCGTAACCGGAAGAATGGAAAACCGGCGGCTAGATCAGATGGCCCTCGGCTATGCGCTGATAGATCAGGCACTTTATCCAAAGCGCGTCCTCGTCCGACATATTGTTGAATGATATTCCATATTCCAGCATGTCCGGCTCATTGGATGTTTGGTCCGGCTTGACCGGGCGGACGTGCTCGATCAGCGCATCCAGAGTAAGAGTGGTTTTCAGCTCGTCTACGCTGATCGGTAAAGTGAGGTGCAAGGGATCGTTTTTTCCGCCGATGGAACGGGGGATGTGGATTTGTGCGCCGTCCGGGCTGAGGTTGATGATCTGGGCGGTTTCCTGGCTGCCTTGCGCGTCGGTAACGGAAGCAGTCAGCGCCATCTTGGCCCAGGGAGATTTGCGCAGAGGTTGCATCCGGACTTTGGCCGGATATTCCAGGTGCAGGTAATGGGAGGGACTGATGCACACCCGCTGGATCATGGACTGGAAGATGTGAATGTTGCTGCCTGTCAGCATCCTGACTTCCACGCGCTCGCCATCCGCCATGATGACCCGCTGGCCGCCGTCAAGAGGGGCGGTTACCAGAATGGTCTGATTCCTGATGTAGCCGATCAACTGGGCATAGTAAAAGGCTTGAATGTCGCGGCCGAGTATGCGCAACTGCACCCGTTCTCCTGTCTGCGGCTTGATGCCCGGTGGCGGAAACGGCGTGTTTAGCGGAGTGCCTTCATGCTCTTCCCAGATATCCGTCGTCTCGTCCAGCGGCAAAGCATCCACATCCCGGAGCAGGCCGTCGGCAACCAGGGCTTCCAGTTGCTTCGTGTCGGCGATCTTTTCTCTCCGGGCAAACAATGTATATCCGTCGCGGTTATAGAGCTGCCAGGGCAGTGGTTTGCCGATGGGTATTTCTTCAATGGCTACGGGCTGGAGGTTCATGTGGGTCAATGATCTGCAAAAATTAACTTATTTTAATAATAGCATTTCATTATTTGTTCGCCGACTGTATTTTTAATGTTATACCTTCAGAAACTGTTCTGCACCCGCCAGCCAGCGCTGCAAATGCCGTTTTGCCACGTCCGGCCGCTCGGCGATCAGTTTGCCTGCAATGTGCCGCGCCGCTTCCAGCAGGTTCAGGTCCTGTTCGATATCGGCGATTTTGAGCAGCGGCACGCCGCTCTGGCGCGCGCCCAGGAATTCGCCGGGGCCACGCAGCAACAGGTCATGGCGCGCGATTTCGAAGCCGTCGCTGTTCTCGTAGATGATCTTCAGCCGCGCCCGCGCCGTTTCCGACAATGGCGTCTGGTAAAGCAGGATGCATGCGCTTGACGCCGTGCCGCGCCCGACCCGACCGCGCAACTGGTGAAGCTGGGACAGCCCGAAACGCTCGGCATGTTCGATCACCATCAGCGAGGCATTGGGCACGTCCACCCCGACCTCGATCACCGTGGTGGCGACCAGCAACTGGATTTCACCGGACTTGAAGGCCGCCATGGTTGCCGCTTTGTCGCGCGCATTCAGGCGGCCATGCACCAGCCCCACTTTAAGTTCCGGGAAAGTGGCGCTCAGGGTTTCGAAGGTTTCCGTCGCGGTCTTGAGCTGGAGCGTTTCCGACTCCTCGATCAGCGGGCACACCCAGTAAGCCTGCCGGCCCTTGAGGCAGGCCTCGCGCACCCGTGCGACCACCTCGTCGCGGCGGCTGTCGCCGACCAGCTTGGTGACGATCGGCGTGCGCCCCGGCGGCAATTCGTCGATCACCGAAACGTCGAGATCGGCGTAATAGCTCATCGACAGGGTGCGCGGGATGGGCGTGGCGCTCATCATCAACTGGTGCGGCTGGGCGCCTTTCTGTCTCAGCGCCAGGCGCTGGTGGACGCCGAAACGGTGCTGCTCGTCGATGATCGCCAGGCCGAGATTGTGGAACTCGACCTGATCCTGAAACAAGGCGTGAGTGCCGACCGCGAGCTGCGCCGCGCCTGCCGCAACGGCCTCCAGCGCTGCCTGCTTGTCTTTTTTCGGCAGGCCTGCCGCCAGCCACACGACGTTGAGGCCGAGCGGCGCCAGCCAGCCGGATAGCTTCAGAAAGTGCTGCTCGGCAAGGATTTCGGTGGGCGCCATGATGGCGGCCTGAAAGCCGTTTTCTATGGCTTGCAGGGCAGCCAGCGCCGCGACCACGGTCTTGCCGCTGCCGACGTCGCCCTGCAGCAGGCGCTGCATCGGGTGGGAACTGGCCAGATCGTCGGCGAGTTCCCGGCTGGCCCGCTGCTGGGCGCGAGTGAGCGGAAACGGCAGGGACTCCAGCAATGCCTTGGTCAGCTTGTGCTGTGACGGCATGGCCGTGGCAGACTGCGCGCGCCGTTGCCGGTAGTGCAGCGACATGGAAAGCTGCTGCGCCAGCAGCTCGTCGAACTTGAGCCGCTGCCAGGCAGGGTGGGTGCGCTCGGCCAGCAGATCGAGCGGCGCATCCGGCGGCGGCTGGTGCAGGTAGGCGATGCTCTCGGCGAAGCCGGGCAGGTTGAGCGCTTGCACCATGTCGTCGGGCAGGGTGTCGGCCAGATCGCAGTCGGCGAGCGTGGCCAGCACCAGTTTGCGCAGCGCCGCTTGCGACAGCCCGGCGGTAGTGGGGTAAATCGGGGTCAGCGCTTCCGCTACCGGATCGCCTTCGCGCACCATGCGGTATTGCGGGTGCACCATTTCCATGCCGAGAAAACCGTAGCGCATCTCGCCGAACAGGCGCACGCGCTTGCCCGCAGAAAGCTGCTTGATCTGGCTGGGATAAAAATTCAGGAAGCGCAGCGTCATTTCGCCGCTGCCATCCTCCACCCGGCACACCAGAGTGCGGCGCGGACGGTACTGCACGTTGGTGTCGACTACTTCGCCCTCGACCAGCACTGCCTGACCCTGCGGCGCGTGAGCGATGGGGTAGAGGCGGGTTTCGTCCTGATAGCGCAGCGGCAGGTGCAGCAACAGGTCAGCGGCGGTATGGAGGCCGAGCTTGGCGAGTTTTCCCTGCACCGCCCCGGCGGCCTTGATGGGCGGCGAGGCGGTCATTCCCCGGCGAAGAGAACCGCGTCCATTTCCACCAGCGCGCCGCGCGGCAGCTCCTTCACGCCGACCGCAGCCCGCGCCGGGTAAGGCTGGGCAAAGTAATGCGCCATGGTCTCGTTAACCTTGGCGAAATTGCCGAGGTCGGTGAGATAGACATTGAGTTTAACCGTGTGATTAAGATTGCAGCCAGCCGCCTTGGCGACCTCGCCCAAGTTGAGGAACACCTGATGAATTTGCGGCTCGATACCATCGACCAATTGCATGGTCGTGGGGTCAAGACCAATCTGGCCGGACAGGTAAACGGTGTCGCCGACTTTCACGCCTTGGGAATAAGTGCCGATGGCGGCGGGGGCGTTGGGGGTGGAGAGGATTTGTTTGGGCATGAAGGCTTCCTTTCTGTGCACTGTGCAAGTTTTACGTAAACAAATTTTTTGTAGGGTGCGTCATACGCACCGGATGTTTGGGTGCCGGGGGCAGCCCGGCGAGCTGGTTGAAAATAGAAAAGTGGGACGCCCAATGACATGTTTAAATTTGCCGGTAACTTGGTCTCTTCGAAGAAATTTCGTCATCGAAAAACTCACGGAACGTAATGACGTTTGTCTTGCCGTTGTAGCAGGTTTCCTTCGATTTTTTTAGGGACTCAGGAACAACCAGATGAATTCCCTGGCCGTTCATGTCATCTATAGCCGCAGAAGATACACGGTCATCGACGGTTGCCAAGAACAGTGCGCAGTTGAATTTCTCCATTGTCACCTGCTTCCAGCGCTCACGAAGGGTGGTTTTTGCCGAGAGCACCATCGCTTCTTCGAACGTCCTTTCTTTAGCCTTCAGAACCACAAGGCTAGGCAGCACAAAATCCGGGCGGCGGCCTCCCGTTACAGCTTGTTCTTCGAAAGCAATTCGGCCATCACGAAGAAGCCTTGCGATGTGTTGTTCAAAGGAGCGCCCAGCGCGCGATTTTCGGTGCTGGCTTGCGCTCAAAAAAGTCGCGTCCAAATCGGGAAATCCGCGCACGACTGAAGAAACAATATCCGTCCCGCCACTGGTGATAATTCGGATTACCTCGGCAGCGCGATAGCGCCGCTCCGCGCGCTTGTAAAGTGAATATTCGATATCCCTACTAATCTTCATGATTGCATCGCCAGGGGTCGGCATTTCGTATGGATTCAGGCCTTCGAGATGGTGTTGCTGGAGAAAAGCACGTTGCGCCTCCGCCGCTAATATTTCCGGTGCCGGCATTTTCGAAACAGAAGCGATGAAAGCGGCTAACGATCCCGTTTTGAGCGCGACGCTCAACTCGTCCACTAGTTGTTCGGTTTCATCCTTTTGGATTTTCAGCGCATCCGCTGGATCAAATAGCCCATAGTGGAAGTCAGCTCCCAGATCAAACATCGCCTCCAGCAGCTCTACCTCCTCGGAAGCAGAGTCAACAATCATGAACCAGTGATGAATATCATCGACTGGTTCGCGCAGGATGCCACCTATCATCAATGATGCCGGTGTAAGTCCGGCAAACTCGCCTTTTGGAACCCCCGTAAAGTGCATCTCGGTGCCCTTATTCGAGTAGTGTTTCAAATTGGAAGTTTTAACTTCTCCTGTTGCTGGCCAAAGTGTTTTGAATTGAAACTCGAAAATATGGGGTTTATATTGATTAATATTTTTGAGTTGTGGAAAGAAATCGGACTCTCGTATTGCACGAGGAATATACACGCCGTTTTGATGTCCATTCTCACTACCATCTGCCCAGCCGCAATCATTTCTGGCAAGTTTTTTAATTAGCAACTGGCGGCTTTTTCCTACCCACTCTTGAATGTCACTCCACTGATTGGCAATTGTCATTTAACATCCTCGGTGATTTCCGAATAAAGCAAATCTAAACGCGCCATCCCTTCGCGCAACTCACATTCCCATATAACAAAAACGCGCCAGCCAAGCCCGACCAATGCTGCAATTTGGTAAGAGTCTCGCGCCACATTTTCGGAGAGCTTGTTTGCCCAAAAATCCTGGCGGCTACTTGGCGTAGTTGCATATTTGCAACCGAAATGCTTATGCCAGAAACATCCATGCACAAAAACAACTGCCTTGTATTTCGGGAAAACCAAATCAGGCTTCCCTGGTAATGCTTTGGCATGCAGCCTGAAACGAAGCCCCCGACCATGCAGATATTTTCTAACCAAGATTTCTGGCTTGGTATTCTTGCCCTGAATGCCCGCCATCATCCGGCTGCGCGTGGCTAGGTCAACAACATCCGCCATAATGAAATGAATTTATTTCCCGAAAATAAAAGATTTTATTTTCACCACCCACCTTTCATTGTTGGAGGCTGGGTTTATCTTCTCCATTTCTGTCAAACCATCTGGCGCAACCTCGGTCTCCCCATACGTAAAAGATACTATTCCAGGCCTAATAGTGTGATTAGCCCAAGCATATGCCAAGCTTGCAACCAAGGATTCCCTCAAGCGATATATTGGTTCTCTTGTTTTAAGCTGCTCTCTGCTTAAGGTGAAATAATATCTAGCATTAACCACCAATTTCTTCAGTTCGGTGCCCGTACCATTCATGAATATCGGGGTTTCATCCACAGACATGGATCGTTTTTTTAGACCATCGCCCTTTTCAAAAAGCTCTTGAGTTGCATCAACCTCAATCGCAAGCAAGAGGGGCACAACTCCATTCTTTCGTTGTGCAGCATCGCAAGCCCCCTCAATTTGAATAAGCCGGAATAATACATTTGTAGGCCATTTTCCCTTTATGCCGAATGCCGGATTCAATTTCTGCTTGTCTGTATGATCCAACCCAAAGCGGCCCTTTAACTCATCCATCGAACATGCATACACAGAACCCCTTTCTGGGCTCTGAACTGAATCATCACGAGCAATATGCAAGGCACTATTCAGTGCTGCGGCTTGTGGCATTGAAAGAGGTTTTTGCTTAGCTTTGGTTTTTGCCTGCTGAAGTCCATCATTCCAAATGGCGCGTTCATTATCTGACAATTGCTGATGCTGATATTGATCAGACACCAATGGCAAAAGTCCCTCTACTGCAGCAGCCCTAGGGAATTCTTGCGCAAAATCACTGCTAGTCGCAGCACTTGCAACCCTACTAAGCAATATATCTATTTCATTATCAATATCAACTTTCCAAGCCCCACCTTCACCTTTCCTTATCGCAGCAATCAAATTCCGTGTGACTTGCCCTGCCGCCCGATGAAGCTCTGCTTCCCATTGCATGAGTAGCTTTACTCCGCGAGACTTGGTAACTTCTACTTGGAGATCTTTCCAAAGGGCCTCTCTCTGCTCTGTTGTTGGATTACCAATGATCCCGTACTTTATTTTGTCCAACGGAATAAGCGCGCACGGCAAAAACTGAGGTGCAATTCGAGCCTCCAAATATGCTCTTAGTCCGTCGACCAGCTTGGTATCGCTGGCATCCTTTGACCATAACAGCATTACGTAGGGCGACCATGGCCGTAAGCCTAATTTCTCCAAGATTGATCCAATAATACCGTAAGCAGATTCTGCCCCACCCAAGGCGCCTTCTGCTTGAAGATACAAGTCGCAAATTACAAGCTGTATCGGGTGATTGCTCAGCTCACTACTTATATCTTCAGGTTTGTCCTTGGGATGATGTAAGCGGCGGCAGATGATATCCGCCTTAATGGCTGCATCACAAATTGCATCCAAATGATCTTTCTCATCATCAATTGCTACAGCATGTATATTGCGTATCACTTAACTTTCTCCCCTGACTTGAAGATGAGAGCAATTACTGCCCCAGTTGCTTCTGCGGGCAAGCCCACGTCATCTGAATTGGGGAATTGAAGGCTCCCCTGAGAAAGCTCCATCACGAGATTGGTGTAATAAAGCCCCAACCCCATGCCATCTGGTTTGCGAGATACGAAGGGTTGCACCAATGTGCTTGTTGGATCAACAAATCCCGGCCCATTGTCAGCGATTGCTATCCCGACACTTCCTTTTTCGGCTTCAAATGTTGAAACGAATAATTTGCGGACATGGCTGGGTGCTTCTCCGTTAACTTCTGGATAACGAGTGCGCAGCCAGAAGAAAGCGTTATCAAAAATATTGTTAAGCACTCCCAGCATCAAACTCCGTGACACATCAATCTTAAAGTCCTGCTCGCACCCGTCTAGTAGTGGGCAAACCAAATCAACTTTGTGAAAACGGAATCGAAGAATATTAATGTCTCTTGCCTGTTTGATTAGGTCAGATATCTTGATTGGCTCTCGTTCATTCTTACGCAACAAACCCGCAAAGCCATCGAATAACTTGGTCAGGGCTGCCGCCTGACTTATCAAATCCTTTGCGGGCAGCCCCGCTTCCAAACCGCTATGGAATCCCCTGATTCCACGTTCTACCTCGTGAAATACAACTGCAAGACCAAGGCCAGAAAGACCCGCATGTAACATTGTTTCCTGGAAGCTTTGATATTCGGTTTCAATGCGCTTAATGGTAGGCTCAAATATTTCCAGCACGCCATTCTGACTGGCCAAATTGCGAAGATTAGTTATTTCAGTTGAGATAGTGAAGGTTGGTTCAGGTTTGTCTGTTTTGAGCAGGCGGCGCAATCTGTCCTTGTCTTGGCGACGTTCGATTTCAAATACAGAGATGGCGCCCAAAACCGCAGTTTTGAGATGATCCAATTGGATTGAATCAACAAATCCTTCGCGGTTGGTCTTCTCGACAAGTTTTGCGCTACCCTCTTGGGTGATGTGAATCGCACCAGCAACGATATTGTTGCTGATGCGGGATGCAGGGACATTAACCCGGCGCAGATCGAGCCCAAGCCAGTCGTCTCCCCTCTCGCCATAGTTGTAAACGCGAACACCATCGCGATATACACGTATGCCACCACTCTCCTCAAGGAACAACTTGATCAATTGGGTCTCCGGCATACGAGCCAGCACTTCTTTATCACGGTCGAAGACATAAAGTTCGCCACGGATACTGCCGATGCCTTTCAGATAGCCCGCATCAACCATTGTTCTTTGGTCTTTGCTGATGGATGAATCTCCAAGAAGATCGCGAGTTGGTGCGCGAACCAATAGTCTTGCTTCTTTATTGCTGGCTTGACGATTCTCAATAGGCACACCTGTTAGCTTGTTCTCAAAGGCATATTCCCATGAGAATGTTCCGTCCTCAAGTATGGAAAATTCAAAGCGCCATATTGCACGTTCAAGAATTTCTTCATAGCTTGGTATGCCAACCAAGTCGCTTTCCCGACCTTGAGCCTTGAATTCAACTTTAAAATCCTTGGGGCCTTTGAATGGCGAGCAAATGGAAGTTACCTGCCTGAAGGCGCGCCTTATATCACCGCGTGACCATTTCTTATCTCGCAGGTTGGCGATAACAACAGCAGTGCCATGTTTTTCTCCGGGGAAGTATTCGGGCTTCTGCTTAACAACCTCTACGTTGGCATCAGATAGGAACTCATGTTTCACCAAAGTTAGCCAGTTTATTTGAACCACACTCTCATAATCTGATCCCTCTTTTCGAGAGGCCAATAAAATGTGCTCGCCCAACTTATGAACGGCAAACCGCCCCAGGCCTTTTTCACCAAGCGGAAGGCGTCCATATCTAGGCGATCTTTGCAGCTGTTGCTTTGCGATTAACTTATGGTCAGCACCGGGGACAAGCCATATATCTCGAATATCCTCGAAAGACATTCCGATACCATCGTCGGTTATTACAATATATGGCTCATCTTTGTCTAAATCACTTAACTCAACGGTAACGGTTGAGGCGTCTGCATCGTAAGCGTTCTTCACCAACTCAAAAAGCGCGAGTCTGGCACTCCCTATCAACTGGTCGCCAAGCAATACCAGAAGTCGCGCCTTGGGTCGAAAAGAGAAATGCGCTGAGTGATTATTTATATCCATCAGGCATCCCCAATCCCATATTTATTTTGCGCGCCACTTTATCAACATCACGCATCGAACTGGCCAAACTTGGCACGAAATATCGGCAGTCCTGCTTCATATACTTCATCGCCCTTTAATTCAAACATTTCTGCGACTGTCGAACGTAACTCAGCTGCTTCTGCATCAGAAAAGGTTCTTGTTCCGTTGGCAATAGAGAAGATTTCGGATGGGTCATCATCAGGGTGGAATAACAAACCGCGAACAGACATTTCTGAAAACCATGTAAGCATTCCATCGAAATTTCGATCAGACCATTGGGGGATACGTGAAATTTGATTCATGACAGTCTCCTTAAGCAGTTGCGTAACGAAGGGGTAATTCAGGTTCCAGGATATCAGCTTCCAGTATTGGCTGCATCAATTTTGCAACGTGAGCCATGACATCAACAACAACAGAATTTCCAAACTGTTTATATGCCCGAGTATCCGACACCGGAATCCTGAACGTGTCCGGGAATCCCATCAGCCGTGCACATTCACGTGGCGTCAAGCGCCGTGGATTGGCGTTCTCGCCCTGATAGACGAGGATTTCAGAGCCGTCCTTGTAGTACCGCGCAG
>Ga0307375_10006438_pt1 | contig 10839 bp, 14 predicted proteins | sample TR1MG_FD_202531 | JGI IMG/M metagenome (GOLD analysis project Ga0307375, IMG submission 202531) | Soil microbial communities from Risofladan, Vaasa, Finland - TR-1 | ecosystem: Environmental > Terrestrial > Soil > Coastal area > Acid sulfate soil | place: Finland: Risofladan, Vaasa | collected...
GTTCGTAGATGTCAGAGCCTGGGTATGGTGTCAGGATCGTGATATCGAAATCGTCTGGTTGCGCATCTCGAATCCAGTTCTCCGTTGCTTTGAGTGACACCCGAGTCTCTCCCGGAAGGCCTGCTATCAGGAAAGCTTTGACTCGGATGCCTCGATCGTGGGCCATTCTGACAAGGTTTGTGTTCTGCTGGACCGTGGTGATCTTTCCGATTGTTTTCAGGATCTCGTCCGAGCCCGATTCGGCTCCGAACGCGATTTCGTGACAACCGGTGTCTGCGAGATGGTCTAGGAGCTTGCCCGTGACTAGGTTAGCTCTCACGAAGCAGCGGTAGGTGATGTCGCGCTCCTTCATATGAGTCGTTATCCGGTTCAGACGCACATGGTTCAGGATGAAGATGTCGTCGTAGAACATGATGGCATTGAAACCATGGACCTGCTGAACCTCGTCGATCTCTAGGTTTACGTTCTCTGCGCTTCGGTATCGCACGGCTCCCGACATTACCGTCTTTGAGCAAAATGAGCACGAATATGGGCAGCCTCGAGTGGAAAACATCGTGGTTGCACGCCTTCTGCCAATCTTGTATTTGTAGGAGCGGATGTCTAACAGATGGCGAGCGGGGAACGGAAGGTTGTTGATGTTATCCTGATGTATCCCCTGAATGATGCCGTTGAACTGCTTGGGCTTCTGGATGATATAGTTCATGGCGACCTCGCCTTCTCCAACGACAACGGTGTGCCAACCGTCTTTCAGACACTGATTCGGCTTGGAGCTCGCATGTGGCCCGCCAAGGATCTTGTGTGTGCGGGGGTACTTCTGCTTCAGGTACTTGAGGACCTCGAGGGCGGAGCCATATTGCGGCGTTGTCGCGGTAACCGCGTAGATCCGGGCCTTAGGGATAGTTGAGAGTTTGTTGCCGCCCGCGAGGTCTATGATCCGGACCTTCTCGCTTGTGAACTTCTCGATGTGGGCCGCGATGTACATGAGGCCGAGGGGCGGGTGGACCTTGTCGTTGATCAGGAAGGGGCTCGGAGGGTTGATGAGCACGATCATTGCTTCTCAGCCTCCACGATGAGATTCGACCAGTCGCCATCTGTTCCGTCTACCGACGACGTGATCGAGAAGCCGACTCGCGCAAGCACAGACACCAATATGGCTGGGGTAAAGCCGCACTTATGGGTGTTCTCGGGGTAATCCTGGCCTCCGTATATTTTCCTCTCGAACTCCAAATCACTGATCGCTCCTGATGCGAGAGCGAATGCGAGGACTCTGATGTTCGGGCTCTTGATCTTGAGGCGTCCCATGGGCTTCAGGATGCGGTAGAATTCTCTCAAGGTAGGCTCGACTTCATACCTCTGCAGGTGCTCAAGGACATCGCTCGCAAGGACCTCCTCGATCGAGTCGTTTGCCATCGGGAGAGGTTTGCTGATATCGAGCACTAGCTGAACGCCTGGACCGTGGCGTATATCCACTCCGATGTATCCTTCGCGGTGGTCGCTACCGCACCCCAAATTTAGCTTCAAATACCTTCACCAGCCTCTTGGCAACTGCTTCCAAGGATATTTTGTTCTCCACCCACTTCCTGCTTGCAAGAGCGAGCGCGTCGTACTTCTTAGGAGATAGTGCTAGGAGCGTCTCTATGGCTTCTCGTAGCTCTTCGACGTTTGCTTGCTTGACGACCCTGCACGGAGAGTCTGCGTAGAAATCGGTGAGCGAACCGTTGTTGCTGTGAATCACCGGCACGGCGCATGCCATTGCCTCGGCGATCACATAGTTTCCCTGCTCCGCGTACCCCATGAAATTGTAAGGAACTTGACATACCAGCCTGCATCCGTTGTAAATGGGCGGGAGATCCTCATGTGATACCCACTGGCCTGCTTCGGCATCCTTTGGACGTAGGTTCCCTCTGCCTTGCCAGAGGGTTCGGTGTGACGTTCCCTGGGTTGCTTGTTGAATGAATCTGATGCCTTTTGATTCAACCATCCTGCCGAATACTCCTATATCGTAGCTCTTGGGGATCGGGAGCGGGCGGAAATGCTGTGTGTCAACGCCTGTCTGGGGGATGACGACTTTCTCATGGCTCGCGCCACGTCTCTTGGCGATTTCGAGGGCACCTTCGTTCCCACATATCATCAGCTGAACGGCTTGGTCTACGTCTCCCCACCAAGCCTGGAAGGCATCCTCGTGAAAGCGCTCAGGGCGGTTCTCCCAGGTGTAGATCGCCTTAGGAATATCGGGGGTGACTTGACAGAGGCGCGATGCGAACTCTGTGAATGGCTCTTCCATGATATAGAGCACGTCGGGCTCGAAGTCGGCGATGGCCTTCTCGGCCTTGAACAGCCAGTAGTTGACGAAATTGACGAAGCCGCTGTGGTCGGTCGACATGACCGGTAACGGGCGCATCGAAAATGTGCTGTCTATGATGTGCTTTCCCTCTTCTCCCGACCATCGATCTGGGCACAGTACCAGGACGTCGTGCCCCAGCTCTGCGATTGTGCGGCCAAGACTCCATTGGCGGTAGTTCACCATGCTGTGCCCAATGATGACGACCCTCATGTCCCATATTTCTCCCGCATCCAAGCGATCGTCTCGAGTAAGCCGCTTTCCACGCTCCACTTGGGTTCCCATCCGAGCCCCCTGATGCGGGTTATGTCGGGGCATCGTACCCTCGGATCGTCCTGGGGGAGTGGGTGGTGTGTTATCCCGCTGTCCGATTTCGTGAGCCTGATTACCTCCTGGGCGAGCTCGTTGATCGTCATCATAGTCGGGTTGCCAATGTTGTAGGGCATGTTGTCTCCGCTTTCCATGACCCTGACAAGTGCGCAGACCGTGTCTTTGTAATAACAGAACGAGCGGGTCTGTTCGCCATCTCCATAGATCGTGATGGGCTCGTTCCGCAACGCTTGGATGATGAAGTTGGGCACGGCCCGCCCGTCCAGCACTCTCATCTTTGGGCCGTAGGTGTTGAAGATGCGGACGAGCTTGGTGTCGAGCTTGTGAACCCGGTGGGTCGCCATGATAAGGGCTTCGGCGTATCTCTTGGACTCGTCGTAGACGCTTCTCGGACCTATCGGGTTGACGTTCCCCCAATAACTCTCCGGCTGCGGGTTCACGAGAGGATCACCATATATCTCGGACGTGCTGGTGTAGAGCATCCTCGCGCCTTCCTTCCTGCAATATTCGAGGGCGTAAAGTACCGAGAAACTGCCAGACTTCATTGTCTCGAGTGGGTGGGAGAGATAGTCTTGTGGAGCAGCTGGGGTCGCTAGATGATACACTTCGTCTGCTGACTCTAGCGTCTGCCAAGTGACCGGGTCGTTGCAATCGCACACCTTGAGTTTGGGGAGGTGTTGTCCCCCGGAGGGCGTTCGGGAAATATTCTCGGATGACCCGGTGATCATGTTGTCGAGCACCGTTACCTCGTTCCCTCGCTCCAGGAGCGCTTTGACAAGATGATTGCCGATGAAACCGGCGCCGCCGGCCACGACCGAATGAGTCATACTCTCTCCGTCCAGTAGTTGTAGAGGTCGGTCAGCGTCGTCTCCCACGGGATCTTGGGTTCCCAACCGAGTTCAAGAGCTGCTCTCTTGTTGTTTCCGACCAGACTCATGATGTCCGATGGGCGCATCCTGTCTGGGTCTTGCTCCGTCACGATGTCTTGCCCGGATATCCCTACCAGATTGTCTAGAAGGCTTTTGACCGAACGTCCGACGCCTGAACAGAGCACAAAGCGTTGCGGCGAGCTCTTGTCATTATTCCTTATTGCGCTCACGGCATAGGCATAGCCCCGCACGATGTCCCGCACATCCGTCCAGTCCCTAATGGCATTAAGATTCCCGTGGCTTATGACCGGGTCTCTCTTCCCGGCTGCTATCTCTGCGATCTGTTTGGCGAAGCTGCTCGTCACGAACACTTCTCCTCGCCTCGGACCAGTGTGATTGAAGGCCCTGGTGATCACGACCGGCATTTTGTAGGATTTCGCATACTGCCAGCCTAGCATATCGGCTGCGACCTTCGAAACGCCATAGGGCGAGATGGGTTCGAGGGGCGTGTCCTCATCGATCTGCTCAACACCTGCGTTCCCATATTCTTCTGACGACCCTGCGATATGAACCACGCAAGGATGCTGGCGGGCTGCTTCCAGGATGTTCAGAGTGCCGACAATGTTTGTGGCCAGTGTTTCAGCTGGTGCGCGCCACGATTCGAGTACGAACGACTGGGCTGCGAGATGATGGATGATGTCTGGTTTGACCTCGCCGATAGTCTTGGCAACTGAAAACGCATCTCGAATGTCGCAGTTATGCAGGCAGTCTTCGGCTAGTATCCCCTCGATATTCCGCATGTCGCTGCGCCATCTGATGGTGCCGTGGACCTCCGCCCCGTTCTTCAGCCAATGCTCCGCAAGGTGCGACCCCGCGAACCCCGTTACTCCCGTGATCAATACTTTCAAGCGATCGCCTCCAGTTCGTCCCATATTTGGCCCGCGGCTCCGGCCAGGTGCGTTCTCACCGTCTCTCGGTCCGTCCACCAATCGAACGATGTCGCGCCGACTAGGTTGTTCACCATGAGCTTGCAACCGCACAGATACGCCTCTCCCACCGTGCGGTCAAATGGCATCGGGGTTTCTGGTAGATGGACGAAGAACTCGAACTGCGAAAGGACCTCTGGAAGCTTGTGATTGGGGACCATCCCGCAGTACTCGGTATTGTGTGGCATCTTGAGCGGTCCATCCACTTTTGCTCCATAGAATGCGAAGTGGAGCTCCGGGTGAGCTGCCGCGTAGGCGAGTACGTTGTTGACGCCCTTGAACGGAAGCAATGAATTGACTGCGACCGCCATTCCTGGGCGACGTTCTGTTTTTTCGTCTGGTACGAACCGACGGGTATCGATCGGAGACGGGATGCAGATGCTTGCTTGCATGTCCGGGTACACGTGCTCGTAAGCTCTCTTGTGGAGAGGCGACAGAAAGATGTTGAGCTCGCAGTTCTGGAAGAGCGATTCGTATCTCTTGACCTGAGCGCAGGGCTTGCAGATAGCGGCCTGCTTGTAGAACAGGCGCCACTTACAGAATGTATAGTCGGACGGCCAGTTCACAATCTTCTCTTTGATCGCAAGTGGCCGGTCTCCGAAGGTCACTACATTCTTGAGAACAACCACATCGTAGTCGCTCAGGTCGCCCATTGTTTGGTTCGTGAATGGGGTGACGGTGTGCCCTCTGCGCCAGCCTTCTTTCATCATCTGTTCTGTGGACAGTTCAGCGCCAGACCCGAGGCCACCAAAGAGCGGCAGATCGTTCAGGATTGCGACTTTCATGGGATCACCCGGACCTCCTCTTTCACTGCGGTCAAATAGGCGCTCGGCTTCGGGATGCGCCAGCACTTCTCCTCAAGGAGCTGCCCGACCTTCTGCATGGCCTCGTCCCACTTTGGAATGATTACGCTGTTCCAGTCGTACTTCTTGAGTGCCCAATCCCTGAGCTTCTGCTCATAGTCCTTGGGTTCCGTTTTCAACACCCTTTCTAGGGCGTCCACGACCTTGTCGATGTCTGGGAGCCAGTATCTCGCAGGGATCATGTTCCAGTCCATTGTTTTGACGGGGACAAGGAGCTCCGGGGTCGGCTCGAGGAGCTCAGTCATCGATGTACAATCGGTTGCGATGACAGGGACCCCGCAGCTTTGCGCTTCTGCGATCGGGATCCCGAATCCTTCTGAACTGGTAGCAGAAAGCAGTACATCGAATCCGTTGTAGATCGCGGCCATGTCGTCGGAACTATACCCGACAAATAACTGATAGGTGTCCGGCATGTTGACGACTTTCAAATCCAAGTGCTTGAGCACGGCGGTCAAGTCGAAGGCGTCACCGGTCGCATGGGGAGAAGTGTGTGCGTAGACCCCGACCTTGACATCTGGGTTCCGGTTCATGAACATCTTGATGGCTTCGAATTGGCGAGGGATCAACTTGCGGTTCCCCTTGTTCATCTGTACCATTCCGATGAGGAAGGTGTCGGCATCGAACCCGAGGTTTCGTTTGAACTCTGCTTTCGGGGTTTCCGGGCGAGGCCTGTAAACCGGGCAGTCAACGCCTGGGTATATTGTGCAGACGTCCTCCACGCCGATCTCGCGAACCATCTTCTCGCCGTAGTTGCTCAACGTCACTGTGTACAGGGCATAATTCCTCAGCTGGTTCACAAGCGAGGGGAGCACGATTTCGTGGTCGATCGGAATGTATGGCACAAAGCCGAGCTGGTTCTCGAGACACGACCGACCAAGATGCTCCAGGGGCCATATGTCGTATGATGGGCACACGATCCCGTAGCCATACCTCTTCGCGGCTTCTATCGTCTCAACTTCCGAAAACCCACCACCCTGCGGGTAGATCGGATAACCATCGACCTCGATGATGCCGCCCGAAAACCCGAAGTTCGGGGCGCACCCGACTTCGTAACCCGTGTTTTTCAGGCCTCGGAGAACGTGTTTGGCAATTACGCCATATCCTGAATTGCTCCATGGTGGATTACTGTACCAAAGTATAGGCGGCACTTTGGAACGTGCTGTGGTAGGCATGCCCTTCCCTTCTCTCCCTTGGGGCACGGTATCGGATTGGGGGATTAAAAAAGAATCGTAAAATGAAATCACGTAAGGGGTTTGTCGCGGGGCGCTCAGTCCCCGATGATCAGCAGGGTCTTCCTGATCGTGTAGGTGGCGTTGAGCGCTTTGGCAGCCAGTGTGCCATAAGTCGTGCCGCTCATCGTGATCCGATAGCATGTGAACGATGCGTAGTTCCCCACACTGCCCGGTCCTACTAGGTCCACCAACGCCGTTGCCGAACCCATCAGCCCACCCATCGACATCGGGACGATCATCTTGAACGACTTCATGTCAACAGATGATGGACGCAGCACCTCCGCCAGCGGTATGAGCGAAACATCCGCCAACAGCATCTTCACTCCCTTCCCATGCTTCTGGTCTAGCTTTCCAGAGAGTAGGGTCTTGACTTTAACAGTCATATTTCGGAAACCTCCACTCTGAAAGCTGGTTGAGGAAGTATTTATATTGATAATGGTAATTCTTCCATGATTGGGATAGAAAAATGAAATTCGTGAAAGGGTTTGTTGCTACTACAGGTGCGCTTAAACGTGCGTTACAGTTCCCTCGCGACCCGGGACACCACTGACCACGAGCATCTCCCACGAGACTACGGTAGTACCGAGCGTGGCTGCGTTGCTCTTGCTCACTCCGAATGTGCCCTTCACTGTGTGGATCGGGCTCATCCGGTCGCCTCTCTGGACATGTGCGTGGTCTCCGGCCACCGTCATGTTTGTGCCGCCGTAGAGGACGATGGCGTCCATCGTGCCAAGGCCGTCTTGTACGCGGTAGAGGCCGTAGGCTCCTCCTCGATCTCCCGGGACCTGAGCGATGCTCAGGTACGTCAGAAGACCCACCGTCCCAGGACCTATGTTGTAGGTCGCGAGCTTGGTGTGCGTGCCTGCTCCTGCCGGGATCACTCTTGACCTCCGGATAGTCTTGGTCGGGACGATGTCGTAGACGAACTCCCCGCGATAGGGGTCGTAGAGCTGTTTTCGGTCGATCTTAGTGTTCATCGTCTAACCCTCCTTATCCTGGTCCGGAGCGTACCGGCGGTAATCCGCCGAAGCTCACTGGCCTGTACGGGATCAGCTTCTTCTGAAGCTTCTCCAGCGTGTCCGGTTCTAGCACTTCTTTCAGCTGCGCTCTCATGATGTGGATGTCCAACTCCGGGCAAATCGACTTGTTCCCGGGGTTGTACGCGCTGAAGCTCGGGTACTCGAAGCTCCCGCCTTTCATCAGATAGAACAGCGACCTCGGCGATGGTTCCTCCCAAGGCGATTCCTCCTGCGTCAGATATCCGATCCGCCTGTTGGCGCTCGTGGCTATCGGCTTCTTGTCGGTGCCCCAAAGCCGCGTCTCAAGGGGCAGGTTCAGATATACATACGCAGGGCCTCTGATACCGAAGACGCACTCGTAGAGATACGCCTTGTTCAGAGGCTTCAAGTTCTCGATGGTCTGCTCGTCGCTTTCTGCGCCAGCCGCGATCGGATCGTCGGCACCCGCCGCTGTCTGCCAGCGATGGACGTAACGAGCGAACTCGGCTGACTCCACACTCAAGAAAGTGCTCTTTGCTGTGTCGGGGTCCTGTAGCTTCACGAAGAAGCCTGGCTTTAGGAAGTCGTAACTCATCTCGATCCCTCATTTTTTAGGTGGGGTCACTCTGAGCCCTCAATCTCCTATGACCAGCATGGTGGCTGTGATCGTTCCGGTGACCGCCTTGGCCGCCATCGTTCCGCCGTCTCCGACTGTGAGACGGTACGCTACGAACGATGCGTAGTTCCCCACACTGCCTGGTCCTACCAGGTTCACCAAGAGTGTCGATGAACCAAGCAACCCACCAACGCTCTGTGGGATGATCATCTTCAGCGACTTCATGTCGAGAGATGATGGACGCAGGACCTCTGCGTTTGGCTCCAGTGTGATGTTCGCGACCACGATCTTCGGGCCTTTACCACGCCTCTGGTCTAGCTTTCCGCTGAGAAAGTTTTTGACTGTTACAGTCATTTCAACCTCCCCCTAAGTCAGAGCCGCCCTAGCTAGGCGACTCTGCGATCAGCACCTTCTGTTTGGCGAGCGCGAACCCGAACGGCTTGATGACCTGCCATCCCGCGGTGATCGCGTATGCTCTGACGAGCAGCTGCGTGTCCTCTGGGATCACGAGACCCTTTTCGAACACGACGATCGGCTCTTCCATCACATCTATCTCGCCTTCGAGGGCCACGACGGGCAGCTTCTGGTCTCCGGCCTCTATCCGGATGGCTCCTACCTTGTTGACGTTGTTCGGAAGCACGAACCCGACGATGCCCAGATAGACATCCTCGATGACTACGTTGTTGACGACGTCCTGCCAACCCGAAGTCGATAGATTCCTGTTCCACGTCTCTCTGCCTGTCGTTGTTCCGATGGAAACGAACCGGGGCCTTATCGGAGTCTCACCGAACTGGCTTGAGCTCGGGAAGAACCCTCCGTCATCCAGTCCCCAGGCGCTCTTCGCCATCGAAGCGGCCGCCGACCTGGTCTCCTGCAGCGTCTGCAAGAACTCTGGCCAGTCGCGCTTGACTTTCTTCCACTCCATTAGTACGGGCATGTTTTTCTACCTCCTTGTGTTCGAAGACCCTATACGGTCTTCACCCTTCTCCCGCTTGGTGCTGGCATCCGAACTCCCTTCTGTGAAGGGGGCGCGACTGTCTGCATCATCTGACCGCGTCCAAGGGTCGCGACTTTGCTTTGCACCTTTGCCTTGACCTGGGCGACCATAGGGAAGCGGTCTACCATGCTTGGCGACCGACTGAGCATCCCCAGCCCAGGACCCGGGAGATTGGCTTTCGCTCTCGTCACGCGGGCTCGCGTGCGGCTCACTATCTCTTGAACTTGTTCACCGACCATTCGGATCACCTCAAGCCCAAAAGTTTCCTGTTGTTGCGTCCAAAGCTCTTGCCGAGTTGTTCTGCCGCCGCTAGCAAGCTGTCATTCTTCAGCGTGCCAGTGACCGCATTCTTGACGCCGGCAATGCGATCTTTGTACACAAGTCGCTTTGTTAACGACCCATAGTCCATTTCGGAAACCTCCACTCTGAAAGCTGGTTGAGGAAGTATTTATATTGATAATGGTAATTCTTCCATGATGTCTACCACGGGCGATGTCCACTTTATTCTTGAAAATAAGCCCCATGTAAAGGCTCACGCCGCGCTCTACGGAATGTCGTTGACCAAGTTCATCAACGCCGCTGTCCGCGAGAAGACCGCTGCGGATATTGCCCGAGCTCCGCCTCGAGTCATTGTTGCCGGACCGACCGAGGATATGCCCGACACGGAACGGCGAAGGGGGCGGCCACCATCGGCTGCGAGGGTGATATGACGCTGCTTGATTGGTGCCGGGTGTTTCGGCTGCAAACGCTAGGGGCCACTGCGATGGCGCCCGTTTTCGGGGCGGCTCTGGTGATCGGGTTCGACATCAGGCTTCTCTATGTGTTCTTCTTCGGGGTGCTTGTCCACCTTGTTGGCTTCGGGCATAACAACTTCTGTGATAGGAAGGCGGACCCTGACGAGCATTCCAACCCGATCGCGCGGGAGATCATATCCGAACAGTGGGCCGCCCTGGTTCTCGGGATTCTGTGGGCCGTCATGTATCTCTTTCCCATTTTCTTCGTCGAGACCGACATAGTTGTCGTATTCATCATCGTCCTGACCATGTCGGTTTCCGGGACGCTGTACAACATACTGTCGAAACGGTTTGTCCTTTCGGGCGTGTTCCTTGGGCTGTGGATCTGCACCCTCACACTATCCGGGTTTGCGTTCTTCTCTCTCGACTGGAATCTTGCAATCGGCATACTATGCCTCGCGGCGTTCATGCAATGCTGGTGTCAGTGGATAGAGGGGCTGGTGAAGGACCGGCTTACCGACTTTGTCAATCTTGCGAGGCGGCTCAGAGGAATAAGATGGGACGTGTTCTTCTGGGGGTCCGCTATTGTTCAGATCATAGTGCTCGACCTGGTCATCTGGGCGCTCCAGCCGGAGGCCGTCTATCGTAGGATGTCTTTCTTGTTCATTACCATGAGCTTGGTCGTATGGTTGGGCATATGGAGCCAACCGGGCAGGTCGATGATGCTCAAGCTGTCGGGGCTCCATGAGATCCTGATTTACGAAGCGGTCGTGTGCTGTCTCTCGGTCTTCGTTGGAGAGTGGGTCATTCTGTTCGGTGTCGTGCCGGTTCTGATCTACTTCGGGTTCAACAAATTGCTATATGGTGAGATGG
>Ga0307375_10006439_pt1 | contig 10838 bp, 13 predicted proteins | sample TR1MG_FD_202531 | JGI IMG/M metagenome (GOLD analysis project Ga0307375, IMG submission 202531) | Soil microbial communities from Risofladan, Vaasa, Finland - TR-1 | ecosystem: Environmental > Terrestrial > Soil > Coastal area > Acid sulfate soil | place: Finland: Risofladan, Vaasa | collected...
TGGTCAAGGAGGAAAACAATCTGTAAATAATTCTTCAATTTCAAATGGAGGTTGTGGGGGAGGACAAGGAAGAAACGACCAAGCTGGCCCTTACACCGGAACAGCAAACCAAGGGTTTGATGGAGGGGAAGATTATGCTGATGGTGGAACTAATATTTTTGTAGCAGCTGGTGGTGGGGGTACAGGACAAGTCGGACAAAATGGAGTAAATGGTGGCCCTGCTGGTAATGGAGGAAATGGACTAGCTGTTTCTATTACAGGAACTTCCGTAAATTATGGTGGTGGTGGAGGAGGAACTGGTGAAGGCCCACCAGTTGTTACTTCAGGAACTGGAGGAACTGGAGGAGGAGGTGCTGGAAGCGCAACTACAGGTTCTGCTGGTACATCGAACACCGGTGGTGGTGGTGGTGGTGGAGTAAATCTTAGTAATTACGGAGATGGTGGTAATGGTGGTTCAGGAGTAGTAATTATCCGCTACCCTAATGCATATACAGTTAGCATAGGCGCTGGACTAACAGGTTCAACCACTACAGATGGCTCAGATAAAGTAACAACATTTACTGCTGGTTCAGGAACAATAACATTTAGTTAAGAATGGCACACTACGCAAAAATATCAAACGAGGAGTTTACAGTAGCTCAGAGAGCTAGACTTAAAGAGGTGCGAACTGAGATTGATGCTATTCAAAGAGCAAACAGAGAGAGTCAAGAGTATATTTCTTTGAAAGAACTTTACGGTTCAAAAAATACAAGTGAAACTTTAGAGTCTTTAAAAACGGATTTAAACAATCTGTATGTAGATTTTGAGAATCCTACAGCAGAAGAAGATGTAACTACCATTCAAACTGCTATTACGCAGGAAAAAGATAGTCTTGCTGCTGAGCGAGAATTGGTTTTAGCGGACATGAAGGCTTTAGAAAATCAAGGTACAGAAACGTTAGTTGCTGAACAAGAAAGTTTAAATACAGCGATAGCCAATGCGCTTTGTAGAGTAACCAATGTATTAACAGGAGTTAATGAAATTAAGATGATTCCAGGAGATTCATCTGCACTGCAAGCTGAAGTAATGGCTTTAGAAGAGAGTAAAAAAGATATTCCTTTTAATATAGAGCAAGAAGAGCCTGCTGAACTTAAAGCTATAAATCAGCAGATACAAGCTAAGATAAAAGAGATTGATGCTATCCCTCAAGTAGCGTTTGACAACTCAGTATACTGGGAAGGCTTCTACGGAGGATGCAAAAGAACATCTTACAATACGCAAGGTGGAGTGCATAAGTACGGAGGGACACCTTTTAGAAAAAATTACGCAGGAGTAGGACATATCTACGACCCTGTGCGAGACGCATTTTATGTAGAGCAACCCTACCCAAGCTGGACTCTTAATGAAGACACCTGCTATTGGGAGCCTCCAGTGCCTAGACCTGAAGGCATGGAGTGGCATTGGAAAGAAGACACTACAGAGTGGGTAGACTATGTTTATTTTAATCCTGATAACAAACAACCTCATCCAAGTTGGACTTGGGATAGCACAGAAGGGGTTTGGAATCCACCTACAATTAATTAATAGAATATGGCAACGACAAAAGTAACTATTGGAGTAACCGACTTAAATGATGCTAGTTCAACTAATGGATTAAAAATGCCTAGTGGTGGGGCTTTCTCAGGAACCCCCATTCAAGGAATGATGCGTAATAACACTACTAGCGGTTCTGAAGGTTCAGTTTCCAGCATGCAACACTATAACGGTACAGAGTGGAAAGATTTTGAAAATTCACCTCCCCCTCCTTATTTAGTTGATTATTTAGTAGTTGCTGGAGGTGGTGGAGGAGGTAATTCACAAGGAGGTGGCGGAGGTGCTGGTGGTTTTTTAACTTCTAATTTTGATGCTGAATTATCGATAACATATACAATCGTTGTCGGCGCAGGAGGTGCAAGTGCAAATGTTGGGACAGATACAACTATCAATGGAACTGGAGTAAGTATTTTAGCGAGTCGTGGAGGTGCTGGTGGAGCAGGTAATCTACCAGGAACTGCGGGAGGTTCAGGCGGTGGAGGTGGCGCACAAAACGCCTCAACTGCGGGAGGCGCTGTAACGGTATCAGGAACACAAGGTTTTGCTGGAGGAAGTGGTTCAAATCCAAATGCTGGAGGAGGAGGAGGTGCTTTTGAAGCTGGTAATACAGACGGACAAAGACACGGAGGCGACGGAAAATCTTCATCCATTACTGGTGCTTCTGTTGTTTATGCCGGAGGTGGTTCAGGTGGTTCAAACAATGGAACAGTAGTTGCCGGTGCTGATGGCGGCGGTGGTTCGGGTGGTGGTTCATCAACCCAAGCCGGTACTCCTGGGACTGACGGTCTCGGGGGCGGTGGCGGGGGCGGTGGCTCAACCGCAGCTGTTGGAAATGCACAAGGCGCTGCAGGAGGTTCTGGAATAGTAATACTACGTATGCCAACCGCAAACTATTCTGGCACTACAACAGGTTCGCCTACTGTAACAACAGATGGAACAGATACAATACTAACTTATACGGGAAGCGGAACTTATACAGCATAGACATGGCACATTTTGCAAAACTTGACGATAAAAATTTTGTTACACAGGTAGTAGTTGTAAACAACGCAGTTCTTTATGATTCTCAGGGTAATGAGAGCGAACAATTAGGTATTGATTTTTGTAAGAGTTTATACGGTATAGATACTAATTGGATACAAACTTCTTATAGTGGAAATTTTAGAAAACAATATGCTGGGATAGGCTATTATTATCACAAAAAACTTGATATCTTTGTAGCTCCACAACCTTATCAGTCTTGGGCGATTGATGAGAATTTTGATTGGCAACCACCCACACCATACCCTACGGATGGAAAAATATACAATTGGAATGAAGAACAACTTCAGTGGGATGAAGTAACTATATAAATTATGGCAATTACAAAAATAAATACACCCGAACTGTTTGACTTAGGAGCTACCAATTCATCATTGCAATTGCCTAGCGGTAATACAGCGTCACGACCCACCAATCCTTCTACTGGAGAGTGGAGATACAACACTGACGACAACAAGGTGGAGTACTGGGATGGTGCGGATTGGTTTCAAATAGAGTATGAAGCGCCTGTGCCACCACCACCAATAACGCCAACTGAAAACTTCCAAACTGTAACTTACACAGGAAATGGCGCTACGCAAACTGTAGACTCTAAGTTTGACATGGCCGCTAATTTTAATGGGAGTAGTAGTAAGATAGATTTGCCTGTTTTAGGTTTAAGCGGTGGGACAGCAAGAAGTGTTTCAGCTTGGATTAAAACCACAAATAATAGTACAACGCAATTTATATTTGGTTCAGGAACACAAGCAGCTTATCAAGTTTTTGCTGTTCATCTTTCTCCAACAGGAAAAGTATCTGTTAGCTATTCTGCATCACAATTAGACACTACAAGCACTCCAATAAATAATAATCAATGGCATCATATTGCTGTAACTTTTAGCGGAGGTAGTACAGCTAATACTGTTCTTTATGTTGATGGGGTTTCACAAACTTTAACAGAAATTGGTTCAGCAGGAACTGTTAATACAGGTAATCAGAATTATGCTATAGGATATAATAGTCCAAACCCATCTTTTCCTTTTTATTTTAATGGCTCAATAGACCAAGTAAGAATTTTTAACACAGCCTTAAATTCAACGCAAGTTTCAGAATTGTATAATGATGAAACGGCGGATACAGCTTCTGTTTTAAACTTTCCCACAGGCGCTGGCTGTGTTGCGGCGTATCAGTTTAATGGCAACCCTGCGGATGTAGGGGGAACCTACGGAGGTGTGGCTACCGATATTGGATATACAGGGCTTGAGTTCCAACCTGATTTGGTTTGGATAAAGCCAAGAAGCTATGCTGATAATCATAACTTATTTGATTCAATAAGAGGAGCTACAAAACAATTAATATCTAACAATGCAGACGCAGAAAGCACACAACCAAATACTTTAACTTCTTTTGATTCAAATGGGTTTACAACAGGTCCTGACAATAATACAAATATAAATGGTTCAACCTACGTTGGTTGGTGTTTCAAGGGCGGAGGTGCAGCAGTATCAAACACAGATGGTACAATTACTTCGCAAGTGTCAGCAAATCAAGCTGCAGGGTTTAGTATTGTGAAATATACGGGGAATAGTACAGCAGGCGCAACGGTAGGACACGGATTGAGTGAAATTCCTCAAATGATTATTGTGAAAAGATTATCTCTTCCTATTGACAATTGGGCAGTTTATAATGAAACAATAGGAAACACATATAGACTTGCTTTAGATGAAAGTGGAGCTGCAGCAGGACCAAGATTAGAATGGAATAGTACAAGCCCTACAAATACTGTATTTACTCTTGGCAATCATTCAGCCGTAAATCAAACTTCAGACTACATAGCCTACTGCTTCCATTCAGTAGCTGGGTATTCTAAAGTAGGGTCTTATACAGGAACAGGAGCAGCAGGCAATCTTATAGAAACAGGATTTGAACCTGCTTGGATAATGTTCAAAAATACGAGCAGCGGCACTAATAATTGGGTCATATTAGATAATAAAAGAAGCGCCTCTAATCCAAGAAATTTAGTTTTAAGTCCAAATACTTCAGGTTCAGAAACTACAGAAACTGTAAATGTTAATTTTTTAAGCAATGGATTTGAACAAACAGGCGGAAATAGTGATGTTAATGATGGTGGCGCAACTTACATCTACCTTGCAATAGCAGCCAATCCAAGACCTGCTCCTGTTTTAGAGAATAGCTTTGACATTTCATTATACACCGGTAACGGCACTACTCAAAATATATATAGCAGCTTGTCTCCTGATTTGGTTTGGGTTAAAGGTCGTTCAACTGCTGATAATCATTTCTTTAATGATTCTGTTAGAGGGGCAGGATATACTTTATATTCTAATTTAACAAGTCAAGAAACTTTACCTTCTGCCGACCCAGCTATATCTTCTTTTGATTCTAATGGGTTTACACTTTCTTCAAGTGCAGGTGTAAATAGAAATGGTTCAACCTACGTTGGTTGGCAATGGAAAGCCGCAGGTATTCCTACCATTAACACAGATGGTACAATAACCTCAACAGTTAGTGCTAATCAAGCTGCAGGGTTTAGTATTGTGAAGTATGCAGGGAATGCAACTTCAGGAGCAACGTACGGACACGGATTAAGTGCTACTCCTGAATTAGTAATAACGAAAGTAATTAATTCTGCAAATGCTTGGTGGGTTTTTACACCATTCTTAGGTTCAAATTATTTTATGCAATTAAATACAGATGCTGCTTTAACAACTGATGTTGATTATTATTATAGTGTTTCGTCAACTGTTTTTACTTTAAATTCTACAAGTGTAGCCTTGAATGGTTCAGGATTAAATTATATTTCTTATTGCTTCCATTCAGTAGCTGGGTATCAGAAGGTAGGGAGTTATACAGGGGCGGTTGGAAAAACATTAGATTTTGGATTTTCTCCAAGATTTGTTATGATAAAGAAAACTGATTCCGCCTATAATTGGAATATTTATGATAACCAAAGAGGTGGTGGAGTTTTAGACCAAAGATATTTGCTTCTTGCAAACACAAATAGTTCTGAATTTACATCGTCTGTTGTTCATATAGATTTCACATCTAATGGGGTAAGTTTTCCTAATTCTTATGACGGAACAAACCAAACAGGAGGCACATACATCTATTTAGCAATAGGATAATGGAATATATACAAACAAATAGTGCTTTATTAGAAATTGATGTGGTATACCACATAGTAAAACATAATGATAAAGAAAATATTTCATAATATAATACGCTCATTTTTTGAGTTTATAAGTTATATATGAGTTCAAAAAAATATAATAAGAAATGACATTTAGTGATATAAAAGTATTGGCAATAAATAGTTTGGTTTTTGGAATCTCATTAACTCAAGTAGATATAATTTTAAAAATTTTTTTATTAGTGGTTTCAATAGGATATACTATCCATAAATGGTATTTGCTTTATGGAAAAAATAAGTAATCACATATCATATAAAGAAGCTATTAAGTCCAATACAGCCACAAGGTTGGGAATAAATAATATACCAAATGATTATCAAATTACTAATATGGTTGGTGTTGCTGTTAATGTTTTCGAGCCTCTTAGAGAATATGTAGGCGGCCCAATAAAGATTAACAGCTTCTTCAGATGTGAAGAATTGAATAGTGCTATTGGCGGCTCATCTCGCTCACAGCATTGCGAAGGCAGAGCAATTGACCTGGATGATACTTTTGGGCATAAAACAAATGCCGAAATGTTTCACTATATTAAAGAGAATTTAAACTTTGACCAGCTCATCTGGGAATTTGGAAACGATAAAAATCCTGATTGGGTTCATGTGAGTTATGTGTCAAAGGAAGAGAATAGAGGTCGTGTATTGCAAGCTGAAATAATAAATGGAAAAACAACTTATAAAATAATTTAGCAATTGAGCAATATTAATTTAAACGAAAAAACAAATGTTAAGGTTGATATTAAAACTTTAGTTGGAGTTTGTTTGGCTTTATTTTCTATAGCCAGTGTTTATTTTACTTTATTAGCAGAAATACAAGCGTTAAATGTTAATGTAATGCGCATAGAATCTGAACTTAAAATGAATACCGAATTTAGAATCAAATGGCCTAGAGGAGAAATGGGGGCTTTGCCAGATGATGCTGAACAAAATTTAAGATTATTTTATATAGAAAAAAACTCTGACAAATGGACTGAAGACATTAATCAAATAAAATTAAAAATAAAAGAAATAGAAAACTGTATTAAATAAAAAACAATCAATTATGCTTACATTTAGTATTATACTCAATTTTGTGCTTGTATTAGCACTAGTCTATGTAATTTTTTTACACACTGGATTTATAAAAGACGAAGACAAGGATTTTATAGCCGATAGTGTTGAAAAGAAAATAGCAGATGTTAAAGAAGATGTCGGTCAATTCAAATCAAGAGTTGGACAAGAACTTGGCGATGTTGTAGATGCGGTAAAAGAAGTAGGAAATCAAATAGGAGATTTACCTGGAGCGGTAACTGGAAAAGATAGAGCAGGAAGAAAGCCTCAAAAATAATGTCAGAAAAAAAACCATTTAAAGAAACTGGCCTAGGCAAAATATTACTTGGCGTACTCCCTTCCGTTGTGAAAGGAGCATCCACGGTATTGCCAGACCGAGGCGTCTTAGGTGTAATTAAAAATTTAATTGACAATGACCCTGATATGTCTGCAGAAGAAAAGGCAGCAGCTCATGACCAGCTTGTTGAACTGTATCGACTCGAAGTTGAAGATAGAGATTCGGCTAGAAAACGAGAGGCTGCTATAGCCTCTACTGGCAGAAGCGATTGGATGATGACCTTAACAGGAATAGTAGGATTAGCTGCGTTTGCTTTTTTAGTTTACACAGTAGTTACCACTCAAGTTCCTGAAACAAACAAGGAGATATTCATCCACATGATTGGTATTGTTGAAGGTGTTGCCCTTAGTATTTTCGGATACTATTTTGGGTCAGCAGTTAAAAAAGAAGATAAAAATGGCTAAGCAGCAAATCATAACCTACAAAGAAAAGCCTCCAGTAAATAGACCTGGAGTACACGCTAAAACTAAAACCTCTGTACTAAAGACGTCTAAGAATTACCGAAAGCCATACCGAGGACAAGGGCGGTAAATATTTGTTATATTTGTAGTTACTAAATTTAATATAATGGATATTCGGAAAATTTCTATAGGTCCTGATTATAAATCCGGGGCTATGCACTACATACTTGGTCAAGAAATATTAGGGGGAAATCATACAATACATCTTATAAAGCAAGATATTCAGACTAGAGAAATTAATGTTTGGATTAAAAGAGAGAATGAAATCTTTTTATGGAAAACATTTAGCGGCTCAATGCCAATGGCTATAGAATATAATGTAAACTTTTAATGCGTTCACCTTTTTATTTTATTGTAAAACCTTTAAGCGGGAAGCGCTATAACAACTCTAAGGAAATAGCGGGAGTTGATTTTTTAACAAGTACCTCTGAAGAAAACCACTTAGCCTCTAATAGAGAGGCTGTAGTCGTTTCTACGCCTTTAGTATATAGTGGAGATATAGGGCCGGGAGATACGCTTTTAGTGCATCATAATGTGTTTAAGTTCTACAATGATATGCGAGGAAGACAAAAGAGTGGTAAAAGTTTTTTTATGGACGATTTGTTTTTTGTAGATAACGAGCAGTTTTATATGTATAAAAAAGACAATCAGTGGTTTTGTCATGACAGGTATTGTTTTGTAGAGCCTATCCCAACTGTAGAGTCTTTTGTATATAAACCAATGAGTGAAGAACCTCTGATGGGAAAGCTTAAATACAGAAACGACAAATTAAAAAGCTATGGCTTACAAGAAGGCGACCTAGTTAGTTTTAAGCCAGATAGTGAATATGAATTTAATGTAGATGGACAAAAACTTTATAGAATGTTTGACCATCAAATAACAATGGCTCTATGATTAAATCAGAAGATTTAAAAAGAGAAATAATATTGGCAGGCAGAAAAGCTGTAGAACAGCTTATAAAAGTGGCTAGAGAAGATATTATCAAGCCCGACCCTGAAGATGAGTTGGCGGCAGACAGATTAAAAAACGCTGCGGCAACTAAGAAGTTGGCTATTTTTGATGCTTTTGACATACTCACTAAGATAGACCAGGAAGAAGAAAATATAAATATATCTAACGATACAAACGCAAAAGTTGAAACCAAGCAAGGATTTGCAGAGCGAAGGTCAAGGTAGACTTTACCAAGTTGTCAGTGACTATATTCCAAAGGGAGCGCTATCCAAGAAAAATAGAGCTAAAACCTGGGAGTATGGGTATAATGAAAAGTATGACTTTGTAAATATATCTAAGACCGGGCAAGTGGGTGAGATTATAAACATCTCAGGACTATATATTGGCCTTCCCTTAGCGCCTAAAAACTGCGAGTCGCGTTCTTCTAAAAAGGAAGACCAGTATTGGCAACGGCAAGAGCTACCTCAACCTTTGTCTAGAATACAATCTATATTTCAGTGGAATGAAATGTCCTCAGAGTTTAAAAACAAATGGGTGGATTACATTGAGTCTGAGTTTGATAGGAGAGAAGATGGGCATTGGTTTATGAATAATGGTGAGCCAACCTACATAACAGGAGCTCACTATATGTACTTACAATGGTCTAGTATTGATGTTGGATATCCAGACTTTAGAGAGGCTAATAGAATCTTTTATTTATTCTGGGAAGCTTGTAGGGCAGACAACAGAAGTTTTGGAATGGTATACCTCAAGATAAGACGTTCTGGGTTTTCTTTTATGGGTTCTTCGGAGTGTGTCAATACAGGAACATTAGCTAAAGATGCAAGGGTTGGGATACTATCAAAGACTGGAGCGGACTCTAAAAAGATGTTTACTGATAAGGTTGTTCCTATATCTACAAGACTTCCTTTCTTCTTTAAACCTATTCAGGATGGTATGGATAAACCAAAGACTGAATTAGCCTTTAGAATACCTGCATCTAAGATTACCAAAAAGAATATGTATGAGGCTGTGGATGATGAACTTACAGGTCTTGATACAACTATTGACTGGAAGAATACAGATGATAACTCTTATGATGGGGAAAAACTTTTACTTCTTGTCCATGATGAAAGCGGTAAATGGATAAAGCCAAATAATATTTTAAACAACTGGCGTGTAACTAAAACTTGTTTGCGTTTAGGGAGCAAGATAATTGGAAAGTGTTTGATGGGCTCTACCTCAAACGCACTTGATAAAGGAGGAAATAACTTTAAAAAGCTATACGAGGATTCTAATGTAGCTAAGCGTAACTCTAACGGACAGACTAAAAGTGGACTTTATAGTTTGTTTATTCCCATGGAGCTTAACATGGAAGGGTTTATTGACTTGTATGGTCAGCCTGTACTCAGAAGACCTTCTGAGCGTATTAAGGGCGTTGATGGTCAGTGGATTAAAAATGGAGCTATAGACTACTGGGAGGCAGAAGTAGAGTCGTTAAAGTCTGATGCGGATGCGCTAAATGAATTTTACAGACAGTTTCCAAGAAGTGAATCTCATGCGTTTAGAGATGAGAGCAAGGCTTCGTTGTTTAACCTTACCAAAATATACCAGCAGATTGATTATAATGATTCACTTATTTTGGAGCATCACTTAAACAGAGGTAGTTTCCAATGGCAGAATGGTATAAAAGATTCAAAGGTTATTTTTGTCCCAGACAACAAGGGAAGGTTTTTAATAAGCTGGGTTCCCTCAAAGAATTTACAAAACAGAACAATAGAGCGCAATGGACAAAGATATCCCACTAATGAGCATATTGGCGCATTTGGTTGTGACTCTTATGATATATCTGGAACTGTTGGTGGTGGCGGTTCTAATGGAGCGCTTCACGGAATGACAAAGTTTAGTATGGAAGAAGCTCCATCAAATGAGTTTTTTTTGCAGTATGTGGCTCGACCACAGACAGCTGAGATATTTTTTGAAGAAGTATTGATGGCGTGTGTTTTTTATGGTATGCCTATTCTTATAGAGAACAACAAGCCTAGGTTGCTATACCATTTTAAAAATAGAGGATATCGACCTTTTTGTTTAAACAGGCCAGACAAACATTATTCAAAGTTGTCAAAGACAGAGAGAGAGTTGGGTGGAATACCTAACAGCTCGGAAGATGTAAAGCAAGCTCACGCCGCAGCCATTGAATCTTATATTGAAAAGTATGTAGGATTGGATTTTGGAGGCACATTTAGAGACCCTGACGAGA
>Ga0307375_10006440_pt1 | contig 10838 bp, 3 predicted proteins | sample TR1MG_FD_202531 | JGI IMG/M metagenome (GOLD analysis project Ga0307375, IMG submission 202531) | Soil microbial communities from Risofladan, Vaasa, Finland - TR-1 | ecosystem: Environmental > Terrestrial > Soil > Coastal area > Acid sulfate soil | place: Finland: Risofladan, Vaasa | collected...
AGGAGATAGAGATCGGACGATGTACTGTTGGTTGCCCTTTCCAGCGCCGAAGCTTGTACGCTCCGTGATGTGCTCTTGGATGGCGAAAGACTGCAAGGACGTGTTCAGCACGATGGATTGATCGGTGATGTTCAATTGAGCCATGATTTGTCGCAGTTCGAAAGTGACGATCTCGTAATCGATGTTCTCAAGAGTTTCGGCGAGTGTAACACTGAGACCGTCCATCTTGAAGTGCGCTTCGAAGAGCTTCAATTCGATCTTCTGCTTAGCGGGACGGGCTTTGGCATGTCGAAGGCGCTCTTTCACCTGAGATAGAGATGATAAAGATGTAGTTGAAGTAGAGGGGGTGATGGATCTTGGAGTTCGGGGTGTTCCAGGCGTTCCGAAATCGCTGTCATCGCTCTCGCTCAATTCCGCCTCGGTGTCCGTCGTGTCCGTCTCAGTTTCAGACTCGTCAAAGTCGAGGAAGGCGGCCAGATTCTGTCTTCGTCGATTCACAGCATCCATTCCATGAAGCAGTGCATGCAGAGCAGGCGCCTCTTCTCCCAAATCCTCACTCCACAAGATGAGTTGCATTCTGCGAAGCCGCACTCTCTCGGCCATAATCGCCTCTCTGATAGGATCTCTGGGTCTAGTATCGCGAGCAGCAGTTCTGATGACATCAAAGACGATACCAAGGATCTGTTTGGTGGAGAAGAACTTGAGCATGGAGATGGTGGCGTCGACTCGAGCACGGTAGAGGTCGGGTGTAGGGGTGTTGCACACACTCAGTTGAATGGTAGTATCGACCTTATGAAGTAGAGGAACGATGTCATGCGAGTCCTTTGGAGGAGGTCTTCTTGCATCGCCAGCCACTCGCTTCGGTACAGCTCCAGCAGTGACACCGGTTAGTTTCAACATGATTCGATCGTAGAAGTAATCCTCGCTGATTTGAGAGGAGATAGCGACTTCAGAGGATGAAGTAGGCGTATGGGGGTTGGCTCGTTCGCGCACTGCCTGTACCTTCGCAAGGGCTGCTTTCGAGTCAGGACGGGTAGTGGTGTCTGCCATGAGAGTGATGATGCCAAGATCAAGTAGAAGAAGAGACGAGAGAGGGTCGCGGTAGTCACTTGGGACCTGAATACGGGGCGCATGAACGATGGCGTTCACCAGAAGCGTGGATCGTGCTCCGATTGCGTACTTCACTTGAGCTTCTGCTTTTTGCTTGATAGATTCGAAGGAACGTTGGGCAATCTCAGAGAGATGTTCAGAGATGTCGTCGCGGCCGTACAGGTCGAAGAACACCAACAATCGGTCGATGAATGGCCTGGACACAGTAATGAGCAATGGGAGAGCCAAGACAGAGAGATCGAGATCTACGGGTTCGGTTGATTGTGATGATGGAGAAACCGTGTTGGTGCCAACAGTGAACGAAAGGATGTGCTGAGACGAGCTTCCCGTGCCGAAGTGATGATCGCGCTGAATCACTGGGAATGGCTTCTCGATTCCGCCCAGAGTATGGTATTCGAACATTTGACATGTTTCCACGTATCCGTCGAGGTTGATCGAGCTAACGCCGCTCAGTCGTATGCCAGCGAACACGTTGGAGAAGCTGAAGGTTCCAATCACAGGCAGTTTGCGGTCTACTTCTGCCAAATGGATGCGCCCTTGTAAAATGTGGAAGGAGAGCTTGGTGTGAATGTAGTCCTTTGGGTAGTCCGAGTGCTCATGAACTTGGGAAACATCAAAGCCGATGGAGTCGTATAACTCTTTGAGGAGCTCTTCTTCGTCGACGTCTTCGATGTGCAACGTTTGGCCAGGCTGAGCGGGCGCCGATGATGTAGATGGCGATGGTGATGACGTTGATGCTGGCGGGGGAGTGGACACCGTGGCGGGTATCGAGGCGCGGGAAGAGGCGCTGGAGGTCGCTTTCAACTTCGCCTTCTCCTTCTCCTTCTCTTGCTTTTCCTTCTCCTTTCGCTCCTTCTCTTGACGCTCAGCCTCCTTTTTCTCTCGGGCTCTCTCCTTATCGCGAGTTTTCTCCTTATCACTCTTCTTCAAGCCGAAGAAGCGATCCAAGATGCTGCCTTCCTCTTCATCCTTCTTCGTATCCTTGTCCTTGTCCTTTCGCTCCTTCTCCTTCTCCTTGTCCTTCTCCTTATCCTTAGACTTCGTAGCTGAATCGGGCTTCGTAGCAGTTGGTGATGTAACCGTGGGCGAGGACTTTCCTTCCTTTTCTGCCAACTTCTTCCTCTTTTTGTGTCGCTTATCTCTGAGAATGGACGCATATGCCAGTTTGCGATAGACGATGATGTCGTCGTAGTCCAGCAGCTTCTCCAGGACCACCAATTGCTCCTCCTCGTTGGGCTTCAGCTTCTTGTCTCCAGACTTGAGCCTCTTGAAGAGATCCGTGTACATGGTGCGATCCTTCTTTCGTTGTACGATATTGCTCCAAGACCACGAATCAACCTTCTTTCTCACGTCAGACCGGACACATTCGAGCACATAAGCCCATCGAAGGCGCGCCAATTTCGAGCGATTCTCGGGCAGTTGAAGCGCTTTGTCGTTGAGCGACACTGGCCTCAGAGACAAGTACTTAAGAGAATTGATGTACAGACTGAAGTATTGGAAGAGGTCGAGTGCTCCAAAGAACTGAGCTTGATTGACGGCGAGTTGGATGTCCTCCACCTTGGCGTCGACTTGGACTTTCGGGTGAGTGAAGTGAGCCATATCCTCGGAGATGTCCAAAATGAGCTTGATTTGAGCGGAGAAGGGCGTGAGGACGTAGTCGTGTTGAGGTTGAACTTGGCGGGTCTTCTTGTAGGTGAGCTCGGTGAGGACCTTGCACATCTGTTGGTCGTTTGGGAACCTGAATATGATGTGCGATAGATCCTTCTTGCCAGGTTCGATGCGGGAGGACATCTGTTCGGAGATGAGAGGACTCTTGTTGGGGGATTGAGCCTGCGGAATCTTCAGCATGGGGCTCACTGGGCCTGAGATGGAGACTGGCGCAGAGCCGCCGCTCTGCTTGTTTGAAGGGGTGATACTCGAAGTGGCAGAGGAAGTGATGGTATTGGAAGCAGTGGAAGCGGTGGAGGTCGCGGTTGAAGTGTTCATCTTCTGCACCGTGTCGAAGTATATGCATAGGTTCTGTAGCCGTACGAGTTTGCGGACGATCGTCGATTTAGTGCCTTTAATCCACCCAGGGATCCAATTCTCATCTGCACTCTCAGCGTACAGCTCATCCAGCGTGATTCCAAGCGAGAACGGATTCTCGGGATTGCTCAAGTCGTCCTGGTACCTAATGTGGATGTTCTCTACCTTCACTTGAATGTTGTTCAGAATCTTCATCTTCAGCTTGCCAAGCACAGAGTCATTATCCTCTTCGGCCTTTTTTCGACGCTTCAACTTCGTCGCCTCATCCACAATCTCATCAGGGGAATCCAAGCCAAACAGATCAGCAAGTTGCAATCGCCTCTCCTTGGTACGTTCTAATCGCTCACGCTCCTCGGCATCAGATGCAGACTCTCGGTGTTTGGGGCCGGCGACGATGTGCAAACCACTCAACTGCACAATCACAGGTTCTGAGCCCAGACTCAAGATGGGGATCTTCAAATAGAGCCTTTCCAATAAACCTATATATCAAAGAACAGCATAATGGGGTTAAGATGGGTGATCAAGGCGTTGGAACCGCACAATGAGCATTGCAAGGGAGAAACTTCGTCGTACCATGCTGGACTGCGATAGGGAGCTCCAGTTCATCCAAGGCACTCGTTTTTAGCTTCAAATTCGTGAGGGAAGTTTGCGACGAGAACAAGGAGATGTCTAAGTTGTCCAGACCTGAGAAAACAGAGAAAAGCGTTAGCACATCGTAACCTGAGGTTGTAGCGGCTCAACTACCGAATTCCACTGTTCCAACACAGAAAATCGAAGCGAATGCACATCTAGATTCGATGAAAGGGGAGAATATCGCTACAGAGGGGACATAAAGGACAGAGGGAGGGAGGCTTGAGAGAGAAACCAAAGAACAGGCATTTCCAAGACAGGTACCTTCAAAATAGGCGCCTAGGTACTTCTGCAGTAAAGGGCCGATGATGCCCTCTAAAATACCCATCTCGACTCGGATACTCCAGGGGCACCAAAGGAATGGCGGTTTGTGAGAGTTTCTGGGGCCGGGGCTGCTTCCCGTAAACACGCCCTCGAAAGAACAGCCAGACATCTCGTGTCTTTCGCGTCTGAGCCACCTTCCTTCAGCTCTGGTTACAAAGCACCATGAAGATGGCAAGATTACCCAATCTGAGCCCCAACAGTGATCACAGAGAGCGGGATTGAGCTCAAGATGTGAACTGAAACCGAACCCCGATGCAATGCTCCTACATGAAGGAAAGCGGTTAGTGGCAAGTCAAATAGTATTCTCTATTGTATTGTACATGTTCATGCGAAAGGACTGGGGAATATGAGGGTTATCAGAGAATCGATTTAACCTTCCTCAACCGCCTCAGCCTCTGTGTCTCCAGTTCCCTCATCGTTCTCGAAATCTAGCAAAATCACCTTCCTAGGAGCGCCTAGAATCATTCCAATGCCACGAGGACCTGATAGGTGAAGGGAAAGTGCGTCGACTGTGAAGTCTCGCTTCTGCTCCAGTACCTCCTCTGACGTGTGTTGGAAGGGGTGCATCATGACCACATCATCGAAGAAGTTGATCATTCCATGAGATGAGTTGGCGACATCGATCTTACTTGAGTAGTACTGAAGGGACTCGAGATCGAGCTTCTGGAGTTGGCATCGATTCTCTTCCAGCGGCCTCATCATCACCATCATTCGGCGGTCCTTGTAATGCTGAATTCCAACGATAACCTCATCTGTATAGCCGTTGTCTCCATCTGCGTGAATTGATGCCAGTTCCACACCGCTAACTGAGAAAGATTCTGAGCTCGACAATCGAAGCATCCAGAGGGACTGTGTATCTTTAAAGATGAGCTGCGGGGAGCGTTCTGAGGCTGCAGTAGCGCCATCTACGAATTGAAACTGGTGCTCGGATTGCATAACGCCAATGAAGTCCTTCATGGGATACGTCTCGGTGACGTCGTCCTCCACCTTCAGCAGCTCCGGACGCGTGAATAGGAGCAGATGCGCTGAGATTTTCAAATGAGATGAGAGAGTCTTCGAAATAGAGGCAAATAGATGCTCAGCTTGTTGATGAACGCCATTGCGGAGGCTGGAGAAGGAGTGCGTTTCCGGAGTGTGGAAGACAGGTGGTTTGGGTGCAAACATGACAGTAGCATCGTCAGGTAGAATGTCCAGCGAGTTAGGAAGGTCGATGAACTGAAGGATGCCCAAGTTGGAGGCATCTGGAGAAGAAGTCGTGGGAGGTTTGAACTGAAAGTCCTTCGCTGGAGTCACAGCACCGATGGAGGTGTCCATAGGAACAGACATGTTGGCGTCCTCCGATGGGTCGATGGACATGTTGGTATAATGCAAGCTATCGTTTAGGCCAAGAGAGTCGTCCAGAGTGTGCATCGGGATGCTAGACGGATGCTGTGGTTTGGGAAGTCTTTGGATCTGCGTTGGTGCCATGAATCGATCGGTTGCATTGGTCCAGGGTTGTTTGGATGTGGTGGTTGTTCTTGAAGCAGGCGTGCTTTTGCCAATGATGAGATCTCCAATGGGGTTACCGCGGGTGTCGCCCTTCAGGAATTGTCCAATCAGATGTGGGTCCACGTATAGAGCAGGTCGATCCGCGGCTTCTTCAATTGAGTTGATCCAGAGCCATTTGAGGAAGTTGACGTAGAGGATGCGAGAGCGAGTGAGGTGGAGCACGAAGGTCGCGCAGTGGGAGATCATCTTGCGCACAGCTTCCATCATCTCTGAGATGTGGATTTCGGATAAGCCAAGCACTGAGAATGCACGAGAGTGTAGACGGTATGAATTGAGGGTGATGAGTCGATACATTAGGCGCTCAGCAGTCGGGCGAAGGTGTTGGTTCACGAGGTGTTCCAGCGAATCACAAGCGGTTTCGAACGTTCTGAGCAAGTTTTCGGCATTCTTCGCGCCGTAATTCACCACAAGAAGAGTCTCTAGAGTCACAGATTTGGTACCACAGGCCAACAGGTTGAGGAAGGCAGCCTCAGGAGAACCGCTCTCGCGTTCCAGCTGGTCGTTGAACATCTTCATCTTCGTCACAAACGGCGTAATCGCATCACTCCACAACAAGGCCATCTTCTCAGTAAGCGCAGCTATTCGGAAGTACAGATCTTGAATCAATGTAGACTGCCACACCACCGCAAGGATCTCACTCGACTTCGAACGGAAGATGGATGTATCGACAACCAACAGCAATGTAGTACCATCAGGCCCAACTTCTCCTCCTTGCTCATCGAATCTCACGCTATCATCCTTAGCTCGAAGCTGTACGACCAAATAGAGCTGAGAGAGGTCCACTGAGAAATGTGAGGCGAGTATTCCAACTGATCCAAACTCAAGACCGGGATCTTTATCGCGTATCAACGATAAGACATGAATACGACCAATTTCGAAGGTTCCTAGGGCATAGAGACAGCAAACACCATCAGAGTGGCAAACGGACAGTACGTTCAAATTTGAAGGCTCTGAGTGCTCCAAACGTGTTGTTGATGAGTCCACTATCGTAAACTGCTTTGCAAGGGCCAAATGATCCGATTCCATGGTACTACTACTGAACAATCCTCCTGGCGGCGCATCCACGCCTTGCAGGGCCCACAATGGCGCGAGCTTGATAAGGCCCATATCAGGGTATCGCCTAGTTTTCAAAACAGCACCGAATCGCTGTGATGTAGGTGGACATTGCCAAGAGACGAAACAAACAGGATCGCGAGAGAGATGCGAAGTTGTGCCGTGTTTGAGCGTAGAGAAGGTGATGGCTCCATTTTCAATGTCCCATAGTGTGTAATGCCCATCGGAGAATCCTGTAATGATAGATTTGCCGTCAGATTTCCACGATAGCGACGTGATATCACGAGTCTCAGAAACACTCCAAATCCTCTGCCAATTCAAGCGATGCATTGCGATTTGGTTCTCCTGCGTCACGATTGCGACTAAGTCCATCGTTTTACACCAAGATATCAACTTTGCTGTGGCAGAGAGTCCTTTCGTGCCTACGACGGTCCAACACAAACTTGGAAGGGTGTCTTCCTCCTCGGTGGCTTCAACATTCTCAGTTACCTCATTCTCGCCATCGGACATTTTCAAAGTTGGACTACCTATAGATTATTGACCAGGAGAGTAGATGTTCACGTTCATCGAGGCCAGCAACAGCTGATTGGCACCACTCCCCATCGCTTGTCGCGGTCTTCCCCTTCTTTCTATCGCTCAGGATTCTCAAGTTCTAAAATTTAAGAAAGAACTTCCTTCAATCGAACCCAGTTGGAAAGCGAATCCTCGCCGAAGCTTGCCCTGTCTTCAGGCGATGCTGTCCTCTGATCCCCTACATTGAGTCTGGTCTAATTGTAACATGGAAGGATGGTTGAAAAAGAAGGGCGAGAATCTTGGAGCCCTCTTTTGGAAGGATCGGTGGTTCAAAGAAGAGGACGGGAAGTTGGCGTACTATACGAGCGCCTCTGAGACTGTTCCGAAGGGTCATATCGACCTCAAACTAGTGAAAGATGTTAGAGTACGTTCCATACTACAAGTAAATCGCAGAGCCATTTAGCTTGTCACTAACAGGCCCCATTTCGTCCTCTTCTCGACCCTCTCCTCAACCGCAGCCCCGTGCGGACAACTTTGGCTCATCTTCTGGGTTTGGCATTGAGATTGTTACGGAAAATCGAGTTTACTGCCTCCTTGCGTCCAAAGAAGCGGAGCAGCTGGCGTGGTTGAATGGCTTGTTGATGCGAATAGACAAAAAGCTGAAGTTCGTGATTACAGGAGAAGAGTGGATGCAAACCCTCAAGTACGCCGCTCAGTGTGTGTAACTAGTAAGTTACTATCCATTCCGACTCTCTAACGTGCAGTGATGTACCCTCTTCTCTCTCGAAACATGTTTTGTATCTAGGAGTGTAGCCCGCTCTGTTATCGTGACCATTGTGCGTCCCTTATAAGGGGCGACTTCTCAACTATCTGTTCATCAGACTGTCTAACCCTGTTTACATCCTTTTTGAAGGTAAACAACACGCCCTATGCCATGACACGCGAGAATTTCAAGTTGCACGGTGCAGGCCAAGAGTGGCGCAAGTTCCCGCCTGAACATATCGATCCTGGTAACATCGCCATCTTTGGTTCTTGCAGTAAGACTCTTGTCACTGGAACGGCAGCTAGCATCACATTCAAGGCTCGAGTGGATCTGGAAGAGGCGCTTTTGTGGTTTCGATGGCAGAATCCTTTCCGCAAGCTCGTGGCAAGCAAGAAAGCCCTGTTTGAGTCTCCAAGTCGTTTCAAAATCGTGGTCTCGGAGGATACACGCCAATCATCCGGTTTTATAGCCGATTCAGACATATTCAAGATCACCTACACGGTAACGTTCGATCCTATGTTGGAACCGTCTTCGGCATGCTCTGATCGTGGTGGTTTGGGTGCTTCCACCTCGGATTTGGGCGAAAACTTGATGAAAGAATGGGTAGATTTGGAAAAGGAGAGAGATGGTCCGAAAATGAGGCCTGTGGAAGAAGGAGCGTTGGGACAAGTGATGGAAACCAGCTTCGGCGCCACGAAGTACTACGCCGATTGGATCCCCGTTCTTCAGTCTGCTGCTCGATCTGTACTCATTACCATCCTAAACGACACCGGACACGAGTGCAAAAGGTCCGATTGGTCATTGAAAAGAGGACTTTGGCGAGCTATTCCATCTGAAACGTTGTCGCCGCGTAAGATCACTCAGTTTGGCACCGCTAGTCATGGACTTCTTGGATTTCGGTCTGGCACCATTGGCACTGTAACATACATTCTGAAACTGGTCTCTGGAGAGTACATTTTGACCTTCCACTGGAAGAACCACATGGTGTGGGGAATCTCCAATCACGTCGACATCACGAGCACCGTCTCCGATGCTACGTCTCACCACATCATGGCACTTACGGAATCCAACAACGACACTACCTGCGAGATCACGTGGACGATCACAGAGGGCAGATCCGATGCGAAACCTACTGCTGCACCGTCCGCCTCTCCTTCCACTTCGACGGCCACCGACGCTCCTGTCCCCATCAAAACCACCATCAAGCGAACTGTAGTGACCCGAGCACAAGAGGATGGCGAGACTTGCAACCTCACAGGCACCTTTGCAGCGGCCCGGAACAACCATCTAGCGAAGAAGAAGGCGGCGCTCCAGCGTACGGAGAACAACTTGGAACTGGTAGCCCACGCCGTCATTCAAAGAGCCCGCAAGATAGAAGAGCAATCCTTCTTCTCCTCGCTATTTACGAAGGATCCAACGCTCGAAGATGAGGCTGAGCTCGTCGCCCCCACGGTCACCGTCACCCCTGTATCCACCCCCGCATGTCCCATCACAGGCACCAAGTTCAATTCTGACCAAGACAAGAGATATTGCTACGTTTGCGGCAATATTGTGCATCGATCTGTCGTGGTTCAGCTGCCGATGCCAGCCGCCGTCCTACACAACCTGAAGGAGTTGAAGAAGCCTCCCAAGTCCATCCAAGTATGCCTGGAGTGCAATGACATCCTCGCCGCGTCGGAACGCCCAAACGCCTGGAGAAGGCGCCTCCGAGCTGCACAATCACATCCAGCACTCCTCATCCATTCCAATCTCCTTCGCAATCGAACGCTCATCAAATCATCTCTACAAGACCTCCGCAAGATGAAAGCTGTGGCAGACAAAGACACCGAGATCGTCGTCAACAAGATTCTGGCACTCTTCGCTGAGATGGAGAGCTCACAGATGCAACTCTTCGCACTCAACGAAGACTCACCCAGAGCCGAGCAACGGCTAAACAACACTATGGCACTGTTCATTACCAATTGGAGTGAAGAAATGATGCCTGAATTGGAAGCATTGAGGGACGAAAAGTGATTCGAACTGCGCTGTGCATTGAACCACCAACTACTGTTGCTCAGCTCTCGTGCTCTGTAATCTGAAACACCATATTGTACCATTATCGCAAACTGTCCAACCCACCAAGGACGCGCTTTCACTCTTGTATTGAGTAAACGAGTTGCACCTCACGTCGATCAGCGCGGAACGCCCTATTGTCTACGAACTCAAATGAAACGGTCAATTTCAGACCGCTTTGACACAGGATATTAGTGTACCTGGGGGTCCGTTCATGTTCTCTGCACGGAGGCGGAACGCTCTGTTCCATCTTTGATGGAAGGGGTGTACCCATCAATATGGCGGAAATGACGTAAAAGACCTACTCCACCAAAGTGGTCGGTGGAGATCCGCCCCTTGAAGGGCTCCAGAGAGCAGAATTCAGCGAGAATGTATGCAACCGAGAGGCGAAGGGCACCAGTCTGATCTGTACAAGTGGCTTCATCATGTGGGCTGCCTACATGTCTCCCAAGCCTCAACAGGTGAAAAAGGTGGTCGTGAAGAAGATCCGCGTCATTTGCTCGGCAGGAATGGAGTTTGAAGGAGAGCTTGTTGCTGCTTCAGTTGGTATGTCTCCCTACGACTCCATTTACCTTCCTGTCCGAAATTATCCCTTGAATTGGCTCTTCTATGATCTATTTCATCCAATTCCACTGAATGAGCTCCCAAATATCTCCACTGAAGGCTGAAGATGTAGTACTAACGTGCCCCTCTCCATATTGCTCTTTTCTCTCTATGTCTCGATGTGTTGATTGATCCGATGGTGTAAATTAGCATCCCCGTATGAGAAGAGGCTAGTGGAAGCCGTTGGAGAGCATTATGAACGATTACTGGAGCGCAT
>Ga0307375_10006442_pt1 | contig 10837 bp, 10 predicted proteins | sample TR1MG_FD_202531 | JGI IMG/M metagenome (GOLD analysis project Ga0307375, IMG submission 202531) | Soil microbial communities from Risofladan, Vaasa, Finland - TR-1 | ecosystem: Environmental > Terrestrial > Soil > Coastal area > Acid sulfate soil | place: Finland: Risofladan, Vaasa | collected...
AGAAAAGAACAAAACTGACGAGCAGATAAGGCTTTATCAGGCTAAGAAAGAGATTGATAATGGGTTTGCAGAGAAAGAGCAGGTAAGGAAGAAAGAACTGCTTCAGCTAGAGAGCACCCTTGGAATCGTGTCAGAGACGGTAAAAAGCGAGTCTTCAGTATCAGCATAATAAATTTACTTACCTTTGTTAAATCAAAATAAATTAAAGCTATGGCAAAACAGGACGGCAGAGATGAAGAAATAGAAGCCCTTATGAACATAGAGGGTGTCGATTCGGCAAAAATCGCAGAACAGATTACAAAACAGGGGGGAAATGTTACTATTCCTGATGACAAAAAACCGGATGAAAAGCCCCCTGATGATAAGAAACCAGACGATAAGCCACCGGATGATAAAAAGCCGGAGGACATAAAACCAGAAGATAAGAAAATCGTACCCGATCCAGAGACTATCAAAGCTACCATGCTGAACGAGATGTTCGGAGAGCAGTATAAGACAGTCGAGGATGTTAAAAAAGCAAATATACCCGGAGCACTAAAGGAACTGGAGACTCTGAGACAGAAGAACCAGGAACTTGACGCACTTGTTAAGGCAAAACCAAAGCATCAGTTTGCAAATGATGATATTGCCATGATGAATGAGTTTGTACGTGAGACGGGGATCAAAGATGTGGGTGTTTTTAACAAACTACATGTTTCGGATGTCGCAAATATGTCTGACATAGATGCCTTAATCCTGAATCATATTGTTAAAAATCCACGTTTTGCAAACAAAGACCCACAGGAGTTACGTGCGTATTTTGAGACGAAATACGATGTGGTTGATTTGGAATCTGAACAAAGAAAATTGGAGGCAGATGAGATTACTCAGGATGACTTTAACAGAATTAAGAAGAAGGCATCCTATAGCAAAGTAGATTTGGAGACGGAAGCAGAAACAGCCCGTGCCAGTCTTACTGATCTCAAGGGTAAAATCAAAATGCCTGAAGCACCTGCAGAGGAAACTCCTGCAGGGGAAGTCAAGTGGACGCCTGAGATTGAGACTCAGCAAAAAACCGCATGGACTAAGGTAGGCGAAGCGATGATTGGCGAATTTGCCCAATTACCGATTCGTGCCAAAGGTGCAACAGACCCTATTGTGAACTTTGCTTTGCCAGAGGACGCAAAAAAGTCATTACTGAGCGACACCATGGATTACATTGTTAGCAACCAGATGGAAGTTAATAAAGAAAATGTAACCGCAGTAGGCACTCAGATGTACTATAAGATCAAGGAAACCTATTTTGAAGACATCATACAGGTTGTAGCAGAACGTGTACGGAGTATGACAGACGAGGAGTTCTTGAAGGCATACCATAATCCATCATCTAAGAACACTGACACCCCCGATCTTTCGGGAGAGCCAGAGTCCGATGAGGTCAAAAGAGAGAAAGCATATCAGGCAGAACTTGACGGGTAACAAAAAACAGTAATCACAAGAGGCAATGTATTTTAATAGTATTAACAACATCTAAAAAATAACAAAATGAATCCAGATGCTATTGCTCAAATATATGCCTCTGACATAGTTTCAGGCTTTGATATCCATAAGCCGGAATACCTCAATTCGCTTTTTAGCAGATATGGGGATCAGGGAGCTTCTTTTTTCCAGTTGGCTAGGTCCATGGGATTTGAGAAGCCAGTTGCAAACGACACGTATGGTCACTTCGAAGAAAACCATATTCATGAGATCGTCCATTCAAGAGAGATTGTGGCACAACCCGCACAGGGAGAACCCATTGTATTCGTTCTTGACACTACAGACCTTGACGCTAACAATAACTTCTATCTCAGGAAATTTGACCAGATGCTTTTCCCAAATGAGGTAACAGGTATTGTTGTCGATATTGATGATACTACAGATGCCACAGCACCAGAAATAACGGTTGAACCAAACGAGTCAACAGACCGTTTCCCCGCTCTCACAGCAGGTGAGGAACTGGTAATAGTGTCCAATGCTTTTTCGGAAGGATCAGGACAGCCGCAGGGTGCCGTTTCAGGGACATGGGAATATTCCAACTGTGCACAGATCATCAAAGAGACCATTGGATACACCGGAACGGAGATGGTTAATCAGACATGGTTTGATGTGACCACAAAAGGACAATCCATACCAGCGTTCTATTTCAAAGGACAAATTGACATTGACTACCGCATGGCACTTCGTATTGATGGTGCGCTCATGTGGGGTAAGCAGACCACTAACATAACAGGAGTTATTGATGACGATAATGAGAACAGGGTCATCAAGACAACTGAAGGTCTCATACCTTACACAAGGAGAGTAGGAAATGAGCAGTCATACGCTGCAGGTGCCTTCGATGTAGATGAGTTTAATGAGATGGACAACACCCTTGACAGAGAGTACGCAGGCAACTACATACTCGGGCTGTTAGGGATATCGCTTCATCAGAATATTGAGGACTCATTGAAAACCTATTTTGCAAATACGAACATCAGCTTTGCAAAACAAGCCACTAACAGCGTTTTGTTCAACAGCAATGAAGCGTTGAGTGCATCAGTGAACTTCACTTATCTTACCAAGTCTGAAAGGACATTCCTTATGAAAAGGTTGGGATCATTCAATAACAAGAAACTCGCAGGAGCAGACGGTTATGATGCACCCACACTTGGAGTATGGATGCCAATCAACAGAAAGAAAGATCCTAAATCCGGTAATATGGTTGATTCCATAGGAACAAGGTATCGTGCTCTTGGGAAATATTCCAGGAGAATGGAAGTTTGGCAGGTAGGTGGTGCCGGCGAAGGCTTAAAAGTCACTGAGTTTGATAAGAGAAACACGTATCAGAGATGCCACGTAGGGGCTCATTTCCGTGGAGGTAATCAGTTTATCCTCATGGAGACAAACTAAAAGAAGTAATCATAGGATAGGGAGGCTCCAATAGGGGGCTTCTCATTTCCTTTAAAACCAAATATGCTATGTTATACAAGAATGATGACGGGCCTATCAGGCTAAGTAAAGCAGATGTAGCTTCAATTGAGAAGCATTTTCACGGCAAATTCCCTGTTAAAGTTGTGTATCCCTCAGAACGTATTGTAAAAAGCCGACTGAAACACAACGTCCTCCCCGATAAACCTAACTCTATCTCTTTTGATCTAAAGGGAACCGTTAAGACAAACGATGGTGTCGAGGTATGGAGATATGCAGAACAGGTAGTAGCGGATGACCTTGGAAGGAAACAGTACCTTCCTAAAAAATTCAGGTATAATGGTGCTCGGTATCTGGAACGCACCGATATTGAACTGATATTTTTCCTTTTGAGAAAATCTTCTTTTTGTCAGGAGGGGGATAATGAGGGCAGGAGAGTTAAGTTTGTCTTCGAAGACCTTGTCTCTGAAGCTGAAAAGAAGGCTGAAAAGAGAGAAACTGATAATAAACTTGCTACACTCCTTTATAACAAAGAGACGGGCTTATCGGAAGAAAGACTCCGTCTGGTAGCAAAAGCCTATTTTGTGAGGGGTGTTGATGATCTAACGATTTCCCAGGTGAGGATTATCCTTGATGGCAAAGTACACAAGTCAAAGGATGGACCTGAGAAGTTCTTTGATATGGTCAATGCCGATGAGGAGTTGAAAGCCAGAGAGTCTATACAAAAGGCTGTTGACATGGGGCTTATTGTCTCGGGACCGAAGGAGTGGGCATGGAAGACACCCGAAGGAAAGACTGAACATATATGCAATATCCCTCCTACCCGAAGTGCTCATGATGTTTTATATGACATCTACAAGGGTGATGAGGGGTTCAGAAAAGACCTTATGGCTGCCCTCCTTGCCAAGAACCCGAAAGCAGGCAAAGGTGGTCAAGACACCAATATTGACGAATAACGATTCTTTTTTCATCCTGCCCATACTATGTCAATAAGGGATTTTTTAATTAGAATCCCTTATTTTTTGTTTTTATTGTCTAACTTTACTTCCAAATTATTGTAGTTCGTTTGTTGTTAACCAGTAAAACATATCGTTATGATAACAATAGTAATTGCCGATGCGCACATCTTGATCAACGGGACAGACAGGTATAGTCTCGATTTTGAAGCCTATTGCAAAGGAGACACCATAGGCATCCGTCACATCAACCAGAAAGACCTCACTATCTGTCCTCCATTTAAGGTAGCCGGAGCAACCCTCAACGGGGTGACTTACACTACTGCCCTCGAATTTGTCTATGAGTTCAATTCCCACACCGCGCCAGCATTATCGTATCTGATGTCAAGTCTAAAGGCGAACTCGGATTATCCTAATACTCCTTTTTCAGCAAGACTAACGCCTGACGTAGAAACTCATGTCGCCAATTATGTTTATCCCGGCTATGTTACAATAAAAGCACTTTCTACAAATGCGGGGAATGTTTATATTGGGCCAGTAGGGTTAGCCGCAGGGAGTGGTGAATTAGCACCGGGGGAATCCGTGGCTTATGAAGTTGATGATTTAAGTACTCTCTACGCACTTAATGTTGCCGCAGGATATGTGATTGATGTTTTTGGCGCATACAGACAATAACCCCTTGCTATGAGATCACAGATGAGACATAGCATCCCACTAAGAGAGCCATTCAGGACAGCTTTGAGGTCAGGCTTTTCGTGGAGTAGTTTCTGGGCGGCACGATTTGACTTCTTTTATATTGGAGGATTAAGTGGTGATAACCTTGAAGATATTACATCTAATGGTTATGATATTGCTATTACTGGTAAAGACTTTTCAGGCGATTATATTCCATATACTTCAGAGGCTACCTTTCAGATACCCGATAATGAAACACTAAAGGCTGATGATACTGATTATTTGTGGTTTAACAGAAATGGGATAGTAAGAGATGTAGAGGTGAGTGAACTTGTAGGATATGACTTTTCAAGGACAATAGTTAAGTATGATAATTCCACACCATATCATATTCGGTTTATAGGGATTCTTAAAAGCGGGGTTACTTTGTCAGAGGCAGAATTAACTAATTTATACTCTTATTTTGAGCTTTCACAGTTCTGGTCAGGGTTGCTTGATGAGAGAGGCGTTATTAAAGGCAATCGTGCAGGGGCGCAGTCAGAATGGCCAGAAATAAGTACAGCAGCATTAGATTATGCTGATACCTACCAGACTGCTGTACTTGCTGATGGTGGAGTAATAGTAAAAAGATTATCGCTTGAAATTGAATACCAGAGATTAATTGATACAGGAAATATTGCATCACTATGGGATGCGTATCATTGGAAATGTGGTATTAAGATAAATGTTGTTGATTACGGTTTGGGTGATAAGAATGTGGTTGCTAAGTGGTATAACTTAGCCCCCGGAAGGATTGCTAATTCTGTTAATGCTTACATAACAGGAGTTGATTCCAGACCTGAATATACGGTTAATGGAATACGTTGGAGAACTGTTAATTTAGATGGGGGTGATTATTGTGGTTTGATAAGTGATAATTCTTCTTTACCGAATAATAATAATATTGTCAAAGTGGAATGTGTTGGTAGGATAGATTCACAAATACCCTATACTAATTCATCATTGATAGAAAAGGGAACTCTTCAAGAAAATGGGTTTTTCCGAATAAGAGAAGGAGATGCTGGAAATCTAAAGCATTTATACTTTACGCATACTTTCGGGGTGAGTTCAATACAAAGTGCATTAAGTACTCCTGAATTTTATGTTTATGGAGAAGAATTTAATATGGAAGTTACTGCAAATTACACTACAATAGTAATTACAGCGACAAAAGATGGAGTGGATATACCAATGATCTATTTTAATGCGGCAGCCACTTATCCCGATGACAATTATGCTTTAATGTTAGGATGTTCGACAAATACAGGAAAATATCCGATGGATGGATATATTAAGAGAATTGCTTTATACGCTTTATAATGGCTGAGAAACACATACTTACAAGAGCAGATGACGGACTTCATTGTTTAAGTCTTGAAACAGGTGCAGAGCTTTGGCATTTTGCGGAAACACATGGATGCACTCCTGCCGTTGATCAGGCGCAGGGATTTATTTATTATCAATCATATTTTAAACTTTATAAACTTAATGCTATAAATGGGGCTGTTTTGGATTTTGTTACTGTTACGGGAAGCAGATTCAGTGTATGGGGAAATACTATACTTGTAAATGATGGATATGGCTATTTTATTGTTTGCCATTATTGGGATAACATTGCTTATGGTGGAGCAATAAAAGTTTATGATGCTGATCTTAATTTGGTATGGGAGGTAAATGGACTTAATACAGATCATAAAAACGTAATTGCTTATGCCGATGGCTTTGTTTATACAGGCACGGGGGATGCCTATGATTATCAGCAAAATTATGATTGGTACATAGGTCATGCGGAAGATTGTAGGGTGATAGCTTATGATGTGACAGATGGTTCAGTGGAATGGACTTATGAAGTTGATGCAGAGGCTATGTATCAGGCAAACAGCAGGGCAATAACGCAAGTCGTTTATTGTAATGGTCATATAATTGCAGAAACAGATGGAGGCGGTGACGATCCTCTTCAGAATTATGAGATTTATATACTTGATGCAGCAACGGGAGCATTAGAAAAGAAGTATGATACTTTAGGCAAAAAAGTTGGTTCTTGTGGTCAACCTGCTCTAAGTTATGGAAGATGGATAACAGCAGCAGTTGTAGATATAACAACTGCTTTAGTAGTGCAACTTGGTACAGGGACGAAAACAGAATGGAGTCCATTTGGAACTACACAGTTAAATAATCAGCAAGCCCCTGATGCTGCTTTAAGTGCTTTAGACGAAACGATTACTCTTGTATCAGAACTTCCAGATACGGGAACGCAGGGAGTTGTTGTTCATGATGGGATAACTTATATAGTTCGTTCCGGTGCGAATGATGCAGTTGTGGCTTTCGATATTGAAACACTTGCTTTAGTAAGAACATATCTTACAAATGGAGCATGGGATTCAACTCCAATGGTCGTTTCAAATTTAGCAGAAGAAGATGTTTTGTTAGTACATGAAGCAGCTAATTCGAGTGTGGCTTGTTTTGATGTAGCAACAGGAGATTTACTTTGGAGAAGCACTGGTTTGGTTGGCACTGGGTTTTTTGGATTTGCTTATTATGAGAGTGAAATATTGAGTTTAACAAATGGGTTAAGCTCTGTGGGCTATTTAAAAGCATTGAATGATAATTTTGCTATTCTTAATGGCCTTGTTGCAGGTGCAGCTTCGATAACTATAATAACAGATGAATTGGTTGGTCAGGATTTACTTGATGCAATCAATACCAATATAGCTAATCTCAATGCAGAGATTGACCCTCCTATAAGTTGGATAGATATAGTGATTGGAGAGACAGGATTAAGTGCAAACACAAAACTTAATGCTTTTAATATAGCTTTTAAATTAGCAGTATGAAGATATGGCAACTAAAAAGAAAAAATGAAAACCTTTGAATACAAAGCAGTCTTTATTTCTTCTATATGTATAATACTAATTTATTTGATAATTATTAATAACTGATTAACATAAAAAACAGACTGTAATAGGAGGAACGTAGAATGAATTTGGGAGAGATATACACGCTTATTGAGTTCATAGTAAACAAAGACTATGATGGTAACATCATTACTCCTGATCGGTTTAAGATGCTCATCAAAGTTGTGAACATTGACCTGTTCCGGCAAAAATATGGTATCCCCGAAGAATATCAACCAGGGAGACCGATTCCCAATGAACGTGCAGACATCACACTAAAGAACACTGATGATATGAAAGCGTTTAAGGTGCGGTTGGCAAACAGGACAGTGACGGCAGGTGTCATGCTATATCCCGATAATTATGCTCACAGAGACACCCTTGCTTATAATTACTCAAAGACAATCAACGGTACTCCCACATCACTACCAAGGCCAGTAGAGATATTAAGGGAGCATGAGTTCGCATCGAGGGAAGGCAATTACACCAAGAGACCGACATTACAGAACCCTATTGGGGTGATGCGTGTCGATGGCATACATATCAGGCCAGTGACCATAACCGCATGTGACCTTAATTATTACAGGTTTCCCATTGATCCGGTATTTGCTTATACTGAATTTGATGGGGGGATTACTTATGACTCTGCTAATTCAACAGAACTAGAATATCCCGTTGATGAGCACTTTACCCTGACTAAGATGTGTATGGCTCTTATTGGGGTAAACCTCCGTATTGAAGAGATAGTTGCTTATAGTGAACAGAAACTTAAAACTGGATAGTCATGCCGTACAAAAGTAAAGCACAGAGAGCATATTTTCACGCTCATGAGAAAGAGTTAAGAAGACAGGGGGTTAATGTCAAGGAATGGGACAGCGCAAGTAAGGGTAAGAAATTACCCATCCACGTACCAAAAAAGAAGAAGTAAATGAAAAAAATTCACTTAATAGAGTCGATACAGAGCTTCCTTGCCTCGGATAACGCTGGTGACAGTAAGACGGTGTTCCATCCCGAGGAGATCGCAGTACACCTTAATAATGTATTCAATCAGTCTGTTTACAACGCATGGCTGAATGGTAAGAAGTACAGTGAGTTTAGTCAACTAGACGCATGGAGCAAGGTCTATGCCGTTGACGTGGCAGATCAGGTAGGAGCAAAAGCCCATGCCTTGCTACCATTTTCCCCGGTACAATTACCTGACGGAATGGGGTTGCGGCAAGTATCAAACCATGCTGACCCAACAACGGTGCTTGTTCCAATAGAAGCAACTGCCAGTGTGGTGTTTGGAGCATTGGATGTCAGCACAATAGACTCAGTGCCTACTTACAGCCTTGAACAGAACAGTCACAGCACGGGTGCAGGAGAGGCTAGCCACATGTTAAGATTGGAAAAGCTACCTACCGTTGTCACCATTGATAGCCTTGATGTGCTGATGATAGTGCCTCTTAATCAACTTGATGATTACGATGATGTTGCCATGCCTAGCGGGATGGAAGAGAATATGATCTCTCAGGTGATTGAGATAATGAGCAAGAAGCCGATGCCGGACACCACAAATGATGAAGTTATAAGACCTGAAAACCAATAAGCCATGTCAATAGAATCACCAAAAATAAGCGGATTAGTGACAGTCAGATATGTAGTGATGTCTGTGCTTAACAGGTTGCAGGACTATTCCATGAAACAATATTTACGGCTCACACAGATAGCTGTGGAGGGCTTTTCGGAGGAGTTTGCGCTGTTTCACACGGATATCGGAAAAGAAATTGTGTATTTACACATGTCGCTGGCTAAGACATGCGATTTGCCCGGGGATTTTGTTGATTGGTCAGTACTTGGTTATCCTGTTAATGGTAAACTAAGAGCTATCACCCCTCATGACAGAATCCTTTTGCCAAGGACTTATTACAATACCCTTATTCAGACAGCAGCACAATTTGTTACAGATCATGCAGCAGCATACCTTGTAGGGGGTGTTGTCGTCACCTCCTCGGGTGCAGACATTATACTCACAGCATCGGTAGCAGGGGTTGATTTTACAGGACTTACAACGATAACAAACACATCGGGTGATCTCACGGGTGCTGCCGTCACCACGACACCCAATGCTCCCGCAGTAAAGAGAGTTGATACAATAACACTATCCGGCACTTATGGCGCAGCAAACATACTATGTGATGCGGTGACAAGGGAAGCATCTTTCGACACCGGAGATGTTGTAGGAAATGCTGACTCAGATGAATCAGAGGGAGTATCAAATGCGATATTCTTCAGTGATCATTTTCGCAATGGTCAGTTTGTAGGAGGATTATATGGGCTACCGGGAGGGATAGATCGTGCTTACTTCCGTTTTGACTTGGAGAGTACCCCACGCAGGATAGTATTTTCCGGATCAACACCACGGTCAGAGATTGTCTTGGAATACATCTCATCAGGGATGAAGTTTGACGGAACAACGGTCATCCCGCGCGAGATAGTTGCTCCACTTCGTAATTACATCTTGTGGCATAAAGATGAGAATAACCCTAGAGTTGCGTACAACGAGAAGGAACGCCTTAAAAGAGAATTTACTGAATCCATTGAAGCACTACGCTTCTTTGAAAATAGCTTCACAAAAGATGAGTACATGAGAATGTTATATAGCACATACCGCCAAAGCCCTAAACGCTAATGAAGATTAATGATCCGCACGATTTTCGTGGGGGGCTTAATGCTGATGACTCCCCATCAAATCTTCCTCCTGGTGATTATGCAGGATCTTTGAACGCAAGAACTTTGAGCAGTGACGAGCAGCACGGTGCCGGAATCTGGGAGACATTACAGGGCGAAATAGAAATCTTATTAGGAGTATCTGCCCCGGCAGCCTATTATGGTGGAGCAATAGGGGGCGAGTTTATCTATTATGGGTTTGATGAGTTTACCGTAGGCAATCAGACATGGATGAAGAAAAACTACGATGTAGATTATCCCGGCAGCAAGGTGTATAATGATAATGACGACAATATCTCTATCTACGGAAGATTATATACACATGGTCAGGCTATGTCAGCCGATTTCTGTCCTCCCGGATGGAAGATGCCTACGGAAGCAGATATGGATGAGCTATTGGAAGAACTAGGTGGAGAGATGCTTGCAGGAGGTAAAATGAAGGAGGTAGGTGACAGCCATTGGACTCCACCAAATACAGGAGCAGATGACAGTAGCGGTTTCCGTGCCGTGCCGGGGGGTAAGTTTGATTTGTTATTTGAACTGCTTGGAGACAATTGCTTGTTATGGTTACAGGATGATGGTGTGCCTACCCCCCCGATAACTCTTGATGGAAGTGAAATAACTGCTATAACTTTT
>Ga0307375_10006443_pt1 | contig 10836 bp, 25 predicted proteins | sample TR1MG_FD_202531 | JGI IMG/M metagenome (GOLD analysis project Ga0307375, IMG submission 202531) | Soil microbial communities from Risofladan, Vaasa, Finland - TR-1 | ecosystem: Environmental > Terrestrial > Soil > Coastal area > Acid sulfate soil | place: Finland: Risofladan, Vaasa | collected...
CAGGACTCTCTCGGTGTTTGTGAGTGCAACAAGGTTGCCCGTCCCGTACTCGTGAACGATATAGAGTTCCGCCGCGTCGTAGCCGGACACGAGAATGTGAATCTTCTCTGGTGCTTCAAACGTGTCTGCCATGTCACTCCCTCCCTGTTTTCCAAGTGAAGCAGCCAACCATGCTGCGTCGAACATGTTCTGTACGTAGGTCATGTCACTCTCCCTTTTTCCACTTCGGAATTTTGATCTTGGCCTGTTGACGAGCCACGCTCGCTTCATGCTCTTGCTGCTCAGACGAGAGCCAATGGCGTATCCGGCGCTCGATGGTTTTCCGGTCGGCAACTTCGTCATCCCATCTCGCGCACTCCCGGAGATAGTCATCGATGGTATAAGTCATGTCACTCTCCCTCCGCTTCCCGGATCAGAGCTATGAGTTCTGATTCCATGCTGCGGGGCAATCGCAGGATAAAACCTCCCTTGGGGTTGAGGCTGCAATCACACGTCACGAGCTTCTTCAGCATCTCCAGCATCTCCGGGCACTTCGCTATCAGGCGAGCATTAGCCTCTGTTTTTCCGGGAAAATTGAAGCACTCCACCGTCACGTTGTGCTTATTGACAAGCTGAACAGCCGCAAGCGTCGGCAATGTGTGTATCGGCGCAATCCAGAATCCCGTATAGTTATGGGCCGGTCCATACGTCCACGGCCCCGGCGTGTACTTTGGCTCACTCATGGGTGTTCCTTTCTGCGCTCTCGCGCTCGGCGTCCAAGATTGGACGGGGGTTACAGTTTGACGATGAATCCAAAGGCGTGGAGAGCCTCAAAACACCCCCATAGACCAGCGCCGAACAGTGTCGCCTTGATACAGAAGTTGAGCCATCCCGCCTTATTCCATACCAAGCCGAGTACGACAAGAATGGCTGCCGAAACTACTAAGTACAGATTCATATCATTCCTTTCATCCGCATGGAGTTGATTACTCCACGCGCACTCCTGCGGCTAGTTGCCGCTCTCCGTCTATACTTCCTCGACTTTGACGATGCGGTCGGCATAAACCTTGCCGTTGCTGTAGCCGATTCCTTCCTCTTCGATCTGTTTTTGGGCCTCTTCCGCGCTCGCGGCGAAGATGTGAATGTAAGAGGCTGTTCCAAAAATTCGGCACTCGTAATGCACGGCGAATTTCTTCGTGGTAGGTGTATCGCTCATCGTGTTTCCTCCGTCTTGCTCAGTGATTTCAGGTACTCGTCATACTTCTGCGGATCACGGGAAACGATTCGCCAGCGCCGATTGGCGAATTCAAAGAGGCAGAACTTCCACGGCTCAGGGTTGGTCGGATGTGCCGAGCCGTCTCTATCAATTTGTCCAATACACTCGGCAAGCACAAAACAGGGGTCGGAGGTATCAACCACGCGGAACAACCTCCTCCCCGCACTTAGCCATGTCTGTCCTACTGCTGGCGTCTCACTGTTCATCGTGTTTCCTCCGTCTCTTCCGGCAAGTGTTCAATCCTCCGCACGGGCTCACACTGGGATTTCCCATCCTAGATTGCCGTTCCCGGCCTGGCGAAACCCGTGCAGAGTCGTTCAGCACTTGCAAACTACGCTTGCAAACCCTCGTTTGTTACTTTTGTGGGTGCGCCGGTCGCGCCGGTCCAATCGCATGTACGTGCCCGTATTGGGTGGCGTTCACATACTCCCCGTTCGCCACTGCCGCACCCAGCGCCGCCATTGCCAGTACCAGCCACAATATTGTTCTCATCTTGATATACTCGCTTTCTGTTACGCCGGTTATATGCCGGTTCCAGTCTCGCCGTCACTATACCAGTAGTAACGGCACTGTCAAGAGATATCTTTTACGAAAATCCCACTCGATCCCAGCCAATCCTCTACCGGCCTCCCGCTAACTCTTGGGGGTCTCCAGTAAAAACTTTTCCAGCTTAGCCGCGCAATCCAGGCACATCCGGCCTTCGATCTTTTCCACGGCATCTTTCATCGCGATGCCCCGCCCGCAGCGGCAGTTAAAAGATTCTTCCTCTGCATTCTCGCCCACCTCGTTGCAGAGCCCCCATTCCGATTCCGTTGTGGGTCGTACCCAGGAGGTGTCCCGGCTCACAACAAGGCTGATTCTCGCCCGCCGGAACGCCTCCGTTCTCGCCTCGATTTTCCGCCCAATCAGGGCGAAGTGGTAACGGCCTTCATCCGCCGTATTGCCCCGCCAAGTCTCCCGGCCCTTGAGGTCCTGCTTGTGACGCTCTCGCTGTGAGTCGGTCTGCGAAACCTTGCCGGAGAGGGTTTGATGCGTACCCCCTTGACGCAACGCCTCGGCTAACTTGGCAATTTCGGCCTCTTCTGTTTCAGTCCAGTGATAGTCACCGGCTTCCTCTTCGGCGATGATTTCCTGAATACGTTGCTCCCGCCGATGTAACTCTTCAATGGCAGAGATGGCGGCTTTCTTCGTCTTGGAACTGCTGGGCAACCACCAGCCATCGGCTAGGCGTTGTCCACATATTCCCACCCGTTTCCCGTCCCGAAGGATTACCCACCAGCTCCGTTCTTTCACGACTTGATAGTCTGCCATTGCGGCTTGTCCCTCCCCTTGATACCCTCTCGGTGGCTAGGCCAGTCCAGTAGGGCCGGCACATCCTCTACTGTCTGCGAGTCCGTCTGCACGACATTCTCCAGCCAGAACCTCGCCGTGTCGCGGTACAGCTTACGGGCGGATTCAAAGGCTATCCGTTTCGTCATGTTTGTCAGCCCCCTTCTATTCGTCTTTCGTTTTCACACTCTTGCACGCGGTCGCAATCGCCCGCTTGCTGAACCCGAGGTCATACAGAACCTTTTTCAGCTCCGCGAGCTCATCCCGGCCAACTTCCGCCAGGTAATCCTCGCCCGAATCCGACTCAATCCCCCATAGGCCTCCGGACGCCAATGTCTGACACACTCCGCCGATTACCACATCCGCCACTGCACGAATACCGATGTAATACCAGTCACCGCGATTGAGGGATTCCGCGCGGGCGTAATCCTGCAAGGTGTACTTGCGTCTGTCCTCTGGCAGTTCGCCCGTGTAATTGTCGGACGAATTGAAGTAACGGTACTCGTTACGTTCCATATCTCCCAATTCGTCGCAATCGCAATCCTCTTCCAATTCCCCCCGAATTTCCGCGACCATATTCACGGCATCATCTATCCCGTAGTAGTAAACATGGTCGGAATCGTTCCCGATTTCCGCACGGAGTTTCCAAAGGTAATTGACAATCCGCTCCAGCTGGGCAATGGCATTGTCGTTGCAATGCGTATTTACTGGGCAAGTGGTGGAATGCCTGCGGTCGATGGCAAACTCCGAATCTGCATTGTTGCTGTACTCCCCAAGGTAACTTGTATCAGGGTCTGTATCGACTGCCTGCTTGATTGCGATTGACTGAATGCGTTTACCTGTTTTCATGGTGCGTCTTTCCTTTCGTTTCAAATTTTCCGGCTCCGTCTCTCTGTCTACTTCACAACAGCCCCGCCACGGGAAGGCGGACGGAATAGGGCCAGGCGGTTTTTGTGCCGGAACCGTCAAACCGGATGCGCTTACAACCACTTCTGTTGGATTGCGTATCCCCCGTCACCTGTATGCATTTTGCCCTTGAAATTCTTCCGGCGGTATTCGTCGCCGTGCTTGTTGCAATGGTCATTTGAGCGGCAATCTTCGCCCGTGCAGCGGAACCCCTCCGGGAACAGCTCGCAGCTCATCCGATAGACGATTTCAAACCCCATGTCCATGCCGCATCCGCCGATCTTGAGTCCGCCATCGTCGGCTCGCTTGTCCCCCAGCAGTCGCGCAACATGCCAGGTAACATCCTCTCCGCCAACAATCACGGAGATATGACGCATCATCCCGGAGCGTGAAACGTGACGCAAGATGGTTTTGGCGGTATCTCCCGGCTGGATGATTTGCAGCAGGTAACGCGCTGATTCCACCTTAGACTGCACATCCGAGGGTACTTTCTCCGGCAGGGCGTTCCAGCGGTCGGCAGTGGCTTCCATTTTGGACTGCTCGCCGAATCTCACGCGCACTCTTGAGGCAACGTCAACGACTGCCCAATATGCGGCCACGACTTCGCCGGATTCGCGGGTGAATAAGGATTGAATCTTGATGGCCTCAAATGTGCGGACTGCCTTTCCAGTGTCTTTCATGGCGTCTCTCGCTTTCCTTATTAGTTTAGTTGTTGCCGTCCATACTCCCGGCAGGTTGCACTTTCGTTCATTTACTCCCATTACTTCTACTGCTCCCATTTTTCGTTCCCCAAAATTTTCCCGTCACCCTCGACTGGGCATCGGCCAGCTCTAAACCCGTTCGCCAGTCGCGTGATACCGTTCCGGCTACCACCTCATGCTGATTAGTCTATATCCCGTTACTACTGCCATTGTCAAGCAAAAAGTGTAACGGTAGGGCAGTAATGGCATTACGATGGTTTAACATCAAAACAGTTTGAAACCAGTTTGAAACTTGTCGGGTGTTCCACGGGCTACTAATCGCACTAGCGGCCAAGTACAGCACTCAAAATCATCAATGTTCGTACTTCTGTTTATTTGTACGTATAGGTGCAGGCGCGTACCAATCGAGCATCCCCCGTGTGACATAATGCTTTTTCAGGTTGTAAAGAGTTTCAGGCGACCACGAGTCGGCAACAGGCAAAGCAGGTTGGATACCAGCGTTAATGAGACTCGCGCAGTATTGCTCGTAATGCGAGATTGTGGCGTTCATTGCCAACCAGTCCTGCAAGTATTCGCGGTCTTGAGGGTAGTCGCGCAAAAACTCGTCCTTCCTCATGCGTCGCCATTGCATGTAGGTTTTGATCTTAGTGGTGGACTGTTCAGGGTTGCTTGCGAGTGCCATCGTCGTTTACTCTCCGAGAAAGAACCGAATCGGGATAATCACCGGATATTGGCGCTCTTGGATGGCCGCTGCATTGGCCGCTTGCAGGGCGTGAGCGTAGAAAACTAACTCGCCACCGGCTTTCAGGTTGGCGGTGATTTTTCCCCGCGCCCTGACTCGCAGCATCGGAACCCAGCCGCCTAATTTTCCGGGACGAACGTAGGGAATAATGCTGATCTTGACTTTTGTTGCCGGTACATCCCTCACTTCTTCTTCCGGCCAGTTCTGCTCTGCTCGATTGATTGCCATGGCTATTTGCTCCAGTTCTTCGCGCCACTCTGTTGTAGCGCACAAACAGCGTTCAAAAGTTTCGGCAGCGTGACGGACGAAACGGGTATATCGGCGGTGACAAACTCGCCCTTAATCGCCTGTAAGTGGTGACGGTTAGCGCGGAACGAACCAACTACCAGGTACTTGTCGGCCTGAATCAGCGAGCCGTGATACTCAATCCCGCCGATCCCCACAGATAGGGTATCTGTAACGTACTGAAAGGCGTCTATTACGTTATCTGTGATTGCCATCGTGATTGCCTCCTTAGCTTGAGTGTTCTACAGGCCGCTTCGCCCCGCTTACGCGGAGTTGCGCACAGCGGAGACTACCTGGCGCTGATCGTGCGCCAGAACGTGGAGAGAGTGCGCCCACTAATACGCTGACCATCGACCGATACCTCGTAGCCGTCGATGTAGCTCCCATCAAACTCGATTGCCACGCGGTTAGGATACGCGAGGGTAGCGCGCACGTCGGCCAGGTACAGTACCTTGTCGTATTGGCTTAAATCCGCCGACCGCATCGCCCCGCGCAGCTCCTCGTCGTTGCCATCCCAATCCTTTGATGGGTTGGCTCCACAAATGATTGCCAGTACGTCGGCGGCAAGTTGCTTCCCATCATCGTAAGAGTGGGCAAAAGTGCCGCATACCAAGGTTGCTCCGCCGCCATTATCAAACGCGATATAGCCGTTCAATTTCATCTCTCATCTCCTGCGGCTGGTGGCCGCTCTCAATGTCTCCAAGGTAATCCAGTGGAGTTGCGCACAGCGGAGATCAGGAATCGATATCAGGAAGGCTCGCCGCTTCTACCTGTGCGATCTCGTCGAGTTTGGCGTTCAGCGCCTGTGCAATCTTGTTCGCGGTGTCACGCTCGTCCACGTCGCTAAAACATACTAGCGATCCAGCCCGGTGATGGAACTGAGCGTGGCGACCGCCATTCCAGTCGCGGAAGAGTGGCGATGGTGCTGTATTGCACTCGCCAGCGGAAGCGGTATCGTCCGCTGTCTCACAGGCTATCTCGCTGTACATCTCGGCGACAGCGAGGCGGAAATCCTGTTCGGCGTCGTCTGGCACGCGGTCAGGAATATTAATCGCTTGTGCGATCATCTCAAGATTGGTATTGATGTAAATCATTTTGTTTCTCCTGCGGCTGGTGGCCGCTGTATCTCGGGTGAGCTTTAATACTCACCCAATTTACTCCCGTTACTAACGCCATACAATCCCCCATTAGTAACATTACCTCCATCCCTATACCGTTACTAAGATACATGTACTAAGGTACACGTACTAAGGTACACGTACTACTATACCGTTACTCCCATTACCATTACCGCCCCAGTCTGTAACCGGACCGATACTAACTGTGCTGGTACTAACCATACTGGTACTAACCGCGCTGGTACTAACCATTCTGTTACTACCACCACCATTACTACCATCCCCATTACTACCCTCTCCCGTATTCCCTCCCACACTATTAACCCTCTCGCCAACACTCCGCCGGATCAAGGACAGCGCTGGCGGGCGCGGGGCTGTAACATGCCCAGGTGGCGGCCAAGGGGTACCCCCGGTAGTACGCACGCGCATTTTCGTTTGCATGAACCTTCGCATATCCCACTCTACTTCCATGAATAACGGGTTCGCCTAATTTGGCGAATATTTCGCGTATCCCACTCTGCTTTTACCTTTCCGGACTTCGCCTAATTTGGCGAATACTCCCCATGTCCCACCCTACTTTCAGTGGGCCGTGTTTCGCTTAATTTAGCGAATTTTCAATTTCCACTTTTTCGATTTTCGATTTTTATTTTTTCTCGCCATTCGCCAAATTAGGCGTATATTGAGTGGGTCGATAGTTCGCCAAATTAGGCGAATACCGCCCTGTGTTGAAATTGAATCAGTACCGGACCGGGGCCGCACTGGAGGCGAATGGCGAATGATTGACGATACGCGGTTGCGGGAGCTGGCAAACGGATGCGGCGAGCTGGTCGAGATAGCCCGCGAACTTCTCGAACTGCGCGCGCTCAAAACCAAGCGTCTCTGGCTGGTCTGCTTCGAGGCCGAGAAAAGGAAGACCGCCGATTTCTACGCCTGGCTCTCGAACGAAGAAGCCCTCGATATCCAAGAAAGAACTCGCGCCCTGATGAGCGCCGGGCTGACCTGCTGCCATAGCGAGAAGCCCTTGTGGGGCTGCGGGGTCGTGACAGTCGGGTACTCGGACCTGTGCGGAGTCCTGCGGGAACTTGCCGAGCATGGCCGGAGCGAGTTGAAGGGAAATCTGGACAGGTTGATGCAGGACGATTTGGCAGCAGAAGGGTAAGGAGTAGAAGTAAGAGACTTCAATGTAAACGGAAAGAACGGGGGATAAATCATGGCGAAGTTCCAAGTGACACTTGCCGGTTTCTCTGGCGCATCCGAAGCCAAAACTATTGAAGTCGAGGCCGATGCTTTTGAGATCGGTGCCAGCTTCATCAGCTTCATTTGCAAGGGCTGGTCTATTAGGGATGCCGCGCCTGTCGTGGAAACGGTGGCTACGTTTCAAGCCTATTGCGTATTGTTCATTATCAAGAGTAAGGGTTAGCCGCCATGCTCATGCAGCCGGTTGACGCCAATCTCGCTCTGATTGCCGCGATACTTACTGGCGGGCTGCTGGGGTACTGGACGAGGAAGTGGCGAAACAGACACAGAGGCAAGTAAAGGGAAGATTCGAAATGTTTGAAACTGAAAAATGGGGCGTTTTCGTACTCGTCGAGGACTGGGGCTGCTATGACGGCGGCAAGCAGGTCTTCGGTATTACTTCCAACCCGCAGGTGGCGAAGGCGTGGTCGGCAGGAGACAGGCATTACGTGATCCCGGTGGAAGTGGATGGGGATTGGCCGTCTGACAAGGAGCTTCCGGCTGTGAAGTGGCCGTAAGCAGGGGTTCGAATAGAGGTTGCGTATGTCCATTTGCACAAACGACACTATTGCAGCTTGTTACTCGCTCAGACTCGAACGCATCGGCGGGCTGGACGGAATCGGCATGACAGGGACTCGCTTCGGCGGATTTCACGAGACTTTCGACAGCCTGGGCATCTACGGCATCCTGACCCGGTACGGAAACGCCATCTATCGCTCGGGGCGCATTCAGCGTACCGCTGTCTGGTCCGGCATATTCCTGGATATGGACAAGCTCATCATTAGGGACGATATCGCGACGCAGTATGTAACTGAGCGGATCATCGAGGGGGTAAATAGACTTCGCCGGGTCTGCGCGCTGGCCGATAGCGGCATACTGCTCTACGCCGGGAAAAGGCGAAGGGGCAGGCCGATTGCGGGTATTGAGTGGTTGCAATGGCCGGAAGAACTGAGCGGGGTTGGTGACGAGTCCTCACATCACGCTGCCGAAATCTGCGCCGACGGTTTGCGTTACCGCCTCGAAAAATCCGAAAAGGAAACCTCTTCCCGATGAGACGGCGCCGCGCCACCCCAAGTTCCGTTGTGGATGCAGGTGTGCAATTCCAATGCCCCTGCACTCTCCATTACCCCGTTGCCTACGTGGTCGAGCAGCTTAAGTCCGCCCGTGGCGCGCGATCCATCAAGACCTGCGCTGCCGAGATCGGAGTGTCGTTCCAGTACCTCGCCAAAGTCCTTGCCGGGAAGATGCCCCCTGGCGACCGTATGCTGGAGAGTATCGGGATGCGGGAGTGCGGGGAGAAGAGGTACGAGAAGATACCATGAGCCGTCTCTTGCACATCTCGAAGCAATTCTCTCTCCCGCTCGAACTCGTCACCGAGTCACAGGCCAGCCGTGGCGGGTACGCGCCGGGCAGCGGGGCATTTAATAATCCTCGCGGCAAACTGAGATCATTGGGGCTGGTGGAGTATCCGGGGAATGGGGAAGTGAGAGCGCGAAACATATTATTTTTAGACTAGCGAACTCTATTTAAAGTTCAAGAGAAAGGCCGTTAACTCGTATGTCCACCCTCGGCATCGTCTCCCTCTCCATTCTCGTCGGCATATTCCTGGCGCTGGTTATCGCCTTCGCCATCTACCTTGCCTACGTCGCGTGGCAGCTCAAACGCCACATCACTCAATCCAACAGTAACCTCACTACTCTCCTCGCCACCACCGCCCAGCAACTCACCGCTCAACAGGAGCACTTGAACGCTTTCGTCTCCCAAATCCAGGGCAAGCGCCTCGAAGAATCCGCCCGCGAGGCCACTCTCGCCGCCCGCGACATCCGTGCCGCCGCCGTCGCATTCGGCGATCTCGCCAAGGTCATGTTGAGCGAGGATGCGCTCGCCATTCGCCAAGCCGAACGTGCAGGATTAGGCCCGGAATCGTATGCTCCCGATACGGGGGAGGCTTTTGTGTCCCGTTCCAAGGTGGCTCTTGGAGACGCCGAAGCTCTCCGCCGCCAGCTTGGCGATTACGAAGAACCTGACCTGACCGGGGCGAATCGTGGTATCGTGGGGAGCGATGAGGACGAATAATGGGGCAGCACAGCGGGAAACAGGTCGGGCGTTTAAACGCTCTGAGCAGAAAGGATAATTCCTCATCATGGTTATAAAGGGTAAGCATTTCCGTTTTTGCTTCTTACGCGGCCCCCTGATGCTCTCGTTCGAGTATCTGGGTCCAAAAAGGAAATTTAGCGTGTTCTGGAACCTACTCTTGGACGAGCCCACGCGCAAACTTCCCCGCTATACGCGGCCTTCGGTGTACCGCCCGATTACGATTGCACATCCCGACGGTTCTGTGTTCACGCGCTTAATCTGCTCCTCTTGCGGAACGGAATATCCTAGTACCGGTGCCCCTGCACCCTGTTCCTGGTGTGATGTGATGAAGGAATCGGGAGTTCGCATTACGCAACCTTGGAATCCTTCTTGGGGGGAGAATCCTACCGGCGTTCCCGAGATAACTCTCTTTGGGCGGGTGTGGTCGGAATGGGGATACGCGATTCGACTGTCAGGGAGAAATACTGCCGGGGAGGAATTCGTAAATTACTTTCGCGAGGACGACGACAAGACACCCGATTTGTACGCTCACCGCTTCGAGAAGAAGCACGACGCCGAGAGGAAAGCGAAGGAGTTGTACAGCCAGCGCATTCAACTTTACCCGTCCATGAAACACGTCAACGCTTTTGTCGTGCCCTACCCCGACAAGGGGGAGATTGCCGAATACGATTTATACCTGTCCAGTACGGGAGCAGGCACACGAGGGGAGTTGTTATTGGGCTGGACAGGAAAGGAGGACGGAATTGGGCTCAAACGGCGGAAAGCAGCAGGCATCTGCCCGCAAGACGAACAGAAAGAAACCGGCTGGTTGCGTGCCGTCAAATCGGAGGACGACGGAAGCGGGGATGCATAGAATGCCCAAGCGGGAACTGGAATCATCGGGTGCGGGGGTGCCGTCCCGAGATGCGGAAGGCGTTTCTTCCTCGCCTTCCTTGTCTCTCGTCCCGGTCACGCCCGCTCCATTACCCGTCCCCGCCCCCACTCTGTCCTCTCCCAATCGCCGCATCAAACCCTCCCGTGCCGACATGCACGCCTGGGCAATGGCGAAACTCGGCAAGAGCGACGAGGAAATCGCCGCCGCCATGAACCTTACCCTTGCCGACGCACAGCGCAGCCTGCTCTCGGTCTACACCTGGATCGTCTCGAACGACTCCGCCGTGGTGGATG
>Ga0307375_10006446_pt1 | contig 10835 bp, 16 predicted proteins | sample TR1MG_FD_202531 | JGI IMG/M metagenome (GOLD analysis project Ga0307375, IMG submission 202531) | Soil microbial communities from Risofladan, Vaasa, Finland - TR-1 | ecosystem: Environmental > Terrestrial > Soil > Coastal area > Acid sulfate soil | place: Finland: Risofladan, Vaasa | collected...
GGTCACCTTCGCGCTTCTCACACTGGCCTTCGCCCTCTCCCACGTGGCCGTGGCAGTGGCGGCAAGTTCCAGGATAACGGTTTTTCATCAGTGACCTCCCTACATTTCAATTATACAATTGTAGAACGTAGAAAGCAAGAAAATCGGCACGGGTAAGTGGCCGTGCCGATTAAGGTTTTGGTTTTAGATCCCGAGAGCTGCTCGGGCGACGCGGCCGGCCGCGCCTCGACCGCAGTGGTCGACGAAGGTGTAGGCGGCGTCGGAGGCCATGTAGGACCAGCCGATCTCGTCGCCGCTCGGGCAACTGCGGGTGTACAGGAAGCACCCGAAGCGCCGGGGGGAGGTGGCCTCGATGACGGGGCCACAGGAGATGTGCCCTTTGGCACATTCGGATTGGAGGATCCGACCCTCCTTGAGGGCACGGATCACCAGGGTGATCGCTTGGGCTTTGGTGGTGTTGGCCATGGTGCTCTCCTTGCTATACGTCGCAACCACAAGCATCGAAGTCGCCGAAGCGGGGGTCAAAATACGACTCAACCGGCTCGCCGCAGTCCGGGCACTTCGGCTTCTTGGCCTCGGCGGCCTCGAAGTCCCGAATCATCGAGCAGTGTGGGCAGCCACACTTCTCGTCGTACTCGCCTGCTTTGCATTTTGCTGTGGGGGTAGTGTTGGCCATGGTGTCTCCTAGCGGCACGCTTTCTTGTCCGCCTCGCGGCGAGCCTTGCGGGAACCGGTCTTGGCCTCGTTGCGAGTGCAGAAGCGGCCGTTGCCGTTCTTCTTGCCCGCCTCGGTCTTCTTGTTTTTGAATCCGTAAGCCATGATTCAATTATACAGGATGCAAACGCTGTGTCAATCAAAAAGGTACCTCTTCGAGTTGACGTTGCAGCTCGGCGGCCTGCTCGCACTCATCGAGGTGGAGCTGCCACTGGCACTGTTTGATCTGACGCCAGAGCCCCAGGACGGACCGCCGCCGCTTCTGACGCCACGGCGGGGGCCCGGGGGTCCAGAGCATCTCTCGAACGGTCGTGAATGTGTGGCCCGTCCGGAAGGCCCTGTATGGGATCCCACAGACGGGACATTGCTCTGGCAGATCGTTCACATCATGGAGGTTTTTTACAGGGCGGCGCGGAATGTTATGTTGAAGCGTGGATATCCAGGCCATCATCGGGGAGCTACGTCACCAGGGGCGCGAGTCCTTGGCGGCTCGTTTGGTCGCCATTCAAGCCCAGGGACATCAGCGATCCGTCGCCTTGATGAAGTTCTTGGCTAAGATCGCGCAGAGCCTCGGGATCGGGGACCATGTCTACGTGGTCGGGGGAGCTGTCCGGGACTTCTACATTGACAAGCCCATCAAGGACATCGACTTGGTCATCGACGCGGTCGCTCTGTCGACGAAGCGCAAGCGTGACTCGGCCTGGTTCGCCAAGCAGCTCCAGCAGAAGATTCCAGCCGCGACCAACCTGACCACGAACCAGTACGGGGTCGCGATCATCACGGTCAAGGGTCAGTGGGACTTGGACGGCGAGGACATGACCGGGGAGGTCATCGAGATCGCCAACGCCCGCCAGGAGTCTTACGGGGGCGAAACTGGTAAGGGCTACAAGCCCTCCGAGGTCAAGCCGGCCACGATCGAGCAGGACATGTGCCGGCGCGAGTTCACCTACAACTGCTTGCTGTGGAAGCTCGCCGACCTGGCCAACGGCCCCGACAAGCAGAAGATCTTGGACCTGACCGGGTGTGGGATCCGGGACCTGGAATCAGGTCTCCTGCGATGCCCCTCTGACCCCGACAAGACCTTCCAGGACGATCCGTCCAGGATGCTTCGGGCGATCAAGTTCGCGGTCCGGTACAACCACAAGCTCTCGTCGGATGCCGAGCGAGCCATCAAACGGAACGCGGCCAAGCTCGCCAAGATCCCACACAACGCCGTCTCATCGCTTTTGATCGGTAATCTGCTGCGCGAGCCCCACTACAAGCTCGCCCTGTCCTGGATGAAACGTCTGGGCCTCCTGGACGTCATCGCGGGCATGATCCGGAACAGCAAAGAGTTCCGGAGCACCATGGAGAACTGGCTCCAGGACAAACGGGTCCTGTTCATGCTCGACCTCATCGACGTCGGGCTGCCCCTCAAGGCCGAGGTCAAGTTCCTGTCCAAGCCGCAGCAGAAGAGGCTGCGAGAAATCGCGCTTTTGATGCCCCCGGGGGCGCCTGAGAGCTTCTTGGCCGTCCTGAAACAGCCCGGAAAGGCCATGAACATCCTGGGCCTCATCGAGGAGTACCACCTGAAGGGCAGTCAAATCGCTGCCTTGACCGACGCGGCCCGCCAGGTCCTGCTCAAGGATCCCAAGCTGATCAAGTCGAAGCGCGGCCTCACCGACGCTGTCCGGGAAGCGATGCGCCGGCCGTCCAACTTGGCCGCGAGCCTCCAGCGTATCACGGAGGTCCTGGGTCGATCGGCGGTCTACTGCGGGGCGTTCCTGACCGACAAGGGTCGCCGGGACCTACTCCGGTGGTGGCAGAACAAGGTTGGGGACACCCTGCCCCTCAAGGTCGCCCACCACTGCACGATCAAGTTCAAGCCCGACCAGGACCTGGTCGCCGGCCTGGACCTCGGGGCTCCGATCAAACTCCAGGTCGTTGGGTTCGCTGATAGCGAACGGGCTCAGGTCGTGGTGGTCAAGGGGGTCAAGTCTCACAAGCCCGTTGCCCATGTGACCGTGGCGACTGCCAAAGGGGTGGCGCCGGCCGACAGCGACAAGCTCCTGGCCCTGGGATGGGACAAGGTTCAGGGCCCGACCCTCGACGCGGTCATCGGGTACCACGACGGTAAGAAGATCGTGACCTCGGCGTCCCACAGGGAGCTGCATCTCTTCGACTTCGACGGGACCTTGTTCCGATCTCCGTTCCCTCCAGGTTGGTGGACCGAGCAGCCCGGGCGGTGGTGGGCTAGGCAGGTATCGTTGTCCCCGCCCTGTGTTCCGGCCAAGCCGGACGGTGCCTGGTGGGTCAGCTCGATCCTCCAGGCGGCCAAGACCAGCATCGCGGACCAGAGCGTCTTTGCGATCTGCTGCACGGGTCGCCACGACAAGGTATTCCGCTACCGTATCCCGGAGCTGCTCAAGGGCGTCGGGTTGAGCTTCGACGAGGTGCACCTCAACCCAACGACAGGGAACACCCAGACGTACAAGAGGAAACTGATTGAGAAGCTCCACGCTCGCCACCACTTCACCGCCGTCCACATCTGGGACGACCGCTACGCCTCCGGGTACAAGCAGTTCGTCGAGCAGAAGCTCGGGATCGACTGCTTGGTCCACCCGGTGAAGACCCAGGACAAGCCCGCGTTGTGTCCTAAGGCTCCCGCCGTTATGTAGAACCATGGCACGGAACATCCCAAGCATGTCCGACGTCCGCAAGTTGCAACAGGCGGCCCAGCAGGTAGCGAAGCAGATCAGCACGGCCAACCCACGTGACCCTGCCGCCCAGAATCTGGCCCGGCAAATGAAGAAAATCCCTCTGCCAAAACCTCTCAGGTGACACGATGAACCACCGAACCAAACGAGACATCATTGCGACGCTGCTCCGTCAGGGCAGACCCGAGCTGGTCAAGGCCGTGGTAGCCTCAAAGGATCATTCCGCGAACATGACCCGTATGCTCGACGGGGCTGGGCGTTCGGTCGAACTAGGCCAGTCGTCACTAAAGAAGTTCAACACCAACCCGCAGAAGTTTGCACCGCAGCTCGGAAACGTCAAGCAGGCATTCAGTCGTCTGGAGTCGTTGGGCCGAGCTGGCCTCCGTGTTGTGGTGGATGCTCAACGAGAGGCCGGGGCGAGCGCGAGCTTGGTCGAGGCCGGCAACCGCTACTGGTCCGGCGAGGTCAACAAGGGCCTGGAGGGCTGGTGGCAGGAGCTGTTCCACAGCGTCAAGGTTGACTGGGAGTCGATCAAGTGGGAGCGGGTCCAGCAGGGTGGCGGGGGCGCGTTCTGGTTCCGTCAGATCTCAGGGACGATCTCCAGCAACGATGAAAACTTCACCATCACCGTCAAGGTTTCGCCGACGTCGGGTAACACCAAGCTCGGCACCGAGGTCGCGGTCATCGCTGGGTTCAAAAAGGGAGCCAAGAAGACGCTGCCCAAGGTCAACCTGGGCGCGGCCCCTTACGAAATCGCGAGCATGGTCAATGCCTGGTTGGTCGAGGTGTTCAAGGAATCGTTGGCAAGCACCGTCAAGGCTGCAACCGAAGGCTACTGGTTGATCCAGAAGCAAAACTCTGTCGACAACTACGCCTTCGTAATCGGCAAGTACGGTCACGGGGGAGACAAGGCCCTTGTGGTTGCTTGGTGGCACAGTGACCGGGTCCCGAAGAAAGCTAGTACCCAGTCGACCCGTAACTGGCGCCCTCCAGCCAAGCCGATCAAGGCATCCGAGGTTCCACGCGAAGTGGTCGAGCGGGTGGAAGACAAGATCGGGTCTATTCAGGCGAAGTGAAGGTGTCCGGTCCAGGCTTCCGAACTTCGACGATCAACTTGTCCCCCATCATTTCGACGTTGTACAGCCTGAGCATCTTGAGCGCAATCGTGTCGGCCAGCTCGCAGATCCTATGCCGGACCTTGACCTCCGCCTGGTTGACCGCAGCATCGATCTCTTCATTGACGATGGCCTGGACGGATTCCTTCACGGCCTGAATGATCGCACTCTCGACTGCGTTCCGGACCGACACATCGGTCAGGCTCATGTTGGGTTTCGATTCGGCCATGTCAGAACCCTGGGACCGGGACGGTGTTGACCCCGAAGTGAGCGGGGGGATCTTGGGTGAAGGAATCACCGATGCAGACCCAGGCCGATATGGGTTCATCGTCGTCGTGGAAGTCGGTGTCGACCACAGGCTTGTCGTCGCCCGGCTCGAACATCCGGAACACGTGACCCTTGCGTAGCTCCTTGAACGGGACCCCGATCCAATCAGCCTCGATGGGATCCCAGATTTCGATCTTCCTCATTGCCTCTGCCATCAGGGTCTGTCCTTTCGTACTGTTTTACTCACCCGCTCGACGTACGCACGAGCCAAGTCTTCACGGCCTTGTGCGAGCATCTCCTCAACCCTTTTCAGGGTCGGCCTCAGCGTTCGACCGTTCATGTTCCCAGCCGCGACGATCTCGCGGACCTTCTTGAGGCTAGTCATCATCGTCGATCGCGTCGTAGGCGTCTCGTAGGTTGTTCGCTGCCTTCTCCAACCGGTTCCCCGTGTAGCTCCCCTCGGGCTCGGCCCACTGGGCAGTCGCCATGTCCTTCACGACATCGACCGGGGTCACGGCAACATCGACCGTGGCCTTCGCTACCTTCTGGAGTGCTTTTAGGAATCCCATGCTACCTTCGGTTGCGGCGACGTGCTGTCTTCTGAGCCTTGCGCTGCTTCTTGATTTGCGCCCGCGACGGTACCACGGCCAGCTTCCCTGCGGGGGTAACCCGGAAGCGCTGACCCCGGGACACGAACTCGTGGCCGGGCTTGTGCATCGACACCGACTTGTTCTGCGGATCCGCCATGGCCTTCTCGAAGTCCTCGGGGGTCGCATGGGAGGTCAGCTCCTCGTCGTCGTTCCAACGTACCTCTTGCATCACCGACTCCTAGAACAGGTTGCCTTGAGAATCGATCATGCCTTCGTAGTGACACCACGGGCACCGGGCCTTCATGTTGATCCCAGCCTGTTCGATGAACTCGTAGCAGCCCCACTTGTGCCAACCGATCCAACAGCAGAAGCGCTTGAACCAGTTCATGCCACAGCCGCGTGGAGCTTGGTCTTGATGGCATCGACGTACTCGGGCCGCACCACTTCCACAGCCTCTGGCAGCCCGTCTTGGATCTCGGCCAAGGTCAGGGCCAGGACGGTCGGCGGGACATCGTCCTCGTAGAAGATTGGGATCCCGAGACGCTGGGCTTCTTTGTGCTCGCCGCGAGAACCACTCGACTCCTGCCAGCCCTTGAGCAAGTAGATGGCGTCGCACCGGCGCAGCATCTCCATGGTCAAGGCGAGCCAGACGTTGTCCGACGCGGCCCCAGAGAAGTTCCGGTAGGTCGTGTGGGGGCACTCGGCCTGGACGCCTTGTTGGCAGAACTCCAACGAGACCTCTTCGGAACGTCTGACGTTTTTCTCGATCAACCAGGCGTTGGCCGCCCGGAACTTGCCTGCGATGTAGACGCTGATGATACCGCTCATGGAGTCCCTTGGGTTTGGGTATCGGTCTCTTTTACAGGAGTGGGTTTGTCCCGGACCACGGTGCCGATCGACGAGCCGAAGCAGAGCGCCCACGAATCAGTGACCTCTTGTTCCGGGACCAGGGCGGGGCGGCGTTTACTCCCCTTGCCGTTTTTTGATTGGCTCATCTCGCCGTACCTTATCCACCAACAGGTAATCGTCGGGCAGCGCGATGTTGATCGTGCCCTGGACCCTCTGGAACGCATCCATGTTGAGCTTGAACATGTTGACCCGACCCTGCTCGATGTCGTTGGCCAGTTCTCGGAGCCACTCGGCTGCCTTGTCCTCGGTCGGGATGCGCTTCTCTGATGGGGTATCGGCCGGCGGCACCGGGTCGAATTTGATTTCTGCCCATGCCATGATCAGTCCTTTCTGATGAAGCGTTGACGGTCCTTGCCATCAGGCCACTTGACGATCCGGGTGAAGTCCCGGACCTCGCGGGTGTAGATCACACCGTCTTCGAGGGCCATGTAGACCACGGTCTCGGTGTCGCGACTATCGGTCACGTCCAGGGCCGTGAACAGGACCCGGTAACGGGCCCCCTTGAAGTGCTGGTAGAGCCCAGGGATCGCCGTCACGACAACCTCCAGGTGGCGAACAGCAGCGCGGTCACGCTGAACCACATCCCCCAGTTGAACTGGCGGGTCATCGAGGTCGAGCCTTGGTGCCAGTCGAGGAGACCTGGGATCCTGTGCCGTGCAGGATGGGGCAGCCCGTAGGGTCGGGCTTTGCGGTACAATGGCCAGGACAGATTGACCACGATCCAGCTCGGCAACGACTGGAGGGCAACCACGAAGGCCATGATGCAATTGGGGCAGATATGAATGTGCATCCGTTATCTTTACAGAAGCCAACACAAATAGGTGGACCCATGCGCTCCAAGAAGCAAGTCATCGCTGAGATGCTCCGGGCAGGCCGTCCCGACCTCGCTAACCAGATAGTGGTCAACGCCGAGTGGTTCTACCGGGCGTACCAGTTCCACGTCGCCGCGATGTCGATGCAGGAGGCCCGGGAGCTGTTGGACGTCAAGGATGACGCCAACCACGACGTGATCAACAAGGCGTACAAGGAGAAGGCATTCCAGTTCCACCCCGATCGCGGTGGTGATCCCAACGACATGGTCAAGCTCAACGTCGCCCGGGACGTCCTGTTGGGCAAGCAGCGACCAGACCGTGGTATTGGCCCGGCTCCAAGCCCCACCTATCGAACGAAGCCCCACCAGCCCCCTAAGAAGGTCCGGATCACATTTGAGGAGGCCGCCCGCAAGGCCAACGTGCCAACTTCCGGGGTCGAGTGGAAGTTCATCACGGACTCGGGGTACGGGGGCTACGGGGACAAGCACTACTCAGGCCGGGTCCTGTACGGGACCGACAAGAACAGCCACATCTTCGTGGGGATCTATCAGTACAGCAACCTGGACATGACCACCGACACCGACATCTACGAGATGTGGGTCAGCAAGGATCCCATCTCCAAGAGCATTGCCAAGGTAGCTCCGGCCGTCATCCGAGCCCTGTGGAAAAACTTCGATGGCTGCAAGCAGTACAACGCCAAGATGTACGTCATCAATCCACCTGAAAAGAAGCTCGACAAGAAGATCATCTACAGCATCGGGAAGCGCCGCAAGGTCTCGTTCAAGGACGGCTTGGCCTTGATGGGCCATGACGTCCCAGCGAAGTGGGCCAAAAAGACCGACATCGTCATGGAGCTGGGCAAGGAGATCGCAGGGTTCGGGACCCACGCGGTCACGCTTGTCGTGAACGGGACGCCGTTCAAGCTCAACGACCAGAGCAACAAGTACATCCACAAGAAGCACCTGCTCTCGACAGTGTTCGGGGAATATTTCTACCCCGACTCCAAGAAGAACCTGACCAAGATGCAGAAGCGCAAGGACGAGATCTTGGGGTTCCTCTTGGCTGTCTGCCAGAAAACCAACGAGCCCGAGGCCCTTCAGATCTCGCTCCAGAACGCGATGGGTGGCAAGAAGGCCAAGGCTCAGGTCACCGCCAAGGCCAGCGACAAACAGGTCCTCGACGCGCTCAACAAGATCGCCGACAACCTCGGGGTCCAGGGTCCAGACGGTGCCGGCGCGGACTGTTCCAGCGAAGGTCCTGGCCGCTGGGTGATTGGGCTTCTTAGGAACAAGCAGAATGCCGACCACGTCGCCGAGCTGGTCACGAAGACCCTGAAACCACTCGGGGTCACCCCGAAGCTCACGGTGAAAAAGGCCACAGACCCCGGGGTGAAGTCGTGGGATGTCCTGATCAAGGCGTCCACCGTTGTGGCCAACGACAGAATCGTCCAGGACCTGCTCAAGCTCCGCCGTTGGAGCGGCACCAAGGTCGCGGATATTGCTGCCCGGGCGGCGGCGGCCAAGATCGCGGTCGCAATTTCGGACCTGGAACGGGACCCGGCATTCGACGAGGATGAAGTCCTCAAGTTTGCACTCGACATCGTGAAGGACACCAACGCAGTCCTGGCTGACTGGTCCAAGCAGATGGCCCGGGTAGCGCGGTCGAACCGGTAGATGGCCGAGCTTGGATCGATAAGCGAGTTGATCGCCCAGGCCAAGCGGCTTGGGATCGGCGACCGGTCCTCGAAGTACGGGGTCGGGAAAACCATGGGGGACAACACCTGGGTCCACAAGGACTACGAGGCCGTGTTCCCCGCCAACGTCATCAAGGCCGCCAAGCAGAATCTCTCAGAGGGCTTCGACTACACCGCCGTTCGATACAACCGCCGTGATGGCTCCGTGGCCTTCATCCAGTGCGGGGACTTCGACACGGCCCATGAGCCAACCGTGGGAGCAAGCTGCAAGGTCTCGAAGGCCGGTGAAGCCAAGGTCTCCAAGGCACAGCGAGATCCGCTTATCTGGCATCACAAGTGGACGTTCGTCAAGGACGACTACCCCGGGTTCGACGTCGCGGCCTCGGTCAGACGTTCGATCGCCTGGAAGAAAAAGCTCGGGAAGGATGCCAAGATGTCATCGAGGATTGGACGCAAGTCGGTCTGGGAATCTGAGGTCGTACCCAGGCTCGCGACAGCCGACAAGGTGGTCAAGGTCCAGGTGAACCTGAAACAGAAGCTCAAAGCAGGGCTCTGCTACATCTTCCCGGGGCCCTCGAATTCGACCGCGATCCACCAAGGATCGATCGCCGCCCCGGACGCCCATGTGGTCCAACAAGACCAGCCGAAAGTCGGGCGACCAAACAGCCACGGCTGGAAGGCGTGGATAGTAAATGTCAATCAGTCAGGGCCTCGCCAGGCCGTGATTGATCTCAAGGTATCGTCCTGGCCCGCCCTAGCTTCTGTCGGTGGCGTTGACCAGAAGATAGTTGATTTCCTAAAGAAAAATCCGGAACCTGATGACAGTCTGGTCCATAAGTTGGCCGATACCTTGGGCATCGAACACGATGACCTGGAGGAGAGGATCTACAAGCTGCTGTCACAGGCGCTCCAAAAAGACAACATCCCCGGCGGCCTCGCCGACAACAAGTCCGCCAAGGGCGTCGATCCCGAGCAGCTCAGGATGGGGATCGAAGTGGAGATGGAGCACACCGACGATCCCAAGCAGGCCCGCGAGATCGCGCTGGACCATTTGCTCGGCGAAGACCCCAAGTATTACACAAAACTCAAAGCCATTGAGAGCGCCACCATGAACCTGAATCAAGAAATCGCCGCAGCCCTCAAGGACTCGAACCCGGAGCTGGCCGCGCTGGTTGAGGCGGGGGCCCTGGACGATCGTGTCGTGGTGACGGCCGGCAACTTCGCCCCCGACGCGGTCAAGAAGCTGATCGAGCTGGCCAAGAACTACGGGGGCAAGCTGACCCGGAACAAACCCGGGGTCCTGATGTTCGACATGGTCCGGAAGTCGGCCAAGGAGTTCGTCCACAAGGTTCGGGAGATGGACCTGGCCAAGAACGTCCAGTTCATGAACGTCCCGGGGACCACCGGGGTCGACGTCTACGTGCGGGCCGATGTCGACGAGGCGTTTGCCGAGTTGATCAAGGCTACCCCGGACAAGAACCTCCGGGCGGCCCTCAAAGAGATCGCGGAAGACACCGCCAACATCTCGAAGCACGCAAAGTCCCACTACCTGGCCGAGCCCGACGAACAGACCAAGGTCCTCAAGGGGTTCGAGGCTTCTTTCCGAAGCCTGGGGTCTACTGCCGCCATCGCGGCTAAGAAACACGGGGTAGCTGGGTCGGTGGTCAAGGCAGATCGTGTGGGTCAGTTTCGATCGAAGGTGGACAAGGCCGTGAATACTCTCGATGATGCTCTGACCAACTTCGCGGGTGTGCGGGGTGCACAAGGTATGACCCCAGACGTACAGAAAAAGTTGTTCACCACGCGCAAAGCCTTTGACGATTTCAGGAATGCGTGGCAGTCGGCAGCCAAGGCCAGCGTTTTCAACGCGAAGTACGGGGACGCAATGTCGCTCAAGGCTACCCCGGACAAGAAGGCAGCGGGTACGGTCTACGACGTCTCGTTCGTCGGAAAGCGTCTGACGTTCAAGAGCGAGCAGGATTTGATCAAGGGCTTGGCCAAGCTGGGGTTCAAGAAGATCGGGGTCAACAAGAACCCCA
>Ga0307375_10006447_pt1 | contig 10835 bp, 10 predicted proteins | sample TR1MG_FD_202531 | JGI IMG/M metagenome (GOLD analysis project Ga0307375, IMG submission 202531) | Soil microbial communities from Risofladan, Vaasa, Finland - TR-1 | ecosystem: Environmental > Terrestrial > Soil > Coastal area > Acid sulfate soil | place: Finland: Risofladan, Vaasa | collected...
ATTCATTGGAGGAGATAAAGGGTTGGTCAGTTAATGAATTTTACAGCACGATTCATCCGGATGATCTTCCCATCGTTATAGAACAGGCGCGTAAAAAGCAGAGAGGCGACCAAGATGTAATAATCCATTATACCATAAGAATTAAACATAAATCAGGGAAAATTAGATGGGTTGATAATTATTCTAAAACAATCAATTATCAAGGAAGGCCTGCAGATTTAGCCACAATGATAGATATAACAGATAGAGTAGAAATGGAGCAGAAATTAAGGGAATCTAAGGAGCGATACCAGTTTATTACTGAAAACATGGAGGATATTATTTCGATTTTAAATAAGGATTTAAAGATAGAGTATATTAATGAGTCTTTAGCGAAGATATCAGGTTTTTCAATCACTGAAGTTATGAACAGATCGGCAACAAATTTTATACACCCAGATGATATTCAAAGAGCTTTGAACCTTTTAGAAGAGGGATTGAAAATAGGAATTGGCCATGAAGAATTTAGATTGCGCCGAAAGGATGGAACTTACATTTGGACTGAAATTAGGGCAAAAGTAATCTATGATAAAGATAATGAACTTAAAATAATCATCGTCAATAGAGATATTGATGATTGGAAGAAATTACAGGTGGCAAAAAAGGAGGCAGAAGCCAGTTTAATAGAATCTGAGAAGAACTATCGTGAGGCATTTACCAGGGCTGAATTTTATAAAAATTTACTATCCCATGATATGAGCAACATTCTTCAAAGCATTTTATTATTAATTGAAAGCTCCGGATTGAATTTAGAGCAGAAAGATAAATTAAAATTAAAACTTGATGACATTAAAGCGCAAATAAAGAGGGGTTCAAAGCTAATTTCAAATGTTAGGAAATTATCGGTTCTAGAGAAAGAAAAGCCTGCATTGCAATCCATTAATATCTGTAATTTAGTGCAAAAAGCAATAAATTACATTCAAATTGGATTAATTAATAGGAAAATCAACATTCAATTCAATAGATCTGGTGAGAAATTTATTGTTCAAGCAAATGATTTATTGCTCGACGTCTTTGAAAATATCCTGCAAAATGCAGTAAATTATAATGAAAATTACATTGTTGAGATTGAAATCCGGCTTTCAAGGGAGCAAAGAGAAGAAATCACTTTTATTAAGGTAGAATTCATAGATAATGGAATAGGGATTCAGGATAATTCTAAAAAAGCAATTTTTGAGAGGGGGTATCAGGAAGCTATTGATGTAAGTGGGAAAGGGTTAGGATTATCGCTTGTAAAGAATATTATAGATAGTTTTAATGGACAAATCTGGGTAGAAGATAAGGTACAAGGTGATTTTTCGAAGGGGAGCAACTTTATGATATTACTTCCAGAAGGATCCAACAATTCTCAGTAGATTTTTTGCTAAGGAAAATCAGTATTTTTTTTACGAAAAATTAATTTTTATCCATTAGATGTGATAATTGTGAATTTATGCCGCAAATAACGTATGATTTAATGGATAATCGTGCTGATAAAAAAATAAATGTCGGAGTAATTTTTATCCATGGGGCAGCTGGCTGCAGTCAAGTATGGAAAAATCAGCTGAGAGGATTACCAACGAAAGTAATAGCTGTGAATTTACCCTGCCATTTTAGTTCAGAAGGTCCAGAATCACCTAGTATGGAAACATATGTGGAATCTATCTATGAATTAATTACGAAGTTAGAATTGGATAAAGTTATTTTAGGAGGACATTCCATGGGAGGGGCAATCGCTTTATCATATTATCTACGATATCCTAGTAAGGTTCATGGCTTGATATTAATCGGAACAGGGGCACGTCTGCGCGTATTGCCTGTTATTCTAGACTTAACTCAAAAAAATTATACCCAATTTATTAAAATGATGGATAATGCAGGATTCCATAAGGAGACCTGTAAAAATAATAAAGAATTGGTTAAAGAAGTAGCAAAGAATATGGCACAAATTGCACCCCATATTGCATTCTGTGATTTTAGTATATGCAATCAATTTGATATAATGGAGAGACTGGGAGAAATATCCGTTCCAACTCTAATAATTTGCGGGGATGACGATAAATTAACCCCTTTAAAATATTCCAAATATCTGCAAGAATACATCAAGGATAGTACACTTCATATTGTCAAGGAGGCAGGGCATTTGGTCATGTTGGAGAAAGGAGAAGAAGTTAATACATTAATTAAATCGTTTATTAAAGAAATTTAGCCCAATACATGTTGAGGAAATAACTGACTTTGGCACTCTTACCTGAGGATTATATACTACCAGAAGTCTATTATAATGAAGAGAGAGCGAAACAGTATGATAAAAATACGCGAATACGAAAAATTCAACGAGAAATGAGCCTTCGTGCTTTAGAAATATTAGAAAAAAAACCACCTGCATTGTTTCTTGATTTAGGATGTGGAACAGGCCATTCGATGCAAGTAATTCTAGAAGCAGGTTTTGAAGGAAAAGGTATTGATATTGCAGATTCAATGCTTATTATTGCTAAAAAAGGAGGATTGGATGTATATAAAGCGGATTTTACTATAAAAATTCCATTTGAATCCAATATTTTTGATTTTATAATTTCCATTTCAACACTCCAATGGATATTTCACGGATTCAAACCAGATGTTATTCTCGAAAAAGGGAGAACTACAGCATCAGAAATCTATCGTGTGTTAAAACCGAATGGACGAGCAGTTATTCAATTCTATCCCAAGAATGATGAGCAATTGGAGTTAGCTGGAAAAATATTTAAAAAAGCAAAATTTCAAGTTACAAAAATAATAGACGATCCTGAGATTCCCAAAAGACGAAAATTATTTTTATTATGTTTAAAACAGAAATAAGAAAAAGAAAATTGATGGAGTTGAGCTGATGATAATCTCAGTTGTTATATTTCTCCTAATAATAGGAATGAGTTGTGTGATCGTTGGTGTTGGTGTTTATCTCTATATAATATCAAATTATCATCATAAAGCGGTAGATTGTGAAGTAATTAAAGAAGAACGATTCAAAATCCCGATAGAAACAAAGGAGGGAACTATTGAGTTAGAAGCAAAATTGTTATATTCGAAATATGTTCAAAATCCTTCGCCTTGTGTTATAGTCTGTCATGGATGGGGAAGTTCATTAGATGGACCACGATATCTTCAAGAAGCTTTAACTTTGCATGGATTTAGAGTCGTAGCTTACTCAGCAAGAGGGCATGGAAGAAGTGGTGGGAAGCGAATTTTCCCAGAAATCTACGAAGATTTCACGAAAGTCTTAGATTTTCTTTTTAAGGCTCCAGGTTTCGGCATTGACCCAAGTCGTATGGCAGTTATCGGACATTCTATGGGAGGTTCAACTGCTTTATTAAAGGCATATTTAGATGGACGGGTGAAGTTAGTAGTGGCAATGAGCACTGTCCATGATGTTTCAGAAACTTGGCGGAGAACATTTAATATTTTTTCAATAAAGTTTTGGGTCCTTCTTGGATTTAGATTATCTGGACTTCGATTAATTGTAACACCTGAGGAAAATTTATGGTGTTCTCCAAAATTCACGCTACAAAAACCATCGAAGACGAAGGTGTTCCTTATTCATGCAAAAGATGATGCAATCGTGGAATTTGATAATTTCCAAAAAAATGTTGACCTCCTCAAGTTACCGCCAGATCAGACGCTGGTGTTTGAACGGGGTGGGCATTCATTTTTTCACTTGGAATGGGTGATTACTAGCCAAATAATTAAATGGTTGAACACTTATCTTTAACCTTCTTCTTTTAAGATATTTCGCAGTCTCCAGATTTCAAAAGGGGGGCAGCCCTTAAAGAAGGTACCTTTATCTTTATATTCGGCGGCGCAATCACCCACAATAAATATTCGTCCTTCTAGTTTTTCGGGTACGGTTGGATTTTTCCCGATGATAAACGTTAAATCGCCATATTTCGTAATTTCATTCCGCTTAAGTAGCCCATCTAATCCTACCCGTGCCCATGCGAAACAGCCAGGTCGGCAGGCACCGCCGGCATACACGTGAATATTGGGGGCGATGCCAATAATATCGGTCGATGGTTTTAGAAATTGATGGGAGACTGAATTTAAAGGATCCCCGACCATTTGAATTTTATCAGTATCGATCTGACCGAGACCTTGTAGTGCAGCTAGCCGAAGATGGGTAATATCTGTCGGGGAAAATCCCATAAGGGTTGTAGCAACGGAATCAAGCGCAACCAGGTCAGACCCAGCTATACAAAGATTTAAGGTGAGTGGTTTTCCTAACGTAGGTCCTTGCCCTTCTAAGGCATAGCTACCATCGATTAGACCAAATCGTAGTTTATTTTTGATCATATGATTGATATCTATGAGTTTTTGATGAAGATCATCTTTATGATAAAGCATTTTAGCGTCTGGGGAAACTAAACCATGCTGATTTTTTAGAGAGAGGGAAATAATGGTTTGGTTATGTGTTTTTAGCCGTGGGACGCTAATAATTCCATTTATATCTTTAATTATACTTGGTAATTTTATTTTTGGATAAATAATTGCATCCTCAGATTTAAATTCAATATAGGACTCTTCGTCAAAATACAGAGGAATGCCACCGCCTTCTAAAACAGCTTCGTTCATACCAGATACTTCAAATGCTTTGCGAGAGGTGAAGGGAAAAAAGGGAGAATCTCCAACATAGACTTTCTCAGCGCCTGCAACAAAACACAGGTCAATTAAAGTTCGAATAACAATCGGATTAGTAGTTACCCCCGTTTCAGTCTTTAACGGGACAACCAGATTCGGTTTTAAAAGGATTTTTTCGCCAGCCCGAACAAATTTTTTAATACCACCAAGAAGTTCAATAGCTTTTTGAGCACATTTCGCAGGATCTTTCTCTTTTATGATGGAAACAGTCGAGATTTTCATACAATCATCTGATATGAATTTAGGGGAACTCAAGAAACAATAACTATTAACTATTAATAGAATTAAATATTAATAGAATTAACTATTAATTGAAAATTTCAATAGTTCAATAAAGAAGATTCGACGCACTGATTGAGAGGATAAAAATGAGAACAACTTTATTTTATGGCCCAGATTCCTCACCAAAGTTTGGGATTGGGGAAGAACCAATACCGAAACCTGAAAGAGATGAAGTGGTTTTTAAAGTAATGAGTAGCGCATTATGCGGTACAGATCTTCACATATTAGATGGGTCCTTACTTCGATCATCTAAGGGGCAATGGTTGGCATATCGGGATTTGCCAATTGTTATTGGGCATGAAGCCGCCGGGATTATTGAGTCAGTTGGAGTAAATGTTAAAACATTGCATGAAGTCGATCGAATTTGTACAGCACCAAACTATTCTTGTGGGACTTGCTTTTATTGTAGGCGAAATTTATTCAATTTATGCGATAATCGAGGAGTATTTGGTTTACATGCCCCTGGATTTCATGCAGAATATGGGATAGCGGATGCGAGGAGTGTTTATATTTTACCAAAAAAGATTGATTTTGATGTGGGATCTTTAATAGGCGATACACTTGGAACAGCGTATCATGCAATTAAGCGAATTAAAGTTCAACCTGGAGACATTATCGCAATTTGGGGATTAGGACCAATAGGAATAACCACAGCACAGATGGCTAACATCGTCGGAGCGGCAAAGGTTATTGCTTTTGATGTAGTTCCTGACCGAATTAAAACGGCTAAGAATGTAGGGATTGATTTATGTTTCAATTCTAATGATCTCGTAAAAGAAGCGTTGGAAAGGGCAGGATATACACAAGATGATTTGAAAACCGGTGATAAAGCTGCGAAGAAAATAGCGAATGACGCCATTCCGAAAAAAATTAAAGAAATAATTCCTGAAGGAGTCGATATTAGTATCGAGGCAACAGGATTGGATTTTGTTCTTGATCAAGCGTTTAGTGTCACGCGGAAAGGAGGAAAAATCTTGGTGGTTGGGATTCATAGTCAACCGTTTGCCCTACCAACCCTTGCCTTATCATATCGGGAGATTTCTTTAATAGGGACATTTTCTCATATCGCTGAAGAGAGCGAGGCGATGGTGAATTTATTAGAAGTAGGAAAAATCCAATTATCGCCATTAATCAGTCATTATTTCCCTTTAGAGGAAATTAATACAGCATATCAACTATTTATGGAACGGAAGACGAATAAAGTCATTCTTTTACCCGATCAGGAATATGCTAAAAAGAAATTGAAATAATTAATCTCATTTTTGAATCAACTTAGAATCCTTTTTCGGACATCCTTCATAATTTCTTCATTAGAATCCCAATCTACTGGTTGTTTCTTGGAATAATCTTCTAAATCTGAATTATAAGATCTAAAGGATAATTTCAAATTGAAGACCTTATCTAACAAATCAAGCACTGCTTTAATTGCAGTAAAATCGATTTTTTCGTATTCATTGGCTTCAGCAAGTATAATCCCACCGATTATATTATAAAGAGATTGGGCATATGTAACTATTAAACCACTTGTCCCGATTACCACGCCTTTTTGAAATAATTGAAGCCCTAACTCCTTATTTTGGTGGTTTTTTTCATCTATTTTAAAAAAATTTATAACTTTTTCAGAGGTCTGGGCAAGAAAAATGCGTGATTTTTGGGTAGAATGGGAAATTGGAATTGTGGAAATAGAAATGATAATGTGAGGGTTATAGGAGGAAATGAATTCTGCAAGTTTATCCGAGAGAAAATTAATTCCAATCGGTGATCTTGGTAGCCCTATTCCCGTAATAATAATAAAATCCCTCGTATTTTGAAAATTTTTTACCATATAAATCTCAATTTTAGCTAGTTCGATGGTTTTATCTTGCTCTTGGACTATGCAAATGGGTTCGAAATCAGAGTAATAATAACTCACAATTTTTTCAGCTTTTAATTCCTCTATGAGGTATTTCACGCAGTGCGGCCCTAAATCAGTGAGGTCTGACACCCCTACTATACAGATGGGATCTTTAAGCGTTTTTAACTGGCTGAGATCTTGAAAAGTTTGTTGTAGAATTTTCGGTTCAAAAGGTTCATCCACAAACATGCGATCTATCTCGACCCTAAAATGGAAACTTTCCGAGGTTTGAAATACATAGCTATGCCAATCAGTAAAATAATACTATAGAATATCATAAAGAAATGAAAGCTTGGAATTGATGACTCACCAGTTAGCTCAATACGCACTGTAAGACCATAGGAGCCAATACTAAAACCATCAACAGTTACGTTAATGTAATAAAAGCCATCCGAATTGCATGTAATTTGCACGGATTCGGTTTTATTCGTATTCGGACCGTCACATTTTATCAATTGCTGGGATGGATTATGAATAGTGAGGATAAGAGTCTGTGTCGTATGATTTATCACTACCAATAACACCTCATTTTTTGAGCAATCTACTTTATAAAATGCATCGGACTCTACAATTTCAGTAAAAGTTCCGGGCAATTTCTCGTCTGCATCGCCAAAGCCAGTTCCGGCTCCAATTGCAATTGGCTGTAAGAAAAGAGATGTAAAAAGAAAAAGCAGACCATATATCAATATAATTCTTGTACTCAATTGTCTTTGCAATTTATATTTCGCCTCATTTTATAAATAGAATGTTTTTTATCATGATAATAAATTTATGTGTAAATTCATTAATTTTCCAAATGTAATAGGTTTTTTAATGAGTACCAAATTAAGAATTCCTTAAATCATTATTTTTGATTGTTAAACTCTTGAACGGCTTCGAAAGTGGCAACAATATTCGCAGGTGGAACCTCGGGAGTAATATTATGGATCGTGCTCCAGATATAGCCACCCCCGGGTGAAAAAATTTCGAGTAATTCTGTAACATGTTTTTTTATTTCAGGAGGAGTCTTCCGACTTATAACATTACGGATATCTGCGCCACCACCCCAAAAGGTTATGTCATCGCCGAATCGTTCTTTTAAATTTTTAGGATCCATATTTTTGACATTAATTTGCACAGGATTCAGGATGTCTATGCCGCATTCTATGAAATCGGGGATGAATGGGTAAATTGAGCCACAGCTGTGAAAAAAAATCTTCATCCTGCTATGCTTTTTAATGTAATCACATATCTCACTCAATCTTGGTTTAAAGAGTTTTCTAAAAATTAGTGGAGAGAAAAAGGGACCGTTATTACCTCCAAGATCATCACCGATCCAAATGATATCAATAACGTCCCCAACATATTTACAAACAAATGTAAGTGTGGCAAGATTAAAATCTAATATTTTATCAAGTAATTTTTCAACTTTGGCGGGATTTCGGATAATATCAATTAAGAATTTATCCATCCGTCGCAGTGAATAGCCCAATTCAAATAGCCCCCCTCCTCCACCTATTAGTAAAGCTTTTTTTGTCTTTTCCCGGAGAGTTTTAGCATTCTCTCTTAATTTTTGCCAAAATTTTTTTTGATTGATATTATCAAATGGGGCAGAGGGACATTTGTACCATGGCGTTTTTTTCAAATCGGTCCAAAGGCTCGAGAAATCCTCTGGATATCCTTCCAGATATGGATAATACATCGGATCAAAAAAAAATCCAAGTTCAGGCATTTTAGCAATAGTGATCTCATCTTCTTTTATTTCATAATATCCTTTGTTAAGTTCAGGTTTGAACCATGCGGGATATTGCGCTTGTATGCCGTGGACATTAACATCATACCAGTCTGCATCATTTACATTGAAGGTCCTGCCAATATCTAAAGCATCTGGTTGAAATCGATCTAGTATTGCATCCTCCGGGCGTGCTAATTGTTGTAAGACATCATAAATGCGAGTGTGTCCGGAATTTATACCTAGATACGCTTTCAGCTTGTGATACGCTATTGCTGAAATTCCTGAAACAGCGGTAGATCCGAAATCAATGGGTACCTTATCAGATTCTTTATGGTGAATTGCCGTCATTATCCGATCTCGAGAAGACATGATTTCAAACTTGTTATCTTCTGAATTTATTAATTTAGACACCTCTTGAAATGCACTTTAAATTAATATATATTTATTTAATAAATAATTATATATGGCAATTAGAAGAGAAAAATAAAGAATTTCTAAAGAGGAATATACTTGGTAGAAGGTAATCGAATGAAAATTTTGGTTAAAGAAATTCGTGGTAAATTTCAGAATGAAATTAAGGGAGGAAGGACAGAATGAATATTGGTAAATTTATTGTACTTGATGGAATTGATGGATCTGGCACCACTACGCATACGAAAGCATTAAAGGGATGGTTGAAAAAACAAGGCTATTCGGTTGTATTAACAGAAGAGCCAACCAATCGTAAAATTGGATCTTTGATTAGAACCATGATTAAAACCAAAGAAACGTCTTCGACTATGGATGCTTTATTATTTGCAGCAGATCGCCTCGATCATTTAGCAAATGTAATCGAACCCGCATTAACTGCAGGTAAAATTGTAATTTCAGATAGGTACTTCGAATCTTCAATTGCTTATCAAACGGTGGCAGGTGTGGAAATGAATTGGGTAATGGAACTCAATAAATTTGTGAAAAATCCAGATCTCACGATTATTCTAGATATTGAGCCAGAAATTGGATTGGCCAGAAAGGCGAAAATTGAGGGTAAGTTTGAGGAGCCCTCATTCCTTCACAAGGTTCGGGAAATTTACCTCCAACGCGCCAGATCTCAACAATATCCGATCGTTAAAACCAATCGATCTATAGCTGAAGTTCAAAAATATATTCAGGAACTCATCCAAGCAAGTCTTAAATAAATTATAAGAGGTATGGATGTATTTTTAATTCATAAAGAGAATTGTATAATTGGCGATGAGGATCCTCATACTTCTGATTTTCAATATGATGATTGCATGGGCGGTCTGAGCCTTTTTTTAAATAAAACTAATTCCCAAAGCCAGAGATGATTATCAGCTCAGAAATATCCTTCTTATGTTATTCATTAATTATTTATTTGTAAGAATGAGTTTTAAGATCGTCTGAATACTAATTCAATAACAAATAAAAAGAAGGAAAAATAAATGAACAACAATGATGATAAAATCTAAGAAAAAAAAATAAATGAAGAGTAAAGGAGTAATACGCGTAAGTGAGGTGTTGAAATGTCGTATAAGATGCCAAAGCTTGAAGATAGGAAGCTACTGTGTCCTCGTTGCGGATCTCCGCTGATGGACATGGGAAAATTCCTTAAATGTCCGCTGTGTGGGTATTCTAAATCACATGAAGCGGAAATACGTACGGTTATAAAATACGCAGAGCCAGATGCAGTGAAAAAAAAGGTAGAACCGAAAATTTTTCAAGTCTTACCATCCGGATTGAGCGCAGCGACCCAATTAGAAAGTGATGGAGTATATTTAGTTACCGATCCGGAAAAGAATACGATATGGCTCTGGAAAGGAACGGAAAGCAAACACAAGGATGTTTATAATGCGGGAACTGCAGCAACGAAGCTAAAAGCCTCAGAGAAATTGTATTCTGCAAGTTTGGTTCGTGTAGAGGAAGGTGACGAACCACCAGAATTTCCTAGCGTTTCCGGAAAGACAGCAATAAGTAAAGAGATGATATCTGAAGCGCAAGAAGCTTTAACGGTCGAGCCACCGCCCGAAGGACAAGCAAATATTTATTTAATCGATAAAGGGGAACTGAAGAAAATTGATCAACCCGTATTTACAACGGGCGATAGTTATTTAGTAGATGCGGGGGCGAAAATCTGGATTTGGATTGGAGAACATGCCAGTGTCGATGAGAAATTCTCAGCGGCGCATTTATCTACAGTGATTGATGTATCACGCAGAGGCACACCGAAAGTTATCTCAGTAGAGCAGGGAATGGAAC
>Ga0307375_10006449_pt1 | contig 10834 bp, 9 predicted proteins | sample TR1MG_FD_202531 | JGI IMG/M metagenome (GOLD analysis project Ga0307375, IMG submission 202531) | Soil microbial communities from Risofladan, Vaasa, Finland - TR-1 | ecosystem: Environmental > Terrestrial > Soil > Coastal area > Acid sulfate soil | place: Finland: Risofladan, Vaasa | collected...
GAAAGCTATCGAAATCTTGCCTAAGTACGACTTCATCCTAGTCCATCTCGAAGGTACTGATGAAGTCTCTCATGATCACATGGTAAAAGAAAAACAAGAGACTCTGGAACGTATAGATCCGATGATTGGGTGGGTTTACGACCATCTTCCTGAAGATTGCTTCCTTGTGGTGTTATCAGATCATACAACAAGCACTGAGCTAGGGGAACATACAGCAGACCCGCCTCCTATTATGATTACAGGCCCATCCGTCTTCAAAGATGAGGAGGGAATGTTTACTGAAAGAGCTGCCCGTAAAGGTATGCTGCATCGCATTCGCGGAAATGACATTCTTCCAATTTTATTAGATTATATGGATAAAACCAAGAAATTTGGAGCCTAATTTCTAAAAAAAAAGGTTAATGGCCCAAATTTACAAGCCAAAGAATTAAAGTTATTAATACACCTGCCAAAAGGACTTTGACGCCCATCCAAACCACATTTTCTTTCGAGATTCTACCTAAGAACATGCCTAAGAAGAAAAGCATCGTTAAATTAATACTGATTGAAATGTAAAATAGTATATTAAACTGAGCACCACCTCCAACGCCGAAGAAGAATGGAAGGATACCGATAATTGAAGCAAGTGCAGGAGATAGCCCATCAATTAAAGCAGAGAAGATGATAGCGAACCTTGAAGCTCTCGCTTGAATAGAATGCGATAAATCAGTCATCATCGATCGCTCCAGCTGTTTTAGTTCGCGTTTTCTTTCTGCGCTTTCTGCCAAATAGGCACCCCAAAGTCCTGAAATGCCCATAGCTAATGCGCCTGCAAGAACTGCTACGATAACAATTGAGGGATCTGTAACCCCTGCAATGAAAAATCCAATGATGAAACCAAGAGTAGTTAATGCCCCATCAAAAGCGTTCATTATAAAATATCTTCTGGCTATTTCGCCCACTTCAGTAATTTCTGCGTAAGTTCTAATTCGATTGGCATATCTTTTAAAAAAGCCTTGCTTTTTTTTAGGGGGTTCCGTACTCATTTAGTAATAAATGCCTCCCAAACAATGTAAATACAATTGATCTTTTATCTTAACTCTCATTTTATAGCATAGTCCTTTAATTAAAGAAATAAATTAATAAAAATTTCATCAACCTTGGCTTCTCTTATGCGAGCCCAGTCATTTTTAATCGCAGGAAATATATATTCTTGGAGCCGCTGCTGGAATGTGTTCTTATCCATACTTTGTTCCAAAATTGAAAGAAAATGTTTTAATATACTATTTAAATTGACTTTCATTTCTTCTTCGTCCAATTGGGCGAGCTTCATCATGTCTGCGGTTCCTTCTTCAAATGCCATTTTAGAAATATCTAGCTCTGCCCCATCAGCTAACCCCAAGCGGGAAAATTCAGGAAATTTCGCTAAAGTTTGTAAAAAAGTTTGGTATACATCAATTAAATCCATCATATAAGCGGATTTAGCCACTTTTTTAGCCATTTCCCACTGTTCGGCAAGCATATCGAGCGTTTCTTCAAAAGATTTGAAAGTATTTATATTTCCATCCCAATTGAGTTTCTCGAATCCTTGTTCCTCTGGAATTTCAAAAGTATCATTAAAACTATCTTTTATAACATTTAACTGTTCATGGAGCATTGGTGCGCTATCTTCTTTATCAGCAGCGCCAATATATAATAAACCTCTATCATCGATATAAACGAATCGAATTCCGGACATATCTATGTTGTCTACGCCTTTATCCGCCAATTCGGCTTGGGCAAATCCATATAAGGCACTTAAAAATCCGGAAATTAACGCTTCATCGATTTTAATTTCATACGATTTACTAAAAATTGCACGCCCACTAAGTTTCTCGATGACATAAACTGTATGAAGCAAGTAATAGAGCTCTCCACGATTTTCAAATCTTTTAACGGTAGAACTTACTATAGAAACTAATTTGATAAAAATATATAAAATTTCTTATTTTTATACGTATTAAATTCGACATTCATCGAATTTCATAATAATCATTATTTCTCATAACTCTTTTATTTAGCTCTAATAAATTAGACATTCATCGAATTTCATAATAAGTATTATTCCTTAAAACTCTTTTATTTTGCTCTAATCGATCCAAATGTTTTAATATGGTAACTTTTTCCCATGCATAAACCCAAGGATCTACGAGATACTTAGGACCGCCATATATGAGTCCCAGATTTGTCAACGAATCAAGTGTTTGTGGTTCTGAGGTTTCCAGAGTCTTTAGAATTGCATGATCGCGCATAGATATAATTTGCAAATATTGATCAAGTTTTTTCTCGAATTGAGCGTGAGAAAAAGAACCCATTTCGTGTCCAGTAGCATAATTTTTAATTTCTAGGTTCGCAATGTCTCGAGAATACTTGATAAAGGCATCAATATCTGAATCCGTACCTCCGTACCAGGGACCAAATGGCGTTAGATCAATATCACCCGTGTAGATTAAATTCTCGCCTGGGAAATATACACAGCAGAATCCCGCCGAATGTCCAGGAGTATGGATGAATTCGAATTCAGTCTCACCGCATTGCCAAAGTTTTCCATACTCATAGGTTCCATCTAAGCGACAAGTGGATAAATACCAAGCATGATTCCGTGAAGGGGAATAGGGAGTTTTTGGAGCGGTAATTTGGGTCGTGTAATGAAGCCAATCATCAATTGCCTTTTGTCCAAGAGCTTGGTAAATTCCGACGCGTTTTAAGATGTTAGAACGATTCATAAAACACTCGGCTTCGATTTTATTGATATAAATTTTTGAACGATAAAAGAGATAATTGTAATGGATATGATCATAGTGATAATGCGTATTAAATACGTATTTTATTTTATTTTTTCTTAGAAGGTCCAAGTAAATGGCTTTATCAGACCCTGGGTCTATTATAGCTTTTATTTTATCATCAATAAAGATAGAACGGCAGTAAGGAAATTTTGATTTAAATTTACCAGGAAGAATTGTTATTTTACCAAATTTTTCCAAATACATTCAGACCTATCGCTTTAAAAGATTCTATCTGCTTCACTTTTTTCAAATAATTCAAAAATATTCGCGGGCGGTTTATCATCCTTGACTTTAATCATAGAAATAGCTTCTTGGGGGCAGTTAGTTGCACAGACTCCACATCCAATGCAATTTTCTTTGATAATTTCAATATATTCATCGCTTAAATCTTCTTTTACCGGATAATGATGAAATAATGCGTTCATCGGGCAAATTTGCACACATTTGTTACAGAGTTTACATTGTTGCGCATCAATTTGCGGAAAAAAATTAGATTTCACATAGGCTCGTGGATGGCGGGTTTTAATCACAGTGTTGAGTATACCACAATGACAGGGACAGCAATTACATATCAGAATTGGAGTTGCGGAAGTATTCATTATTGTATGCACTAATCCTTCCTTTTCAGATTTTTCTAAAAGTGCTAAAGCTTCTTCATACGTCAGTTTCTGCCCCCAACCACGTTCAATTACCCAATCGGCTCCAACATCTAGAGCCATACAATTGCTAGTGCTCGTCCGTTCGCAGACATTCCCAAGTAGTGCATTGTGAGTTCGGCATGCACATTTGACGACAGCCCAATTATGAGCCATTTTAACATAGTCTTTCACAACTTCAAAGGGTAAGATTTCATGTTCAGGTTTCAAGGTTTCATTAATTTTTATAGTTTTTTCTACTGGAGCGGTAGAGGGGAGCGCTCGGAAGAATGGGGTTTTGCTTGCGATTAATTCATTCAGAAATCCTTCCTCCGCGACCTGATCGAATATTTGCCCCACTTTTATTAAATTTTCCTTTGTATCGTGGGAGCTGATATAATAAAATTCAAATAATCCGGGAACAATGGGAAGCAACGCATACGTTCCAAAGACTTTCATCACTACCCCTTTTTCAGCCAAGGGTTCTAAAAGGTCTTTAACTTCTGTCTTAGTCAAGCCAGAACGCTTCGCGAGCTCCTTGGGGGTAAGTTGATCAAAGAAGGGTTTTTTAAAGACGCTCAGCAATTTTGCTTGCTCAGGAGAATAAACAATTTTTACGAGTTCTAAGGACTTCTTGGAAATCGGGAATTTAATTGGATATTCACGATTCATTGCTTTAATCATTTCAACATAGGGCGAGTCTTCTTCCTTAATTTTCATTAAATAAATCTCCAAGGATTAAATTAGAGTCAATATCTTACTATCAATATTTTTTATTAATTTTTGGATTGAAATAGATAAATTCTAATTAAGTTATATTTTCATTATTACTCAATTTACATTCGAAAAGATGATAGGATAATGAAACTGCTTATACTGCATTCGGATGGATTTGCCTTCCAGACTAAAAGTAAAGTACCTGGAGCGATAGCAGAAGAAGTGGGTGAAAATGAACATTCACTTGAAATAAAAGCTAAGATCCTTGTAGTTTTCACGACAGTCGAGAAGAAGGATGAGAATGATCCGGCCAAGGCAACTGAATTGGCAGTGGATGATATTGAAAAATTAGCTAAGGAACTTGGAGAGAGTCGAATTGTTGTTTATCCATATGCACATCTGAGTTCCTCCTTAGCCTCCAGTAAAATTGCGATACAAATTGTGAATGCGATGAAAGAGGCACTTTCCAGCAGAAGTTTTGAAACATATAAGACTCCATTTGGCTGGTACAAGTCTTTTCAATTAAACTGCTTGGGACACAATCGGGCAGAAAGTTTAAGGAGTATAGATGTTGAAGCGGGCATTGTAAAAGAAGAAGAAAAGCCAAAACGACGTGAAGGGGAGCGTTCTCAATTTTATATTTTAACTATTGATAATAAATTAATCCCTTTTCAAGAATTCGATTATAAAGATAATCCAAATCTAAAACTTTTCATGGATTATGAAGTTTCAGGATCGCGTCTTGTGACAGAAGAGCCGCCACATACCAAGCTCATGAAGAAATTAGAATTAGCCAATTACGAGCCACGTGCAGATCCAGGGCATTTACGCTGGTATCCGAAAGGAGAGCTAATTCGGAACATTTTGATTAAATATTTATATGATAAGGTGACGGCTTTAGGGGCGATGCCAATTGAAACGCCGGTTATGTTTAATATTGATCATCCAATCATTCAAGAGCATCTATTAAAATGGGCGGAACGCCAGTATTTGGTAAAATCAGGAGAAAAAACGCTTTTTTTGCGATTTGCAAGTGATTTTGGGCAATTTTTCCTTCTATCAGATCAATTAATGAGTTATAAAAATTTACCTCTACGAATCTATGAATTAACAAAATATAGTTTCCGAAATGAGCAGAGTGGTGAAGTAGTTGGCTTACGTCGGCTACGTGCCTTCACGATGCCTGATTTACACACGCTTTGTCATGATATCGATCAAGCAATTGAAGAGTTTAATAGACAATTTGAGCTTTGTTGTGAAGTAATGCGCGATGCAGAGATTGATTATGAGATTGCATTCAGAGTAGTCCAAGAATTCTGGGATAAGAGAAGGGATTGGATTCTTTCCTTAATCAAGAAAATCGGAAAGCCTGCTTTAATAGAAATCTTCCCAATGCGAACAGCCTACTGGATAATGAAATTCGAATTTAACTTTGTAGATTATCTAGGTAAAGCCGCAGCTCTTCCCACAGTTCAAGTAGATGTAGATATGGGGCGGCAATATGACATTAATTTTATCGATGAAAAGAACGAAAAAAGGCATCCAATCATATTACATTGCTCACCTTCTGGTGCTTTAGAGAGGATCGTGTATGCTGTGCTAGAAAAAGCCTATATTTTACAGAAAAGAGAGAAAAAAGCCCCCTCCATACCATTTTGGCTTTCTCCGGTGCAAGTGAGAATAATAACAATCTCCGATAATCATCTTGAATTTGCAAAGACGATTTTAGAGGAATTAGAAAAATATCAAATCAGAGTTGATCTTGACGACCGTGGAGATACAGTTGGGAAAAAAATTCGTGAAGGTGAGATGAATTGGATACCATATATTATTGTTATTGGCGATCAGGAATTAAAAACCAAAAAACTTACGGTGCGAGTTCGTGAAACAGGAGAAAGAGATGTTAAATTTACTTTACAAGAATTCATTGACCTTTTAAATAAGAAATTCAAACCAGATGTGAGATTAAAACTACCTATCCCATTCAGACTGGTGAGCACAAGTCCAAAATTTGCATAATTTAGTTAAAATTACCTATTGTCTTTTGAACGGCATCTTAAATTGAGATGAATTTGAAAAGCTAGAAACACAAAATAGAAGAGTATTATCCATAAATAATGGTAGTCAATAAGGACAATTGACACGATGGCGAATATTCCAAAGAGAATTTCAAGAAGTTTCATATTTAAAGATGCATAATAAGTCCTTGCAAACCAACATTGCCTTTTTCGAAAGTCGGGAATTTCGGTAATTTCTTTCGGAGGATTTGGTAAAAAACCGCCTATGGGTTCGCTATAAAAAGGCGCGAAAATGGCAGTCCCCCAATCGATTAAATCTGTAAGAATATGAACCACTCCACAAATTCCAAGAACCAGTATCAGAGGAAAAAAAATACCTATAATTAAGAGACAGATATAAGGAATGATAGAATGGGAAATTAAACGCCGATGATTATTATTTTTTGCGTACTTGGACAGGACAAAGTCGAGATCTATTAAAAAAGGGAAAAGAACTACTAAACAAAATTTAAAAAAATCTAGAGTAGGTAAAAAAAGCATTGCAATAATGATGCCTTGTGAAATATGTACATGAATATGCAGACCTATTCACCGAGTTTAAATTCCTTATGAATTGCCTGAACTGCATTTTTTGCATCCTTTGATTCTACAGCAATGCTGACATTTATTTCACTTGAACCTTGTGCTATTGCTCGTACATTAACCCCTGATTTTCCTAAAGCAGCAAATATTCGGCCTGCCACTCCAGGAGTATAGGCCATTCCCGCGCCAACAATAGCAATAAGAGCGATATTATTTTCCAATTTAATATTAAACCATTGAGTTCCGAAGAATCGAGATTTTCTTAAAGCTTCTCGTGCAATTTCACCTGATTTACCCTCTACCAGAAAGGTTATATTATTTTCTGATGATCCCTGGCTAATCATCATAATATTAACACACGCTTCGCCAAGAACATCAAAAACTTTTGCCGCGGTTCCTGGTAAAGATACCATCGCATCACTCTCTACAGTCATCATTGCTGCATCTTGTACAGAAATTGCTTTTACAATTCCAGTTGACGTTTCTTGAGCTGATTCGACGACCGTAAATTCTGCTTTATCCGGGTGATCAAAATTCCGCAGATGAATGGGAATTTCCTTTTTTTCCATCGGGAAAATGCACAAAGGATGAAGAATTTTCGATCCAAAAAAGGCGAGTTCGCGGGCTTCTGCATAAGAGATATGGTGAATAAGTTTTGCTTTAGGTTCAAATTGCGGGTTTGCAGTGAGTAATCCATCGACGTCTTTCCAAAGAATAACAAGTATATTTCTTCGGGGAATCTGAAGACTGTATGCAAGCAGAGTAGCTGTTAAATCACTACCACCGCGTCCTAAGGTGGTTGTATAGCCATCCTTATCTGCCGAAATATAACCAGTTACCACAGGATATTTATTTTCTTGGAGTACGGGTTCGATTTGCTCCTGAATTGTCTTTGCAGTGCGATCGAAAAGCGGCAAACCGTTATTAAAGGCACTATTGGTGAAAATTAATTTATCGCCTGAGAAAAATTCAACGGATTCGCCTCTTGCTTTCAAATAGACGTAATAGATGTAAGTAGAAAGGCGCTCGCCAAAGGACATAATAAAATTAAGAGAACGGGGAGTAAGACCAATTTCCCATACACCAAATAGAGTATTTGAAAGGCGCTTCAATGATTTATCAATATAATTGATTGCTTCAGATTTGAATTGCTCATTAGAGATAACTTCATTAATTAAATCGACATGTTTCCGTCTAAGGAATCCGATTCTTTCCTCAACTTCAAATTTATGATTAGCAATATCTTCAGCTGTCTCTAATAAATAATCTGTTACCTTCGAGAGTGCCGAACAAACAAAAATTAATTTGCTATTTTTAAATTTCTCAATAATCTTTATCGTTTTCTCAAAAGAATTTGAATCCTTTAAGCATGATCCGCCAAATTTATGAATAACTAAGTCTTGCATTAAGATTCCTCATTGATATTCGTCGCTCATCTCAAAATTAGATAGTAAAATAATCTGGAACTATTTAAAGATTTTTAAATGGAGTTAATGAAAATTCTCGATTCGATATCGGATTTCGGCATGGGTAATTTAACTGCCCTCTTTAAGGATTTGTACTGCTTTGGAAACTCCTAAATAATAATCTAGCTGGTCTGCTAATTTATATAACATTGGAGGTCTCTTCTTTTTCGCATCTCTTACGCGGATTACCTCAGATGCCATAGTAACACGTTTTATGCTTCGTAGATATTTATCCACTTCATTCTCTAACAGTCTAATTAGATTGGGGATCTCTTCCTTATTTGATATCACTTCAATCTCTCCAGTTGCCTGAGATTTTCCAGATTCTGCTTCCTCATCCTCTTCATCTTCAGTTTCATCTTCGTCTTCCGCCTCAGTCTCATCAATTATCTCGTTGGACTCCTCTTCCCCTTCAATTTCTGAATTAGTTTTGTTTTCTTCCTCATCTGAACCTGCAAATTCGTTTTCATCAATTTCTTCGTCAATTTCCTCTTCAATGTCTTCTGCTTCTTCCTTTTTATGCGGTTTAATTTCCTTTGTGGATAATTCTGCTTGAATCTCTCCAATCAGTTTGGTAATACTGACTTTTTTTCTTGCGATATCAATTACTTCGGGGATTTGTGCCTGGTTAATAGCGTTTTCATCTTTCAGTTCAGCAATTACTTGGTCTCTTTTTTCTTTTAGAGACAGAAGAATATCCCAATTTTTCATATCTTCTTTGAGATCCCAGGAAAGGTTTTCGATTACATTTTTGATGGGACGTTTAGGGTGGTCTTCAGATATATGTAGGCTTCCTAAAATGAGATCCTTAAAAGGCTTATTACAAATGGAACATTTACAGGAAATTAAGTAGCGATCTTTTTCTATTCGACTTAATAATTCATCTACTTTCAAACTCATATTAGATCCAATCTCCTGTGCTTAGTTTGGTGGGTAAATAATTTTCAGTTAAATATTCAAATCCATGAGAAGACAACGCTTGAATTTCTGCTTTACGTCTGAGACGTAACATTAACTCCAAATCTTCGACCCAATTGAGATTTTTTTGGACAAATGGTTCTTTCAACATTTCCTGAGTTCTCTTGATATCAGCAGGTTTCATCTTCAATCGGCAATTATCAGGGATATTATACTGATCTAAGTCACGAGAGAGTACACCCAATAACTTTAATTTAGGAGTTGCGAGAAATGGAGATTCATAACTAAGTCGCTTGGAGCCTCGAAGATAAACACTAAAAATATAATGCCCGTATGGGTCAGAATCCACAAGGCAAAAGCATGGAAGGTCTAACTCTTTTGATAGCTGACGAAGGAACATCCGGGTTGCAATATCGGCACTTCCCTTCCCAGTTAATAGAATACAAGGATAATCTTTCCACCATGTGGCTTCACTCAAACGAATCAAAGCAGCATCTTTTTCCACCACCAAAATAAATTCTGCATCAGATTCAACAATCTCAATACGATCAAGAAATGGTGAAATGGCCCATCCGCCAGTCCCGAGTTCTTCTAAATTGATTAAGTGTCCCGTACTTGTATCACGAATTTTCAATCGTCCTATACAGGCGCCTTTTGCAGATGCGACTATATGGGTGGAGTTACGGATAACTTTCACCATAGCAGCTAAATCTTCAATGGATTTATCACTATATTTTTGATCTTCAAAGAGCTCTACGTCATTGTAGTAGATTTCTCTTTTTGTTGCATGGATATCTTTTGATAATAATTCATTCACTATATCAATTAAGCGCATAAGTCTTGTAGAATCCAAAACGCTCGCCAAACTATGAAATAGACGTTTTGTTACTTTATCACCTAAAAGTAACAAATCATTAGCCTCATCCCATATGATATTTGAGCTGCTACGTGATGGAATTTCGAACAGGGGTTTTCCTGATTCCATAACCTGAGTTAAAATAGATTCTGCCGTCTGGAGGATTCTTTGATGAGTAGTGTTTGTGGATGCATTATCGACTTGAACCACATTATCATCAAATTTAAGCTCGACTTTCGCTGCTTCTTTCCGAGCTTTTTGTAGTTTATGGATTTTAAGAAGTTTGGCTGGAACTTTTTTCGGTTGTTTTAGTTTTTCTTTTAAGGCTGAATCCGCCTCTAGAGTTGGAGATTCTTTAGAAGGCGTGTCTTCTTTGGGTTTATAAGTAGTTAAATCTTGGTTTACTTTTTTTGACGGGCTGGTCGTTTTTTTTGTTGTTTTTATAGCTTTGGGCATAAATTTCCACCTATTCTTGATTTTTTACACGTTGATAAACCGCGTTTCCCTCTCTTTTTCTATTCTCAAGAATTCCTTCATCAATTAAATTATCAATAGAAGTTTGAACAATTTCTATGACAAAATCATCTTTTTGGGTTAATTTACCACCTTTAATATTTGAAAATTTCATTTCCAAAGTATCATCTAGAGTAAAATCTTTTTCCGGTAAAGAATCTTTGATATCAGGATATATAACACGCCAAAATTTCGGTTCTTTTTCCTTTTTTATAATTTCAGAGAATGCTGATGCAGCACCTGTTTTAACTCTTGAGATGCCCTTCTTCTCTGTGGAGCTTGTTTTTAAATCATCAATGAAAGCTGTTTTTTGATCGACAAAACT
>Ga0307375_10006450_pt1 | contig 10832 bp, 7 predicted proteins | sample TR1MG_FD_202531 | JGI IMG/M metagenome (GOLD analysis project Ga0307375, IMG submission 202531) | Soil microbial communities from Risofladan, Vaasa, Finland - TR-1 | ecosystem: Environmental > Terrestrial > Soil > Coastal area > Acid sulfate soil | place: Finland: Risofladan, Vaasa | collected...
TCCTCGATCATGAAGAGTGGTGGGTCGCGATCGTCATTGCGGCGCTCTTTTCATTTCTCGTGAGCCTCGTCATCCGGAACATGGCCGGCGGACCCTCAATCGCCGTCGGTTTGACGGCTACCGCACTCGTCATACTCGGCATATCGCTCTACTTCATATTCACCGGTGTCTACATCAACCTGTTGACGCCGACTGTCTCGGTCGCGCTGACATTCGTCATCCTGACAATCATCAAGTTTCTGCGCGTCGGCAGGGAGAAAGCCTTCCTGCGAAACGCCTTCAACCACTACCTGTCGCCTGATGTCATTACTCAGATCGTCAACGATCCGAACAGCCTCTCCCTCGGCGGTAAGCGAGCGGAACTCACCGCCCTTTTCACCGACGTGCAGAAATTCTCGACGCTTTCGGAGCAGATGGACCCGGAAGATCTGGTCCGGCTGCTCAACCGGTATCTGGGGGAAATGAGCGACGCGATACTTGCGGAGCGAGGTACCATCGACAAGTACGAGGGCGATGCGATCATTTCCTTCTTTGGCGCGCCGGTGAACATCGGAAACCACGCGGTGAACGCCTGTCGTTCAGCGCTGAAGATGAAGGAGCTGGAGGCAAAGATGAACATCGAGTTTCTCGAAACCAAAGCCTCGCCTTCCGCGCTGCTCACTCGAATCGGAATAAATACCGGGGAGATGGTCGTCGGCAACATGGGCACGCTCAACCGCATGGACTACACCATGATGGGAAACAACGTCAACCTTGCCGCGCGGCTCGAAGGGGTAAACAAGCAGTACGGTACCTGGATTCTGATCAGCGAAGCGACCTACCGTGCCACCGATCGCGCATTCTCGATCCGCAAGCTCGACCGGGTTCGAGTCGTCGGTATTTCCGAACCGATTCGTCTGTACGAGCTGATCGGAGAACGCGAAACAGTCGACCAGGACGAAAAGATCATAAACAAGCTTCGACTGTTCAACGGAGGGCTGAATCTCTTCGAGGAGAAGAAATACCCTGAGGCCGAAAGGGAATTTCAGAAAGTCGTGGAACTCTATCCTGAGGACGGCCCGACGAAGTACTATCTGGACCGCTGCCAGGCGTTCCGGAAGAAGCCTCCGGCGCCGGAGTGGGACGGCGTGTTCAACCTCGCGACGAAATAGTCGCCGGTCCGTGCCCATGGGCAATAAAAAAGCAGGAGACGGCGATGAACCCGTCTCCTGCTTAACATGATTCCGAACCAGGCAACGCAAGATCCGGAAACCACCACCACGGAGTGACAGTGAAGAGCAGTCATGCACTCACTATCATACCAAACCCACATCTCGATATTAATATACATGATGGCTTTAGTCAAGTATTATTTGCCAATTGACGAACGCCACCGGGACCCCCTATGTTTGTGGCCATGACGAAGAAGAGCGTACCGTTCTCCCGGGAGTTCGCCGAAGGGCTCGCTGAGAAGTATCCCACACCGTTTCACATCTACGACGAGAAGGCGATTCGGGAGCACGCGCAACGGTTCCGACGCGCCTTTTCCTGGGTACCCGGCGGTTTCCGCAATTTCTTTGCGGTCAAGGCGCTCCCGAATCCGGCAATCATGAGGATTCTTCGTGAAGAGGGGATGGGTTTCGACTGCAGCTCTCTTCCCGAGCTCGTCCTTGCAGAACATGTGGGTGCCGGCGTCGGTGAGATCATGTTCACTTCCAACGACACGCCTGCATCCGAATACCGAAAGGCCGTGGAAGTCGGCGCGATCATCAATCTCGACGACATCTCCCACATTGAATACCTCGAGAAGGAGGTCGGTCTGCCGGGGCTCGTCTGTTTTCGATACAATCCGGGTCGGCTGAAACAGGGCAATGCAATTATCGGGAAGCCGGAGGAGGCGAAGTACGGCTTTACCCGGGAGCAGATGATCGAGGGCTATCGCATTGCCCAACGGAAAGGATGCACGCGGTTTGGCATTCACACTATGGTGGCTTCAAACGAGCTTAATCCGGACTACTTCGTCGAGACGGCACAGATACTTTTTGACCTGGCGCTCGAGGTCCATAAAAAGACCGGTGTTCGCATCGAGTTTGCCAATCTCGGCGGAGGCATTGGCGTCCCCTACCGACCCGAGGAGTCGGCGGTCGACTACGAGCGGGTTTCAACCGGAATTCGCGCGCTCTACGAAAAGAGCATTGCCGGGACCGCACTCGATCCGCTTCGCATTGTCATGGAGAACGGCCGGGTGGTTACGGGGCCCTACGGATACCTGGTGAGTCGCATCATTCATCGGAAGAGCACCTACAAGGAGTACGTGGGCCTGGACGCCAGCATGGCGAACCTCATGCGTCCGGGCATGTACGGCGCCTATCATCACATCACCGTCCTCGGGAAGGAACAGGAAGCGGCCGATCATACCTACGACGTCACCGGGAGCCTGTGTGAGAACAACGACAAGTTTGCGATTGATCGCAGGCTGCCGGAAGTCCGGATCGGTGACTTGATTGCGATCCACGACACCGGCGCGCACGGACACGCGATGGGGTTCAACTACAATGGAAAACTGCGGTCGGCCGAACTTCTCCTGCGAAGCGACGGATCGGTTCAGCAAATCCGTCGGGCGGAGACTCTTCAGGACTACTTTGCGACGCTTGATTTCTTTGGAAATTAGACCAGGCGGGGATTACGACCAGGTACTTTTCAACCGATCGTAGAACAGAGTTTCATTCGTGCTCTTATATCCGTCCATGCGGGAGATTTCATCGAGTCGGCGGAGTATCAGATCTTGGGCGTCCGAACGAACCACTGCGGCTGCCATGACCCAGAAGCTTTCCTCATCCTGGACCGCAGACTCAAACTCTTCGAGACAGGCATCGAGATCTTCGAAGTGCGACAGGTCACGCAGCGCATCAAGGCCGGCGATCTCCTCATCGCTCGCGTAGCCGTCCGCCAGTATCATCCCACGGAGGCAACCAGCGAAGAATACCTTTTCTGCATGTGAGAGGTCCTTAATCTCGAACATTCTGGAAGATATTCCTCATGTCGCCGCGGCGAAGCTCGTCCGCGCGCCGTCCGACCGGTTGCGGTTTCCGCGGTTCTCCACTTCTGCGCTTTTTTCCTTCACCTGCAGCATTGCCGTGTAAAAGGCGCGACGCAGCTTCTGCTCGACGTCATCGGCGCAGGAGCAGCCAAGCAGCTCGCCGCGGAACATCTCGTTGCGCACGAGCGAGACGAGCGACGAGAGAATCTGGAGATAGTCCATCGGCATGGACGGATGGGTGGCTACCACGAAAAGCAGGTGGACCATCTTGCCGTCGATCGATTGGAACTCGATTCCCTTTCGACTCACGCCGAGCGCAATCCGCGGTCCATCGATATCCCGGGTCCGACCGTGTGCGATAGCGACTCCGTGGCCGAAACCGGTCGACTGCAGGTTTTCTCGTGCAATCACGGTCTCTTCAAGTCGTTCCAGATCCAGCCCATCAACGGTGCGAAATACCGGTGTATGGTGAATTACCTCGCGAATCGCGTCAAACTTGTCCGTGCTCTGCAGATTCCAGACTACCGAACCGGAAGCAAAAAAGATGCCGTTATCCAAAAGCATTGGTCCTTACCTTTTTTAAAAGGTTCATCTTATGAGATGAATTTGTACTGCGCGCGCACCGGTTAGTCAACCGCCGGGTATGACAACTTTGCCGGATCTGGTATTCTTCGGCCATCTATGCGCGTTGAGATAGCATATAAGGCCCATCTGCCCGATGGACGGGCGGCAAAGCTTCTCGGCCGCCTTCGCAGTCACTGCAACGCGGAAATTCCGGACCTGTCGATTATCGACGTCTACCTCATCAACGAGGATTCCTGTTCACCATCACTGCTGGCAGATCTCTTTCTCGACCCCGTCGCCCAGGAGATGAGTATCGATTCTCCACTGCTGGGAACTATCCGGACTTTGTGGAATTTCGCTGTCGAGGTGATCCACCGGCCGGGCGTCGCCGATCCGGTCGGCGCGACCGCTCGAAACGCGCTTTCGACATCTCTGGCTGACGCGGCAGCTTCACGTGACGTCGACAAAGGTTTCGACGTGCGATCGGCGGTGATGTACGCCGTTCATCTGCCGAAGGCGGATGAGGCGGTCCGACGGCGAATAGCCGCCGCCCTGTACAATCCGCTCATCCAGGAAGCCCGCATCATCGGTCAATCCGAATGGCGTGCGGGCGCGCGGTTCGCCGGCTGGTACCCGGCACTCGTGAGCGAGAGTTCTGACAGCGTCGAGCTCTACGACCTGGCCGGGATGTCGGATCGGGATCTTTCCGTACTTTCAAGATCCCGTCTGCTTGCATTGAGCCTTGATGAGATGAACGCCGTACGGCGCTATTTCGCCGACCTCGGGGTCGTGCGCGACCGCGAGGGGGCCGGGCTCACCGGGGCCGCGACGGATGTCGAGCTCGAAATGATCGCACAGACCTGGTCCGAACATTGCAAGCACAAGATTTTCAACGCGAGAATTTCCTATCGCGACGAATCGACCCCGGGAAACCCGACACAGATCATCGAGTCGCTGTTCTCCACCTACATTCGTGCGACGACCGATGCGCTGCGGCCGTCGCGCCCGTTTCTCAAGTCGGTGTTTCACGACAACTCCGGGGTTATCTCCTTCGATGATGATCACCTGATCTGTTTCAAGGTTGAGACCCATAACTCGCCTTCGGCTCTTGATCCCTACGGAGGGGCGATTACCGGCATTGTGGGGGTGAACCGGGACATCCTGGGGACCGGAAAATGCGCAAAACCGCTCTGGAACACCGACGTGCTTTGTTTCGGGTTTCCCGGCACGCCCGACGAATCGCTTCCGGCGGGGCTGCTTCCGCCGCGCCAGGTGATGGAGGGAGTACACCGGGGCATTGTCGACGGGGGAAACCAGTCCGGAATTCCGGTCGTAGGCGGCGCGTTTCTGTTTGACGAGAGCTTCACCGGAAAGCCGCTGGTCTTTTGCGGGACCGGTGGGATCCTCCCTGCCTGGATCGGCGAGGAAGAAGGGTGGATGAAACAGATCGAGCCTGGAGATTTTGCGGTCATGGTCGGCGGGCGGATCGGGAAGGATGGGATCCATGGCGCGACCTTCTCCTCGCAGGTGCTCGATGAAGCGTCACCCACGTCGGCGGTGCAGATCGGTGATCCGATCACTCAACGGAAAATGACCGATCTTCTCCTCGAAGCGCGCGATCTCAGGCTTTTCCGCGGCATTACCGACAACGGCGCCGGTGGCCTCTCCTCCTCACTCGGGGAGATGGCGGAAACTTGCGGCGGTGTGCACGTCGACCTCGATGCCTGCCCGACGAAGTACGCCGGTCTCGCTGCCTGGGAAATTTGGGTCTCCGAAAGCCAGGAACGGATGAGCCTCGCGGTTTCACCCGACACTCTGGATCCGCTCCTCGACCTCGCACGAAGCCGCGACGTGGAGGCGACAGTCATCGGTCAGTTCACCAAATCGGGGTTTGTCGACATCGACTTCCACGGCAAACCGGTTTGCCGCCTCGCCCTCGAGTTCCTGCACAGTGGGCTTCCGCAGATGGAGCTCTCGGCTGTGTGGCCGCGAATCGAAAGCCGGCCTTCGACCCGGGAGTTGACCCGGTCCGACCAGACCGCCTATCCCGCCGACGCATCTACCCTCAAAAGGCTTGTCCTGTCGCTGCTCTCCGATCCGAATATCGCGTCGAAGGAAACTCTCGTGCGTCAGTATGATCACGAAGTGAAGGGTCACTCTGTGGTCAAACCGTTTTGCGGCGAATCAAGCGACGGACCAACTGACGGAGCGGTCATCACCCCGCTTTATGATTCAAAACGCGGGATCACCGTCACTCACGGAATCTGCCCGCGGTACGGTGATTACGATACCTACGCCATGGCTTTGTGCGCGGTGGATGAGGCCTACCGGTCCCACGTTATTCTTGGCGGTGATCCTGACCACGCGGCCGCGCTGGATAACTTCTGCTGGCCTGATCCGGTGCTTTCCGCAGAGACTCCCGACGGCGAGTTCAAGCTCGCGCAGCTCGTGCGCGCGTGCAGGGGACTGCAGGAGGCGTGCATAGCCTACGGCCTGCCGCTGGTGTCGGGAAAAGACTCGATGAAAAACGACGCCCGGATCGGCGGGAGAAAGATTTCGGTGCGGCCGACACTCCTGGTGAGTCTGTTTGGCGTCATCGTCGACGCACGCAAGGCGATTACCCCGGATTTCAAACGCCCGGGAAGCTTCCTCTACCTTGCGGGTGCGACACGCGCAGAACTGGGAGGCAGCGCGCTGGAGCGCGCGGTATCGCGAAGTGCCGTCGACGGTCCGGTGGAACCGGCCTTTTCGACTGTGCCGACCGTACGGCTGGAGGAAGCGCGGAGTCTTTACCGCGCTGTCGCGCTTGCCATCGATGAACAACTCCTCCTGTCTGCGCACGATTTGTCCGACGGGGGACTTGCGGTTGCTGCCGCGGAGGCCGCGATCGGAGGAGCACTCGGCGCCGATATCGATCTGACGGCGGTCGAACCGGACGGCCCTCTGGTACGGCTCTTTTCGGAGACACCGTCACGCTTTCTCATCGAGGTTGCCGAGCAGAACGCGGTTCGGTTCGAGAAGATCATGGCGGCGTGCGTTCTGTTCAACATAGGGCGCGTGATTGATGAACCGCGGCTGACGTTTGCCGTGCCCGACAGACTTGTGTTCCCGATCGAGGAGCTGTCGCGCGCCTGGAAGCAGCCGATCGAAGACGCGGAAGGAGCTGCGCAGTGGTAGGCGTTTGCGTCGTAACCGGGTATGGGATCAACGCGGAGGAGGAGCTTTGCGAAGCTTTTCGACGCGCGGGCGGATGGGTTCGGGAACAGCATCTGCACGACTTGCTTGAAAATCCCGCGCTTCTTGCCGGCTACCGAATTCTCGCAATACCGGGTGGATTTTCGTTTGGTGACCACCTCGGCTCAGGCAAGGTGTCCGCCTTCCTCCTTCGGCGCAATCTGCTCGTCCAGCTACTTGCGTTCGTAGCCGACGGCGGACTCGTGATCGGTATCTGCAACGGTTTTCAGGTGCTGGTCAAGAGCGGTCTCCTCCCGGATCTGCAGAACAGGCAGCTTCCGGAGGTGTCGCTTGTGCACAACGACAACGGGATCTTCCAGGACCGATGGGTAACGATACGGGCGAATCCTGAGAACCGATCGCCCTGGCTGCGCGGTATAGGCGCGATTGACGTGCCCGTTCGCCACGGCGAGGGAAGATTCGTAACGGCCAACAATCGGATCCGCACGGTCCTTCACAAAATGAATCTGACGGCTTTCCGCTACGAAGGCGCAAATCCGAACGGTTCCGAGGATGACATCGCCGGCATCACCGATCGAACCGGACGAATTCTCGGCATGATGCCGCATCCGGAGGCGTTTCTTGCGTCGACCAATCATCCGCACTGGAACAGGTCAGCCGTCGACGCAGAAGCGGCCGGTGCTGTCTTCCGCAACGGGGTGGAATTTGTCGCAGCTTCCGGATTCGAGTAAGTTATTCGCTGGTGGACGGTTGCCGGGGAGTGCCGACCGTTTGATAAACACAGACGCTTGACGTAGTATGTGTCAGAAGGAAATGTATGCTGGTGGAAGCGGAAATCTGGACAGTTGCACGCACAGACAAAGGTAACGCTGTTCTGGTAAAACCGCTTGAATCCGAACGGGCGGTCCCCATTTTCATCGGCCAGCTGGAGGCGCAGTCCATTCTGATTGGTCTTGGAAAAGTTCCGATGCCGCGCCCGCTCACGCATGATCTGTTCCTTACCGTTCTCGAGCAGCTGCAGGTCAAGATCGAACGGGTCGAGATTACGGAGTTAAAGGACGGCACCTTCTACGCAAAGATCCAGATGAGACAGGAAGGAAGAGAACTCTCCATCGATTCTCGACCGTCCGACGCACTTGGACTCGCGGCGCGGCTTCACTGCCCGGTTTTCATTTCCGATTCGGTGGTCGAAGAGGCGGGGATCGAGATAAATCTGATAACCGAAGACGAATCGCAGCTTACGGTGACCGAAACCGTGCAGGACAGCGAACGCGGAAAGCTCGAGGAAGAGCTCACGAAAGCAATCGAAGACGAAAACTACGAAGAGGCGGCGCGAATCCGCGACCGCCTCAATCAGATGCAATAGGCGGCCTATTGTCTCGCCGAGATCTGCGGCGGCAACGCGGCGTCAGAGTATTTCTGCGTGTAGGGCAACAACGGATTCACTACCATGTAGTAGCGGTTCGACGCGTTCCAGAGGGTAAAACCCGACGCTTTTGCCTGTGCAAGGCCGGTCAGCTGATTTGTCAGATACTTCCAGTAGGTCGGCGTGTCGAACTTGAGTTCCCCACCAAGAAGAAAAGCCTGTACATAGGGGCGAATATCGGCTCTTCCGCCGACGATGGCTTCCGCCCGGCGTGAACCCTCGTCGTAGATGAACTGCGCGCGGTCGAGATAGGACATCTGTTGATAGAAATCGCGAACGAAGTGCGAGGGGTAGAACATCGGGCAAATAACGTCAACGTAACGTGAAAGTTCTTCTATGTCCTGACCAAGGTAATCGGTGCGGTACCACGCATTGAATCCATACACATCGACGCTTATCGGAATGGCAAGTGCGCCGCGCGCTTTTTTTAGAAACGCGGAAAGCGCGCCCACGCGGTCCATCCCCTGCGGTTTGAAGTGGGAGACTATCGCCGAAACATTTCCGTCGGATGGAAATCGGATGTAGTCGAACTGGATTTCGTCGACCCCCAGGGTCTGCAGCTCCTGCGCAATCGCGATGTTGTAGTCCCATACAAACTCGGAATAGGGGTCGGCCCACCATTCAACCTGAACGGTTTTAGTCTCCGTCTTCTTTTCGGGCGCAGAGTCTGCGGTTCCGGTTGTCGTCGTGGCGTCGCCGGGGGCCTTGCTGTCGCCGCTACCGGTCTCGACCGGAACTTCTTCCTTGCGGAATACTCCCCAGGGTGCATTGGTCGTCGAATCCCAAAGCGCGTACTTGTGGCCCTCAAAGTTGTACAACTCCCGGTCTTTGAATACGACCATGCGGGCGATGACGTAAATTCCGCGCGCGTGCGCCTCGGTGACAAGGTTTTTTGCGTCGAAGAGTGGGTGCACCGCACCCGCCTCGATTGCGACTTTCACGCTGCTGTGGTACCGAAGATAGCCGAAGTCGTCTTTGAAATCGACGACAATGCTGTTGAGTCCCTCTTTCTTTACAAAATCCAGATGAGCGGAGATATTTTCCGGTCTGGCGCTGTAGGGCGAAAGGTAGATGCCGACTCGGTTGGAAGCACGCCGCCTGCGCTCGATCGCGGCGCTCTCTTTTGGCGCGCCTCTGTCCGGCTCGACCGGGGAAACGGACGCCGGGGCCGAAACGAGTACTCCATTCGGCTGTTTGGAATCGACCCGCGTCACGCTCCCCGAAGATCGGTCGTACCGGTAGGAGCCGTAGCCATATCCGAGCGAAAAATCGATGGCGCTCGGATTGGACCTGTCGTAACGTATCGACGAAACCTCTTCCCAGAACCCGGCTCCACGGTAGAAGAACCGGAGCACCTTCGTGTCGGAAAGCTGTTTCCAGATGCGACCCAGATTCGTGGTCTCGTAAAAACCGTCGAATGAGGTACCAACAAGGATCGTACTGCGGTTGAACGGGGAAAGATCTACCGACGTAAGCTTCACGTTGCGATTTATCTGGTCCTTGATCGGTATCTCTTTCCAGCTCGATCCGCTATCGTCGGAAAGATAGAGATTATCCGCAGTTGTTGCCGCTACGCGCGTAGGAAACGCCGTGTCCTGGGCGAAGGCGAGCATGCGCGAGGTCGCCGGCAGCGGCGTGCAATCGGACCAACTGCTACCGGAATCCTGCGAAACCTGCAGAATCCCCTCCGGGCTGGATCTATATTCGGTCGCCTGCAGTGCAGGGGTTGTATCGGTTACGACTTTTGTCGATGGTTGCGCGGTGCTGCTGCTATCGCCCGGCTGCGCCGATGAAGTGGTCAATCGCGGGACAACGAGAAGCATAGCTGCCAGCACCACCACCACCGGAACAGCCGTGCCTGCAATTCTTCGTGATGTTTTCCGCTGAATGGTGTGCCTCCACATTTTTGCGGCATTCTACAACATTGCCGCACCCCTTTCTATACGTTGCCGTATTCCATTCCGATTGGCGATTTCCTGGCCGGATTGCGACAATTCATCCGGTCGCCTTTTCACTCCGCCTTTCGAACTCTATTATGTAACGAAGAGGGTAGTGAACATGCAATTTCCGGAGCTCAGCCGATATTTCACGGGAGTTCTCGTGCCTGTTGCCTCTTTGCGGTCGCAGCGGAGCTGTGGAATAGGCGAGTTCGCGGATCTGCCACTCCTCGGTCGATTCTGTAAATCGGTTGGGCTTGATCTGATTCAGATCCTTCCGGTGAACGACACCGGATTCCAAAGCTCTCCCTATAGTGCCATCAGCGCTTTCGCTCTTCACCCTGTATACATAAGGTTCGACGATCTGCCGGAACTTGAAGACACGGCGACCGAATCCCTTCGCGCTGCGGTCGAGGCTCTACGTTCCAGGTATGAACCGGCGCCCCGCGCGCAGTTCTGGACCGTCCTTGCCGAAAAGCTTTCGCTTCTCCACGCTATTTTCGAAGCGTGCGCCGACCGGATTGAGCGCGAAGGCGAGCTTTCCGCCTGGATCGAACACAACGAGTGGGTGCGCGAATACGCCGCGTTCCGCTATCTCAAAGAGAAAAATGAGCAGCGACCGTGGGCGACCTGGAACAGCGCGGTGGAGAGCGCAGAAGAAGAGGTTGCGTCCCTCTGGAACAGCACGGAC
>Ga0307375_10006451_pt1 | contig 10831 bp, 7 predicted proteins | sample TR1MG_FD_202531 | JGI IMG/M metagenome (GOLD analysis project Ga0307375, IMG submission 202531) | Soil microbial communities from Risofladan, Vaasa, Finland - TR-1 | ecosystem: Environmental > Terrestrial > Soil > Coastal area > Acid sulfate soil | place: Finland: Risofladan, Vaasa | collected...
ATAGCTCCGGCCGCCGGAGCGCGTGATGCGCGTATACATGTGCCAACCGGAGCACGTGCATAGGGCCTATGGAATACAAAATACCGTTAAGACGTGACACAACACGACTTTGCCAGAATGGATGCTCCGGTCATCGCAACTCGTTGACTTTGTTGAGCCGGCCGGTCGCGTCGCTGGGAATTTTCGGCGCGAACTGCGGAACTTGGGTCTACCGCGACGCGCGGCCGTTGCCTCCCGCGGACTGGTTCGACTGGCTTTCCGGCCAAGCGCCCGCCCGCGCGCTGGCCTGGGACGTCGGCTGCGGCAACGGCCAGGGCAGTACGGGCCTGGCCACTCATTTCGCACGGGTGATTGCCACCGATCCCAGCGCCACCCAGATCACCGCGGCGACGCGGCATGCGCGCATCGACTACCGGGTCGAACCGGCCGAGCGCAGCAGCCTCGAGGACCGCAGCGTCAGCCTGATCAGCGTGTCCCAGGCGCTGCACTGGTTCGAGCTTGAGCGCTTCTACGCCGAAGTGCGACGGGTGGCCAGGCCGGGTGCGCTGCTGGCCATTTCGGCGTATGGCAACTGCAGCGTCGACCGTGCGGTGGATGCGGTGGAGCGGATTCTCTACGCCGATACGCTGGGCGAGGATTGGCCGCCCGAGCGTGCGCTGGTGGATGCCGGCTACCGCGATCTGGCGTTCCCGTTCGTGCGTGTCGACACCCCGAGCTTTGCCATGCAGGCGGACTGGGACCTGGCCCGATTCCTCGCCTACCTGCGTTCGTGGTCGGCGACCCAGCGCCACCTGAAGCGCACCGGCGGCGATCCCGTCGCGGCGGCCAGCCCGGCGCTGGCCGATGCCTGGGGTGATCCTGCGCAGGTGCGCCGCGTGCGCTGGCCGTTCCTGACCGTGGTCGGCCGGGTCGGCTGAAGCTCAGTTCGCCGGCAAGTCGAAGAACGCCGCGGCCGCGGCCGTACTGTTCGCCGCGGTGAGCGCTGCCGGCTCCCCGCGGTCGCGGGCGATTTCCTCGCAGATGTGCTTCAGATACATCGGCTCGTTGCGCCGGTGTGGCGGGTGCGGCCGCACCGTGCGTGGCAACAGGTACGGCGCATCGGTCTCGATCATCAGGCGGTTCGCGGGTATCTCGCGCACCAGTTCGCGTAGGTGGGTGCCGCGGCGCTCGTCGCAGATCCAGCCGGTGATGCCGATATGGCAGTCCAGTGCCAGGTAGTCGCGCAGCGCCTCGCCGGTGTCGGTGAAACAGTGCACCACGGCGGCCGGCAGGTGCTCGCGATAGCGCCGCAGCACGGCGATGAAGTCGGCATGCGCGTCGCGCTGGTGCAGGAAGACCGGCTTGCGCAGATCCACCGCGATCTGCAGCTGCCGCTCGAATACGTGCAGTTGCACCTCCCGTGGCGAGTAGTTGCGGTTGTAGTCCAGCCCGGTCTCGCCGACGGCGCGAACGGCTGGATCAAGCGCCAGCTCGCGCAGCAGCGCATCAGTGGCGTCGGTGTAGTCGATCGCATGGTGCGGGTGCACGCCAGCGGTGGCGTAAAGCACACCCGGATGCGCATTGGCCAGCGCCAGTGCCTGCGCGCTGCCATCGCGCGAGGCACCGGTGACGACCATACGGGTGACGCCGTGCGCCATCGCCCGCTGAAGCACGGCGTCGAGGTCGTGCTGGAACGATGCGTGGGTCAGGTTGGCGCCGATATCGAGTAACTGCATGGGTTTTCCGTATTCCGCCCCGTCATTCTCGCAGACGCCGGCAGTTAAGCACGAAGCCGTCGTGATCCGAGGTCGCCCCGCGGGGCGGCATGCCGGGAACATCCAGTCGCGAACGGGCGTGCCTTGGCCGCAGTCTCGCAGTCTCGCAGCCAAGATGGATCGGGAATGTTGCTGCTGGGGGCGCTCGCATGGTCGGGTTCAACTCGCTCGTCAGCCGGGAGAAGTGAACGTGACACCGTTCCCGCACTTTTTGACGCGGGAAAGTCCCTGCCGCCGCGTGGAGAGGTGCTGGGTCAGTGCGGGCTAGCGGCGAGCGATGATTGAGTGTCAGTGAAACCTGAAAATCCTGTAGGCGAATGCCGTGAGTGAGCATGGGAACTTGACGCCAGGGCTTCAACCCATCATTTTTTTGTCACGAATTGCCTGGCGCAAGGCCAGGCGGGTATCAGGGGCGGGGAATATGACCAAGGGATATGGGCGGACTTGCCGCTTGCGTGTACAGCTTTGCCGTGGATGGCCCAGCATGGGTACCCCACGCGTTCCCGAGGCCTCCGCGCGACGGAAGGGCTGAACTGAAATGGAAGGGGGTTAAAGTGGAAGGGAAGCCAATGCATGGCGCATTTTTTCGGTTTTGGGTGCGCGGCAAGGCCGCGCGGGTGCGCGCGGCGAAGCAAACCGCGTGAGTAGCCATTGCGGCGATCGTACTGACTGTCGTGGCGATGAGGCTGGCGGTTGCTGGCAGCGCAAAGCTGCCGTGGGAGGAATACGGCAAGCTTGTGAAGGCGCGGGCGACCGTCTCTTCGATGGGACCGGACCTGTTCGGCGACAAGGTCGATCTCAATACCGATGAATTGTCCTTCTCGCTGACCGACGTCAGCTTGCCCGGTAACAACACTTTGCCGATGGCAGTGACGAGAACGTTTGCGGTGAGCAGCAAGCTCTGGAATCAACCGAACGATCTTCTCTTCGCCGACTGGGACCTGGACCTGCCGCACGTGAGTGGCGTGTTTGGCACGGCCTGGCCGGACAATCGATGTACAACTGCCACTTTGCCGCCCACGGTGTCGGTAGCCGGCGGTGCGAGCTACGGCCCTTCGGAATACTGGCATGGCGATCAAGCCCATATGCCGTTCGGTGGTGAACTGCTGTTGGCCGATCAGGGCGCACAGAAGCCCACTGATGGTGGTTTGTATCGCTGGATGACGCCCGGCTTCACCTATTTCTCGTGTCTGTCGAGCATCGGCAACGGTTCGGGTGAAGGCTTCCTGGCCAAAACGCCGGACGGAACCACGTACTGGTTCAACTGGATGGCGCAGTACTACGAACCCCCATTGAACAAACCGGTCAGCGGATCGACCAGTTTGGTCGGACCGCTCACGCGTCGGCGAGACGTGTTGTATGCGACGCGGGTAGAAGACCGCTTCGGCAACTGGGTGACATACAGCTACAGTAACAATGCGACATCGCCCGCGCATCTGACAGCCATGCAGTCCAGCGATGGCCGAAAGCTGACGTTGAGCTATGACCCCAATGGTCACGTGTCGTCAGTCAGTGACGGTAGCCACATCTGGAATTACGAGTACGGTACGAGCCCAAGAGGAAAGCAGACACTCACTGCGGTAGTGCTTCCGGATGGACAACGCTGGACATACTCGTTCGGCGCATTGTCGGATGCTGAAATCGTGTACGACGAAGAGCCTTCGGTCTCTCGCTCGTGTGACACCACCGCAGTCGTGCAGAGCCTCGGAGATGTCGCTGGTTCCTTCACGCTCAGTGGCAGCGCTACAGCCCCTTCGGGCGCGACCGGCACATTCGACGTCGGCATTGTTTTCAACGGTCGCAGCAACGTGCCCAAGGCCTGTATCAACTGGGAGACGCCTAGCAACAATCCTTTGAACGATATCGCCGTATGGCCGAAACGCTGGGAATCGATTGGGCTCACGCAGAAACAGATAACTGGCCCGGGCCTAGGGACACTGGCGTGGACCTATACCCATGGCGCTATGAGCAGTTGGGCGGCTGGAACCGGTCCAACTTGCGATACGGCGACTTGTGCTGACCCGGTATGTCTCTCCGATGCCTGTGCCGGCACCGCCACAACCACCGTCACCGGTTCTGATGGCAAATGGACTCGCTACACCTTCGGCAACAGTTACCGCTACAACGAGGGCAAGATGCTCATGGTCGAGCGTGGCACCGGTCCGGATGCGATCCTGAGCACGGAGTCGATGACCTATGACCTGGCGCAGTCAGGCCAGCCCTTCCCGACACCCATAGGCACCAGTCCCCAGCAGCGCGGCTACGGTTTCACCTCCGAATATCTGCGCCCCCAGAGCAACCGCACGATCTTTCAGGAAGGGACGACCTACCAGTCGAGCGTCAACAGCTTCGATGCGTTTGCTCGTCCGCTGGCGATTACCCAGTCGAACTCCATCGCCGGAAGTCAGGCGCGAACCGAAACAACGCAGTACTACGATGATCTGGCGAAGTGGGTGCTCGGGCAGCAGGCCAAGCTCACCGTGAACGGCACAGCCGCATCCGAGACCAGCTATACGGCGAACGATCAGCCCAGCATCTACAAGAGCTTCGGCCTGATCGTTCAGACGCGGACCTACAACACGGACGGCACGGTGGCGTCGGTCAAGGACGGCAACAACCACGTCACGACGCTGGCCAACTGGATGCGCGGTATTCCGCAACAGATTGATCATCCCGACGGTACGTCCGAGTCGGCCACCGTCAACGACTCGGGGTGGATCACGTCCACTAATGACCAGGGTGGCTACAAGACCTGTTACGCCTACGACGCCATGGGAAGGTTGAGCCAGATCACCTATCCTTCCGAAACGCAAACGGGTGTCTGCGACGCCTCGGCATGGAACCCGACGACGCAAGTCTTCGAACCGGTAGCCGCGAGTGAGTACGGCCTGCTGGCTGGTCACTGGCGGCAGCAGATCGCGACGGGCAACCGTCGAAAACTGATCTACTTCGACGCCCTGTGGCGACCGGTACTGGTCGGTGAATACGATGCGACCAACGTGGCCAGCACGCAGCATTTCACCGCCTTTGCCTATGATTATCAGGGCCGCAAGACTTTTGCGTCTTACCCTGTGAGTGCCGTGAGTACGATTGCGGGAGTGACGCAGGGGATCCGGACCACCTACGACGCCCTGGGCCGGACGACGAAGGTGGAGCAGGACTCGGAGCTGGGCACGTTGACCACGGACACGGCGTACCTGAGCGAGGCGCGCAAGCAGGTCACCGACCCCAGGGGCAAGGTCACCACCACCAGCTACCAGGTGTTCGACCAGCCCGATTCCGGTGAGGTGGTCCAGGTGATCGCGCCCGAAGGCGTGACCCAGACGATCACTCGTGACCTCTACGGCAACCCGACCGCCATCACGCAGTCGGGCCTTTACAACGGTACCGAGAGCGACAGCGTCAGCAAGACCCTGGTCTACGACAGTTACCAGCGCCTGTGCCGCACCACTGAGCCGGAAAGCGGCAGCGAGGTGGTCGATTACGACGCGGCCAACAACATTGCCTGGAGCGCCTCGGGCCAGACCATCACTGGCACCGGCTGCGGCCGTGAGCAGGTGGCTGCGGGCAGCAAGATCAATCGCACGTACGATGCGATGAACCGGGTACAGACGGTGGCCTACCCATCCGGCACCGACAGCGCGCTCTACACCTACGGCCCCCGCGGCAACGTGGTCACGGCGCAGAGCGGGCTCGCTTCCTGGAGCTATCACCACAACCATCGCAGCCTGCTGGACCGCGAGACGCTGGGCATCGAGGGCTACAGCTGGGCCCTGGCCTACGGCTTCGATGGTAACGCCAGTCTGGCCAACGTGACCTACCCGGACGGCAAGCTGGTGAGCTTCAGCCCCGATGGCTTGGGTCGGCCGACGCAGGCGGGAAGCTACGCCGCGGGCGTGAGCTACCTACCCGACGGCGACATCGAGCACTTCACGTACGTAGGCGGAGCCGAGTACCTGGAGGAACCGAACACCCGCAACCTGCCGCGCAACCTGACCTATGCCACGGCAGGCGGGTCGCTGGTGTACAGCCAGGATCTCAGCTACGACGAGAATGCGAACCTGCTGAGTAGCACGGACCTGACGCCAAGTGGCACGCGCGACAAGACGCTGACCTACGACGGCCTCAACCGTCTGACCCGGGCCGACGCGCCCCAGCTGTGGGGTACGGAAACCTATAGCTACGACCCGCTGAACAATATCCGCACGATGGCCGGAGACGGGATCACGCGCACGTACCACTACGACTCGAACAATCTCCTGGCCAGCATCAGCAACGGCTCGACCACACTGCACAGCTTCGTCTACGACCCGCGCGGCAACACCGTGCAGAAGGATGCGATGAGCCTGGTGTTCGACCAGGCCAACCGGCTGACCCAGGTCGCAGGCACGGCGAGCTACGCCTACGACGCCTCCGGCCGGCGGGTGAAGAAAACTCCGGGCAGCGGAACGCCCACTTACTACGCCTATGGCAGCGGCGGCCAATTGATGTGGCAGTACGCGCCAGCGCCGGCACGGGCAGCGACTACGTGTACCTGGGCAGGAAGCTGATCGCCAAGCTGGAACAGGGTGTCTCCTCCAACGTGCCAGATCCGGTGACCTCGGTGACCGCACCTTCGACCAGCAGCTCCGGTGCGCTGACGGTGAGCTGGAGCTCATCGACCTATGCGCTCTCCTACACGCTGCAGCAGCAGTTGAGCGGCGGTAGCTGGACGACGGTGTACAGCGGCGAGGCGCCATCCAAGGCGCTGACCGAGAGCACGGGCGGCAGCTACGTCTTCCGGGTGGCGGCCTGCAACGCGGTCGGTTGCAGCGCCTACACCGCCTCGGGCACGACGACGGTCGCGCCGCAGACCGCCTCCACTCTGACGGTGCCGAGCGGTATCAATACGACCGGCAGCTACGGCGTGAGCTGGACGGCGATCAGCGGCGCCACCAGCGACACGCTGCAGGAACAACTCAACGGCGGCAGCTGGAGCGCGAGCTACAGCGGATCGCTGACCAGTCAGGGCTACAGCGGCAAGACCAATGGCAGCTGGGGCTATCGCGTGCAGGCCTGCAACGCCGGGGGCTGCAGCGCCTGGAGCGCGACCCAGAGCGTCACGGTATTCCTGCCACCGCCGGCTCCGGCCAGCATCACGGCGCCAGCCACCAGCAGCGGCAGCCTGACGGTGAGCTGGGCCGGCGCCAGCACGGCGACCAGCTACACACTGCAGCATCAGAAGGATGGGAGCGCCTGGAGCAGCCTGTACAGTGGCAGCGCCACGAGCGAGGTGGTGACCGAGACCGCCACCGGCAGCTACGCGTATCGGGTGGCGGCCTGCAACACCAGTGGTTGCAGCGCGTACAACACCAGCAGTGCGGTGACGGTAACGATTCCGCCATCGAGTGCGCCGACGTTGAGTGTACCGGCCGGTACCAATGTGACCGGCAGTTACAGCGTGAGCTGGACGGCGATCAGCGGCGCCACCAGCTATACGCTGCAGGAACAACTCAACGGCGGCAGTTGGAGCGCGAGCTACAGCGGATCGCTGACCAGTCAGGGCTACAGCGGCAAGGGTAATGGCACGTACGGCTATCAAGTGCAGGCCTGCAACGCCGGGGGCTGCAGCGGATGGAGCGCGACCCAGAGCATCACGGTATTCCTGCCACCGCCGGCTCCGGCCAGCATCACGGCGCCAGCCACCAGCAGCGGCAGCCTGACGGTGAGCTGGGCCGGCGCCAGCACGGCGACCAGCTACACACTGCAGCATCAGAAGGATGGGAGCGCCTGGAGCAGCCTGTACAGTGGCAGCGCCACGAGCGAGGTGGTGACCGAGACCGCCACCGGCAGCTACGCGTATCGGGTGGCGGCCTGCAACACCAGTGGTTGCAGCGCGTACAACACCAGCAGTGCGGTGACGGTAACGATTCCGCCATCGAGTGCGCCGACGTTGAGTGTACCGGCCGGTACCAATGTGACCGGCAGTTACAGCGTGAGCTGGACGGCGATCAGCGGCGCCACCAGCTATACGCTGCAGGAACAACTCAACGGCGGCAGTTGGAGCGCGAGCTACAGCGGATCGCTGACCAGTCAGGGCTACAGCGGCAAGGGTAATGGCACGTACGGCTATCAAGTGCAGGCCTGCAACGCCGGGGGCTGCAGCGGATGGAGCGCCACCACCACGGTCACGGTGGACGGCAGTCCGGTCGTGCCAACAGGTCTGAATGTCACTGTCCAGAATACTTCGACCGGCCTTTATGAAGTCACTTGGAACAGCGCTGTGCGTGCGGCGACCTATGAGTTGGATGAATCAGCCGGAGACGCCTACACGATGACCCATGTGGCGACGTATCAAACGACAGGCACGTCCAAGGCTTTCAGTCGGAACAACACCAACAGTTATTTTGCATACAAGGTTCGGGCCTGCAACAGCTTTGGCTGTTCCGGTTGGGGCGGTACGGTCACCGTCCACATCAATTCCACCGGCAGCGGCTGTCCGCCAACAGGGTGTGGCAATCAATTGTAGGGGTCGCGGCACAAACCACTTAGTCAGCTGAAATCTGGGGCGGTTGCCACGTGTTGGCGCTGGCCTTGACAGGAACGAACCGCGCGAGTACGCGCGGCTCTGGACAGCAGGGAATCGATCCATGATCACGAAGCGTTGGACGGTGTTATGGGGCTTGTTGGCTTTGCTGGCGAGCACTCAATCGGTGCAGGCGACGGAGAAGGTCACGCTGTACCTGACGGATGCGCTGGGCAGTCCCGTGGCCGAGATGGATGCCAGCGGGAACGTCACCTATCAGGCGGACTATCGGCCGTACGGGCAGCAGCAGATGGGGGCGGCGCAGGACGGGCCGGGGTATACGGGGCATGTGAATGATCCGGATACCGGGTTGGTGTATATGCAGGCGCGCTACTACGATCCCGGGACGGGACGCTTCCTGAGTGTCGATCCGGTGGGGCCAAGCCCGGGGGATGTGTTTGGGTTTAATCGGTACGATTACACCAACAACAACCCGATCAATCACACGGATCCGGATGGGCGGTGCATTGATGGTGTGACGTGCGGCACGATGTTAAGCGCGCACGTAGACTGGCGGATGTCCCATCCAGGTGCACCCGCTGATGGGATGGAAAAAGCTGCTTTTGTAGGCGTCGGTGTCATGCTGACAGCCTCGGGTGCGGGTGCGGCGGTCGAAATAGCGCAAGGCGCCGCAGTACTCAACAAAGTGTTGTCGGATTCGCGTGCACCCGTTACTACTTTGCAGAAAAATGTGGCGCAGGGAAAAGCTGGTGAGGCTTTAACCCGAGCAAAGTATGGCGATAAAATTGCTGGTGAACAGGTGACTATCAAAACTTCCGACGGCACCAGAACAAGAACCGATTTCGTCACTAAAGATCAGGGAGTCATCGAGACGAAGACGGGCGGTGCCAACTTGAGTACGGGCCAGACAAAGTTGTTCGATGATATCAATGCAGGCCGGGAGGTTACTCCGGTAGGCAAGAACGCGACGAATGCCGGGCTTGAGTCAGGAAAACCTACCGTCCTCAAATCATGCACTGTCGATCGCTGCTAGGCTCGCAGTATGAATAAGTCACAAACTTTCGTAGTAGATTTCGTCGTCAAGGGTGATTCTCCTGACGTAATGAAAATGGTTCTTGTCGAGGAAGGAGACTGGTCAGACATTGATGCCCGTCTGCGACTTCTTCAGCAGCGTATGTATGGGTGCATTGATGCTGCGATCGACGGCCAGCTAGCCGATCAATTTCCTGAAACCGGGGGAAAAAAGATCGTCGTTTCGATTGACTTTTACGATGCTCCGTATGAGGAGGCTTCTGAGTTCTTCGAGCGATTCTCAAAAAGTGTGTTTTTGATCTCCTCTTATAGGGATGGGTTGAAGCAGAGCAGGTTTGTGAAAGACATAGTCTTTGAGGCGAATTTCGAGACGTTGCCGAGGTAGGCTGTCACTGCCGCTACTTGAATAGCTGTGCCATATCGCTTTGGGAAGTCTCCGGCAGACCAAGGGGTCACGGCAGCAGACCAAGGGGTCAGCAGACCAAGGGGTCAGGTCTAGAGCAGCAGACCAAGGGGTCAGGTCTAGCATCGTAGCATTTGTCGGCGTAGGCTCCGCCGTATGGCTCGACCCGTTCGCCTTGAATTCGGTGGTGCGCTTTACCATGTGACGGCGCGTGGTGATCGCCGTGAGGCGGTCTATGAAGATGATGTGGATCGCGAGCGTTTTCTTGACGTGCTCGGTGACGTCGTCGGGCAGTTCAATTGGTGTTGCCATGCGTACTGCCTGATGAGCAATCACTACCACTTGGTGATCGCGACGCCGGATGGCAATTTGTCGAAAGGGATGCGCCAGCTCAATGGCGTGTTCACGCAGTGGAGCAATCGACGTCACCACCGCACGGGTCACCTGTTCCAGGGGCGCTACAAGGCGATACTGGTCGATGCCGACAGCTATCTGCTGGAGTTGACCCGTTATGTGGTGTTGAATCCGGTACGTGCGCACATGGTGGACTCGCCGCTAAAGTGGCCGTGGAGCAGCTATCAAGCCGTCATCGGTGAGGTGGACGCGCCGGCCTGGCTGGAGACCGATGGACTGCTTGCGCAGTTTGGGACGCGCCGCGCGCGAGCGGTGGCGGCTTACGCGAGGTTTGTGCATGAGGGCATGGAAGGTGAGCCAATCTGGCGACATCTGAACCGTCAGGTGTTCCTCGGTGACGATGCCTTTGTCGCCGGTGCACACCAGCGAGCCGGGCGGCGGCCGGACGACGTCAACATTCCGCGCGCTCAGCGCCGACCCCCAGCCCAACCGCTGGATGCGATTGCGAAAGCCCACCCGGATCGCGATACCGCCATGCGGGAGGCGTGGGCGACCGGCGAGTACAGCTATACGCAGATTGCCGCACACTTCGGAGTTCATTTCACCACGGTCGGACGAATCGTCCGCCGGGCCGTCTAGCAGCCTGTCGGGCTTGAGGTCGGCACAGCGCCCCTCCGCGCACCAAGCAGAAAAATCGCACCAACGGGGTGCGAAAACAGGGGCATCCGTCGCCACTTTCGTCGAAACGAACGGATTGCCAAG
>Ga0307375_10006454_pt1 | contig 10828 bp, 6 predicted proteins | sample TR1MG_FD_202531 | JGI IMG/M metagenome (GOLD analysis project Ga0307375, IMG submission 202531) | Soil microbial communities from Risofladan, Vaasa, Finland - TR-1 | ecosystem: Environmental > Terrestrial > Soil > Coastal area > Acid sulfate soil | place: Finland: Risofladan, Vaasa | collected...
GTGATAGTTTTATCAGAAGAAAACCAGTGAGGTCTATATTTAATGGACGTTGAACATTTAAGGTTAAATTCGAAAATTTTGGCAATCCTTATTGGAGGGGCGATAGGGGACGCTTTAGGATGGGTGACAGCTGAAAAACCACACATCTCACTTTACGATAAAACTGGTTTGGATGAAATTACAGATTTCTTAAGATGGAAAAATATTCCAGGTGGACGATTTTATAATAGAGTAGAATACATCGAGAAGGGGGAATACTCGGATGATACACAACTTACTTTAAGTACAGCACGGTCCATAAATTTAGATAAATCTTTTGATATTTTTAGATTTTCGAAGATTGAATTACCATTTTGGTTAAAATACTGTAGAGGTGCGGGTTTAACTACCAAAACTGCCGCAAGAAATCTTTTTTATAAAGAGAACAAATGGTTCAATAATTTTTTTGAAAATACTTCAAGTAAATATTCTATTCCTTATCGAGAAGCGGGATCGAATGGGGCCGTGATGAGAATTGCCCCTTTGGCTTTTATTAATTTTAATAATTTTAAAAAATTGAAAGAAGATATTTGGAAAAATACAATAACCACACATGGTCATCCAAGAGCGTTATTTGGTGCGTTATTGTTAGGATTTGCTATTACCTTTCTAGTCAATCTTAATTCGATAAATTTAGAAGAAAATATATTTCTTGAATTTTTAATTGATAAGATTAATTCTGTGGAATTATCTAACGATGACAAGATAAGAATTTGGATTAAGAATTGGAATAAAGATGGGAAATTTGATTATAAAGCAAAATTTGATGAGACTAAAGAGGAGGTAATCAATTATATAAAATTGATACAGCAATTGATTATATTAACGGATTCAGAAATTCTTGAAAAACTAAAATGTTTTGAAAGAAATTATAAAAGATCGGGGATACATACGACAATTGCAGGAATTTGTCTTTTTATGAAATACAAAAATGACTTTAAGAAAGCTTTGATATCGACTGTGAATTTAATAAATTCTGATACAGATACTATTGGTTCATTTGTAGGTCAACTTGTCGGCGCTCATCTTGGTCTTGAGGAAATACCTAAAAGTTGGCGAGAACAGGTACAAGATGAAAAATACATTTATATATTGGGAAATAGATTATACAATATAATCCAAAACGATGTCAAATCTTTAGAATCTAATACTAAAGAAAAGAATATGAATAAAGAAGATGATTTTTATAAGGATAGAATTTGGAATAAATTAATCTTAAATAAAATCCATGAACAAAGTGAAATTTATTCCGAAGTATTGGGAAAAGGTACGATAGATAAAATTGTACAATTAGAGACGCATTTAAAAAATAGAGTTTTTTATTCAATCCGTATTAAATTTGAAATAGGGCAATCTTGCTATTTCATGAAATCTTATACAAAAGAAGAAATCCGAAATGCAGGATCTCTCATGAAAAATAGTTTTTTAAAAAGTAATTTGAAGGATGGGTAAATAATCGTTTTAAGAAATATCCAATAATTTCTCTTTTAAATTATCTTTTTAATAATTAGTCCTTTTTTACACGTTAAACCCCCTTTTCCCCCATATTTTATTTCGAAACCAAATTAAATTTATTCTCCTTCTTCCACCTCTATTACATTAAATTCAAAGGTCCAATTGCTAACATTTTGCCTGTAAGATATTTTTGAATTCTTACCAGAATATATGAAATTATTCTAGTCTTATCCAAGTATTTACTAAATTTCCAATTGAGGCGAGAATAGTTCCTATATCCACGAAACTTGTTTCTATTTTTCGAAGACATTCGGAACAAATGTAGGGCAATATCGGTCTTAAGTGTAATTTATATTCTTTGCCACAACTGATACATCTTATAGTAGTCGACATTATTATCCACTCAAATTATTTCTGAAATTTATTTAAGCTAATTAATTAAAAAGAATATCTCAAAACAATTTTTACCAAAAAAGGTTTTGAAAAACCCAAAAAGAGATTAAAAACATTAATGTTACTTTTGATTTCTTTTATTTTGATTAAAGTTAATAAAAAATTCAATAATTTTGAAAAGAAAGGAAATTTCAAATCATCTAAATTAAATAAGTTTGGATATCGAATATTTTTAAAAAATTCTAACATAAATAATTTGAAAATAAAGTGGGATCTCAATTTTAATTAAATGAATTAATTTTAAATCATTTAAATTCAGCAAATTCAGAAATATTCCATAAAAAAAGAAAAAAAAAGATTGAGTATTTTATTTATTTTTTTCGGCGGCTCGTTGGGCTCGGGCTTTGAAGCCTTGATCGGCATCGGCGTCTTTCTTATCTTGGGACGATTGAATCCGTCTGGCATCTTTTTCGGTCATTTTTTCCGGCACTTTATCACCTCCAATTTAGTTCTGAAGTGAATAAACGTAGGGTATATAAATAATCTTAAAAATATGCACATGCATGAGAAAAAGAAATGGAAAATAAGAAACAGTATTCAGCCAGTTACTCAAAAAGGAAAATGAATATGTTCTAGATCGCCATGATATCCATGATGATGGAAAAATTTTAAAAGAAGATCGCTTTTAGCTTTAAAAATAATCTGGGTCCAAATCCAATAATAAACCCACTCTCTTAATTCAAGTGGAGCTACTTCAAGTGATTTCTGGTTCTCTGAAATATTTAGGAATCGGAAAACAATCTCGCTATAAATATCCCTATCCTTTAATAATTTACTAGTTTCCAGAATTTTATCAAGTAAATTGGATTTTATGGCATATTCTAACGAAATTTTTATTGCATTTTTAATCCAAGGTCCTTGATTATAAACCTCGTCCCCATATGTTTCCTCCTGCTCTCTAAACTGGCCGCGACAATCTTTTTCAATTTGAAATAGATGCGCTATTAAGAAAGGAATATATTTGAATTTATTTTCATCGATTTCATTTTCTTGTGTTTGAGGAATAAAATAATTAAACAAATCCTCCATTTCCCAACTATCTCCCAATTTTCGAGCTAATTGTATAAATTCTATACCTGATAATCTACCTCTCTCGATTTCTTTTAAAATTTTTTCTTTAATTTCCTCCCTTTTAAAGCATTCTGTATCTTCTGTTAGTGATGATGAAATTCTTAGAACCTCTCTGGATAAGTTACTGTGATGTGTGATATATTCATTTTTTAATTTAATTAATTCATTATAAAATTTAGAATCGTTGAGATATGGCTTAACATTTGGGTAATTTAGTATTATATCAAACCACATATTAAATTGAGTGAGATCCTTTTCTGGTTCGATATTCCCCTTTACCCAAATTAATAGATCGATATATGATAATATTCCTTCCTTTGTTCTAATTTTAGGTAAAAGGCGTTCTAAATTAAAGGTTTTAGAATCATCTGTATACCTTGGATAAATCGATCGGACAGTCTTGAAGAAATATTTTTCCCACAAATGAACAATCAAATCATCTACATCATCATCTTTTAATTTTATCATATGTTCAAAGATTTGGGTTTGATAATACTCCAAAATATAAGGTACAAGTTCCGGAAATCTTTGTGCCCATAAATTTTTAGGTAATTGAAACATTAAATGTAAAAGATCTTGATCTTTATTTACTGGATTTTTAATGTATGAAGTTATATCTTGTTCTAACTCAGCTGTTATCTCGCAATATTCAAAAAGAGGGGTTATATTAAAGGATTTCCAGTCAGTTTGTAATAATTTGCAAATAACTTCTGTAATTTCATGTTTCGGGAATTTTGAGATATTATTTTTGAAAAATTTTTCATGTTTCTCCAATATACTAGTGCCAACCTTCATTGCCAAAAGAAATATAATTCGAGCTGATGAAGTTTTGAGAAATTTATAGATTTTCTTTATTAAATCTGCTGGAATTCCTTGCCAAATATGATATGAACGGTCTTCATATCGCGCGATATTTGGGTTGAAATAGTTATTTTCCCATAAGTTGGCGACTATTTCATAGGCTTTTGGGGTTCCAATACACGTAATATTAAAAATATAATTTTCTAAATCATTTAATTTGTCAAGATTGAAATGTTTAGTTAGTATTTCAATGATTTCCCTCTCGGGTAAATGAAATAATAGCGTTTTTTTTGATTTTTCTTGGTATTTTCTAATGAATGGTTTTATAATAAAATCATCAAGTGACTCATGAACTTTATTTCGTATTAAATTCAAGATTTCATCATTAAGGTTTGTATATCTGAATAATTTTCGATATATTTCATAATAAGTTTCAGATGCAATGAGATTTTTTAGCAATAAATGCTTTAATGTTTCATCTTCTTTCCTAATCCATCTAATTAAAACTTTAATTAAATAATCGAAATCAAAAAATGGATAATATTCTACTTTATTTGTTTTAGACTTTGTATATTTATAGTAAAATTCCCCAAAAAAATTGAAAAATGATACTTTCTTTTCTATAGATTTATCCTTAAGATTTTCGAGAATATGTAATAACAGCTCAGATGGATATCCAAAATCTCCAACTTTATCATATATTCTCCTCCCTTTTGATTTACTAGCAACTATCCATTGTTTAAATAACTCAAACTGCTCTAAAATTTCGGAAAAAGATTTAAGCTTATGATTTGCTTTCCAATTGGATTTTAAAGTTAAAATCTGTTTTTTATATTTGCTCTTATTAATATCTTTTTTAGAAAACCCTAAAACCAATTCAATTGGTAACCGCAAAAATTCCTTGTTTATGTCTTCGAAATTGAAAAACATTTGTTGAAATAACAAATCGAAATACCAAAAATGGCGAAATTTTAGGGCGTAAGACAATTTTAAGTGATAAGCATTAATTTTGACTCTGTGAAGCAATAAGATTGAATTTAAATAGAAATTAACTTCTTCAATCTTCTCAGTAATGGAAATCTCCCTAAGAATTTTTAATTGATTTTGGGTAAGTTCATGTTTTGAAATTAGAACTAATGCCATTATTTTTGTTTTTTCGCTCGCATTCGAATTTAGAAATATCTTCATGATTTTAGAAAATATATTATCGGGGATAATTTGTTCTCGTGGGTCTATTATATATTCTAAAATAATTTGAAACAAATAATCATCATTTTTTGAATAGAGCCTATCAAATTCTGGAGAAACATGAGAAAAATTAATTTTAAACAACCGAGGTAATAAAATTTTCAAAATCATTGGGTCCTCATACTTTTTCACCAGTGTCCCTAATTCATTTTCCGGAATTTCCATCTTTAGGTCATCAAAAGTGGAGAAAAGCCATGGATAGATTAAGTAATTTCTAGTCTTTAATAATTCTAATAACGTGTGTGTTAAATCTCGAAGTTTTACATATGAGCCATAATAACTGGAATCAATCAAACTTATTGATTTATAATCGGATGGAATTATCGAACTTATATAAATGTCTCTGGAATCAGCACCCTTCTCGACCTGCTCTAAATGAAATTCATCATAACTTTTTATTTCAAAAGGAGATAGTTTTTCCAATTCAACAATTAATGGTAAATAATAGGATGGGGAATGATTTACATCTGGTTCTCCTTCAAAATCCCATTCCTTCGTAAACTCATCAAGAGCAGATCCGAAGGTTATTGTCGGGCGTTCCTTTAGAAATTTTGAATAATTTTTGAGGATTCTTTCACATTGATTGGAATTCCTATCTTGAATTGCGATTTCCCAATATTGAATAAACGCCTTGGTTAATGATTCATAGTAATCAGGTGCTTTATGATAGAAAGTGATTGGTATCAGCCCTGGATAGATCAAATTTAAAGGATCTAAAACAATTTCTGAGTTCAAATAAAGAAAGGTTACAAATTGTTGCGGTGTAATTATACTTTTTAAAGGAATATCAGGTTGTTCAGGAGATAGTTCAAAGAGTTCTTCAAGAAATTTACCAACCCCTTCAAAAGCAGTGGGATGAATATATTTTTTATTTTTTGATTGCCTAAACACATGTAATGCGATAAAGAATTCTAGATAGTGAAAATCGCTTAACATCGGAATTTTTTTAAGATTTTTATCAATCACAGGATGGATAAATCTCTTTAAAACAGGATTTGCAGAAATGGCTTTATCATAATTAAAATCTGTTCCTCCTTTTTGAATTAATTCATAAACTAATATAGGTAAGAATTCTATTATTGAATAATCATATTGATCTGTAGCAGGAGTGGTCGAGGGGATTGGCCCATCAATTATCATATTTAAATTGAATTCTTTATTATCCAAGGGTCGAATGATTGGCTGCGAGGTTGTCAATAAAATTTCTATGTCATTTGGGATTTTAACCTGATTAAATTGTATTTCCTTTTGGGTTTCTATTAAAATTTCATATTTTATCCAACGTTGATATAATTCAGCTCGATTTTTTGGAAGGTCTCTTAAATTTGGGAATAAAGTAATTAACCATAAATCCAAAGGTGAAATTTTGGTTCCTAGACGTTTTTTTAATTCCTCTTTTAATCCTTCCGTATCAACAAATTCTATTTTTAAATAGTTAAAATATTCAAGGATTTGCTCTTCGGTTGGAAATTCCATTGTATATGGTATCGAAATAAGGTGATCTTTCTCTTTCTTCTTTTCTATTAAATCCGATAGAATTCTATCCAGGTACCGACTTGTTATGATTGTTTTGATCCTTCGTGAAAGGAAGGTAAAATCATTAAATCTTTTTAAAAAATCATTAAAAATTTTTTTAAGAGTATCATCAAGCTCATCCCATCCATCAAGCAAAAGTAAAATTTGCCAGTCTGCAAATTGAGAAACGGTGGTTTTAATGGCGTTAAGAGAATATTCAGGAAACAATAAAACTCGAAATAATTGATAAAAAAAATCTTTATAAAATAGAGATTCATTTTTTAAATCTCTTGGTATTTTCAACATTTCTTTTGAATTATAAATAATAATTTGTTCTCCTTCAGGATTGTAAGTAAGATAAAAATCCTTTAAACGCATAAATAATGGTAAAACTTTTATTTCTTTTTGAATATTTGAATCATATTGATTCTTATTTAAATTAAGAAGGTCAAATATTGTTTGAATCATCCAAATTGTTTTTCCTCTTCCTGCAGGAGACTGGATTATTAAAAATTGGTTTTGAATATCCATTTTGGATTCTTGTTTTGGAATAGTTTGCAACCATTTCTCAAGTTTGAAATTTCTAAATTTCTCATCAGCTTCCTTGATAGAAAGACGATATAACCAATTTATTTCAATAGCGCCCTTTTTATCGAATTCAATATCCCCCATAAACAATTTGGGCATCTTTTTATCAGTAATAATTGAAATTAAATTCTTTTCTAAAGTATTTAAACAATTATCTCTTACCACTTTTTTATATTCTTCATCTAGGTAAGAAAATGTTCTGAGAAAATTAAATAATGCTATTGCAGAAGGTGTTAGAACATAATTATCACCTTCTCCTTCAAAATTTATCAGTTCAAATCGTATTAAATCCTCTATTTCATAATCAATTAGTTTAAAAAATTCTTTATTCATCAAATCTCGAATTTCCAATTGTCTTAATACTTTACCATATATTTTTTGATTCCTTAAAAATTCAAAATAAATAAAAAGTGCGATATTCTTTCCAATTGGTGTTAATTCATAATTTTTTCCTGACTTTTGGACCAGCAATCCCTCTTTTGCTAAATCATTCATAATATTGCGCGCATTTTTTCCTCCTCGAATAAATATATTATCGGAATCAAATATATCCGCGAGTACCCACCTTTCCAATTTGAATTTAGAAACAATGCTATTTTCATTGTGAGAACAGGATAAATCTCTCAGTTCCATCAGGGATATTTCATTTGCCCTTGAACCCAAAAGAAACCAATTTAAAATAATTAATCTTTTAGCCCAATCAGAATCATAATCGAAATTTATTATTTTCTCGATAATCTTCTTCTTTTCTTGTGGGCCATCTTTTAAAAGATCTTGAAGAAATTTAACCCAAGTTTCATCCATTAAATTTCTATCCTCCCTAATTCACCTCATTCAAGCACTATCTTTTACTAAAAAAAATTCCTGTTTGGTCTTTTCTTTATTATTTTCTTCCACTTTAAATAGAAATAATTGATTATTAACAATTCTAAATAATAAAAGATTTGACTCAAGCCATTTCACATCTAATTTTTCATTATACTCTTTAAATTTGTCATTTGAAATAATTTTCGGATTTTCATTTACCGAACTCCAAGCAAACTCAAGGATTAGTTCATCAGCAGTGATTCCATTAGGCGATTCGATTAAAATGCCTTCATCTTTCCATTTATGATATATTTCTTCTATAAAGTTTTTATCTCTTTTTTTTAGAGTAAAAAACAACCTATAATCAGCAATAAAAAAAAGTTTGTTTCTATTAATATCTAAACATATTCTAGCAATCACTAGATTATCAAACTTAGGGGATTTTGTCCCATTAAATGCAATATTCGATGCATCTATGATTAAAAGTTCATTATTCGGATTGTATCTCAACAATTCACCACCTTTTTTATATTTCTTAAAGAAATAATATTATTTAAATCGAAAAAAAATATGCAAATGCATATTATCCAAAAGAACTCAAATTTAGTAGCAAGGAATAAATCCAAAGAATTTTGAAGTATTTAATTTTGGTTTATGAAGTTAGAGAACTTTGAATTCTTTATTGAGGATAATATCTATATTATCTTTTTAAATCAAAATAAATTTCTAATAATTTGATTGTCTCTAATCCTAAATTGTCAAAATTTGTGAGAGGAAAGCAACTACACCATAGAGATGAATGGAATTTTGGGTTGATTCCCAAGGCACGTTTAGTTTGTCGTAATTCAGTATTTCGCTCACTGCTACTGAGATTTTTTAAATTTTTAAGAAGATCCTTAATAATTTGCACTAGTTTTTCCCCCTCATTAATAGAAAGAGTTTCTAAATGTAATAGGTTAAAAATATGAACTAGAATAAGTAATTTAGACCCAAAAATAGAGAATAATTGTCTTTCATTTGGATATGGACTAGAATAGATATATTGCTTAAATATAGCAAGAGCTCGTGATTTTAAATTTTGGCAATCAGTCGAAAGATTGTGATTTGGGAGGTTCTTTAAACCCAACATAACAAAAGATATAAGTGATTGTGTCAAATCAGTGAATAATTCTTCATATCTATTTGAGATTCCCATTGTTTGTAACTTAAAATTGAAATGCTCTTGGAAATTTAAAAATAAATTATCTAAACCAACGAAATTGTCAAATAATAGTCCACAATCATAGACCTGTTTAAACCGACTAGAATACTCGTCCTCTTTATAACCAACTGTATTTTTGCTCAAAGTTAATAATTTATCTACTAATAATGAGTTTCTAGTTGGAGTAACCACCATTTCATCGAATTCTACTCTTAAATCTGGAAATGGTATTATTATTGGTGATTTTTGTGTGTCAAACCTCAAAACTTCAGAACTTTTATATATAGTCGAATGAAGTGGAATAGTGCCTTTTCCACTTTGAAATATATTATCTATTGATGCAGTTTGGAGTAAAACCCAAGGCTTATTTGATTCACTAACAGTTAGTTCGCGAATTATATCTGCTTTCTTAATCTTGTTTAAATCTCTTGCGAATTGTTCCCTGTCTGTAACAATGAAATCTAAATCAGTAGAAAATCTGTTATATTCAGTTTGTAATACCAGAGGGAGACATGTTCCACCTCTAAAAATAAATTCTGATTGGCATTGTTTAGTAATTTCATTCAAAAGAAGGAACGCTTCAATCATTTTATGTAAAGTCAATTTTTGTACATCGGTTTTAAGATAATTATTTTCAAAATTAATAACGTTTTTCCTCAATTCCGTTATTTGAGGTTCTTTAATTAAAGGCAAATGAATTCACCTTTTATTTTTCTATATGATAGAAGATAGAACTTCTTTGGTGTTATCATTTTTGAGAGATTCTCCACGAATTAATTCTTCAGGGAGATCGAAATGTTTTAAAATTTCTCGAAGTTCCTGATCAATATATTTTCGAGTGGCTAATCGTAATAATTTTGGAATATTAAGTAATTTAAAATCTACTATGTTTTCTATAATATATCCTAATTCATTTAATGGAAAAATAAAATTTCTTTTAGTAGTGTTAAAATAGGTATCTACAATTATCTTTTCTAGAACTGCAATTTTATAATTGTTGTGTAATTTAAATTCATACCTCGCATCAATTTGTTTTCGAATCCAAAAGAAAACTAAATTTTCAATTTCATAGGAAATGTTTTTGAGAAAATCAATTTGTCCATTTATTATAAAAATTAAATTATAATCCATTAAAATTGTTTTGAGATTTTCTATTGAATCAATGCTGCTGGATTTTTCAATTTCAAAAGATAAAGCTGTCCTAATGATATTATGAAAATAATCTATTAACAGGTGAGGATTATTATTAATAGGTGCATTGAGATTCTGACTAATTCGTTCTTCTATACTTGAATAATGAGGTGTTAAATCACCTTTTTTCAAACAGTAGTAATCTTTGCCTATTGATGTAATAAAACCCTTTTGTTTTAGTTTTTTAAGTTGATTAATTATTTGATTATTATTTATTTGTTGAATTTTATTACTTGGATTATCTATTATTTGTTTTTTTAATTCTCTAAAGGTTATATAATTTCTATTTGTTAATATATTTTTAATTAATTCATTCAAATAATTAAGCGTCATATCTTCTTTTCCCAATTTTTATATTCTTTTTGTATAAAGAGCTTTAAAGATACCATGTAACTTCTTGTCATATTTTATTTAAATATGACAGGTTGATATAAAATTGTGTATCTGGATCAGCTAACG
>Ga0307375_10006455_pt1 | contig 10827 bp, 7 predicted proteins | sample TR1MG_FD_202531 | JGI IMG/M metagenome (GOLD analysis project Ga0307375, IMG submission 202531) | Soil microbial communities from Risofladan, Vaasa, Finland - TR-1 | ecosystem: Environmental > Terrestrial > Soil > Coastal area > Acid sulfate soil | place: Finland: Risofladan, Vaasa | collected...
GTAGTGCTTCGTGTCGTCCAGTACGGGCAGCAGCACGTACAGATGGTTCAGGGCGTCCGCGAGCCGCACGTCACCGGTCAGCCGCACGTCGAGGTAGCGAGAGTCGCCCCACTCCGGGATCGTCGGATCTAGCGGGCCGCTCGCCGCCGCGACCCGCCAGCCGAGCGGCTCGAACAGGCGACGCAGCAGATCGACGCCGCCGCGGCACGGGACCGCCGGAACGTGGATGTCCAGCGGGATCGGCGACGCGGCCAGCTCCGGACGGGCGTTGCATCGTCCGGTGAGGGCCGTCCGGAAGACATCCTTCAGCGCCATCGCCAGCATGCTGGACGCGGCGTACGGGCGGTCGTTGACGTACTGCCCCAGCGCGAATCCGTCGCCAGAGCGGCCCTTCCGGCCACGGACCAGCGCGACCGGATCCACCTCGAGCAGCACCGCGACGGTGCAGCGGCGGTCCGTGCTCTCGGGGTAGAAGACATGCGCGGTCCCCACGGACTGCGGGAACGACTGAACCCGCCCCGGATGCTTGTGCAGCAGGTAGCCCAGGTCGGTCGCCGGGGCGCGGGTGGTGGAGATCGTGAGCAGCACGATTACGTAGTCTTCACGAACTAATCGCCCGCGTCGCGGCTATTTCGGCGTAGCCAGGGCGGCTGTACGCCTCCAGCGTAGATTCGACGCCATGAGCGAGCCGCGCGGAGGAGGACGCGGAGGATGCCGCGGCCATGGACGAGCCCGGCGAGTCGATCCCCTGGGAGCAGGTCAAGGCCGAACTCGGCGTGTAAGGATGCGAGACGTGGCCGCCTACGCCCTCGGCATCCGTTCCGCCAGGTGTGCGGGCCCTCACCGGCCCTACCTGCGCGTGCGCTCCGGCGCCCGGGTAGAGCTCGCCGACTTTGACAGAACGGCCGCCCGCCCGCAGCGCCGCGGCGATGTCTGCCGCTGACAGGCCCGACCACCCGAAATTCAGTCGCGGGGCGGCGGATGCTCGGCAATGATCGGTGGGCAATGGATCTCATCGATGATGTCGCGCATCGGCTGCAGCACATCTGGGGTCATCATGTTGCCGTGGTGAACGTGCGCGTGCACCTTCGCGACCGGGCGGTGTTCGACACCGTTTCGCTCGATGGCAGCTCCGTCGTGGTTAAGGTGGACACCGAGCCTCGTCGGCTAGCCAGGGAACTGCTCATGCTCCGCGCAGCCGCTGACGGCGGGATCCCGGTGCCCGCCGTACTCCTCGCCAAGAGTGGCTTACCAGGGTTTCTCGTGCTCACAGTGGCCGAAGGCCACGCACTGTCCGCCGTATCGCCGCTGGTGGCATGGGCAGACGCGGGTCGGCACCTGCGCCGGCTTCACGACCTGGCTCGCCCCCCGGACATCCCGCAGTTCAACCAGGCCGGCGGTGACTGGCGCGAGTTCCTGCTCCGGTGGACAGATCGCGCGACCCGCACGGTCACCAGCGCTGGCGTACTTTCGCCGAACGAGGTCAGGCGGCTGCGGAGCCAGCTATCTATGGCCTTCAGGGAAATGGGCGACCCGGAGTGTCGTCTGCTGCATGGAGACTGCCAGCCGGATCACTTTTTCATCGAACCGCGTACTGGCAGTCTGACGGCGCTCATCGACTTCGGCGACGCGCGCATCGGCGACCCGACGTGGGACTTCGCGGTTCTCACCCTGCGGCATCCCCAGCGGCTTCGCGCCGCGCTGGACGGCTACCGTCCCGGCAGCCGTCTGCAGGAGCACATCAGGCGGTGGACACCGGCGTACCGCACTCTTCGCTCCATCGGTGTCGTCAACTGGCTCGCCGACAACGGACTCGACTACGGTGAGGATCTCGAGTTCCTCCGGCAACGCCTGTGAGCTGGCCCGTCGTGATCCTCCCCCGGCAAGTCAACTCGGACACTTCACCCGCCGGGGGCACATCAGCGGGGTATCCCCTGGACCGGAGAGCGGTTTACCAGTGGCCCGACCGTGCGGAATGTTGTCCGGCGCAGCTAGTCAGCCGGTTCGCGGGACGAGCGTGACCGCCGACGCGTAAGCCATGCTCCGAGTTCGTGTTCGGGGACGGCATGGAGCGTGCCTGTGGTGTCGCGGATGGTGTAGCTGGCGGAGCTGAGTTCCTGGGGGCCGATGAGGACGGAGTGCGGAATAGCCAGTGCGGCAATGTCCCGTAGGTGCTTTTCCAGGTTCTTGGTCTGGATCAGGTCCCACACGGCGATTCCGGCTGCGCGCAGGGCGGCGGTAAGCCGGTCTGCGTGGATGATAGTGGCCGGCTCTGGCCGGGCGAGGACCGCGATATCGGCTGGTGTGATGACGTCGCCTGCGGTCAAGTCGGCGAGGCGTTCAAGGCCGATGACGGCGCTGTGGACGGCGGTAGGCGTACCGAGGAATGCCTGAGCGAAGTACCCGTAGGCGCCGCCATCTCCGAGAAGCCTTTGCTGGCTGCGAGGCCTCAGCAGGAACGATGGCCCATCGTGGAATTCGCTGGCGTGCAGGCATCCCAGGTCCACCTCTGCCTCTGCCCCTTGGCGGCGAAGCACGTCGGCCAGGTTGCGGGAACCGGTGATCCGGTCGTGAAACGCCTGAGGAAGTGCGTCGATTACCCGCCGGCCATCGGTTCCTCCGGCCAAGGCGGGATCTGCGGCCAGCAGTTCTGCAAGGCGAACGAGCGTGGCTGGAGCGCCGTCCTGGCGCAGCTGGTCCGGGCGCTGTTGCGGTGACAGGCGCCGCAGGGAATCCAGCACGCCGGCGACCCGGCTTGCCGGGGTGGCCGTGGCCACCATTGCGTGCCACAGCCCGGGATCGGTAACCGTGAAGGTCACGGGTACCCGCGATGCGAGGAAGCCGGTAATGACCTGCGCGAGCCGCGATGTGGCACGGTACTGCCCAGCCAGGTGGATAGGCCGTTCGAGTACCTCCATGAGGCCAAGATGGTGAAAATGGCGACGTGGCCGGCGTTCGTAGCGGAAGATCGGACAGCAGTAGCTGAGTCTCTGGTCCGGGAGGTTGCGGGCGCGGGCTAAGCGAAGCACTGCGGGCAGGCTGTCGGAGACCAGAGCCAGGTTCCTGCCCCGCCGGTCGGCGAACTGGTACAGCTTCTGGCCTGCGGCGTGGTGTCCAGTCGTGAAGGTCTCGGCGAATCCGACGGGTGGTACGCAGACGGGCTGATAGCCAGCCAGGCTGCAGGCGTTGAACCACTCCTGCTGGAGGGTCTGGTAGACCGCCATCCGGGTGGGGTCGATGTCATGAAAGCCCCTGGGGAGAGCAAGCGGCCGGCCGCTGTCGGCCACAGGGGGTACCTCCCGGATCAATCGGGGATGTCGATATCCGCACCGAATGCAGGGTAGGGCAGCGCGTGTCCCTGAAGCTAGTGGTGATCTTCGGCGGCGACACGCCGGAACATGAAGTCAGCCTGGCGGGCGCCCGGGCAGTGCTGACGCACGCGACGGCATTGGGCTGGGACGTGCTGCCAGTGGGCGTCACGCGCGATGGGCGCTGGCTGGTGGGCCCTGATGCGCTGCCGCGGTTGTGGCTCCAGGCTGACCCGCGGTTACTTCCGCGGGGCAGCACGCCGGATCCCCCTGTTCCGAGTGCTGCGGGAGAAATCGAGGTCTTCCAGGGCCCGCCGGCCGCGCGGCTGTTTGACGGCTACCAGCTGGCGCTGCCGGTCTGCCACGGCCGCTGGGGTGAGGACGGCATGCTGCAGGGCCTGCTGGCCTGTTACGGACTCCCGATCGTTGGATGCGGGGTGGCTGCGTCGGCAGTGTGCATGGACAAGCACCTGACACGGTCAGTGCTCCGCTCCGCGGGACTGCCGGTGGCCAAGGGCGTGCGGATCGGGAAACGCGACCACGTGAAGGATCCGGGCCGCGTTGTGGATCTGGTCCGGAATCGTGTCGGCCCGGGTCCGTGGTTCGTCAAGCCGGCATGCGGGGGCTCCAGTCTCGGGATCGGTCGTGCGGACACCCCGGCGGGCCTGCACGACGCTCTCGCGGAATCGTTCCGGTGGGGTGATGCCGCGCTGGTCGAGGAGGCCATCCCGCACCGAGAGCTGGTACTGGGGGTAATCGGCCGGAACGAGGTTGTCGTGTCCCCGCCCGGGGAGTGCATTGCAGTGGGATCGCTGTACACCTATGAAGAGAAGTACCTGCTGGGCAATCCGCGGTTCACCTGTCCCGCGCAGGTCGATGGCCCGCTCACCGAGCAGGCTCAGAAGCTCGCGACGATGGCGTTCCGGGAGCTGGGGTGCTCAGTGTTCGCCCGGGTCGACCTGTTCCTCGACGAGCGCACGGGACAACTCCTGGTCAACGAGGTGAACACGATCCCGGGCATGGCCGCGACGAGCGTGTTCCCGAAGGTGATGCGGGCGGCCGGCTACAGCTATCCGGAGTTGCTAGCCGAGCTGTGCCGGCTCGCCGCGCAAGGCTAGCGAGTCCGCTCAGGCGCGCTGCCATGTTCGGGGATCGGCTGGGCTCTGCTCACCGGTGGCCATGTCCTTGACCTCGTGGGGCTTGCCGTCCTCGAAGGGCGGGAACCACACGAAGGGGATGCCCTTGCGGGAGGCGTAGCGGATCTGCCTGGCGATCTTGTCGGCCTGGTGATACAGCTCGGTGTTCAGGCCGCGGGTCCTCAGCTCGGCGGCGGTAGCCGCCGCCTGGGGGCGGCGCTGGTCGCTGGGGACCACGACGAGAACGTCGCTGGGGCAGCTGGGGCCGGTTCGCAGGATGCCTTCGGCCACGAGCTTGGCGAAGATCCGGGTCAGGCCGATGGACATGCCGATACCGGGCAGGCTGCGGCGGACGAAGCTGCCGGCGAGGTTGTCATACCGGCCGCCGGAGCAGATGCTGCCGTAGCCGGGCCAGCCGGTGAACTTCCCCTCGTAGACGGTGCCGGTGTAGTAGGCCAGGCCGCGCGCGATGGACAGGTCGGCCACGATGCTGCCAGCCGGCAGGTCGGACAGGGAGTCCAGCACGAACGCCAGCTCATCCAGGCCTTCGGACAGCACGGCGGAGCTGACTCCGAGCCGGGTGATCTGGCCGATGATCGAGGTGTCGGTGCCGCGGAGCTGGGCCAGGTCCAGGCACGCGGTGACCTGCCCGGTGGTCAGCCCGAGCTCGGAGGCCAGGAGCTTGCCGACCCCCTCGGCGCCGATCTTGTCGATCTTGTCGGCGATGCGGATGACCTCAAGGGGATCGCTGATGCCGAGGCCCTCGTAGAAGCCCTGCAGGACCTTGCGGTTGTTGATGCTGATCGACCAGGCGGGCAGGTTCAGGCTGGTGAGGATCTCGTGGACGATGCGCGGGAGCTCGGCATCGAACTGCAACGGGACCTGATCGGTGTTGATCACGTCGATGTCGCACTGGGTGAACTCCCGGTAACGGCCCTCCTGCGGGCGCTCGCCCCGCCAGACCCGCTGGATCTGGTACCGCTTGAACGGGAAGACCAGGTCGTTCAGGTGCGCGGCGGCGTACCGGGCGAACGGAACGGTCAGGTCGAAGTGCAGGCCCAGGCGGGCATCGCTGTTATCGGCAGCGTCGGCCTGCAGCCGGCGCAGGGTATAGACCTCCTGGGATGTCTCCCCCTTGGCCAGCAGGACGTCGAGTGCCTCTGCGGCGGGTGTCTCGATCGAGCAGAACCCGTAGCGCTCGAACGTCTGGCGGATGAGGTCGAGCCATTGCAGCTCGACCAGCCGCACCTCGGGCAGCCACTCGGGGAAGCCGCTGATCGGAAGGGGCCGGACCACCTGCTGGTCGGTCATCGGCAGAGCTCTCTCCTTTAGTCATTAATCGCGCGAGTCCGCCCTCTGGCAGGCCGGGCCCGGCGAGAGGCGTCACGGTGGGGTCGGGGCCGCGCTACGGCGCTACGCCGTCGTTCGGCTCGTGGGGAATGTTACGGCGTCACCCATAGTGCGTGACGGTGGGTGAACAGATCCTGAGCCTGGTCGCGCACCGTGGAATACCAGCCGCGGGTGCCGGCGATCTCGGCGTGGTGCCCGACCACGCGGCTGAGGAAGAGCGTCTCCAGCAGCTCCACGGGGATCGCGCGCTCGGCGGGCGCGTCGTGGTCGCGGATCCAGGCCACCAGGCAGTCCCGCCAGGTGGGCCACGGCAGGCCCCCGCTGGCGTCGTCAGAGGTGGCATGGAGCTGGAGTTGGTCGGCCAGGGGGGCGGGGAAGACGGTGAACGCGTCGTCGCGGGCGTCCTCGCGGAGTCGACGGGCGGTCGACTCGGCAAGCAAGGCGATGTCGGGATCATACGCGGGGACGACGAAGTCGGGTTCGACGGGGGTCTGGCTCGCGCTGGGCACGAGAAGTTCTGGCGGATCCTGCCGCAGTCGCAGGGCGGCCCGTCGCTGGACCGCACGCGCGTTCTCGGCGAATTTGCCGCCCATCCGGTATTCGCCGCCGGGGACGGTGGAGAAGCTGCGCAGCTTGTTGCGCCGTTTTCGTGTCAGGGTGGCGGTGTGCCAGGGCTGAGAGACGGCGAGGGAGGCGATGAGGAAGTCGCCGCCGTAGCGGAGCTCCCCGGCGGTCCACGGCTCGGCAAGGATTCGCTGAGCGGCACGCCGGGAGAGGGCGATGTCACCGCAGAGGGGTTCGCGCAGATCCGCGCCGAAGACCCCGGCGAGGGCGGGGTAAGCGAGTTGATAGGTCAGGTCGCCGCCGTTCCAGGTAGGCGGACGCAATGGGTAGCAGACCTCGGCGCCTTCATAGACAGCGCCGAGCAGGGCATGGATCCATGAGGCGGGGACCTCGGCCAGGTCGGTGTCCACGGAGATGATGGCATCAAAGTCCTGCTCGCACCCGAACTTCAGGAGGGCGACCGTGTTAGTGCCCTTGCCAGCAGCGTGCGCGGTCGTGATGACGTGCTTGGGGCTCGTGGTTGCCGTGGCGAGGAAAGTGTCGGGAGTACCGTCGGCCGAAGCGTTATCGGCGTTGACCAGCAGCGCTTCGGCAGGAAATGGCAAGGTCGTCACGGCCGCGTCGAGATCGGCGGTGACGGCGGCGATGGTGTCGGCCTCGTTGAGGCTGGGCAGGCCGACCAGGACACGGAAGGGCACGTGCCGGGCTCCGATCACGGGGCTGGCTCGCTCTGGGGGTTCAGCCAGATCACCTCGGGGGACGACTCAAGCTCCCGGGTAGTGCGGATGCACAAGCCGTCGAAGTGGGTCAGGGTCCCGTCAGTGATGGCGCAGTGCAGGATGAAGGGCAGCGTCACCATGTCTTGAGGGGCGAACTCTTCGGCATCGACGACAGTCAGGTAGAGCACGCGGAACGTTAACAGCGCGGCGTCAAGGTGGCCGCGAATGATGTCAAGGATCTTGCCGGGCTCCGTCTCGCCGGCGCGGACGGTTTCGCGGCCGATTTCCAGGGCGCGGTAGACGGCCCCCACCTCCTGAAGCCGCTCAGACGGCAAGAACCGCAACCGGGAGGAGACCGGGACGCCGGTGTCGCGGTCCCGCACGCATGGCACATGACGGATGTCGCAGTCGATGAGCAGGTCGGTGACCGCGCGCTGGACCAGCAAGGCCTGCTCGATGTCTTTCATGCCGAAGTAGCTGGCGGTGGGTCGGCACAGGGAGATCCACCGGATGGCGCCGGTGACCTGGCCGCGGGAGGCGTAATCGAACACCGAGCTGTTCAGCCGCCGCGCCCGCAGGCCCTGGTCGATGTAGGTCGCGTAGTCCCGCGGGTACATCTCGGCGTCCGCAGCGGAGATGACGACGGTCGCGCCGCACTGCTCGGCGAGATCAACGTCGGCGGCGAGGTCGTACTGGTAGACGCTGCCGGGAAACAGCTGGATCCTGTTCGGGTAAACAGTGACGATCGTGTGGTCGTTCTCGGCCGCTGACCTCTTGATCAGCTCCCCGTGAGCGGCATGTAGCGCTCCCAGTGTGTGGACGGAGCCGATCGTGGTTCCCGAGCTCCAGAGTTCCCTCAGGAATGGACGTGCTTCGGCAACTGATCGCAAGTGCACAATGGGCATGGATCACTCCAGCAAGAGGTGTCACGGGGCGGGACTGACGTGGACGACGCGGCCGAGCCACCGGGCGGAAAAGTCGATGGCGTCGGCACGGTGATGCGCGAATCCGGCCCGGTGCCGGATAAGGAGGCGCGCAGGTTGCTGTCTTGGGGGTGTCACTGGTTCCGCGGAGGAGAGCAGCGCGATTCCGGCGGCATGGGTGTCGAAGGCAGCCGACAGGTTCTCGTCGGCCTCGCCCGTGCCGTGCAGGTCGGCACGGGGCAGCAGTGCAGCGTCATACCGGGCCAGTTCCCTGCAGGCACCGCGAACCGCAGGGGAATAGACGTGGGTGTCCACAAAGGCCTGAAGGAGCGCTCGGGCGCTCTCGCGGTCGGCGAACAAGGCGCCACGCACGGTGTTCCGCAGGCGGCGGTGGAAGTAGCATTCGGCATCGATCTCGCTGAACGCCATCCCCAGCTGCCGCGACAGCAGGTCCTCTCGAGTGGCCACGAAGGCAGCAAAGGCGTCCAGAACCTCAGTGGGAGCCATGTCCGCCCATCGGGCCAGTCCCCGGATGGTGGTGCGGGCATAGCCGGAGCCAACCAGGATCTCATCGGCAAGCAACAGGCGAAGCCCTGCCTTGTTGTCTTGGCGTGACAGGGTGTGGTGGGACAAGACGCCTTCGTAGTCCACCAACGGGTCCGGGCGCACAGTGATGAGGCCAAGGTTTTCCCGGTCAGTGTCGTAGGTCGTGTTAGGCAGGATCCACAGTGGATGCAGCAGCAGGCTCGGGAACTTCAGGAACAGCTCGTCGTAGGCGCTGCGGAATTCCTTCACTGTCTCGCCGGGCAGTCCGAAGATGAGCTCGACGCCGACCCTTCCGCCCCGCCCGAGGATCTCTCGGCCTAACTCCATCATCTCCGGGCGTCCGCGTTCGTCGCGTCCTGCAAGCCTGAGGGCGGGACGGCTCAGCGTCTGCAACGCCAGGTAAACGTTGGTCTGCACGTCGCTCTCCCTCAGGATATCCAGGATGTCCCCGACCCGGCTGGCGTGGTTCTTGGCCCAGTTGACGTGCAGCGTGGTCGGCGCTCCCAGGCGACGGCGGGTGTCCACGACCATGCGGGCGATCTCGACGTCACGCGGCAGGATCCCGAAGTTGGCGTCACAGAGGAAGATTGTGTCGATCCCTGCCCTGCCGATGGTGTCTAGCTCTGCAGCCAGGCGGCTGAGTTCGGCGCGGGTGATCTTCTGCCCGACCGCACCGCCCCAGTGGCAGAACGCGCAGTGATAGGGACAGCCGCGGTTGGTTTCCCACAGGGCCACGTCTATTCCCGCCAGCTCCATGCCGGCGGCAGGAGAATAGGGGGACGCGATCTCCCCCAGCGACTCGACGCGTGGACGCGGGGACGTGCTGACCACCTGGCCGCCTTGCCGGTAGGTGATCCCCGCAATCTCGCTTAGCGCGGGTGCTCTGTCCAGCAGCCATCTGGCCAGCTCGCGGATGGCGTGCTCGCCTTCACCGCTGACCACGATATCGGCCTCGGGGATCTGCGCTAGCCAGTGATCCCCGTGGTAGGAGACGTGGTTGCCGCCCAGCACAATGACCGCGTCAGGAAGCAACTGCCGCAAAGTAAGCAGCAACTGCCGGTAGATCGCGACATTCCAACCCTGGCACGACAAGCCAATCAAGTCCGGCGCGGCGGTCTCGATGGCCTCAGTCATGCGAACCAGGCTGGTCCCAGCCAGAAACGAGTGCACCGTGACTCGAACGCGATCAGCGAGGTCGCCGTCAGTGTCCAGGGACGCCTTGAGGTAGAGCAAGCCCAGCGGCGTGTAAGACACCGTTGCCTCGCCGGACAAGTCGACTAGGCTGACGCTGGCAGTATCAGGCGGCATGCGGGCAGTCATGTGGATTTCCGCGAATCCCGGGCCAGCAGAGCGGCCAGTTCCTCGACCAGCTCCGCCACGCGCTTGTTGTCTGGATCCCCTCCGTGGCCCAGCGCCTCCGGCAGGCCCGGGCACCGGTCAGCGAAGATCGCGCCGCGCTGCCGGCCGAGCCGGGCGCCTGTGAAGTCGGTCTTGACCGCGCTAGCGTGAAACAGCGACGTTCCCCGCAGATCGGCGTTGACGAAGATGGACTGGTTAACCCTCGCGTAGGTGGCCCACGCCTGGCGGATGCTCGCACCGGTGAAGTCGGCTGCCAGATACGCCTGGGTGAGGTTCGCACCATCAAGCCTGGCCCCGGCAAGGCAGGCCGAGGCGGGCGGGTCGCCGATGAACGACGCTCTATACAGGTATGCGCCTGTCAAGTCTGCTGAACGGAAGTCGCAGTTGCGGAAGGTGGCATAGCGGCCAGCGAATCCCGCGAACAGCGCCTCGGCGAACGTACAATCCGAGGCGGTCACGCCCTCACCGGTCACGTTAGTCGCGTCGGCCCTCCTGGCGCTGACGCAGAACCACGAGGAATCCGCAAGTACCGCACCGGCAACGTTCGCGTCATCAAGGCTGGACTGATCCCACCTTCCGCGGCTCAGGTCTGCGTGGCTGAGATCGGCACCGGGCAGGTGACAACCCTGCACGTCGATCCCTGGAGCATGCAGATGAGCCCCGGCAAGTCCGCGGGAACGCACCTCCGACAGGCGCAGTCCAGGCAGGTGGGCGCCGGTCAGGCTGAGACCATCCGCCGAGGTGGGACGCTGCACGACGACACCGCGACCGCGAGCATGATTCAGGATCAGCCCTCGGATACTGCTGCGCAGGATCGAGACATCATCCACACGCGCGCGAGTCAGGTCGGCATGGTCCATGCGGCATTCGTTGAACACAACGCCGCGCAGGTCTGCCCCATGGCCACCGATCCCGACCAGGT
>Ga0307375_10006458_pt1 | contig 10824 bp, 16 predicted proteins | sample TR1MG_FD_202531 | JGI IMG/M metagenome (GOLD analysis project Ga0307375, IMG submission 202531) | Soil microbial communities from Risofladan, Vaasa, Finland - TR-1 | ecosystem: Environmental > Terrestrial > Soil > Coastal area > Acid sulfate soil | place: Finland: Risofladan, Vaasa | collected...
TAAATGTATGAGTTTTCCTAAATTATGTGAACACCTTGACGTCAATTGCCGGAAGGAATACAACAATTATGGTATTTCTGTTAACATAAATGGAGCTAATGACAACCAAAATACACAAAGTAAAGTAAAGTAAATAAGAGTAAAGGATTTAAGAAGAAGATTTTTTAAAATTGAAATCCAAAAACAGGTAGAAGAAGATTAATAACCAACCTAACTTTTAAAAAGATGAAAGCAGAAAAAATATTATATCTTTGTATCCGTGCCAATGCCGATGGCACTTCTGTTTTTTTCATAGCAAGGTGGCCCGGGTTTACGAGTTATTCCCGGGCTTTTGCACCAGTTATAAAAATTTTATAAAATGGGGAAGATGGTAAAAATCGAAAAAGGTAATCCATTACCGACTGAAATAATCATTTATTTGCCAATAAAAATTAAGACAAGCAAAGTATATGCCCTTGTTTTTACTGATAATTCAGGTAAAACACACTATTTTGAGAAAGACGGCAGTTATGATGGGTGGTCAAGGGAATGTAACTATAGCCAAAATTAAAAATATTTTCTAAATTTGACATCATTATGAAGCAGATAATACATACAATCAAAAGATTTTTAAAATGGGTGGTGTTTTTGTTGTGGTACAAACCAACATCAGAGCCACCACTAGAAGAGCAATACAAGCTAAAAGCATCTGACGTGGCCAAGGAATACATGGTGTTAACGTACCATGGCCAGAGAATAAACATACTCAAGATGGTTTATCCGATATGGGTAAGGAGTTCACGCAAGGACAAGAGAGCCACCATGCAAAAGTTTAAGAAGCAAGAAATAGATGGTATGATAAAGTTCGTTGAGGTAGAGGGACACCTTATATGCGTAAGAAATCTTGATTATGAAAAGAGAGTAGAAAATCTTAAAACCAAGAAATAATGGAAAAAGAAATTAAAATGGGGTGGCAAGTCTGCCCAAAATGTCAGGGACAAGGGTTGGTTTGGATACAACCAGATATGCCATGGAATCATACATTCCCCTTTAATGGAGATCCGTTTACTTGTGATGTTTGTAATGGTAAAAAAATAATTGACATATCAACCGGAAAGCCACCTGAATAATAGAAAGCTATGGAAAGTGAAATTTTAGTATGCTTAATAATACCCGCAATAATTGTCGTGGTGTTATTGATAACATGGAGAAGGGAAAGACGATGAAGCCAAAATTGACACTTAACAACTTTATCTTCATCAAACTCGATCCCGAAAACACTTCGGTCCGGCTAAAGAACGGATGTGAACTATTTGTTGATAATACATTTGAACCTGAAAAACATTTTACTGTAACGGGAGAGGTATATGGTTTGCCATCACACCTGTCATATTCGGGAAAGCCCAATCTTAACATGCCTTGGGAAACCGATATGGAGATACGCATGCACGACAAGGTAATCTTCTACTATTTATCAGTTGTGAACGCATTAAAGCCTGCAACTAAGCGATACATCATTGAAGGCAATGATAAGTACGTATTCATCGAATACCAATATATTTATGCAGTGGTACGTGATGATAAGATCATCCCCATAAATGGTTACTGCCTGATTGAACCAGTAGAGGATCCTTCAATAACTCAGGAAAGAGAGAGAATGGAAAAGATGGGTATGGAAATTATTGTGTTGGAACGCAGGATAAGCAACCAAGTGGTATATGGAAAAGTTAAATATGTTGGTATCCCGAACCGGAATTATGTTGATGAAGGAGTTACTGACAGGGGTGCAGACGTGGAAGTGGGCGATGTTGTTGTCATCCGCAAGACCTATGATGTTCCGCTTCAATATTCACTGCATCAAAAAGTGAATGACGGTGTGAAGTTATTCAGGGTACAACGCAGAAATTTACTGGCGAAGATATGATTGAAGTAAACAAAATATACGAAGGCGATGCGCTAACGCTTCTGAAAACATTTCCAAGTGAGATATTCAATACCTGCGTTACGTCTCCTCCGTACTATGGACTTCGGGCATACGGTACTAATCCGGTTATTTGGGATGGTGATGAAAATTGTCAGCATGAATTTACGGAAAATATATTTATTAGAAAAAGAGGAAATATAAATGGGTTAACAGCAAAAGCAGGAAATACAATCGCAGGGATAAGTGGTATTGGTACTGATATTGGATGTATTTGCTCTAAGTGTGGTGCATGGAGAGGCGAGTTGGGATCAGAGCCGTCACCGGAGTTATTTGTAAAGCATATTGTTGATATTTTCAGAGAGGTAAAACGCACACTAAAAAAAGATGGGACTTGTTGGATAAATCTTGGCGACAGTTATTTTGGTTCCGGTCAGGGATATGGTGACACAAAGACAACAAACAAAGGACATAATGGGTCCCGTGAAAGAAAAAAACCAATTTGGCGTGGCACAGATTTAAAACCCAAAGACCTAATTGGAATCCCATGGATGGTTGCTTTTGCGCTCAGGGCAGATGGATGGTATCTGCGTTCTGAAATAATCTGGTATAAAAGAAATCCGATGCCGGAGAGTGTTACTGACAGACCAACGAAGGCACACGAACAGATATTTTTATTATCTAAAAATGCAAAATATTATTATGATGCGGAGGCGATACTTGAAGAATGTTCGGTTAACACCCATGCACGAATATCGCAGGATGTTGCAGCACAAGTAGGATCATATCGTGCAAACGGAGGCGCAAAAACAAATGGCCCTATGAAAGCCGTAATAAGAACACCCAAACAGCAACCTGCAAGGTTAGGTATTAAAAATAATGATAGTTTTAATAATGCAACTTGCCTAAAAGTAGAAAAAAGAAACAAACGTAGTGTTTGGGAAGTAGCTACACAATCGTTTTCAGAAGCCCATTTTGCCACATTTCCTGAAAAACTGATTGTTGATTGCATTAAGGCCGGATGTCCTGAAGGAGGATTAGTACTGGATCCATTTGCAGGCGCAAACACCACAGGATTAGTTGCACGAAAACTTAATCGTAATTATATAGCATTGGAACTAAACCCAGAGTACATCAAAATAGGAAATAACAGAGTATATGACCAAATAGGACTATTCTTATGAATACCCAATTTCATAGCAAGGAATTTCAGAATATGATGTTCAACGTGGATAAGATTCCAGAAGGCACATCTGTATTGCGATTTTATAAGGAATTAGGAAAAATAAGGGAGTTTAAGACAAGTGCCGGAGAGGGGTTGGATAACAACAAAGTAAATCTTTACGTGCTTCTGATGTACGATAAGGGTTCTCCATACAGGAAAAAATACACCGATGTACTGAAAAGAAAGATTGAGGTAGCCCATGACGTAGAATTTGAAGTAGTGGAGGGAGGGATATTTGATTCTGTAGTAGAGGATTTTCTCAAAGGAAGGAATGTTATTGTGAATAAGAAGATAGTTCAGTTTGTGCGGATGCACCGGAATTACAAGTATAGCTACCAAGTATCTATAGAAGCCACCTATGCAAATCTAATGCTTGACATTCAATCAGGAGACACGAAAGGAATTAAGACTCTTGGAGAACTAAGGGACGAGCTTGAGGAAAATCTTTTGGAGATATTGAACCAAGACAACAATCCTTATTTAAAAGACGAGATACTTCGCTATATTGAGGACGAGAGGTTAGCACTCAGGCCCGAGGACATAGCGAAGAAAGCACAGAACGGAAAAGAAAATAAAAAATGATAATTAAAGGATTTTGGCATTGTTATCTCATAAATCACTGGTATTCAGTAGTGACTGAGCAGTTAAGAATATTATTAACATCAGGACTGTATGATGCCTGTGAAGAGATAAACATAGGATGTATTGGTTTTCCCGAAGAAAAAGCACTCTTGGAAAAGCTTGTTATTAATCAGTACCCAAAACTAAAGATCGGGTATTATTCACAAGAGCCTATTGAATATGAATTTCCGACACTAAGCCTTATTGAGCAGGACAATTCAGAGTATGTGGGATTCTACTTTCATACCAAGTCTGTTACAAGGCCATTTGAAACTATTATTAATCATTGGAGGCTCTGGCTCAATGAGGCTATATTAAATCGTTGGGAAGAGCATAGGGATCATGTAGAGCATGGTTACGATGTGTCTTCAGTAAACCATTGTCGCCCACCACTGCATCCCGAACATTTCTCGGGGAATTTTTGGTGGTTTAATAGAAATTATATTAACAGACTACCAGATATATGCAGGCTTGACCATAGCAGTAGATTTTTAGCAGAACAATGGATATGTATGGGGCATGGAATATATTATGCCAAGGAGTTTGTAGAACCAGGAAGAGATGTTTTTTTAATGAAATATAAATAATTATGAAAGTACTAATTACCGGAGGAACAGGATCAATAGGGAGTGCATTAGCAAGATTAATTTCAGATGATGTCACAATATTCTCCCGCAATGAATCGGTGCAGGTTGAGATGAAGCACAATTATTCATTTAAATATATCATCGGGGATGTGAGAGATAAACATGCTATTATGAAAGCATGTGGGGGCATGGATTATGTATTTCACTTTGCAGCCTTAAAACATGTTGAGATTTGCGAGGAACAACCAATGGAGGCCGTTAAGACTAACGTGATAGGGACAAAGAATGTTATCAATGCCTGTTATAAGCATGGTGCAAAACTTGTTAATATGTCATCTGACAAAGCTATCAATTCAGGGAATGTGTATGGCAAGACAAAGAGTCTGTCTGAAGATATAGTGACAGAGGCAGGTTATTTAAGTATCCGGTCAGGCAATGTGTTGTGGTCGGCTGGTAGCGTTCTCCCTATCTGGAAGCAACAGATAGCATTAACGAACAAAATAAACCTTACATCAAAAGAGATGACAAGATTTTTTATTCATGTTGATAAACTTGTTAATTTTATTTGGAATGCGAAAGATAAAGCAGGAGTATTAACCGTCTCAATGAAGTCTTTCTATCTGTATGATATCGCAATAGAGTTTCTGAAGAGGTATGGCGATGGGGAAACAATGATAAATATAACAGGACTTCGCCCGGGAGAGCGATTGCATGAGTTCAGGGATGCAAAAACATCATCAAAAGATAATATTTGTACAGACCTAACATATATATTTCAATGAAACCCCATGATGTAACTAAGGCTTTTGAAGAAAGAATAGCAGACTATACTGGTGCTCCGTATTGTGTTTGCGTGGACAATGAAAGTAATGCCTTATTCCTTGCCTTGACGTATGACAATATCAAAGGAAAGAAAGTAGGGATTCCATGTAGAACATATATGAGTGTGCCATGTGAGATAATTCATGCAGGGGGGGAGGTTTTATTCTATCAAGTACCCAATAAGACAATTAAGGGAGCTTATTGGTTAATGAGTACACGGGTATGGGATTCTGCATTAAGGTTCACGGCTAATATGTATAAGCCAGATACATTTATGTGTTGTTCCTTCACGGGTCCCTATAAACATTTAAAACTTGGGAAGGGGGGGTGTATTCTCACAGACAATAAAGATGCCTACGAATGGCTTAAAAAAGCAAGATTTAGTGGAAGAAACGAATGTGACTATCACGTAGATAATTTCACACAACTTGGATGGAATTTTTATATGAATCCAGTAATAGCAGAATTTGGACTACTTTTAATCCAACAATTTTATAACTTAGATGGGACAAAAAAAGACATGCCAGATATTGAATTACCATATCCAAATTTAAGTAAATTTAAAATATATACCAATGGGATTCCTGAGTAAAAATGAATTAGTCAAGTTAGAATTAAAATCAATCGGAGAAAATGTTTTGATCTCCGATAAGTGTTCTATTTATGGAACCGAGATACAGATCGGGAATAATGTCCGCATAGATGATTTCTGCATTCTTTCCGGCAAGATACAATTAGGAAGTAATATTCATATAGGTGCTTACTCTGCCTTGTATGGCAAGTATGGCATTACCATGGAAGACTACACGGGGCTTTCCCCACGATGCACCATATTTAGTGGGACGGATGATTTTGGTGGTGATTATTTAATAAGTCCAATGACACCCGATAAATATACGTACGTTATAGGAGCTCCTGTACTTTTAAAAAAGTTTGTTCAGATAGGGGCAGGGACAGTTATTATGCAGGGGATTGTACTTAGTGAAGGTGTTGCAATCGGGGCAATGAGTTTTGTCAAAAGAGCAATACCCGAATGGGGAATATGGGCAGGTAATCCCTTACGGTTTATTAAAAAGAGAAAAAGGGGAATGGTTGAACTCGAAAAACAATATAGAGATGGATTATAGCATCATTAGCACTTATGTCAGAGAAGATAATGACTATCTGGATGAATGGGTAAAATATCATCTTGCCATAGGATTTGAACATATTGTAATGTATGATCACCGCAGTATCGCTCCAGTTCAAAATATATGGGGAGATAAGGTTACTGTAATCAAGATAGATCGGGATTCGTTATTTTTACCCACTTATCTTAATCAGGACACACTTAAAAGTCATCCGGCATATTGGATGGCGATGGTTGATGTTGATGAATTTATTGTGCTCTTACAACACAAGGACATTAAGAAGTTATTGGAGAATTATGAGGAATTTGGAGCACTTGGCTTACCATGGACAACCTTTGGTAGTTCAGGGCATGAAACAAAACCGGAAGGAAGAGTTACTGATAATTATGTATGGAGAGAACCAGATGAACCAATGTGGATAAAATCTATTATTAATACTCAATATTGCACAAGAATCGTTGATCCACACAAGGGAGAATATACTCGAACTGCTGTTAATGAGGCGAAAGCCCCATTTCAAGGGCCCATTACTGATTCTCCAAATCAAATATGTAGAGTTAATCATTATTTCACGAAATCTCATGAAGAATGGTTAAAGAAAGTTGCTAGGGGAACAGGTAATCCCAATACCCCCCCACGTCCATTATCATGGTTTGATGCGATCAATAAAAAATGTACCATTTATGATGATAATATTATAAAATTTTGTAAAAAAAATAAAATATGGAATCAAAAGTAAGTGTAGTATTAACATCATGCAATAGGCTAGATCTTCTTAAAAGAACCATTGAGAGCTTTAATGCAATGAATACTTATCCTATTGAAGAATTTATCATTGTCGAAGATTCCGCAAACAAAGAGATGCACAAAGCACTTTGCGATCTTTATCCTAATTATACTCTTTTACTCAATGGGGTAAATATGGGATTAATTGATAGTATTGATAGAGTTTATTCAATGATTAAAACACCATTCGTATTTCACACAGAGGACGATTGGGAGTTTATTAAGCCAGGATTTATTGAACTTGCTCTAAAGCCAGTTATTAATGATCATTTAGTAATGCAAACATGGATTTCAAACATTCATAATCAACCTGTTGATTTGGAAGTACAAATAATGGGGGGGGTTGAATACAGATATGCTTCTATCGATGGAATGGATCACCTATGGCATGGTTTTACTTTTCATCCGGGGATAAGGAATATGCGAGTTTATAAAGAGATAGCACCTTGGGCACAATGGTCAACTAAAGAAGATTTTTTAGCATTAAGGGAATGCAAAATCGGAGAAGAATATTTCAGGCGTGGTTATAGGGCAGCAGTATTGTCAGATAGCTATTGCGTACATACGGGAGGTCAAAATACAACTTGGAATACAGGCCAGAAATAATGTTACAGATACCAACAATAGAGGATATTTTTCGGGAGTATTTTAAAATCGCAATAACTCCTGATAGAATAATTGAATTTGGGACAATGACTGGCCGATTTACTAATATCATTTACCAATTGCGATTAGAGATAGATAATCATTTTGATATGATAACTATTGATTCAAGACGGGATATTAAGCAGGAATATTTACCAGAAAATATGATATTTTGTCAAATGGATATATTTTCAAACATAGGAACCATTGCAGGTCTAATAAAACCGAAGACACTTATTCTTTGTGACAATGGCAATAAAGTAAAAGAAGTACGTTCTTTTGCTCCACGGCTAAGATCAGATTGTGTTATAATGGCACACGACTATTTCTATGACAGAGAGGAATTTGAAAAACTTGCATGCTGGTCTGCATGTGAAATAACATGGTCGGATATTTCCGATCTTGGATTAAAACCGTATTGCCAACATATTATGAAAGAAGGATTTTGGCTATCATTAACAAATATAAAATGAAGATAGAAGTATTTGCAGTCTGTTATAACGAAGAGAGAATCATGCCTTATTTTTTAAGACACTATTCTCAATTTGCTGAAATATTTATATTCGATAATCATTCAACCGACAGATCCGTGGAAATTGCACAGAAAGGTGGAGCCCACGTATCATTATTCGATACAGGGGGAACATTCGATGATGGAGCGAATTTAGAAATCAAGGAACATTGCTGGAGGGATTCTAAGGCCGATTGGGTTATTGTAATTGATTTGGATGAATTTGTTTATCACCCTCATATTGTAGATTTTTTAAGCGAGTCCCAAGGAACACTTATACAGCCGAATTTGTATGAAATGTTTACTTCTATTTTTCCAACAACTGTAGGGCAGATTTATGAGGATGTTAAAAATGGTCATCCTTCATGGCCTAAGATAAATCTCATTCAACCATCACAGATAAAAGAAATGAATTATACTCCGGGATGTCATTTGGCCACTCCCAAGGGGAATGTGGTACTTGTGAATACTAATGATATAAAAACCTTACACATGAAAAATTTGGGTCGGCAATATACGATTGACCGAAATATGATGTATGGAGTAAGGCTAAGTGAAAGAAATAAGGAAATGGGATGGGGAACTCACTTGCTTCGCACCCCAGAACAGGTAGGTGCTGATTTTGATAGATTAATTCAAATCGTAATTCCAAGAATATGAAAATAGAGACATTTGCAGTTTGTTACAATGAGGAAAAGATGCTTCCGTACTTTCTTAGGCATTATTTACAATATGGTTCCGTAACAATATTCGATAATCATTCAACCGACAGATCCGTGGAAATTGCACAGACTATGGGCGCAGTTGTAATTGAATATGATTCTGACAATAAATTCAGAGAAGACACTCTAATACACCTAAAAAATATTTGTTGGAAGGAGTCGGAAGCTGATTGGGTAATTATCGTTGATATTGATGAGTTCGTGTATCATAGAAATCTTTTGTGGATATTGGAAAGGACAGAAGGTACTGTAATAATGCCCAAAATGTTTGAGATGTTTTCAGAAATATTTCCCACCACTCCCGTACAAATCTATGATGAAGTTCGTGTGGGAATCGAAATGAAAAGTAAAATGTGCTTATTTCGCCCTGATCAGATTACCGAAATGGATTATGACTGTGGAGCTCATTTTGCCCATCCCAAGGGAAATTTTATCTTGAATGTGCGTACGGAAATTATAGCTTTACATTTTAAATATTTATCTTTGGAATATATAGCATCCAAGTATGCTGAACTTAATGTAAGACGTAGTGAAGAAGACAAACAGAGAGGCTGGTCTAGTCACATGGAGAGGACAAGGGAGGAATTACAAAAAGAATTTGAGATCATGAAATATGGTTTAATGAAAATTGTATGAAGATTCGCATTATCTGTGTTGCATATCATAGAGCTATCCCTCTACGGATATTAATAGACAGCTTTTTAGTACAAACTGACCCCCGATGGGAATTGAATATAATCCATGATGGGGAAGCACCACAGGATGTCAAGGAGGTTATTGCTCTTTATGATGATCCCCGAATAATTTACACAGAGACAGAAAAGGTGAATGGTTTTTGGGGACACCCCAACAGGAGTGCAATGTTACAGGCAATAGAGACAAATCCAAAAGACTTTATTCTAATGACTAATGATGATAACTACTATGTGCCAATATTTGTACAGACATTCTTAGGACAAGAAACTCCAAGAATAGGCCTTATCTTTTGCAATACAGTTCATTCATACATGGGATATAATGTATTACAAACCCGTGTAGCAGAAAACTATATTGACATGGGATCATTTGTTGTCAGAGCAGACGTAGCTAAGAAGGTTGGGTTTAATCATAAACATTTATCAGCAGATGGGAGATATGCCATAGAATGTGCTGATTATTGCAGGGCAAAGAAGTTAATGATAGTGCAGATTAATCGCCCTTTTTTTATTCACAATTGACAACAAATGAATCACCTTGCACTTTTAAAACGCTATCACAAAGAAGTTGACGCACAGATACTATCTCAGTATAAGGATGCGGAGAGAAGCGTATGGGTGAACACGGATGATAAAGATTTAACGCCTATTGAGATAGAATTACCAAAGCCTCCAGAGCCACACCTGATAGACAATTGGGGACTTCCTGCCTCCGAACAGATGTGGCATCCTCCAAAATTACCAAGGAGACTGAAGGAACTACAAGCTAAATATGAGACTCTTGACGGTATATGGACTCAGATAGAAAACCATAAGGACATTTATGCTGATGAGATAGCATTTATTGAGACACAGTGGGATAGAAGGCTTAATGGCTATTGGTTTTATAACAATGGGATACCCACATATATTGACGGGTGGAATTATTTTTATTGTGGTTGGTGGATTATTGATGTCGGGCTACCTAAGTACAGAGACAGAGACAGGCGATTTTTTCTATTTGCCCGGAAGATGTACACCGAAACGAAGTATCCAAAGTGTGATAAAGATGGTTTTGCTATTCAGGACAAGTATGGAAATTATGAATGGATTGAGACGGGACATCGGTTATTCTATGGATTTAATTACCCGAAGCATAGAAGGGAAGGCGCCACCTATAAAGCTGAAAGCATAGGTTATG
>Ga0307375_10006461_pt1 | contig 10823 bp, 16 predicted proteins | sample TR1MG_FD_202531 | JGI IMG/M metagenome (GOLD analysis project Ga0307375, IMG submission 202531) | Soil microbial communities from Risofladan, Vaasa, Finland - TR-1 | ecosystem: Environmental > Terrestrial > Soil > Coastal area > Acid sulfate soil | place: Finland: Risofladan, Vaasa | collected...
ACAGGTTGCCCTGCACGCAGGACAGGTTGCCCCGCACGCCGGACAGGTCGCCCCGCACGCCGGTCAGGTCGCCCCACACGCGTGTCAGGTCGCCCTGCACGCCGGACAGGTCGCCCGACACGCAGGACAGGTCGCCCCGCACGCCGGTCAGGTCGCCCCGCACGCGGGTCAGGTGGCCCGACACGCAGGACAGGTTGCCCTGCACGCAGGACAGGTTGCCCCGCACGCCGGACAGGTCGCCCCGCACGCCGGTCAGGTCGCCCCGCACGCGTGTCAGGTCGCCCTGCACGCCGGACAGGTCGCCCCACACGCCGGACAGGTCGCCCCAATAAACAGAATCCTTTGTTCTTTTCATTTTATCGTCCTTTCATAAATAGCGTTGGCTTCCGCCTCCGCCTTGTTGTGTCTTTCGACAAGTGGTTTCATCAAAGCCGTAGCCTTCGCCTCCGCCGCCTGGATCGCCGCCAGGTGAGGCGCTATCTCGTCCCTGTACGCTTGTTGTATAGGGGCGACAGCCTCTTTGTACTCCGCCGCGATACTAGTTACCGCCTGGCGATAAATAACCAGCGCAGCGGCTTTTAATGGGCGTTTAATACTGACTAATTTTCCCATTTTATTTATCCGCGCTCCTCAATTCCCAATGCTCCCGGCTATGCGTCAAATTTGCCGAATCAGTCACCAGGTAAACATACGTCCATTCGCCGTTGATCTTAGTGCGCTCCCGCGCAATAACTTCAGCGACACCAATAAGCCGCGAATCTCTGCGACTGTCCCTTACCTTTTCGCCTATTTGAAAGAGCATTATTATTTGTCCTTTCTAAAGTCGTGTAGAAAACTGTCAAACTGTGATTGTTCGTCCTCGCTAAAATCGTTTACAGCTTGTAAGAGCGCGACAATTTTAGCGAGAGTTTCAACCGATAACCCTTTACTTAACATTGCCAGTCTGAAAGCGACAACAGCGGGGGTCATTTTCCCTGCTCCCTATGCGCTACGCTCCCCGGCGGCGATTGTGTTCCCGCTAGTGTGCCATCGAATATATCGCGCGGCTTTTCCGCCCCCGGAATGCAGCATTGCGTGGCATCGTTCGCCTTGTAAATATCCAGCGCCTTGCCGCCCGAAAATGCCGCCTTGATCGCCTCCCATATCGCCATTAAATGTTTCATGGTATCACCCCCACAAAAGTGAATAAACCGCAGCGCAAAACACCAGCGCCGCAAATATCGTCAACCAGTCAACCCACGACCCGTCGAACAAGTCCCGATCCTCGTTGTCTGCTTTCATTTTTCCGTCCCCTTGAAAATAGTGTGTATATCGCAGACCGCCGAACCGCAGGATGCCCAGGTATCAAACGCGTTAGCTTTTAACTGCCCGACGGAACGCGATATACACACTAAATAGTTGCCGGGGAACCGCCCCGGCGCGGTTTTCTTATACGCTTAAACCGCGAACTCGACAACCTCCCACTTCGTCGCCTTGCCCGTGGTCTCGACGCCCTTTTTCCACGCGAAGCCGCGACCGGCCAACACGCCCGCTTGAACGAACGAACTGTACGGGATCGCCGGAATAACCAGTTGCCCGAGCTCGCCCGTTTCCATGTCGCAAGCCTTCACGATATGGATTTGCGCCGGGGTTCCGTCCTTGTTCATTTTCGGCTGTCCCTTGTTGACACCGTCTTCCTCGACCTGATCTTTCGAGGCGATTTCGGACAGGAACTTGAAATACTTGGTGTCCCCCGTCTTGACCCCCTTCAATGACAGCGACGGCAGTACGATATGACCGACTACCTGGATGTTTTTCGGATCGAACTTCGCCGGGGCGTGTTCGGTTTTTTCAACTGCTTTCGTTTGCTCTTTTGCCATGATATAACCATCCCATAAAATGCCCCCTGAATCGGCAAGGGGCGCACCGTTTTTATTTGTTGGGAAAGGATGCGCGAATTCTCGCCTCTACTTTTTTCGTAAGAGCCAATTGCCCCCAACGCTCAATAAAAGCTTTTAGATAATCCTCTACATTTTTAAAATCTGATTGTTTCATTTTGTCGCCTCTTTTAAAATGCCCCTGAATCGGCAAGGGGCGAACCGTTTAATAATTACATCCACCATTTAGACAATTTGTATTTTTTATAATTGCCATTTGTAAAACGGATGCCGCACCTTCAGATATAGCATTTAAAACTATACAGTCCGTACATTCTGTATTTGTAATTACTACATCATATACACAGGACATATCTGTTAAAGTTCTGCGTACAATCCTAACGCTATTTGATGTATTCATTTTTCGTTCCCCAACGTGATTTAATGAGATTGCACTTTATTCCCTAATTCTCGCCTTGTCAACTCTTTTCTGTGTTTTTCTCATTTTGCGCTTAATGAACACCTGAGCGCCCGATATATTGATACTCGGCGCGCTCCGCTGTATTTCGACAATCTCCCCTTTCGCTGCCTTGATAATATCAGCGACTTCGGTATCAAGTTTTGAAAACCCTTTGTGCGCTGTTTTCCATTCGTTGTCGATTAGCTTGCTCGCTTCTTTTTCCGTGGGTATATATTTGCCCTCTTTAATCTTTTTCAGTTTCGCAACAGTTTCCATACTCTGTCCAGCATATAACTTTTTCCCTGCTATATGCAGGTTTATAATTTTTCCCTCGTTTTTCCAGTCGCCCAACGCTTCGCCTGTTTTTAATCCGAATTTTTCCGACTTGACATTATCAGTGTCCACATAAACCACGCGCTTACTTGAACACATGCCCCTCCATAATTGCGCCCTCGCATATCCGGTAATGCTGCCCCCTAGCGCCACATCAAAGTATTGTGCGTTTTCCGCTGGCTTGCTTAATATATCGTAGCCGTCACCCTCAACATCCAGCGTATAGCCGCTGATCCTTTCCCCCGGTTCCACAATTAAATAATTTTTGTAGCTTTCAGGGTTGGCGCTGTATTTTCCATAAAGCATGTTTAAAAAGAACTTGGACAGAATGCGACCAATAATATCCCCCTCTCGTTCGCAGCGCTCTTTTTCTTTGTGGTAATGTTCGACATAAGGGGCGAGGCTCTCCGTGTAAAGCGGAATATGTCCCAACCCGGACACAATATCCGCCGTTCCGGTTTCCAGCGCGGCCGCTATCTCCCAACCCGTCACACAATACTCGCGCAACACCCCGTCACGGGGAAAATACAACCCGTCCTTATCCCTCATAGGGAATGCCCCCCAGGATCGCGCCTGTACCCGCCAGAATGAACCGCCGGGACAGTTACGATAGTCAGTGCTCGACTTGTATTCGACGCCCAGGGGGTGAACCTGACACATGGCAGCGGGATAGCTGCTGTTTATATCGTAGGATTCGAACACCCCTTCGAGTGGCGCACCATATTCCAGCGCCTCGCAGCGTCCACCATAATAAAATTCACGGAAAAAAGCATCATGATAAATTCCATAGCGGCGCTTTGATCCACCCATCTTTTCCCACGCCTTCATTGCAGCACCCGGCATGGTCAGGGCGTCACCATGTTCAGCGCGAAAGCGGGCAACTAAATTATAGAGCGCTTCAACGTCACCCCAAATATAGCGCTCTATTTCGGCTTTATATTTTTCGCGCATTTTTAAATTCTTGCGGTTAAATTTTGAATAGTCGAAAGATAATTTTTCCCCACTGGCCGACAAAGCCGAAGGAATAATTAAAAGACTATCGCGCACTTCGCATTTTCCTATGGTCGCCTTCGCAAGCCGCGAATTAATCAGCATCACTTCGCCCTTGTCCAACTGATCGACAACACCAGGCATAAGCCAATCAAATTTACCACCGTTGTGAGCGTAGGCTACGCCGTCAAACTCGCGCAGATAGTCGCACAATTCCGCCGTGTCATAAGTCATAAAGCGCTCGCCGTCGCGGGTAATCAGCGCCCACAGGAAGGGCCGCACCGCCTGACCGTCGAACGCGTCGGTTTCGCAATCGGCGACTAGCCAATTGTCATGTTTTTTGATTTTAGACACTATAACGCCCCTCGTTATTTATCGCGTCCTCATAATGCGGATTGCTGTGACAGAATTTCGACCTGTCCCGGTGCGGAAAATGATAGCCGCCGCAATTACAAGCGCGGGGATGTTCGTGTTTCATTCGATACTTGTCTATTCTCCACTTTTTACGCCCGCACGAAGGGCAGCGCGGCGGGCGCTGATACCAGTCCGGTTTATGGTTCAAGGATTTTCGCGCACCGCAATGCGAACACCTGCAATTTATTTTCATATCGTCCCCACGATTTTTAATTAAGAGCGTTTATATACATACCTGAAAGCGTCGTAATTCGATTTTTTACCCAACGCCTTGCGCGCCTGTTCCCATCCCGCTTGTTGTTCATCTGTCAACTCGACCCACGCTTGCGCTGCTGTCAATTTCGGCCTGTTATGTTCAAACAATACCCCTATCCCCCATTTTTTCGGATGCGCCGCGATTGCGCCATTCGAACGTATTTCGCCCCTCGCAGCCATTTCCTTGTATTTGTTAAACGTGTACCGCGCATTCGCCTCAAGCGCGGCGGGTTCGTCTGTTTGTGTGTTTCGCATAACACGCCCGTTCGCTGTGAGGTATAGCGTCCCGTCGTTTATATCGTAGCCCCCGACTGTTTCCCGCAATTCCTTGATTAGTACCCGTTCACTCCAATTATTCAGCGGGGTATATTCCCTCGCCGCCCCTCCCCTCATATATTTAATTTTGCCTTCGCTGTATTTGACGTTGTAATTGTCACGCTCCCCGCCCGACATGAACACCCCGCGAATATATGAAGGCAACCCGTTGTCCTTCGCGTACCGCTTCGCGTTGCGCAATTTAACAAAGTCGCGCTCCATAATTCCCGCTCCGTCCGCAATCTTTTCTATTTCGCGCAGCGCGGCGTTTATTTTTCCCGCTTGATATTTATTTAATTTTGTGCGTAAATCGGGTTTACCGCGCGGGAATAATTCGGCGAGGTTCAAAAACCGTTGAGCATTCTTTTTTAATTCTAGTTGAGGTGTCGCCATGTCAAAAGAAAAGTCCGCCCCCGTTGTCGATCCGGTTGTGCAATCCGTCCCCATGAAGGAAGCCAAACCGGAAGCGAACATTACTCCCGAAGTTTTGCCGAAGTCAAGCGAAAAAACAACCGTGCAAGAAATACCCGACCCGGACTTGACAACTGCGAAAAAAGTTGAACCGCCTCCGCTGTTCAATCCCGCCGACGTGGGAGAGCCGCTGTCCAACCCCGAGCCGGGCGGCGAATTGCCGCAACCTCAAACTGAAAAGAAAGGACGCGGACGGCCCCGCACGAAGTACGCGAACGAGGACGAGGCCGCCGAAGCAAAACGCGCCAGGGATCGCTTGCGCCATCGCCGCGAAAGTGAAAAGGGGGCAACCCCGCAAGCGCAAGCAGCGCAACCCGCAAGCGCCCCCGTGCCCGCCGCCCCGAACATGGCAGCGAAGGCGTCCGCTGAAATGGTGATGATCGCGCTCGATACCACACGCAACATCGTCTCGAGTAACGAATGCTTGCCGGATCGCACCATGCGCGAACAGGTCGCCGCTGTGTGGGAACAATACTTTATCGAGACCGGCATGAAGCCGCCGACCTGGGTGCTGGTGTTGATTACTTCCGGCTCATACGTTGCCCCGGCCTTCAACACGCCGACGGCCCAGGGGCGCTTGACAAAGTGGGGTAATGCTGCTAAATCTTGGTGGGTTAAACGATTCGGGGGTTAACATGAAAAAACCGATGAAATATAAATGCGGGAAGTGCGGCAAGGGAATCTCTAACTTGCTGCATGGTCGGCTCTGTGAAAAATGTGCTTTTCCGAAAAAGCGGAAAAAATGAAAGAAACCCAAACCCCGCGCATCCTGATCGTCGGCGCGTCGGAAACCGGCAAGTCGCTGCTGGCAAAATCCATCGCCCGCGACATGGAAAAGCGCAACATCGCGGTAACGGTTTACGATCCGCTTGTTTCCGAATGGTCGCCTGAAAGTTTTGTTTCTGACGACGAAGTCAAGTTTTTTGTCGAGATAGACAAGACCTACAAGGAAGGGTTGAAACAGGCCGTATTTGTGGACGAAGCCGACACGCTGCTTTCCATCGCTCACAAGCATAACCATTGGTTGCTTACCAGGGGACGCCATTACGCTATCATGCCTCATGTAATCACGCAGCGCCCCGCCCTGGTTGCCCCCACGGTGAGGGGCATGTGCAACCAGTTGTTTGTTTTTCGGACGTCAAAAGAGGACGCAAAGCTGCTCGCCTCGGACTTCGCGCATGACGGCATCCTTGAAGCCCCGACACTCAACCAGGGCGAGTTTTTGCACTGTTACTGGAAAGACCGTCAAAAAGTAGTTGACAAGGGCCGGATTTTCTGAAACACTCCTCTCCGCGTGTGAACGCTTACTAACGTTAGTAATCACTTACTTTTAATTTTACATAGGAGATATACCGAAATGAAAGACCATCTAATTACCGCAGTTATCGCTGTTGTCGCTGTTTGGGCCGCAAACAAGTTCCTGGGCAATATCACAGTGAACACCACGGGCGCGTCCGGCAGCAAGCAGGTTATCTAACCCGCCGCCGAACCTTTCCACTACATAGGAGTACACAACATGCAATCAGCTATTCGGCGCACTCCGCAGGTCATCCGTTTGGATGGTTCGGCGGTCGGCAGCGCAACCACGGCGGTTCGGATTCCGCTGAAAAAAGAATCCCTCATGGCGGACCATCTGATCCGTGTACAGGCAACGCAGAATTTCGGTTCAGCGGGTTCTGTCGCCATTCCAACCAGTTGCGACCCCCGCAACTTTATCCACGACGTGTCAATCGAAACCTCCGACGGTCGCCGCGTGTTTGCGACCGGCTACCAGGTTATCGACCTGTCGCGCTTTTTCGAGCCGGGTTGGACAAACCCGATTTTTTACGCTGGCACGACTTCCGCCGTTGCTGCCACGATGGACTTTGACTTCATCGTCCATCACGCGAACGATGGAGCGCTGCACGACATGATGGCTGCTATCGACGCGTCCAAACTGAACACCTTCGACCTGGTGGTTAACTTCAACACCGACGCGACGAACGGTTTCGCAGTTGGCGGCGGAGTGAACGGTTCGGGCAGCACCGTCGCTGCGGCTTACACTGTCACTTGCCGCAGTCTTGGTTATCCCGACATGGTGGATTACTCCAAGTATCCGGAAAACGAAAAGTGGGTCGAATCCATGCGCCATGTGGTCGAAAGCCAACAAAAGGCGTCCACAGCGGGCGCTGGCACGTCGTTTGACCTCCGCCTGACCTCCGGCAACAAAACCCGCGCCCTGATGTTGCACGCCTTCGATACTTCCGGCACGTTGCCGGCCCCTGCCAACACTATCATCAATAATGTCAGCCTGGTGATCAACGGGCAGCAAATCCGACAAACCACTTTCCCCGAAGTGCAAAAGCAGAACGTGCGCCGCCGCTCGTTCGGTACTTTCAATGGGACAGCGGCCTTGACCGGCGTGCTGAATAGCATGGTCGCTATTCCCGGCGTCGCTGTTATCGACTTCGGCGACGACGAGGCTGGCTGGCTGGATTTGCGCGGCGTCAACGAGCCAATTCTGACTGTTGACGTGGGTTCGCAGGGTTCGTTGCCCGCAAGCTACACAATCCAGTTGGCGCAGGATTACAACATCGTAATGAAGTAAAGCCCTGGCGACTGATCCCCTGGCGACAGGGGATTTTTCGCCAGTGTTTTATTTGAGGTTTACATGGCCCTTGCTGCCCTTCCCGCGAACGGTGTTATAGCTACACAAACCACTGGCCGTTTGACCGCCGGGGATTTTGCCGTTTTGCAATCGGGTAAACATCTGTACTACCTGGTTCCCCCGCTGACCGCCGCGCAAGTCAAATTGAATTTGCGCTATCACCGCAAGGTGCAACCCGGTGTCGCTCCCGGCTACCATGAAACAAACGGCAGTGTCTATTATTACCAGTTGGGGGGCAAGGCGATACCCTCGCTGGCTCAATATAACGCGCTGCTCGATCAACTTTGGGCGAAGCAGGACGCGTCATATAAATCATTCCAAACGGGTGTCGCTGTCGCGGCTTTGGCCGTGGCGGGCGGCGCGGTGTATTCGGCTTACGGAGCCACATCGACGGCCCCCATCATAAACGCGACCACTTCGAACGCTGTCCTGGATGGCACGGCGAACCTGGGAGGGGCGTCGCTGACCGATACAGCTATTACTTCCGGTTTGACTGGCGCTCCCGTTGTCGATACCTCTTTTCTGACAGCGGCAAGCGCCCCTGTAGCGTCGGACGCTGCCCTTGTCGGCGCTGGCACAGTAGCAACCACGGCGACGAATGTCGGGATAACATCGGCTCTGGTGAATGCAGGGACAAACGCCGCGACAGCTATCGGAGGGACAGCGATTACAACCGCCGAAGGGCTTGTTACTGCGAAGGTAGCCACGAGCGTAACGGACGCGCTTACCCCAGCAAAGCCGACACCCCAGGCAACCCCGCAAGCGGCCCCTTCCATGCTGGCAAGTTTGTTGCCCTATGCCGGGCTTCTTGGTTTAATATACGAAATCGCTAAATAGAAAGGTCATATCATGGACAGCACCAGCGCAACCACAGCCAACAATTCAGCCGTCACCCCTTCATGGCTTGACGCTATCGGGTCAGGCTTGACAAGCATTATCCAGACAGCAAGCGGGGCCGCTCAATCCGTAGTGGCCGCTCAAATCACGGGCGACGGTCCGACACAGACAACAAGCCAACCAGCGCGGCCAGTCAGTTCCCCGATGGCTCAATGGCTCGGCAATCCTCTGATGCTGGTTGTGATTGGCGCGGCGGTTTGGCTTGTGGTTAAAAAGGCGTAGACCATGAAACTGACTGACCAACAATTATTTATTGCCGGGGGCGCTCTGCTGGCGCTCGGTGCTCTATGGTGGTTTCTGCAACCAGGCAACGCCGCGAAACTCGGCATTGATATCGGCAGCGGGGCGGTCAATGCCGTGGTCGGTGCTGGTGTGGGAGCTATACAGGCTGTAGGTCAGGCGGCGGGTGTGCCCCCTACCAATATGTCGCAATGCAAAATCGACTTGACAGCGGGTAATAAGTGGGCGGCGTCTTTTTCTTGCCCGGCTTCCGATTACATCGCTTATCTGGCTGACGGGACTATTCCAAATGAGTAACCGCGACACACTGATAATTATCGGCGTGGTTGGCTTCGCGCTGTGGTATCTCAATCAAAGCGTGAACAAGACTGTGGCGGGGATCACGTCGCAAGCGACCGTTCAACAGGCGGGGGCGGATGCAACGCAAGGCGCTATCAATACCATTGTCAAGGACGCTGCGATATTGGGACAGGCGGCAGCGGTCGCATACAACGCCTTCAGCAATAGCAACGTTCCCCCGGCTAGTGTGGCAGTCAATGCGTCATGACACGGGACAATGTAATTTTGTGGATAGGGGCCGCGCTTGGCTCTTATCTGATTTATGATTATTTGACAGGCAATCCGAACGACACAACGAGTTCGGCTTTTATAGACGCTGTTGGCGGCTTGAACAATTTATTCGGGACAACCATGAAAACTTCACAAGCGGGCAAGGACGCTATCACACAGCGCGAAGGTTACGAATTGAATGTGTATGCCGACGCCGGCGGAAAACTCACTGCGGGCGTGGGTCATTTGTTGACACCTATCGACGGCGTTTTTTCTGTTGGCGACGCTGTGACACAGGATCAAATTGCGACCTGGTTCGGCAAGGACATTGCTCACGCCGAACACACCGTGTCTTATTACACAACGAGCGATTTTACGCAGAATCAATTTGACGCCCTGGTATCGGCTACTTTCAACCTGGGGAGCGCTTTATTCAGGAACGGTGATGGAACGAGCACCCGCTTTTCGCGATACCTGGACGCCGGGGATTATCAAAGCGCCGCTACGGCTTTGCTGCAATTCAATCATGTCGCTGGTGTAGTGAATACAGATCTCACAGTTCGCCGCTCTGCCGAAGCCCAACAATTTATTGCATAGGAGAATTGAAAATGTTTGGACAACCTACACACTACGCCTCGCCCCCCGTGCATATTCCGAAAAAGAAAAAAATTGCCTCACAGTACAAGGTTGTTTTTCTCGCTGCGAACGTGCCGCAACTTGTTTTGCGCGAGACTGAAAACCGCCTGGGGTTGATGATATGCAATCCGCAGAATTCGACAACGACATACCCGAACGCGGTTGTGTCACAGATGTTTCAAGCGCCGGAAACAAGCGTTGCCATACCCTACTTGCCGAACGAAAAGCGGGTGATGGATTTTGTATGTCCTACCGACGCTCTGTACATGGTGTCGGACACGGCGGGCGCTATTGCCCTGGTTGAAGAAACTCTGGAGATAATCACATGAAAAAATTTATTTTGATTTTTGCGCTGGCGTTTGCTTTGCTTGGTTGCGGGGGCGGAGCGGACGCCGGGAGTTTTGGCGGGACTGTGCCGCAATCATTTTTCAATATGAATTTGACGGGTGATACCTCTATAAACGGCATTATTCTTGTGTCGCATGTAAAACCTGTAGTAGCAAGCGGGTTCGGCGCAGGAGCGTCTATAGCCAACGCGAGCGGGACGGCGGCTTTTGAAATCATAATCCCTACGGGAGGCACAAATTCGATTGGTACTGTGACTATGCCCCCTGCCCCTCATAGTTGGCTATGCTCCGTTGTAAATCCGTTATTTACTGCAGGCACTCTTATAGAGGAAACATCGACGAGTACAAATTACGTAACGTTCGGCGTGTTCACAATATCGACAGGCGCTTTTACGACGTTCGCCTCTATGAAG
>Ga0307375_10006464_pt1 | contig 10821 bp, 12 predicted proteins | sample TR1MG_FD_202531 | JGI IMG/M metagenome (GOLD analysis project Ga0307375, IMG submission 202531) | Soil microbial communities from Risofladan, Vaasa, Finland - TR-1 | ecosystem: Environmental > Terrestrial > Soil > Coastal area > Acid sulfate soil | place: Finland: Risofladan, Vaasa | collected...
TATTTGGAGAAGCAGATAACGACGAACAAGGAGGTATCAACGATTTTAGCGAAACAACTCAATTCTCCAAACGATGGGGATGGTATCAAAGTCTTTATGGACTCGCTAAAGGCGACCTCACGAAGTTTGACGAGGTTACCAAGTACCGACTTACTAAATGTCTTACCTATCTCACGTTCGAGAAACAAAAAAGCGAAATTGAACAAAGACAGTTTAAAAACCAAATGAAACGATGAAAGGATTTTATAGCATAACGGAAAAACTAAAGGCGCACTTTACCGCTGACCCAATTACGAACACGATAACGGAGGGCAGTATTTTTGACGTTGACCTAAATAAACAAACTATCTTTCCATTGGTTCATTTGATGGTGAACACGGCAACGTTTGAAACAAATGTAGTACGGTTTAATATATCGCTTATTGCGATGGATATTGTCGATATTTCAAAGAAGGAAGTAACCGATTTATTCAGGGGAAACAACAATGAGCAGGACGTACTGAATACACAATTGGAAGTACTTAATCGCGCTTATGCTTTGCTATTGCATGGTGATTTATGGGACGACAAATTTGTGGTTGACGGCAACCCAAACTGTGAACCTTTTACCGAGCGTTTTGAGAATCTTTTAGCAGGTTGGACAATGACATTAGACATCTTAATTCCTAACGAAGTAACAGTTTGCTAAATGGAACAGAGTAAGTTGCAAGAGGAGTTAAACAAGTTTCGTGATTACGTTATTCAACAAGCGCGTACCAACTTATCGAAGGGCGGAAAGAACTCGTCAAGTAAACTGTACAATTCACTTGGCGGTACTGTTAAAGCAAATCCAAACTCTTTTGAGATGGAGTTCTTTATGGAGGAGTATGGAGTATTCCAAGACGCAGGAGTAAGTGGTGAAAAGAGAAAATATGATACACCTTATTCTTACAAATCTAAAACGCCACCGCCAAGCGGACTTGACAAATGGATAGTAAGAAAAGGTATTGCGCCTCGAAGCAAAGACGGCAAATTAATGAATAGAAAAAGTTTGCAGTTTGCCATAGCGCGAAGCATATTTAACAACGGTATCAAACCAAGCCTTTTCTTTACGAAACCTTTTGAAGCAGGATTTAAACGTTTGCCAGAAGAATTAGTTGAGGCTTACGGATTAGACGCATTAACAATATTTAACGAACAAATAGACGAAATAATAAATGGCTAATATTAACGCACGAAGCCCTTACATCATAACGATAAACGAGGCTTTACAAATAGAAACAAAGATTGAAATATTTTTATGGAACGGCACAGGACCAGTTCCAGCGGCTTTTGCTTACGTTCTGTCGAAACTAATTCCTTCGTCAAATAACACGGCAACGTATTACGACATTAGTCCGTACATTCGTGAGTTCATAGACCATAACGCACTTCAACCGCAACCGACAACGATAAATAATACACCGATAGCGCAATATTGCAACGTGCTGGTAAAAAAATTCAAAAAGACATCTATTTCTTTTGCTCAGTTTGACAGTTTCCAAACGAAAGCCTTTAATGGGTTTGGGTACTTTGTTGAAGGTTACAATTTACCTTCCAACGATATACTTCTTTCTGAGGGGGATTACTATTATAATACAACGAGTAACGTTGGATGGGTAACGGTTTACACCGACCCAGCAAGGAAAGCGCGATGGACAAATTTAAACACGGCCGCGGTTCAAGTTTCAACCATGTTTCCAAGCACCGTTCGCGACGTTTCAAGAGTTTATTCAGGTTGGGAAAGCGACGGGAACAAACTCGAAATATTGGACGGATTAGACGTTGTATTGTGGACTTCCTATTTTTATCCCAAAGAGGAATGTAAATACGTACCCGTTCAGATAGACTTTGTAAACAAGTTTGGAGCGTGGCAAAGAGAATGGTTTTACAAAGCAAGTTTCGACAGTTTGAAAATAGAAAATAGTGATTATAATTTGATGACTTCCAGTTATCCAGATTATGAAATTATCGAAGGTCAAAGAAAGGTATTTAACGCCAACGGTCAGCAATCTATAAAGGTTAATTCAGATTGGGTAAAGGAATCGTACAAGGAAACTATACAACAGTTAATGTTGAGCGAAAGGATTTTGGTTAATGAATTACCAGCGAAACTAAACACGAAAAGCATCGACCTTCAAAAGCAATTAAACACGCGATTGATTAACTACCAACTGGATTTCGATTTTGCTTATAACATTGTAAACACCGTTGTATAATGGAAAGAAAGATACAACTTTATGTTGGCGCAGCAGATACGAAAAGGCTTGAACTGTTTAACGACGAGCAGATAAACGTCACAAGTACGGTACAAAATATCCAAGATTTATCAAAGAATTTCACCGACTTTTCGCAATCGTTCACAATACCTGCAAGTGATTACAACAACGCCATACTAGAACACTTTTACCAGTCAGACGTAAACAGTTCACTCGATTACAATATACGCTTAGATGCGTTTATAGAGATTGATTTAACTTTCTTTCGACGGGGCAAATTACAAGTTGAAAAGGCAAACATTAAGAACAACCGACCAGACAGTTACACGGTAACTTTTTACGGCGATGGCACGTCAATAAAAGATTTTATAGGCGAGGATTTGCTGAGTGATTTGGACTACGACGTTTATAATCATATCTATACGTGGGACGCAATCTACGACAGAATAGTAAACGGTGGAACGACCTACGACGTTAAGTACCCGTTAATCAGTTCGCAAAGAATTTGGCAGTATCAAAATACGGTAATTGATGCGACTACTCCAGACTGGTTATCTTTAAGCGGTGGAAACAACGACATACATTCAGGAGGCGGTGCGATAGCTTACACCGAACTTTGTCCAGCTTTAAGAGTAAGTAAAATCTTCGACTTAATAGAATCAAAATACGGGGTAACGTTTACGGGAACTTTTTTAAATGATAAACGATTTACTGACTTATTCCTATGGTACAAAAACGCGAACGGGATTAATAGAACGGGGAAGTCTTACCCGATTGATATAACCAGCATCGCGTCAAGTTCTGGAACGGTAGATTTATCGAACTCGGTTAGCGTAAACAAAGATTCAATTAAAACAAGTTATATTTCAGGAGGCGGAGGTTACCATAGCATCGCGTTAAACGTTTTGAGCGCGTCAAACGGTTCGGAGTATTACATTGACACATACCAAAACGGGAATTTAATAGGGACGACAAAAAGAACGGGGACGGGTCTTTATACTATTGTATTCGTTACAAATCCGAGCGGACTAAGTGACGTTCTTACATTTTCAATACGCGCCACCACGGCAATCACATTGACGCACGAATTACGTTATGACTTTATTGGAAGTGGTAACAGAAACGGAACTGTTATAACAACAAACGCCACAACAAACGCGCTGCTATATCTGAACCTTTCAGCCAACGCTCCAAAGATAAAAGTGATTGACTTCTTTGCAGGGATACTAAAAACGTTCAACCTTGTTTGTGTTGGAACTGGATTGAATCAATACGAACTTGCACCGCTCGATACTTGGTACGGACAAGGCAGAATTTTAGACATATCTAAACACGTAGAAATAGATTCTATTGACGTTCAACGGATGCCGCTATACAATAAGATAGGGTTTAATTTTCAACCTTCCGAAAGCGTTTTAAACAAACAATTTTCGCAAACCTACAACCGTGAGTACGGAAATATTCTGTATCAATACGATTATGACGGGGGCGAATATGTTACTCAACTTCCTTTTGAAAATCTACTACAACAAAAATTCACGGGAACAGATTTACAAGTCGGTTACTGCCTAAATAACGAGTTTGCGCCCTATGTGCCGAAGCCTATTTTATTGTATCAATATGATAATCAAACTTGCGATTTTCAATTTACAAACGGTCAGCAACCCGTTCATATTACTTCGTACACTCCTTTTGGTCAGGACTTACTTTATAACAACGAAAACCACACGCTCAACTTTGCAGCGGAAACTTCAACTTTGCTTTTAGTACCAATTCAAAATACGTTATTTTCTGAATATAATTTTTCTTATTTGTACAATTTGTACAATCTTAAACAAAGATTAGTAAACGTAAAAACAAAACTACCTACTTCAATATTAACGTCTTTAAAGCTGAATGATAGGGTAATAATACGAGATAAAAGGTACGTTATAAACGACATGAAGTCTAATTTAACCAACGGCGAAGTAGATTTTTCTTTGTACTTAGATTTCCGCCCGATGATAAACACGAATATTCCTATCGTTGAGCCAAATGGTGGTTCAGTTTTTCTTGCGTTTAATATTCCAAACGAAGGCGAATCAATAGTTCTATCACCATCGGAGGAGGTTACACTAAGCGAAAGCGTGTTAACGACGAGTCAGACAATTACGGCAAGAGTTGGTGCTTCTGAACCGAACACTTTTTTCACAATAGACGTTACCTATAATTTTAAAAACGGAACGACGACAAACGATACAGTATCAATTTTATCGTTTGCGGAAACGTCACTTTTAAAAGCTGACAGTTCTCTATTTACGGCAGACCAAAATATAACAATTGATAAAACGTCAGGCACTTCAATAAGATAAAAAAAACGAAAATGATACAACAGATTATCGCGATGCTTCAGATAGATAATTTCTATAATGAAAGTGAAAATATAGACATTGCCAAAGGCATAAATAAAAAACATACTTCGATTATTAAAATGCTTAAACAAGCGAAACGAGATATTAAAAACTTGAAATAATGGCGATAGAAAAAACAGTAAAAATAAATGTAGATACTCACTCGGCAGTTAGCGCAATGGATAGCCTATCCAAAGCAACGCACGACGTCAGTCAATCGTTTGAGCAGGTTTATGGAGATTTACAGCCATTAACAACCCGAATGGGTGAAGCCGAAGATAGGTTGTACGAACTTGCCAACGCTGGGAAAACCACCACAAAGGAATACAAAGACTTATTAAAAAGCGTTGGGGATTACAGAAAAGTCCAGATAAATACAGACCTTGCCGTCGATTCGGCTGCGAGTACAATGGGGCAAAAGTTAGGGGGTGCGCTTTCGGGCGTTACTTCTGGTTTTTCTATTGCGACTGGTTTAATGGGTACATTCGGGGCTGAATCAGAGGAGGTTGAACTATTGCTTTTAAGAGTGAACTCCGCTATGGCTTTAACGCAAGGTGTTCAGGGTATTAGGGAAGCAATCCCGATGTTTAGAGAAATGGGTAACGCTGCAAAGTTGGCGTTGAATGGAATAAAAACGGGACTTGCCGCAACGGGGATAGGTCTATTAGTTGTCGGTTTAGGCTTATTGATTACATATTGGGACGACATAACGGGAGCAACAGAAGATTCTACAAAAGCAGCGGACGATTACGCTAAAAAACAAAAAGAAATTGCGGAAAACGTTAAGCAAGAATCGAGTGAAGTTTCCAAATCCAGTGCTGCCTATTCGAGTTTAATTTATCAGTTGAAAGGTACTAATCAAGGCTCAAGAGAAAGGTCTGAATTAATATCTAAAATAAACAATCAATATGGGGCTACATTAAAAAATCTAAGTGATGAAAACGAGTTTCAAGAGCAGCTTAATAAGTCTGTTGAATCGTATATTGCGTTAAAAAGAAACGAGTTTAATATTAAAAAAAATGACGAGTTAATACAAAAAGGTTTAGAAAAACAATATAATTTAGAGAAAAAAATTGTTGATATTAAGAAAAAAGCCCAAGAAGGTGTGTACACCTCTTTCGGGGCTGACCGTGGTGACCCAATAGAGCAACAAAAACAAGTTCAAGCAGAGTTAGATGCAGTTAATAATCGATTACAAGGTTATGGTTTAAATATTAATAACCTAAATAAAAATCAAGACAAGTTAACCGAGGGCGGAAAGAGATTTGTAGCAACAAATAGAGAAGTAGCTAAAAGCGTTACAAAGGTTAGCAATGCAGTTGTTGACGCAGCAAACGCTGAAAAAGAAGCAGCAGCAGAAGCAAATAAATTTAAAAAAGAAGCAGAAACAGAATTTCTTAATCAAATAGAGGCAATACAAGAAGAAAACTGGCAAAATACTTTAACTCAGCAGGAACGAGAAGAACAAGCGATTGCCGCTAAATATTTCACAATTGAACAGTTAGCGATAGGTAACGCGGAACAGTTGGCTATAATTGAAACGGCAAAAAATGCGGAGTTAAAAGTAATAACGGATAAATACGAAAAAGAAAAAACCGCAAAAGAAAAAGAATTTAAAGCCTTAAAGGACGAGTTTACACTTTCGGAGGACGCACTTGCAATTCAAAAGATAAAAGACGATTACGCTATAAAGGCAGCACTTGCCAAAGATGACGCGGATTTGATAGTGTTAATAAACGAAGAAAGGGATAAAAAAATAATAGCGATTGAGAAAGCCGCAGCAAATAAGAAAAAAGAAATTCAAATACAAGGCGTAGCAAATGGACTTTCCGCAATTAGCAACCTTACAGAATTATTCGCTGGTAAAAGTCAAGCGCAACAAAAGAAAGCGTTTAAAATTCAAAAAGCGGTTAATATAGCTACGGCGGTACTTGACACTTATAAAGCTGCAAATGCTGCGTTGGCTTCTGCTCCGCCACCGTTTAATTTTGTTGCAATGGCTGCTACGATAACGGCTGGATTAGTAAACGTTAAAAAAATAGCATCTACGGAATTTAACGGTGACGTCGGTACTTCACCACCACCACCTTCGGACGCTGGAGGCAGCGGTTCAGGCGGTGCTATAACGCCATCTTTTAACGTGGTCGGCAATTCTGGAATTAACCAACTTGCGCAGATTCAACAACAACCAACACAAGCGTACGTGGTTAGTGGTGCGGTTACTTCGGCTCAGTCATTAGACAGAAATAGAATACAAAATGCGACAATAGGATAAAAATAACCTAAATAACCTACTGGGTTTTTAAATAACCAGATAGGTTAAAAATAACCTGTAACAGTAACAGTTAATGTAACAGTAACAGTAACAGTAAAAGATATATTGTTTATACAGGAAAATACAGGAAAACACAACAATAGAAAAATAAAACGTTATAAATACATGAAGATAGTAGAACTTATAATCGACGAAAGAGATAGCGAAAGCGGAATTGATGCCGTTAGCGTTGTGGAATCTCCAGCAATAGAGGAAAACTTTATTGCACTGGCAGAGCAAAAAATCGAACTTAAAGAGATTGACGCGGAAAAGCGGATATTGATGGGCGCGGCTTTAATACCCAACAAGAAAATCTACCGAGTAAACGAAAAAACCAAAGAGGAGTTTGAAATATTCTTTTCAGAGCAAACGGTGCGTCAAGCGATGGAGTTATTTTTTAAGAAAGGGAATCAATCCAAAGCAACGCAAGAACACGCTAAAAGCATCGACGGAATGACGGTTGTGGAATCGTGGTTAATAGAAGATAAAGTACATGACAAGTCAGTTAAATACGGTTTTAATTTACCGAAAGGTACGTGGATGATTTCAATGAAAGTTGATAACGACCAAGTATGGAATGACGTAAAAGAGGGTAAAGTAAAAGGGTTTTCAATCGAGGGTTTCTTTGCTGACAAATTAGAAATGTCAATGGAAGAAAAAGAGAAAAGCGAAATAATTGAACAACTCAAAAGCCTATTGAAATGAAAACGCAAAGCAAAGCAAGTCCTACGGAGGGTAGCAAAAGAGGCTGCCTTTGTAAGAATGGAACGTACTCAACTAAATGTTGCGATGGTTCATTACAAGCGCAAGGGATAGGTCAAATAACAAACGTAAACGCACCAAATTCCGTAGTAACAGAAAGCAACGGAGTACGAACGACGGTACGTCAAAACGGTTAAAAATCAAACAAACAAAAGTAACTACGTTATAATAGTACAATTTAATAAATAAAATTATGAAGGAAAAATCAATTTTGAATAAAGTTAGAACCTTATTAGGAATGGAAGTTAAACTTGAAATGATGAAACTTATCGACGGGACAACAGTTTTAGAGGCTGAAATGTTCGAGGCGGATAATGAGGTTTTTATCGTTACAGAAGATGAGCAAAGAATACCTTTGCCGATTGGAGAATATGAACTTGAAAACGCAATGGTTTTAGTTGTGGTTGAGGAGGGAATTATTTCTGAAGTTAAAGAAGCGACGACAGAAGAAGAAGTTGCTGAACCAGAAGCGGAAGCGGAGGTTGAAGTGGAAGCTGAAAAATCAGTTAATCCAATCGCTAAAAAAGTAATCGAATCAGTGAGCAAAGAAACTTTCTTTTCTGCTGAAATCGAAGAATTGAAAAAAGAAATCGAAGAATTGAAAACTCAACTTTCGGCACAAACTAACGAGGTAGCGACAGAAGAAGTTGCACCCGTTGAACTTGCCGAAGAAGTTAAGCCTATTTCCTTCAATCCAGAAAACGAAAAACCAATTGAAGGATTTAAAATAGCTTCAAAAGCTGGTCGTTCGACAATGGATAATATCTTATCAAAAATAAATAATATTTAAAAACAACATTTTAAAAAAATTAAATTATGGCTACGACAACTAGCATTACAACAACTTACGCGGGAGAATCAGCGGGAAAATATATCGCTGCTGCATTACTTTCCGCGCCAACATTAGACAAAGGTGGAATCACTATCATGCCGAACGTTAAATTCAAACAAGTAATCAAGAAAGTAAGTACTAACGGAATCATCAAAAACGCGACTTGTGATTTTGACCCGACTTCAACTATTACATTGACTGAAAGAGTTCTTCAACCTGAATCGTTTCAAGTGAACCTACAATTGTGCAAATCAGATTTTCGTTCAGATTGGGATGCAATTTCTATGGGCTATTCAGCTTTCGATGTATTGCCTAAAAACTTCGCAGACTTCTTAATCGCACACGCTGCTGAAAAAGTTGCTGCTGGAATGGAATCGGCTATTTGGGCGGGCGTTAATGCTACTGCTGGAGAATTTGACGGTATCATGACGCAATTATCAACTGACGCTGCTTTACCAGCTGGTCAAAAAATCGCTGGTGCTGCGGTTGCTGCTTCAACAATCATTACTGAATTAGGTGCAATCGTTGACGCTTGTCCTCCTGCATTGTACGGTAAAGAAGATTTGACGCTTTATTTATCTAACAATATGTACCGTGCTTATGTACGTGCATTGGGTGGATTTGGGGCTTCTGGATTAGGTGCTAACGGTTACGAAGGAAAAGGAACAAACCAAGTTCTTGGTGATTTGTACTTCGACGGAGTAAAAGTATTCTTGGCTCAAGGTCTTGCTTCTGGAACTGCTTTATTGGCTCAAAAATCTAACCTTTACTTCGCTACTGGTTTGTTGAACGATATGAATGAAGTAAAAGTTTTGGATATGGGCGACATCGACGGTTCACAAAATTGTCGAGTGGTTCTCAGATTTACGGCAGACGCGAAATACGGTTTTGCTGAAGATTTAGTTTCTTACGGAATCTAAAAAATAAAATATTGAATTAACGAGGGAGGGGTAAAATACTCCTCCCTTTTTTTATAACTTTAAAAACAAAAAAAATTATGTCATGTGAATTAGCAAATGGTCGTTTGGAAGTCTGCAAAGATGCAGTTGGAGGAATCGACGCTATCTACTTCGTAAACTACGGAGATTATGCTTACCCGACAGACGTAACAGAATCAAACGACGTTATTAGTGCGGTTGCAAATGTTGCATCTTTATACAAATATGAATTAAAAGGTACTAATTCCTTCGAGCAAACAATTTCATCTTCTCGTGAGAATGGAACTACTTTTGCAGAGCAAACGCTTTCTGTAATCTTGAAGAAACAAGACGCGACTACGCACAAATCGGTTAAGATGTTGTCTTACGGTCGTCCTCACATTATCGTGAAAAACCGTAATAGTCAATTTTTCTTGGCTGGATTGGAGCATGGAATGGAATTAACAACTGCTGCGGTTGCGAACGGAACTGCAATGGGTGATTTAAACGGTTACACGCTTACATTCGTAGGTAGCGAAAAAGTATTGGCAAACATTATCGACGTAGATAACGAAGCGGATTTAGTTACTGCTTTTGGTTCAGCGACAATCGTTACTGTCTAACTATCATTTTTAAATTAAATTAGGGGCGGCTGCGGTTGCCCTTTTTTTATTTAAAACAGTTTTGGAGTTTTTACGTTAATAGAGTATGCTTATATTAACAACGTCAACAAGCGCACAAACATTCAGTTGTATTCCTCGCGGTACGTTTGACGGTCTTACGATTATGGACGAACAAACAAACGTGGCGCAATCAATTACAATTAATGCACAAACGTATGGAGATTATGTTTCGAGCGTTACTGCATCGTTTAATTTAATCGAAGGAAGGTTTTATTCTTTGACGCTTTTAAACGGAACAGACGTGATGTATAAAGATAAAATCTTTTGCACGGATAAGTCAATAGTTAATTTTTCAGTCAATGACGGTCAGTATGTTTCAAACGCGACTGCAAACACATTTATAGTTTATGAGTAACAACGTACACGTATTGCAATTGTCGGCATATACAACGCCTATAATTAAGGAATCGAAACGAGATAATTGGGTTGATTTTGGCGAGGATAACGATTACTATACTTTCCTTATCGACCGCTACACAAATAGCACAACAAACAACGCCATTATAAACTCTATTTCGCGCCTTGTTTACGGTCGTGGACTTAGCGCGGTTGACGCTTCAAGAAAGCCAAACGAGTACGCTCAAATGATGGCTTTATTCAATCAAGATTGTTTGCGAAAACTTGCGTTTGACAGAAAAATGTTAGGGCAGTTTGCCTTGCAAGTTCACTACAACGATAAACACGAT
>Ga0307375_10006465_pt1 | contig 10821 bp, 9 predicted proteins | sample TR1MG_FD_202531 | JGI IMG/M metagenome (GOLD analysis project Ga0307375, IMG submission 202531) | Soil microbial communities from Risofladan, Vaasa, Finland - TR-1 | ecosystem: Environmental > Terrestrial > Soil > Coastal area > Acid sulfate soil | place: Finland: Risofladan, Vaasa | collected...
AGCATTCGCAACACCAATACCAGCATTCCGCTTCCCAGCGCTCAGCCGATCCGGAACGCCAACGATCCCGCGAACGCCACCGATCCATCCGGCGCCGCGTGCATCGGGCAGTAAACGAGAGATAGTTCGACCGGCCAGGGCGGAGTCCACGTGGGCTCCGCCCTGGCTTTCCCGTTTGGAGGCATGTCGTATGGCAGGTAGGCTGTGGATGAGAGGAGCAGCGGCGGCGGTGTGCGCTGTTCTGCTCAGCTCGAGTGCGGGTTGCTACGATCATGTGCCCGTTGAGGCACCGACCTCCGTTGTCGGACAGGCGGTCCAGTTGACGCTCACGGCGGTGGGCACCGAGATCATGACCGGAAAGATCGGTCCGTACGTGCAATCGGTGGACGGCCGACTGATTGCCGCGGCGGCGGACACGATCACCATCGCCATCGCCAGCACCACCAGCATCAGCGGCATCTCGCAGACCTGGCAGGGCGAGCAGATCCGGTTTCCCACGCACGGGGTGAGCCAATTGACGGTGGCCGAGTTGTCAAAGTCGAAGACGGTCTTCGCGGCCCTGGCCAGCTTCGCCGGCATGCTGGCGTTGCGCAGCGCGCTCGGCGGCACGTCGTTCGTGGGCGGCGGGACTTCCACCGGCGGGGTCTCGGCCGGGAAGTGACCGGCCGGCCGCTAGTTGATCGACAGGCTTGAGCGGTTCAGTTGGGTCTGGAGCAGCCACGTGACCGTCTGCCCGAGACCGATGACGAACGACTCGCTCGTGAAGCTGCTCGTGGCGCCGATGGCGTGCGCCACGAGTTGCAGCGGTCGACCGTTGCCGGTCCAGCCAATCGGAACCTGAAAATCCTGCTCCTTCGCGGAGCGGATCGTCCCTAGGCGCGTCATCAGTCCGTCGTGGGCCAGATAAACCACGACATCCGCCCAGTTCCGGTTATCGATCGTGACCGTGATGGTCGACGAATCGGGGTCCACGAGCGCCGACGCGTCCATCGGACCGCCGGCGAGCTGGACCATCCGCCCGCACGCTGCCACGCCGACGAGGAGCAGCACCGCGAGCAGGCCGACGATCCACGACGCGCGCGGCCGTGAACCTCGGCCCCGGCCCACGGGAGCGTCCGGCCGTGGCAACCCACGATCAACGTTCGGTGCGACGATCACGGTGTGTCGCCTCCCAGGATCGCGGGCCGCGGCTACTCGCGGGCACCTCGCGATGTATCGATCCGGCGGGACGCCTGAATGGACCAGTCCCAGCAGTCCCAGTATGGCGAACTTGGACCGCCCCGGCAACCGCGCGTTCGGACCTCGCACGGCGCGGCATCCGCAGCCGGCCCGCGACGGATTGGGCTAGCCGAATCGTCGCACCGGCGCAATCCTTATCGCGTCCCCCAGCGGCGATGCCGCGCTCCATGCGCGACCGCCCCCGCCCCCCTCGCGTCAGCCCTTCCCACATGTCCAGAGTCTACCTCTCCATTGCCGCGGCCGCGTTCCTGAGCGCGGCCGCCGTGCCCGTCGGTGCGCAGACGCGCATGCTGCGCTCCCCCACCGTGAGCGCCACCCAGATCGCATTCGCCTACGCCGAGAACATCTGGGTGGTCAACCGCGCCGGGGGCACGGCCCAGCGGCTCACCAGCTTCCAAGGCACCACGGGCGATCCCGAATTCTCCCCCGATGGAACGCTGATTGCGTTCACGGGCACCTACGAGGGCAACGCCGACGTTTACGTGGTGCCGGCCACGGGCGGCGAGCCCCGGCGCCTCACGTGGCATCCCGGGGCGGACAACGTCACCGGGTGGACCCCCGACGGCAAGCAGGTCGTGTTCTCCTCGGGACGGGCCACCGATGCCCCCACCGGTGCGCCCCGGTTCTGGACGGTGCCCGTGGACGGCGGCCCCCCCCGCGCCATGCCCATGCCGCGGGCCTACCAGGGGCGCATCTCTCCCGACGGGAAATTCGTCGCCTACCGCATGAACAACTCATGGGACGAAGAGCGTCGCAACTACCGGGGCGGGCAGAATCGCCCGATCTGGATCCTGGATCTCAAGACGAACGATATCGTGAGCCCCCCGTGGACCGATTCCAAGGACATCGATCCGGCGTGGGTGGGCGGCGTGGTGTACTTCATCTCCGATCGCGACGGCGTCGAGAACGTCTGGTCGTACGATCCCGCCTCGAAGACGCTCACCCAGGTCACCGACTACTCCGACTACGACGTCAAGACGCTGAGCGCCAACGACGGCGCGGTGGTGTTCGAGCAGGCGGGTTACATCCACGAACTCGACCCCAAGTCGGGTCGGGAACACGTGGTGCACATCAACGCCACGGGCGACTTCCCGTGGATGATGCCCCACTGGGAGGACGTGTCGAGCCGCATCACCAACATGTCCATCTCGCCCACGGGCAAGCGCGCCGTGGTCGAGGCACGGGGCGAGATCTTCACGATCCCGGCCGCCAAGGGGGACGTGCGCGATCTCACCAACACCAGCGGCGCCGCCGAGCGCAATCCGGTCTGGTCGCCCGACGGCAAGTCGATCGCCTACTTCAGCGACGCGTCGGGTGAGTTCCAGCTCGTGATTCGCGACCAGGAAGGCCTCAAGCCGCCGCGGTTCATCGACCTGCCGCACCCCACGCACTACTACACGCCCCAGTGGTCGCCCGACGGCAAGCACATTCTGTACACCGATACGAACCTGCACCTGTGGGTGCTGGACGTCGCCACGGGCGCCACCAAGCAGGTGGGCAACGATCCGTGGATGGTGCCCACGCGCACCATGGATCCGGTGTGGAGCCCCGACTCCCGCTACATCGCCTACGTGGCGCACCTGAGCTCGCTGTACCACGCCGTGTTCGTGTACGACGTAACCGACGCCAGCACGCACCAGGTGACCGACGGACTGGCCGACGCCGTCTCGCCGGCCTGGGACGCCGGCGGCAAGTATCTCTGGTTCCTCGCGTCCACCGACTTCGGGCTCAAGTCGCAGTGGCTCGACATGTCGAACAACGACCACACCGAGACGTTCGGCCTATATCTCGCGGTGCTCAGCAAGGCCGACACGACGCCGTTCACGCCCGAGAGCGATGACGAGAACGGCCTGCCGGCCGCGCCGGGTCGCGGTGGGCGGGGGGGCGGGGGCCGCGGCGCGGCTGCCGGTGGGGACGATGAGGCCGCGGCTCCGGCGCCGCGCGTCCCGCGCGCGCCGGTGAGCGTGACACTCGACTTCGACGGGCTGCAGGGACGGATCATCGCCGTGCCCGGCATTCCCGAGCGCCAGTACTCGCAGGTCAAGGCCGGCGCGCCGGGCACCGTGTACTATCTCGAAGCCGCGCCGGGCGGTGGCCGCGGCGGTTCGACGCTTCACCGCTACCGCCTGAGCGAGCGACGGGCGACGCCGTTCCTGCCCAGCGTGGCCGACTACGACGTGAGCCTCGACGGTCACAAACTGCTCTACCAGTCGGGTGGCGGTGGGCGAGGGGGACAGGGCGCCGCGCCGGCCGCGCCGTCGCTGTTCATCGTGGACGCCGACCGCGCCGCGCCCCAGGCCAACCAGGGCAAGCTCGACGTGTCGCTCCGCATGCACCTCGATCCCCGGGCGGAGTTCAAACAGATCTTCGACGCCGACTGGCGCAACCAGCGCGACTACCTGTACCAGCCCAACATGCACGGCGCCGACTGGCCGCGCATGAAGCAGATGTACGGAGCGCTGCTCCCGTGGGTGAACCACCGCGCCGATCTGAATTATCTCATGGACATGATGGGCGCCGAGATCGCCATCGGACACTCGTACGTACGCGGCGGCGACATGCCGGAGACGCCGCGGCCCACCGGCGGCCTGCTGGGCGCCGACTTCGCCGTGGAGAACGGGCGCTATCGCATCGCCCGCATCTACGACAATGAGAGCTGGAATCCCGACCTGCGGGCCCCGCTCGCCGAGCCGGGCCTGGACGTGCACGTGGGCGACTACCTCGTGGGCATCAACGGCCAGAACCTGGTGGGCAGCGACAACATCTACCGCCTGCTGGACGGCACGGCCGACAAGCAGACGGTGCTGGCCGTGAACGCGCGCCCCACGGCCGACGGAGCGCACAACGTTACCGTGGTGCCGGTGGCCAACGAGCAGACCCTGCGCACGCGCGCCTGGGTGGAGCGCAACCGCCATATCGTCGATTCGCTGTCCAACGGCAAGCTGGCGTACGTCTATCTGCCCAACACGGGGCAGCCGGGCTACACGAGCTTCAATCGCTACTACTTCTCGCAGCAGGACCGGAAGGGCGCGATTATCGACGAGCGGTACAACGGCGGCGGGCAGGCGGCGGACTACATCATCGACGTGCTGCAGCGCACCTTCGACGGCTACTTCAACAACGTGGCCGGCGATCGCGTGCCGTTCACCAGCCCGGCCGCCGGCATCTGGGGTCCCAAGGTGATGATCATCAACGAAATGGCCGGCTCGGGCGGCGACCTGATGCCGTACATGTTCCGCTACCGCAAGATCGGTACGCTGGTGGGCAAGCGCACGTGGGGCGGACTCGTCCACACGGCCGACACGCCGCCGTTCGTGGATGGCGGCTCGGCCATCGCGCCGCGCGGCGGGTTCTTCGGCACCGACAAGAAATGGCACGTGGAGAACGAGGGCGTGGCCCCCGACATCGACGTGGAAGACTGGCCCAAGGACATGATCGCCGGCCACGACCGCCAGCTCGAGACGGCGGTGCAGACGGCGCTCAAGCAGCTGGCGGAGCATCCGGTGCAGCGGGACACGGCCGAACCGCCGCCGGCCACCTGGGGCAAGCGCATCAAGCCGTTGCCGCCTCTCAAGGGCGGCGGCGGAACCCACTAGTCAACGGAGCGTGACGGCCCGGTCCGGCGCGATTGCGCCGGGCCGGGCCGCGCGTGGCTCATTCATGTTCGTCATCAACGCGCCGCGGCTCCACGATCACATGGCCACGCTCTCGGGGTACGGTCGCACCGAAGCGGGCGGGGTCATGCGCCTGGCCTACAGCGAGGCCGACCGCGACGCCCGCGCCCAGGTCACGACCTGGATGCGCGAGGCCGGCCTGGCGCCGTACATCGACTTTGCCGGCAACATCGTCGGGCGCCGCGACGGCACCGACCCGTGGTGCAAGCCGCTGCTGTTCGGCTCGCACGTCGATTCGGTGCCCGATGGCGGCGACTACGACGGGCCGCTCGGCACGCTCGCCGCCATCGAGGCGGCGCAGGTGATCGCCGAGCAGGGCCTCGCGCTGCACCATCCCATCGAGGTCGTGGTCTGGGCCAACGAGGAGGGCGGACTCTACGGCAGCCGCGCGGTGAGCGGACAGCTGCCGGCCGCCGAGCTGCGCCATGTATCGCGCAGCGGCAAGACCGTGGCCGAGGGCATCGCGTTCATCGGCGGCGATCCAGCGCGGGTGCACGAGGCGCGCCGCGCCGCCGGCGACATCGCGGGCTATCTGGAACTCCACATCGAGCAGGGGGCCGTGCTCGAGCGCGCCGGCGTGGACATCGGCGTGGTGGAAGGGATCGTCGGGCTCCGCGAGTGGACCGTGACCGTCACCGGGGTGGCCAACCACGGCGGCACCACCCCCATGGACCAGCGGCACGACGCGCTGCTGGCCGCGGCGCGGTTCATCGATATGGTGAACCGCGTGGTCCGCGGCATACCGGGCCGGCAGGTGGGCACGGTGGGGCGCCTCGAGGCCAGCCCGGGCGCCGTGAACGCGATTGCCGGGTTGGTGGTATGCTCGCTGGAGCTGCGCGATCTGCACGACGCCACGATCGACACGCTCTACGCGCGCATCACCGACGAGGCGCGGCGCATCGGCGACGAGACCGGCACGACGTTCGCCTTCGCCGATCTGATGGCGGCGGCGCCGGCGCCCAGCGATCCGCGCCTTCGCGACGCCATCGGCCGCGCTGCCGGAGCGCTCGGCCTGTCGTCACGCGTCATGCCGAGCGGGGCGGGGCACGACGCGCAGGCCATGGCGTCGCTGGGCCCGATGGGGATGATCTTCATCCCCAGCGTGGGCGGCATCAGTCATTCGCCCGAGGAGTATTCCACGCCCGAGGCCGTGGAGAACGGCGCCAACGTGCTGCTGGGCGCCGTGCTTGCCGCCGACGAGGCGTTGCCATGAGCGTCGAGCGGCGGATCGTCGCGTTTCATCAGGACGAGGAGGGGGATTGGGTGGCCGATCTCGCGTGCGGCCATTCGCAACACGTGCGGCACCACCCGCCCTGGGAGGTGCGCGCGTGGGTGATCACGGCCGACGGCCGCGACGCCCGGATCGGCACGATGGTGGTGTGCGGGTCTTGCTCAGCGGCGTCCGGCGAGTAAAGTATGGGCGCGCGCTTCGAGCCTTTCACCTCAACCGCCCCTGCCATGCGTCTTTCGTTCGTGCTGCGTCCCATCTCTGCCGCCGCCGTGGTGGCGCTCGCCGCCGCCTGCGGCGGTTCCCAGGCCAGGCCCGCCGCGCAGGCGCCGGCGCCTGCCGCCGCGGCCCCCGCCATGACGGCCCAGCCGTCCGGCGCGATGCTGCCGGCCGGTGTCACGGCGCAGATGGTGGCCGACGGCGACTCGCTGTTCAACGCACCCAAGAGCTGCAACGGATGCCACGGCAAGGGCGGCACCAACGGGCGCAACGGTCCGGATTTGACGCTCGGCAAGTACGAGCACATTGACGGGAGCTATGCGTCGATCGTGCACATCGTGACCGAGGGCATTCCCAAGGACTCGATCAAGCACGCCGAGCACCGGTTCCCGATGCGGCCGCGCGGTGGACACAATTACGATGACTCGCAGGTGCGCAATCTGGCGGCGTATGTCTGGTCGCTGGGCCATGGTCACTGACCACGCCCGGCAGCCACTGGCCACTGAAAGCTGATCACTCACAGCTGAAAGCTTGGAGCTGTGAGTGATCAGCTATGAGTGGCAGTGAACCACGCCCCGCCGTTTCCCCAAATCAGATCTCCATCATCCCGTCGCAGACCACGACGCTGCTGCCGCCCACGCGGACGCCGGTGATGGCGCCCGCGGCCTTGTCGGTCTCGATTTCGAGAATGCTGGGGCGTCCCATCTCGAAGCCCTGTTCCACCACCCAGCGGAGCGTGCCGTCGGCCCGCGGGTCGCGGGCGCCCAGGTAGCCGCCGAGCGCGGCGCAGGCGCTGCCGGTGGCGGGGTCCTCGAGCACGTTGAGGCCGGGGGCGAACATGCGGGCGCGCACGTCGGAGCCGGCGCGCTCCGGATCGAACGCGAAGACGAACAACTCGTGCGTCCAGTAGTCGCGGAGCACACGTTCCCAGACGTCGAGCCGGACGCGGGCGCGGGCCACGGCGCCGCGGTCCACGAGCGGCACGAACAGGAACGGCAGCCCGCACGACACCGCCTCCGGAATATATTTATTCTCTAATATATCGTCCGGGGCCAGGGAGAGCACCTCGGCCAGGGCGGCGCGCGACGGCGGGGTCGGACCCGTCTCCGGGAGCTTGGCCACGGCGAGCTGGGCGAAGGCCGGCTTTCCCCTGGAGGCGCGGATGACCACCTGCACGGGGCCCACGCCCTCCTCGAACACGATGCGCGTGGTGTCGCCGTCGAGCGCGATCTCGCCGATGTGCGCCAGCACGTGCGCCGTGCCCACGGTGGGATGCCCGGCAAAGGGCATCTCGCGCTCGGGGGTGAAGATGCGCACCCGCCGCGTGTGCCGCGGGTCGTCGGGCGGCAGCACGAACGTCGTCTCCGAGTAGTTGAACTCCCGGGTGATGTCGAGCATCGCCTCGCCCGGAATGCCGCGAGCGTCGGGAAAGACAGCCAACTGGTTGCCGCCGAACCGACGGTCGGTGAACACATCGGCGGTCACGTAGCGGACGCTGGGCATGGAGAGTTTGAGAGTTTGAGAGTTTGAGAGTTCGAGAGCAGGACCGGAGCCTAGGGGACGTCGCCAGCCAGAATCCGGGACAACCGGGCGCTGTCAATATTTCCACCCGACACCACGCACGCCACGCGCTTCACGCCCAGATCGTGCGCCAGCGCCGCCGCCACCGGGGCCGCGCCCGCCCCCTCGGCGATCACCCGCGTGCGCTCGGCCAGTGTGCGCACGGCGTCGGCCACCTGGCGCACCGATACCACGACGGAGCCGGCCAGCACCTCGCGCGCCAGCGGCCAGAGCTGCTCCAGCACCGTCTTGCCGCCGATCCCGTCCACGAACGTGGGCGTGTACTCCACGGCCACGGGATGGCCGGCGGCCAGGGCCGCCGAGAACGGGGCGGCCGTTTCCACCTCCACGGCGTACACCTTCACCTGGGGGCGCAGGGCACGGGCCGCGCAGGCAATGCCGCAGGCCAGCCCTCCGCTGCCGTAGGGCACCAGAATGGCGTCCACGTCGGGCAGGTCCTCCACGATCTCCAGCCCGATGGTGGCGTTGCCGGCGATCACGGTGGGGTCGGCCCCGGGGTGGATGAACGTCCCCGTCTCGCCGGGTACGCCAAACTCGACGATGGCCCGCCACCAGTCGGCAAAGGGCACGCGCACCACGGTGGCGCCCAGCCGGGCAATGGCGTCGAGCTTGGTCTGTGGCGCGTGATCGGGGGCGATCACGCGGCAGGGAATGCCCAGTTCGCGGGCCGCCCAGGCGACGCCCTGCGCCATGTTCCCGGCGCTCACGGTGTAGACGCCGGCCTTCAGCCGTTCGGGCGACAGCATCCGCATGGCGTTGATCGCGCCCCGGATCTTGAACGACCCGATGGGCTGCAGCGACTCGAGCTTGAGGTGGACTTCGGCGGGTGCGTCCACGTACAGACGCACGAGCGGCGTGCGGAGGGCCGTGCCGGCGATGCGCGTCCGCGCCGCCTCGATGTCGGGCAGGGCAATCGGCTGGACGGGCGGGTGGGGCTGCGACACGCGGGGCCCTCGCTAGTCGGTGGGGCGGAGGCCGCCGAGCGCGACCTCGGTGCCGATGTCTTCGCGCTCGGCGCGGGCGTGCACGTGGCAGGCGGCCGCCAGATCTTCCACGGCCAGGCCCAGCGATTTGAACAGCGTGATCTCGTCGGCGCGTTCGCGTCCCCGCGCCGTGCCGATCAGGATCTCGCCCAGCTCGGCCACCACGCTGCGTTCCGACACGAGGCCTTCGCGCAGGGGCGTGAGAAAGTCGGCCGACTCGTGGAGCAGCGATTCGCGGCGGTCGGCGAACACACGTGAGCGGGCCACCGCGGCGCTGTCGAGTTCGCGGGCGTCGGGTTGCGATGCGCCCACGGCGTTCACGTGCATGCCTGGGGCCAGCCATGCGCCGCGCAGCACGGGCTCGCGGGCCGACGTCACGGTGCACACCACGTCGGCGCCGCGCACCGCGTCCTGCGCCGACTCGCACACATGCACGCTGACGTCGTGCGTGCGGTCGGCCCAGGTGGCGAACGCCGCGGCGTGCGCCGGCGTACGGCTCCACACCTGCACGCGGGTGATGGGGCGCACGAGGGCGATGGCCTCCAGATGCGTGCGGGCCTGCACACCGCTGCCGAGCAGGGCGAGCGTGGCGGCGTCGTCGCGGGCCAGCAGCCGCGTGGCCACCGCCGAGACCGCGGCGGTGCGGATGGCGGTGATGGACGAGGCATCGAGCAGGGCAACGAGGCGCCCGTCGTTGGCGTCGAACAGCAGCACGGCGCCCTGGTGGGAATCGAGCGCGGTGCCGTGGTTGCTCGGGAACACCGTGATCATCTTGGCGCCGAACGCGGGCAGCGCCGAGGAGTATGCGGGCATCATGCCGAACGCGTTGTGCGTGCCGGGAATGCGCAAGATGGGGCGCAGGGGCAGCACCACCTCGCCGCGTGAGAGTGAGGCGAGGGCGGCTTCCATGAGCGGAATGCACTCGCCCATGGGCAGGAGCGAGGTAACCTGTGGTTGCGACAGGAAGCGCATTGAGGGTTTGAGGGTTGGAGTGTTAAAGGGTTAGGGGGGTCGGTTTCACTCTCCAACCCTCCAACCCTCTAACCCTCTTACTCTTCAGCCATGAACGGATACTTATAGTCCGTAGGCGGTGAGAAAGTTTCCTTGATCGAGCGCGCGCTCACCCACCGGATGAGGTTCAGCTTGGACCCCGCCTTGTCGTTGGTGCCCGAGCCGCGGGCGCCGCCGAACGGTTGCTGGCCCACGACGGCGCCGGTGGGCTTGTCGTTCACGTAGAAGTTGCCGGCGCTGTTGCGCAGCGTGGCCATCGCCTCGCGCACGCCGTGGCGGTCGGTGGAGAAGATCGCGCCGGTGAGGGCATACGGCGATGTCTCGTCGATGGCGTGCAGCGTCTCGGCCCACTTGGCATCGTCGTACACGTAGGCCGTGACCACGGGGCCGAAGATCTCCTCGCACAGCAGGCGGTAGCCCGGGTCGGTGGTCTCCACCAGCGTCGGGCTGACGAAGTAGCCCACCGCGTCGTCGGTCTGGCCGCCGGCCACGATCGTCGCGTTGCGCTTGGCGTCGGCGATGTACTCGCTGATCTTCTTGAACGCCTTCTTGTCGATCACGGCGCCCACGAAGTTGCGGAAGTCCTGCACGTCGCCCATGCGCATGTCCTCCATCATCGCCACCACGCGATCGCGCACCTCGGGCCACAGCGAGCGCGGCACGTACACGCGGCTGGCCGCCGAGCACTTCTGGCCCTGGTACTCGAACGCGCCGCGCGCGATGGCCACGGCCAGCGCCTGCGGGTCGGCCGACGGGTGCGCGAGGATGAAGTCCTTGCCGCCCGTCTCGCCCACGATGCGCGGGTAGGACCGGTAGCGCGACATGTTGGCGCCGATGGTCTGCCACATGTTGTTGAACACCATCGTGCTGCCCGTGAAGTGCACGC
>Ga0307375_10006466_pt1 | contig 10821 bp, 6 predicted proteins | sample TR1MG_FD_202531 | JGI IMG/M metagenome (GOLD analysis project Ga0307375, IMG submission 202531) | Soil microbial communities from Risofladan, Vaasa, Finland - TR-1 | ecosystem: Environmental > Terrestrial > Soil > Coastal area > Acid sulfate soil | place: Finland: Risofladan, Vaasa | collected...
GCTGCGGCTTCCGCTCAGGCCGGCGAAATAGCGGAAATCCTCGTCGAGGAGGTCGACGAAGAGCTCGGCCCGGCGGAGGAGCTCGGAGCGTTCGTTTTGAGAGATCGATTCGGACATCGCTTCAATGATAGTCCCGCGGCCCCTCCGCGAAAAGATCATTCGGGAGGGGAATCACGGACCCGAGTTCCCTCTAGCGCCGCCTCGCGAGCCAGCGGTCGAGCATGGCCAGGGCCCTGTCGGCGCTCCGGAAGGTCGGCACGCCGCAGCGCTCGAGTTCGGCGACGAGGGGGTCGTAGAGGCTTCCCGAGTCGACGACGGCCACCCAGGGCTTGTCGCTCTCGCGCATCAAGGTGCCGTAGCGGGAGGCGAGGGAATCCTCCCTCGTCACGTCCTCGCCGTGGACGGAGGGATCGAGGGCCAGGCTGTTCATCATGACCGTGAGGGGGACGATGCCGACGATGCCGCAGTCCACCCCGGGGTCGTCGAGGATGGCGCGGAAGGTCGCCTCGTAGGCCCCGTCCCCCGCCATGGGCGTCAGGTCGACCGGATTGTGCACGTCGACGATGTCGCCGATACGGGCCTCGGCGAAGATGGCCTCGAGTTTCGGCCCCGTCCCCGCGGAGAGGGTGGCGAGTTCCATGCTTCCGAGATTGTCGGCGAAGGCCACGCACTCGAAACCCGCGTTGGACACGGCGCCGAGGGCGGGGGCCCTGCCGCCCGCCGGCAGGCGCTTGCCCCGAAGGAGGGCGAAGGTGGTGAGGGCGTCGTCGAAGGCGTCGAGGGTCGTGGCCACGATGGCCCCCGCCCCCTCGAGGAGGGCGCGCGTGACGGGCCAGTCGCCGGCTATGCTGGCCGTGTGGCTGGCGCTGGCGGCTGCCCCGGCGGCCGTCCTCCCGGCGCGGTAGAAGATGACACTGCGCCCCGAGGCGACGATGGAGCGCACCGCGCGAAGGAGCTTTTCCCCATCGAGGGGCTTGAAGCCCTCGACGTAGACGGCGAAGACCTCGAGCTCCCTGTCGGCCGAAAGGTGCTCGAGCCAGTCGCCGACGGTGAGGTCCATCTGGTTGCCGCAGGTGACGAGGTACTTGGGATTGATGCCGGGGTGCTTCGAGACGCGGCAGATCGCGAAGGCTCCCGACTGGGAGATCACGGCCACCGGGGCGACGGCGCCCTTCGGCATCGGGAGCTTGTACTCGGGGATGAAGAGGGTGTTGTACTTCCCGGGGACCGAGCGGATGCCCAGGCAGTTGCCCCCGTTGATCAGGGGACCGCCGCCTGAGCCCTTCCGCGAGGCGGCGAGGGCCTCGCGCATCTTCGCGACGATGGCCTCGGTGCCGCCCTTCTCCTCGAGCCCGCCGGGGATGACGATGATGGAGGCGGCCTTGTCGAGCTCCGCAAGTTGGGCGATCGTGGCCGCGGCCTGGGCGGCGGGGATGACGAGGACGAAGAGATCCACCTTTTCCGGCAGGCTGGCGACGTCGGGCACGCAGAGGCAGCCGTCGATCTCGGCGCTGCCGGGCTTGACGACGTAGAGCCGCTTCCTGTCGAAGCCGTCGTGGATGAGGTTGTTGAGGATTATGCGGCCGTTGTTCATCCCCTTCTCGGACACGCCGATGACGGCGGCGCTCCGGGGCTGGAGGAGGGCATCGAGCTTGGCCACGGGCCTCCGGGCCTGGGCGAGATTGACGACGCGGCCCTCCGCGTCGAGGCCGATTTCCGCCCCCGACGAAGAAAGCCTGCCGACCTTGCCGAGGACGTCCAAGGCGACGAGACGGGCTGCGCCCGCGGCCTCGCCCTTTGCGCCGTCCGCGCCGCCCTTTGCGCCGCCGGCCGAGGCCGGGGCGATGACGAAGGGGTTCACCTCGAACTCGAGGATGCCCGCGGCGGCGAGGGCTGGAGCCGCCTTCACGAAGGCCTCGACGACATCGACGATGCGCTCGAAGGAAATGGCCGGCTTCGTGTTGCGCAAACCCTTCGAGGCGAGGACGCAGACCTCGTTGTCGCGGAGCCTTTCCTCGATGAGGGCGCGGTCGGCGGTGGCGGGCGAGAAGAAGTCGTTGGCCGAGCCCGGTTTGAAGGCTCCGGCCAGTCTCTCGGCGAAGATGCCGCCCGGACCGAAGCTCACGACGGGGCCGAAGTCGGCCGCGAAACGGTAGCCGACGATCATCTCGTGGCCGATGCGTGGCTCGTAGGCCACGAACTCGTTTATCGTATAACCCTCGACCCGTTTGTCCGCGAAGCGCCGCTCCATATCGGCGACGGAGGCCTCCACGGCGGCGGGGAGATCGGGATGCTCGGCAGCGTCGAGGATGGCGACGCCGCCGACCTCGGTCTTGTGGAGGATCTCGGGACTCGCGACCTTTACCACCAGCCTTCGCGGGGCCGTAGCCCCGCGCGGGGCGGTAGCCCCGCGGGCCTCCGACGCCGCGGCCCGGGCCTCGGCGGCGTTCTTAACGAGGCGGAAGAAGGGCAGGTCGAGGCCCATCGCGCCCAGGATCGCGAGGCCTTCGAGGTCGGTCAGGGCGTCGCGGCCCTCGGCCTTGGCCCTCTCGGCCGATTCGCGCGCCAGGCGCTCCAGGGTTTCGTGGTCGTACTTCATCGAGGATACCTTTCAGGGAGCAGTCTAGGCCGAGGGGGAGGCCGCCGCGCGGCCCTTCCTGAATGCGGCGATGTTGGCGTCGACCACGGCCTGGCCCTTGCGGGCGAAGAAGGCCGCCGTCTCTTCTTCGAGGCGGGCCGCGGGGATGGGCATCATCGTGGAGGCGAGGCCCACGAGGACCATGTTCGCGGCCCTGACGTTGCCCGCCTCCCGGGCGAGGGCGTCGGCGTCCACGAGGAAATTCCTCGGAAGGCCGCGGAGCGTCGCGAGCACCGTCTCGAGATCGGGGTAATTGGCGATGTTTTTCACCGGAGAGAGGGCCGAGACCAGCCTGCCCCCGTCCACGGAGAGCCAATGGGCGTGGCGCAGGGCCTCGAGGGGCTCGAAGGAGATGATGAGGTCGGCGGCCCCGAGGGGGATGGAGGGGCTCGCCGGCTCGCTGTCGGAGATGCGGAGATGGGCCAGGACCTCGCCCCCCCGCTGGGCCATGCCGTGGATCTCGGACTGCTTGACCCTGAAGCCCTCGGCCATGGCCGCCTTGGCGATCACGACGGAGACGGAGATCCCGCCCTGTCCGCCGACCCCGCAGAGAATGATGTCGTAGTTCATGCGTTCCTCGTCTTCTTGGCCCATTCGATGCATTCGCGGATCATGATTATGACCGAAGGTCCCTCGTGCGCGAGTTCCTCGCCGATGATCCTGACGTTCGCCTCGTGCTCCGTCCGGTGGGCGCGGAGCTGCCTGATGTGGGCGGGATCGACGCCGACGCCGCGGAGGAGGGGCTCGAGGCGCGAAGCTGGGGCGATGGTGGGCTGGGCCCCCGTCATGCCCGTCGTGTCGTTGTCGAGAATCACCAGGGTGATGTTCGTGTTGTGCGACACCGCGTCGACGAGGTTGGGAAGGCCGGAGTGGTAGAAGGTCGAGTCGCCGATGACGGCGACGGCTGGATGCATTCCCGCCCCCGCCGCCCCGCGGGCCATGCCCACCGAGGCGCCCATGTCGACGCAGCTGTCGATGGCGTTCCAGGGAGGCAGGGCGCCGAGGGTGTAGCAGCCGATGTCGGAGTTCACCGAGTACTCTGGATAGGGCTTGAGGGCTTCCTTGAGGGCCGAGTAGGAATCGCCGTGGGGACAGCCCTGGCAGAACTGGGGCGGCCGCTCGGGCGGGACGAGGGAGCCTGTCTCGAGGAGCTTCCGGGCGGGGAGACCGAGGGCCGTCCGCACGAGGTCGGGCGAGAGCTCCCCGTCGAGGGGGAGGGCGCCCGAGCGGCGGCCCTCCACCGGCACCGGCGCGCCGAAGACGCCCCGCATCATGTCCTCGACGTGGGGAAAGCCATCCTCGAGCACGAGGATGCGCCCGACGCGGGCGGCGAGCTCGCGGATCCGTCCCACGGGGACCGGATAGCTGTTAATTGTGAGGATTGTGGGTCTCTCGCCGAGCTGGGCCGTGAGATCCTCGAGGTTCTCGAGGAGGTATTGTCTGGCGATGCCGCAGGCGATCACGCCGAGCTTGGAACCGCCGGCTTCGAGGCGGGCCGCCCCCTCGGCGTGCTCGAGGAAGGCCGCCTGCTTGCCGAGGAGGACCTTCCAGCGCCTTCGGGCAATGGCCGGCATCAGTATCCAGGACTTGTCGGCCTCGGCCTTGTGGAGGGGATTGGGCGCCCTGGCCGCGGAAAGATCGACGATGGAGCGGGAGTGGGCGAGCCGCGTCGTGATGCGTATGACGACGGGGACCTCGTGGGCCTCGCTGAAATCGAAGGCCGCGCGCGTCATGTCGTAGGCTTCCTGCTGGTTGGCGGGCTCGAAGCAGGGAAGGCGGGCGAAGTCGGCCAGGACGCGCGTGTCCTGCTCGTCCTGGCTCGAGTGCATGCCCGGGTCATCGGCCACGACGACGACGAGGCCGCCGTTGATCCGGATCAGGGCCGAGTTGACGAAGGGATCGGCGGCCACGTTGAGGCCGACGTGCTTCATCGACACGATGGCGCGCCTGCCGGCGAAGGATGCCCCGAGGGCCGACTCGTAGGCCGTCTTCTCGTTGGAGCACCATTCGGCCAGGAGGGCCTCCATCGTGGCCGAGGGGCAAGCGGGCGCCTCGCGCGCGGCCTTCCAGGATTGGAAGGACTCCATGATCTCGGTGGAGGGGGTGCCCGGGTAGGCGTAGGCGCTCGACAGGCCGGCGTGGAGGGCGCCGAGGGCGATGGCCTCGTCGCCCATGAGGGTCTCCGTGGCCCCCGTGGCGGCGGGCCTTCCGGCGCTCGACGCCGGCCGCGCGGCGGCCTCAGAAGTAGAGCTCATATTCCTGGGGGACTGGAGCGTTGTAGACATATTCCGCCTCCTTGCGTTTGCGCGCTATCCACGCGTCGATCAGTTCGTCGGGAAATACCGGGGCGAGCCAGGTCCGATCCTTGTCGAGACCCGAGAGGACGTGGAAGAGGCCCGTGGGGAAGGAGCGGATGCCGGTTCCGCCGCCCTTCTCGTCGGCCGCCGTGAAACCGAGGGCCACGGGGTCGAGGCCGCGCTTCACGCCGTCGAGGCCCGCGAGGAGCATGGCCGCGAGGTGGAAGTATACGTTGGCCGTCGCGTCGCCCGTGCGGAATTCGATGCGGGCCTCGCCCTTGCGGAGGTAGCCGGGAATCCGGATGGCCGCGGCCCGGGAACCGCGGTCGATGGTGGCGGCTACCGGCGCCTCGAAGCCGGGAATGAGGCGTCGGTACGAATTGGTGCTCGGATTCGACCAGGCGAGGAGGGCCCCGCTCAGCGAGTGCTCGAGGATGCCGGCCGCCCAGGCCAGGCCCTCGCGCGAGAGGCCGTGGAGGGCCTCGCCGGGGAAGACCGAGGCGCCGCCCTTCTCGACGAACTGGTGCACGTGCATGCCCGAGCCCGCCAGGCCGTAGATCGGCTTCGGCATGAAGGTGACATGGAGGCCGAGTTCGTCGGCCGTCGATCGGATGATCCATTTGGCGAGGACGACGGCGTCGCCCGCCTTGGCGATGGACATGAAGTCGAGCTCGATCTCGAGCTGCGAGGCGGCGACCTCGTGGTGATGATATTTCACCGGGATGCCCGCGGCCTCCATGGCCTTTACCGCGCGGTTCCTGAGGAGGCCGTAGCGATCGTCGGGGGCGAGGCGGTGATAGCCCTTCGAGGCCCCGAAGCGGGGGGCGTCCTCGTGTCCGGCGCCGATGCCCTCGGCGCTGCCGACGCGGTAGTACGAGTGGCCGGCCGTCGTCGAGTAGGAGACCTCGTCGAAGACATAGAACTCGAGCTCGACGAGCATCTTCGCGTCGTCGCCGAGACCCGAGGCGCGGAGATGCTCGAGGGCCTTCCGCGCCACGGCGCGGGGATAGTGGGCGAAGGGCTCGCCGTCCGTCGTGAGCACGTCGCAGAAGGCGTGGAGGATCCGGAAGCCGTCCTTGTTCTCGACGAAGCCCGTCGAGAGCTCGGGCACCGCCACCATGTCGCTTCTGCGCACGTCGGCGTAGCCGAAGTTCGAGGCGTCGAATCCGATGCCCTTCGCGAGGATTTTTTCCGTCGCGTAGCGTCTCGGAAGGGAGACGGATCGCAGCTCTCCCGCGAGGTCCACGACGAGGAAGGAGACATAGTCGATTTTCGAGAAGTCCCCATCAAAGGCTTCGAGATCCATGAAAACTCCTTAGGCTGAAAGCGCGTGAAATCATAGCCCTGTTTTGTGCTCACTGCAAGATATGAAACATAGGTTTCATAATTCGAAACCACTCTTCGCTTGCAGGATTAAACTTCCCGGTCGAAACTTTAACGATCTAAATAGTAGAGGAGACGCGATGTCTGGCCTCTCCATCGCTACGCCCACCTTTCTCTTTACCGACATGGAGGCGAGCAGCCTCAAATGGGAACGCGACGCCCAGGCGATGTCGGGGGCCCTTCGACGGCACGACGAAATCCTCCGCGAGGGCATCGAGTCCCGCGGAGGCCTTGTTTTCAAGACGGTGGGCGACGCCTTCTGCGCGGCCTTCTCCGACCCGGTCCAAGCCCTCAGGGCGGCGGTCGCGATCCAGCTCGCGATCGCCTCCGAGAAGTGGGGCCTTCCCGGCGTCGCCGTGCGGATGGCCCTCCACTCCGGCCCCGCCGAGGAGCGCGACGGCGACTACTTCGGCCAGACGCTCAACCGCGCCTCCCGCATCCTCGGCCTTGCCTACGGCGGACAGATCCTCCTCAGCCTCGCGACCTCCGAACTTCTCGCCGACCATGTGCCGGAGGGCATTTCCCTCCGGAGCCTCGGCAGCCACCGCCTCAAGGACCTCTCGCGGGCGGAGAGCATATCCCAGGCGGGATACGAGGGTCTCCGCGAAGACTTTCCCCCGCTCAGGTCCATCGACTCGCGACCGCATAACCTTCCCGTCGAGCCCACGGCCTTCATCGACCGCGTCGAGGCGATCGATACGATAAAGACGAGCTTCACCGATCCCGGATGCCGCTTCCTCTCGATACTCGGGGCCGGCGGCGTGGGCAAGTCCCGCCTCTCGGTGCAGGCGGGGGCCGAGCTGATTGACGCCTTCGAGGGTGGCGTGTGGTTCGTCGAGCTCGCGGCCTGCCGAGACGCGGAGGAGGCGGCAGGCGCCATCGCCTCGGTGCTCGCGGTAAAGGAGGAAGCCTCACAGGGGCCCCAAAAGGCCCTGGTCGCCCACCTCGCCTCGCGCCAGGTCCTCCTCGTCCTCGACAACCTCGAACAGGTCTCGGGTGCCGGCGGCCTCCTCGCCGAGCTCCTGGCCGCCTGCCCCTCGCTCTCGATCATGGCGACGAGCCGCGAGGCCCTCCGCATACGCTGGGAGCGTCAGTTCTCCCTCGAACCCCTTTCCCTGCCGAGGGGGGGCGATCGCGGGATGGCCTCGATAGCCCAATGCGACGCCGTCCGCCTCTTCGTCGAAAGGGCCAAGGCCGTCCGCCCTTCCTTCCTCGTCGACGAGGCCAACGCGCCGGCGATCGCCCAGATCTGCGCTAGGCTCGACGGGATTCCCCTCGCCATCGAGCTCGCGGCCTCGAGAATCCGCGCCTTCCCGGCCGAGGAGATCATGCGCAGGCTCGAAGTCGATTTCGCCTTCCTCGACTGCGGCTCCCGGGATCTGCCGGACCGTCAGCGCACCCTCCGCTCGGTGGCGGACTGGAGCTACAAGCTGCTCTCGCGGCCGGAGAGGGCGGCCTTCCGGGCCCTTGGGGCCTTCAGGGGAAGCTTCAGCCTCGCTTCGGCCGAGGCTTTGCTCGCGGCCGCGGGCAAAAGCATCGGGGCACAGGCGCCCGAACTCCTTGCCTCCCTCGTCGACAAGAGCCTCCTCGTCTTCGAGGAAGGAGACGATCACAGCCACTATCATCTCCTCGAAACCCTCCGCGTCTACGCCGCCGAGCTGCTCTCCCGCTCTCCCGAATCCGAGGCGGTGGAGGAGGCCCATTCGCGGCGGTATCACGAGCTCGCCATGGGGGGCCGCGGCGAAGACCCGGGAAGGATCCCCGAGGCTCGCTATTCCCAAGGCCTGCGGCTCGAGCACGCGGAGTTCATCCGCGCCCTCGACAGCCTCCTCCTCGAGGAGGACGCGACGAGGGCCTTGGAGCTCGCCTGCGGATTTTGGAAGCACTGGGACATGCAGGGCGCCTACTCCGAAGGCATCAGGTACTTCGACCGTTGTCTCGAAGAAAACCGGGGACTCTCTTTGCGCCTGACGATCGTCGGTCTCAGGGATCGCGGCGCCCTCAAGAGGAGCTCGGGCGACTATGAGCGGGCCGCCCTCGACTTCGAGAAATCGATCGAACTGGCCCGCTCCGGCGGCCTCGAAAAAGAGCTGGCCTCTGGCCTCGTCGCGATGGGATGGAACGACTACTACAGGGGAAGGAGGAGGCAGAGCCACGCCGATTTCGCCGGGGCCCGCGGTTTGGCCCTCGGTCTCGGCGACGGCCTCGTGGAGGCGGAGGCCGCCCAGGGCCTCGGGAGCCTCGCCCTCGTGAATGGCGAGCTCGACGAGGCGATCGGGGAGCTCGAAAAGGCCCTCTCGGCCTTCGAAGGGCGGGCGGAGATGATTTCGGCGGCCCGGGTGGCCACCAACCTCGCGGTGGCCTACGTGCGCAAGGGGAGGAGGGCCGATGCCTGCCGCCTCTTCGAGCGGAGCGAGGCCTTCTTCCGTGTGGTGGGGGACCGCGAATGCGCCATGCTCGCCCTGAACAACCTCGCCTGCTTCGATTTCGAAGACTTTTGCCTCGACAAGGCTCTGTCGCGCTTCGACCTCGTCGAAGCGGAGGCGAGGGCCCTCGGCAGCCCCAAGAATATCGCCCTGGCCTTGATAGGCCGGGCCGATACCCTGAACGCCCTGGGCGAGGCGGCGCGCGCCCTCGCCGCCTCGGAGGAGGCGCTTTCGATAGCCTCGCGCCACAGCCTCGACGACGAGGCCGGCATGGCCCGGAAGGCGCGTGGCGCGGCCTTTGCCGCCCTCGGCAGGGTGGAGGAGGCGAGGGAAGACCTCGAGGCGGCCATCGCCGCCCTGGAACTGGTTGGCAACGCCGCCGAACTGGCCAAGGCCAGGGAATTGGCCGCCCGGCTCGGCGAATATCCGGAGAAAGAGGAAAAGGAGGACATGAAATGAAACACATAGTTGTGTGCACGGTCGCCATGGGGATGTTCTTTCTCGGTCCGACCCTCGCGGCCGACAGCCCCCCGATAATCGTCGAGCCCGGCTATCAGGCCTACGCCCTGGTCGATAAGGGCGTCGTCCGGGCTTGGTTCGCGATCGACAGCGCGCAATTCCGAGCCGCCCTCACGGAAGACGAGAAACTCCTCCTCGACTGGAGGCTTCTCGAAGCCGGATCGACCGAGATCCCCAAGGGCCTCCTCGATCCGACCGAGGCCGACAGGGACGTCCTGCGCTTCGGCCTCTATGCGGCATCGGCTAAGACGGGCAAATTCCGGGAACTTCCCTTCGACTCTGATCGCCCCGCCTATCTCTGGATCCCGGTTTCCGCCACGAAGGGCCAGGCGTCGAAGGACCTGAGCCTCGTCTACAAGGAAAAGGCAGAAGGCCCCTGGACGCGGATTCGCCCGCTCGGCAGCGAGGCGACGAAGAGCCTCCGGGCCCTCAGGGCGACGGGCCTCCTCGCCTACGGAGCGGCGGATAGCGAATATCTCGTGATCCGCGTGGATTCCTGGCCGCTAGGGGATCCCTACGCCATCCTGCCCGGCGGACATTAGTCGAAGCGGGGGGGGGCGACCGGTCCGCCTTGGCCGGCCACCCCCTCGGTTCACGCGCCATCCCTGTTGACTCGCCCCAGGCCCCTCGATGTAATATCCCAACGCTCGCCCGGATGGTGGAATTGGCAGACACGCTAGATTCAGGTTCTAGTGCTGGAGACGGCTTGGGGGTTCAAGTCCCCCTCCGGGCAATTTTATTTAGTTATCTAAAAACAAGTTAGTTTTTTACTGGTTGGTTTGTGTCTGGTTTACAGAACCTGCCCTTTGGTTTATACTTCGGTTTTCAATAGTAAAACCAACGAAGACCGAAGGAGGCCGGGACATGCCTCGACCGCAAAAGCCCTTCCAACTTCTACGCCGTAAAGCTAAGAACTCAAAGTACGTTTACTACATCGCTTTCCACCTTTCAGACGGCTCGCATTCATCCCCCCGTTCTAGTGGCCAGACCTCGAAGGGCGCTGCCGAGAATTGGGCGATCGAGCAGATTAACGCCGGCACGATCCCAACGAAAAAGAACCTTGGGGAGAGCAAAAAGGAAGAGCTAGTCGCCTTCCTTCTCGACTTCTGGGACTACGACAATTCTAAGTATGTACGCGGGAAGCTCGCCCGAGGCGGGACGATCGGCAAGAACCACTGCAAAATCATGGGCTACATCGTCAACAAGCATGTGAAGCCGACCTTTGAAACCCGCACCATCCGTTCGCTGACACCCGAAGATTTCGACGAGTGGATGGCCAGCCTCGCCGCCGATGGCGTTACAGCGAAGACCATCAACATGGCGCGGCACAGCGTGAATGCTGGTCTCAACTATCTTACTTCTTTGCGGCGCATACCCTGGAATCCTCTGACCGCTGCCAAACCCTACAAGGAAGTGAATGAAACTAGGGGCACGCCCACCGTCGAGGAGTTTAGAAAGCTGCTCGACTACGGAGGCCTCGACCCTCGGGTTCACGTCGCTATAGCCCTCGGTGGCCTGTGCGGCATGAGGATGGGTGAGATTCGTGGCCTTCGCTGGG
>Ga0307375_10006468_pt1 | contig 10818 bp, 10 predicted proteins | sample TR1MG_FD_202531 | JGI IMG/M metagenome (GOLD analysis project Ga0307375, IMG submission 202531) | Soil microbial communities from Risofladan, Vaasa, Finland - TR-1 | ecosystem: Environmental > Terrestrial > Soil > Coastal area > Acid sulfate soil | place: Finland: Risofladan, Vaasa | collected...
GCAGCAGCACGCTGGTGAGCACCAGCCCGAGCAGCGTGCCCAGCACGCGCAGCAGGCCGAAATTGAAGGTGGCGGCAAAGTCGGGCCGCAGCACGATCGCCGCCGTCATCGGCAACCAGTACCCGTGCGGCAACTGCAGCTGGCGCGAGAGCAGCAAGGCGATGCTGAAGCAGACCGAGGTTCGCACGGCATGGCGAAAGGCGGCCGAACGTGGTGAGAGACTGGCACGCAAGGTGGCCCAGCCGGAACTGCTGCGCAATGCCTTCGGCAAGCGGGTTTCCGCTGCGTTGGCCCGCAGCTCGCCGCGACTGCCGGCCCAGTCGGCGTTGCGCACGGCGGCGGCCAGCTGGCCGGACAGGGCATGTATGTGTGCGGCCATGCCGGGGGTGCTGCTGCCCTTGAGCAATGCACTCTCGCTGGCCTGCAGGGTCTGCAATGCGCGGGCGGCCAGTGCGGGGGATTCGCCTTGTTCCAGTGCATTGGCGATCGCCGCCAGCACCCGGGCGGCGTCCTCGCGGACTCCGGCATGGATGATCGGTGCGACTTGCAGTTCGGCCATCGCGGTGAGTTCCAGCCGGATGCGTTCGGCCAGTTCCAGCAACACGCCGAACGCTTCCATCGCCCGGCCGCGGGCGCGGTGCCGTCCAAGCAGGGTTTGCTGCAGCGTGGTCATCGCGTTGGTCAGGGCCGGCGCCGTGCCGTCGTCGCGTACGGGTTGCCGGGCCAGTGTTGTCAGGCCGTCGAACACCGTGGCCAGCGCATGGCGTTCGGGCCAGTAGCGTTGCCATGGCCAGCCCGCCAACGAGAACAGCGTGAGGAGCAGACCGCCGGAAACGATCAGGCCGGCACCGCTGAGCGCTCCGGACAGGGACGTCGGCGTCGAGGCGGTGATCACCAGCAGGATCATGCTGGTCATGCCGACCCGCGCGGTATCCGTGCCGAACACCACCAGCAGGCCACCGAAGAAACCGAATGCCGCGGTTGCCACCAGCAGCGGCAGCAGCTGGCCGCCGATCAGGAAGCCCAGCAACGAGGCCAGCCCGGCCGCCAGCGAGGCCAGCACCAGCTGGCGCATGCGCTGGCGATACGGCCCGGGCTGATCGGAAAACATCGTGTTCAGCGCGCCGGCGCCCACGCCCAGCCCGACCAGCGGATATCCCACGGCCAGACCCAGGGCCAGCGGCAGCACCACGGCGGCGGTATTGCGCAGCACCACCGGCCACGGTACATCCGGCCGTTTGATGCCGATCAAACTTTCGACGACATGGGCGCGTAGCGAATAACCGCTGGAGGGCATCAGGGTCTCGCCGGTGGGAATTCAAGCGGTGATTCTGCACTAGCCGCGCAGCTTGTGTGGGAGCGGCTTCAACCGCGATGCTCTTCATGTCCTGCAGCAAGAGCATCGCGGCTGAAGCCGCTCCCACAAAACCGCTCAGGCGCGGCCGGCGAATTCGCCGGTGAGCGTGTTCACCCAGACCTTCTCGTCGTTGCTGATGTATTCGGGCACCTGGATCTCCACGCCGGTATTGAGCTTGGCTGGCTTGGTGCGCTTGGTGGCGCTGGAGCCTTTCATTTCCGGTGCGGTGTCGACCACGGTGAGGACCACGCTGGTAGGCACCTGCAGGCCCACCGGCGCGTCGTCGATCACCTGCACGTAATAGCCTTCTACGCCCTCGACGATGTAGCCGGCGCTGTCGCCGACCAGTTCCGGCGAGAGCGGGTACTGGGTGTAGTCCTCCGCATCCATGAACACGAACGCACCATCGTCCATGTAGGAGAAATGGGCGGCACGGCGCACCAGATCCATTTCCTTCAGGTCATCGTCGGCGCGCAGGCTGAGGTCGAACTTGCGCCCGCCGGGAATCGAATACAGGGTGAAGCGGAACGTGACGTTGCCGCCGCGCGCGCTGGGCGAGCTGCGCTCGATGTCGCGCACCTGATACACGGTGCCTTCGTGTTCGACTACGTTGCCTTTCTTGACGTCGGAAGCTTTCATAAGTCAGTTCAGAGTGGTTGGTTGAGAGAAGTGAGAGTGCGTTGAGGTGGTGCAGCGGAGCGAGGAGATTCTCTCTCGTTTCTCACTCCTCACCACTCACTCCTCGCTACCTGGGCTGCAAGCGCACCGCGCCGTCGAGGCGGATCGTCTCGCCGTTGATGTAGCGGTTGCCGAGGATGAAGGCGACTGTATCGGCGTACTCGCCGGGCTGGCCCAGGCGCGACGGGAACGGGATCGAAGCGGACAGCGATTCCTGCACCTGCGGCGACATGCTATCGACCATCGGGGTCCAGAAGATGCCCGGTGCGATTGTCGCCACGCGGATGCCGAAGCGTGCCAGCTCGCGCGCCATCGGCAGGGTCATGCCGACCACACCGCCCTTGGAGGCGGAGTAGGCGGCCTGGCCGATCTGGCCTTCGTAGGCGGCCACGCTGGCGGTGTTGATGATCACGCCGCGTTCGCCATCCTCGCCGGCCTCGTTGGCCTGCATCAGCGCGGCAGCGGCCTTGGCCACGTTGAAGCTGCCGACCAGGTTCACCATCACCGTGTTGGCGAAGTTCGCCAGCGGCATCGCGCCTTCCCGGCCCAGCACGCGGCCGGCACCGAGGATGCCGGCGCAGTTGACCAGCACGTTCAGGCCGCCCAGCGCTTCGTGCGCGGCACTCACGTTCGCCGCCACGCCCTGCTCGGAAGTCACGTCGGTGCGGTAGAAACGCGCTGCATCGCCCAGTTCCCGCGCAGCCTGCCGGCCCGTGTCCTCGTTGACGTCGAACAGCGCCACCCGGCCACCGTGGGCAACGATGTGCTGTGCCACGGCGTGGCCCAGCCCGGAGGCGCCGCCGGTGATGATCGCCTTGACCTGCTTGAGCTGCATGGGGAGTCCCGTTATGCAAAACGTGAATGGTAGCCCAGTGGCATGGCGCTGACGAACCCGCGACCAGTCAAACGTGAAGCTCCTGCGCCGGAATATTCACGTCCTGTTGCACGAGGAACGGTGATCTTGCGACAAGGACGGCGATGTCTCCGATCCGGTGACTGCACAGAGCAGCCCGCCGAGATCCTGGAGTCGAGCTTTCCCAAGGTCATTTGCCATCATCAAGAGGAGTGCGTTGCGCATGAAGAAGCAATTGAATCGGTGGGTGCTCTGCGGTGCATTGCTGATCCTGCCCGCGGTCGCGGTGGTGGCTCAACCCATGGGCCAGAACGATCACGGCCAGAACAAGGGACAGGATCATCACGACCGTGGCCGGCAGGACAAGAACAAGGCCAAGGGTCGGGAGCATCAGGATCAGGGAAGGAACAATCAGCGCCAGGGAAACGCATATCGTGTTCAGGACCGGAATTATCGTGCCGAGAACCGGAACGATCACGGCTACCGTCGGGATAATCGCGGTCCCGACCGCGGCCACTACAAGAGCTGGCACGATCGCGGCCTCCATGAGGGCTGGTACAAGCGCGGCGGTTACCTGCCGGCGGAGTACCGCACGCGCTACGTGGTGACCGACTGGCGCCGCGACCACCTGCGCGAACCGCCACGCGGCTATCACTGGGTGCGCAGCGACGACGGCGATTTCCTGCTGGTTGCCATCACCACTGGCGTCATCATGGACATTCTCCTGCACCATTGATGCAGCGACCGGGCCCGCCGATGCGGCGCGCATGAGCGAACGGCCCGCCATGGCGGGCCGTTCCATTTGGTGAGCTCATGTCGCCGGTGGCACATCGGCGAGAAGGCGGCTCAACGCCGGCAATCGGGTCATCTCGGCGAAGGGAACCACGGGCGGCGGCGGATGCGCCACGGGTTGCAGTTCCTTCTGCCATACGCCGACATCCCACCAGCGCTGCAGCTTGAAACCCGCATGGCGCCAGACGCCGGCAGGGCTGAAGCCCATGCTTTCGTGCAGCGCCACGCTGGCGGTACCCGGCAGGGTGATCACGCCGACGGCCTGGTTGATGCCCTGCAGGCGCATCACCTCCAGCAAGCCGCCGTAGAGCCTGCGTGCGATACCGCGACGGCTGGCATCGGCACGCACGTAGATCGAGGTTTCGGCGATCCAGTCGTAGGCGGCGCGTTCGCGGAAGCGCCCGGCATAGGCATAGGCGAGTACTTCACCGGACTCCTCCCATACCAGCCATGGGTAACGCGCAAGCCGGGTGTGGATGCGTTCGCGCATCGTCGCCACCTCTGGCAGCACGGTCTCGAACGTGGCGGTGCCATCGGTGACCGAGGGCGCGTAGATCGCCCGGATGGCAGCGGCGTCCTCAACGCGGGCGATACGGACAGCTGGCGTCATGCTGTCGTCGCTCACAGTTCGAGCAGGTAGAACTGGTCGCAACTGAAATGCCCGGTGCCGCCCATCGGCGCGCGCAGTGGCGTGAAGCCGCTGCGCCGGTACAGTGCCTGCGCCGCTTGCATGCCGGTGCATGTTTCCAGGTAGCAGCGACGGAAACCGAAGCTGCGGGCGGCATCCAGGCAATGCTGCATCATCGCCGTGCCGGCACCGATGCCGCGGGCCGCGGGCAGGAAATACATCTTGCGCAATTCGCACACGTCCGGCTCGCCGTTTTCCAGTGCTGCCACGCCGCCGCCGCCCAGAACCTGTCCGTCGCGCTCGACCACGAAGTAGGCGCTGCGGGCTTGCGCGTAGGCTTCGCACAGGTGATCCACTTCGGCGTCGTGGATCGCGAAGCCGGGGCCGTCGGCGCCGAACTCGGGCATCACGCGGCGGATGATGGCGGCCATCGCGGGGTTGTCGCCGGCGGCGATCGGTCGGATCGTGAAGGGTACGGGCATGGGGGTAATCGCCATCGGTCGGGTTGGGGAGAGTGTTTTCAGCTGGCGGTGCGTGCACGGGTGACCCGGCTGGCGGATTCCTTGTGTAACTGCGCAGCCAGCCAGGCGCCGGTGGCGATCAGCAGATCCAGATCGACGCCGGTGCGCATGCCCATGCCGTGCAGCATGTACACCACGTCCTCGCTGGCCACGTTGCCGGTGGCGCCCTTGGCATACGGGCAGCCGCCGGTGCCGGAGACCGAACTGTCGACCACGCGCACGCCTTCCTCCAGACAGGCCAGGATGTTCGCCAGCGCCTGGCCGTAGGTGTCGTGGAAATGCACGGCAAGCGCCTGTATCGGCACCTCCTGCGCGACCGCGTGCAGCATCGCGCGCGCCTGCGTCGGCGTGCCGACCCCGATGGTGTCGCCGAGCGAAACTTCATGGCAGCCCAGTTCGTGCAGCCGCTTCGCCACGCGCACCACGTCGCACACCGGCACCTCGCCCTGATAGGGACAGCCGAGCACGGTGGAAACATAGCCGCGCACCTTCACGCCGTCCGCCTGCGCCTGCTCGATCACCGGGATGAAGCGGGCGATCGACTCGTCGATCGAGGCATTGATGTTCCTGCGGTTGAACGCCTCGGAGGCAGCGGTGAACATGGCGATTTCCGTTGCGCCGACCTCGCGGGCGCGGGCGTAACCCTGCGCATTCGGCACCAGTACCGGATAACTCACCCCCGGCACCTTGCGGATACCGCGGAACACCTCGGCCGCATCGGCCAGCTGCGGCACCCACTTCGGGCTGACGAAACTGGTCGCCTCGATGGTCTGCAGACCGGTCGAGGACAGCCGGTCGATCAGCGCGATCTTCACCACGGCCGGCAGCAGGGTCTTCTCGTTCTGCAGACCGTCGCGCGCGCCGACTTCGACGATGCGGACGTGGTTGGTGGGTGTCATGGTTGGCTCCGTCATGGTTTGCGTAGGAGCGCACCCTGTGCGCGAATGCTCTTGTCAGGCGTCGATAAAAAGCATTCGCGCACAGGGTGCGCTCCTACAGGTGTCGGTGGTGGCGAGCATCCGGTTCAGACCTCGAACCTGATCAGCACGGCGTCGGCTTCGACGAACTCGCCCTGCACGGCGCTGATGCATTCGATGGTGCCGGCGCGCGGCGCCTTCAAGGCCAGCTCCATCTTCATCGCCTCCATCACCAGCAGTTCCTGGCCCTGCTCGACCACATCGCCGGTGCTCGCCTTGACCAGCACGATGCGGCCGGGCATCGGCGCGATGATCTGGTTGCCGCCGCCGGCGTCTTTCGATTCCCATGCGAACGCGACCGCGCGGGTGAAGTTGTAGCGCTGGCCGCTGGCGTCGTGCGCCAGCACGTGGTGGGTATCGGCGCGCAGTGGCACGCGCAGCGACTGGCCATCGAAGCGCGCGCTCAGGGTGCCGTCGTACAGCCGTGCCCCGCAAACCTCGCAAGTCATCTCGGCGTGGCGCAGTCGATATTCGCCGCTGTGGCCGTATGCCTCGATGTCATGGCGCTGCTCGCGCAGCGTCAGCGCGATGAGGCGCTTGCCGGCGTGGCCGATGCGCCACGCGTCGGCTCGCGCCCAGGGTGAATACGGGTCGGTGGCCGATGCGGCGACGCTCCGTTCGTCATGCAGCAACGCGGCCGTGGCCGCCGCGAACAGGACGTGCGCTGCCGGCGCAACCTCGCCCAGCAGGAATTCCTGCAGATGGCGATCCAGATAGCCGGTGTCGATGCGCCCCTCGACCACCGCCGGATGCCGGGCCAGCCGTTCGAGAAAGCCGATATTGGATTTCGGGCCGCGGATCTCGCAGGCCGCCAGTGCCTCGCGCAACCGCTCAAGCGCCTTCGTGCGATCGTCGTCGAACACGATCAGCTTGGCGATCATCGGGTCGTAGAAAATCGTCACGGTGTCGCCTTCGATCACGCCGCCGTCGATACGCACGTGCTTCGACGGCGCCGGCAGGCGCAGCGTTTGCAGCTTGCCGGAGCTGGGCAGGAAGTTCTGGTCCGGGTCCTCGGCGTACAGCCGTACCTCGATCGCGTGGCCGTGGGCACGAACCTGTTCCTGCCTGAGCGGCAGCGCCTCGCCAGCGGCGACGCGCAGCTGCCATTCGACCAGATCCAGCCCCAGCGTCAGCTCGGTGACCGGATGCTCGACCTGCAGCCGGGTGTTCATCTCCATGAAGAAGAACTCGCCGTTCGCTGCCACGATGAACTCCACCGTGCCGGCGCCGACATAATCGACGGCCTTCGCGGCTGCGACCGCGGCCGCGCCCATCGCCGCGCGCCGCTTGTCGTCGAGGAACGGCGAAGGGGTTTCCTCCAGCACTTTCTGATAGCGGCGCTGGGCCGAACATTCGCGTTCGTTGAGATGGATCACGTTGCCGTGGCCGTCGCCGAACACCTGGAATTCGATGTGCCGCGGATGCTCCACATAGCGTTCGAGAATCACCCGCGTGTCGCCGAACGCATTGGCCGCCTCGCGTTGCGCCGAGGCCAGCGCGTCGGCGAATTCGCCGGCACCGCGCACGATGCGCATGCCCTTGCCGCCGCCGCCGGCAGCGGCCTTGATCATCAGCGGGAAACCGGTGATGCGAGCCTGTTCGGCGAGCTGCGCAGGCTCCTGATTTTCGCCGTGGTAACCGGGCACCAGCGGCACCTGATGCTGCTCCATCAGAGCTTTAGCGGCGGCCTTGGAACCCATCGCGTCGATGCTTTGCGGCTTCGGACCGATGAACGCGATGCCCGCCTTGGCGCAGGCGCGGGCGAAGCCGGTGTTCTCGGACAGGAAGCCGTAGCCGGGATGGATCGCCTGCGCGCCGGTTCGCTTCGCCACGTCGAGGATGGCGTCGCCGCGCAGGTACGAATCGGCCGGCCGCGGCCCGCCGATCGGCCACGCTTCGTCGGCCAGCCGCGCGTGTTGTGCGTCGCGGTCGGCTTCCGAATACACCGCGATAGTGTGGATGCCGAGGCGGCGGCAGGTGCGGATCACGCGGCAGGCGATCTCGCCGCGGTTGGCAATCAGTACGCGTTCGAACATGCGAAATCCCTGGTGCTGTTCGTGATCGATGCAAAGCTTCTCAAGTTAGCAGATTGCCGCATTGCCGCCGATGCGCAACGCAGCATGATGGCGCATCGAGCGATGGTGGCCCTATTCGCCATCCCAATAGTCCAGCGATTCGCTGTCGCGCCCGATGATGCGGAATGTGCCGGCATGTCCCTGCGCCTGATCGCCCGCGGCGAAAACGAGATACTTGCCGGAATCCGGGTACTCGCAGATGTCCGGCGACTCCATCGTGCTGACCGCGAGGTAGCGCATCTCGACGTCGCCGCTGTTGATGATCTGGTGCGCGGTTTCCGGCCCGCCGGGCGGGCAGGCGATGATGTCGCCGGCGCGGACCGGGTAGCGCGCATCGCCGTAGCGCAGCTCGCCGCTGCCTTCGAGGATGAAGAACATTTCCTCTTCCACGCGGTGGCTGTGGTACGGGCAGTTGCGCTTGCCTGGCGCCACCACGGTGAGGTTGTAGCCGAGTTTGCGCGCGCCGATGCGGCTGGCGATCTCGACACTGCGCCGGTCGTAGATCGCCGCGTTCGCGCCCTTGGGCGCGCGCGCCAGGCTGACCGGTTGCACGTCGAGGTTGGCGAGGTTGACGATGCGTGTGCTCATGCTGGATTCCATGGTCGTTTCGTGGTTGCCCGGTTGGCGGCGTCAGCCCACCCAGCCTGGCACGTGCTTGTCGAGGAAGGCGCCCAGCCCTTCCTGACCTTCCGGCGACACGCGCAGGCGGGCGATCAATTCGGCGTTGTCGCGGTCGATCCGCTCGGCCTGCGTCTCGTCGATGCCGGCCATGCGCAGTGCCAGCCGTTTGGCCTCGGTTTGTGCAATCGGGCCGGCCTTGGCCAGCAGCTTCAATGTGTGCTGCACGGATTCGTCCAGGGCGTCCGCGGCGACGACCTGGTGCAGCAGGCCGATCCGCAGCGCCGTGGCGGCATCGAAGATCTCGCCGCTGAGGAACAGCTGCCGCGTGTGGCGCAGGCCGATCGCGGCGATCACGTACGGCGAGATGACCGCCGGCACCAAGCCCAGCTTCACTTCGGTGAGGCCGAATTTCGCCTGCTCAGTGCCGATGGCGATATCGCAGCAGGCGACCAGCCCCACGCCGCCGCCGTAGGCCGCGCCGTTGACGCGGGCGATGGTGGGTTTGGGGCAGAACTGCAAGCTGCGCATCAGGCTGGCGAGGCGCAGCGAATCGGCGCGGTTTTCCGCTTCGCTGGCGCGGGCCATGCCGCGCATCCAGTTCAGGTCGGCCCCGGCGGAGAAGCTGGCTCCCGCACCGGTCAGCACCACGGTACGAACGGCCGGATCGCTGCCGGCAGCCTTCACGGCCTCGGTCAGCGCGGCGATCAACCCGTCGTCGAACGCGTTGTGCACCTGCGGGCGGTTCAGTGTGAGCCACGCCGTGCTGCCGTGGTGTTCGCACCGGATGGAGTCGGTCATGGGTGAACCTCGCAAATACCGGCATGATAAACGGTGGCGATATGTCGCATCGCCCGGCAGGTGCAGTCATGCGGATAACGGATTACAATGCGAACAATTCTTATTTGAGAACAAGCCCGTGCGCCTGTCCAATTTACCCAAGGGTGCACCGGCCGTGGTCGATCGCGTGGACGACGCCCACCCGTCGGACCCGATCGCGCAACGCCTGCGCGATCTGGGTTTCGTCGACGGCGAGCCGGTGCGGGTCATGGCAACCGGGCCGCTGGGTGGCGATCCCCTGCTGATCCAGATCGGCTCGACCCGTTTCGCGCTGCGTCGCAGCGAGGCGGCACGAGTTGCGGTGCGGCCGGAGGTGACATGAACGCGTCGACGTTGCCACTCTCCAGCCTGCGCATTGCGCTGGTCGGCAATCCGAATTGCGGCAAGACCGCCTTGTTCAACCTGCTCACCGGCGGTCGGCAGAAGGTGGCCAACTACGCCGGCGTGACGGTCGAGCGCAAGGAGGGCCGCTTTACCGCGCCGTCCGGCCGCGTGCTGCATGTGCTGGATCTGCCCGGCACTTACAGCTTCGATGCGAACAGTCCCGATGAGCAGATCACCCGCGATGTCTGCCAGGGCACCTATCCGGGCGAGCCGGTGCCGGATCTGATCGTCTGCGTCGCCGACGCCACCAACCTGCGCCTGCACCTGCGTTTCGTGCTGGAGGTCAAGCGCCTGGGCCGGCCGGTGCTGCTGGCGCTGAACATGATGGATACCGCGCGGCGGCGGGGTATCGCGATCGATGTGACCGAGCTGCAACAGCGGCTCGGCGTGCCGGTCGTGGAAACCATTGCGGTGAAGCGCGGCGGTGCGCAGGCGCTGATTGCCTGCGTCGACGGCGAAGTGCCGATGGCCGCACCGCTGCAGCCGGACGATGCGGCCAGTCGCGCCGACCTGCATGCGCAAGTGCGCGAACTGCTGACCGCCAGTGTGCGGATGCCGCGTGCCACGGCGCTGCTGGACGATGCGATCGACCGCTGGGCACTGCACCCGGTGTTCGGCCTGGCGATCCTGGCGGTGTTGATGTTTCTGATTTTCCAGGCGGTGTTTTCGTGGGCTGCACCGCTGATGGACGGCATCCAGGCCGGCATGACGGCGTTCGGCGGCTGGCTGACCCAGGCGCTGCCGGCCGGCAGCGCGCTGCACAGCCTGCTCAATGACGGCATCTTTGCCGGGCTCGGCGCGGTGCTGGTGTTCCTGCCGCAGATCCTGATCCTGTTCCTGTTTATCCTGATCCTCGAGGAGTCCGGCTACCTGCCGCGGGCGGCGTTCCTGCTCGACCGGATGATGTTCAAGGCCGGACTGACCGGGCGCGCGTTCATCCCGCTGCTGTCGAGTTTCGCCTGCGCGGTACCCGGCATCATGGCCGCGCGCAGCATCACCGATCCGCGCGATCGCCTCACCACGATCCTGGTGGCGCCGTTGATGACGTGTTCGGCGCGCCTGCCGGTGTACACGCTGCTGATCGCCGCGTTCATT